>Ga0302320_10003943_pt1 | contig 33987 bp, 30 predicted proteins | sample Bog_T0_3_FD_202130 | JGI IMG/M metagenome (GOLD analysis project Ga0302320, IMG submission 202130) | Peat permafrost microbial communities from Stordalen Mire near Abisko, Sweden - Bog_T0_3 | ecosystem: Environmental > Terrestrial > Soil > Wetlands > Peat | place: Sweden: Abisko, Stordalen Mire... | reverse complement strand
CCAGGGATTCATCTTGACGCGTCCACCCAGCGGCAGGGCTGCGATCTGATCCGTCTTCGTCATATCTAACTTAGGGCCCAATTGCAGCAACTCGCTGAAGCGTGCGAGCTGACCTTTGTCATCGGTGAAGCCGTTGCCCAGATGCGGCGTCAGTAAGGCCGTGAGTGCAGGCGCGCGTTCGGTGAGTTGCTTTAAGAACAGCTCAGCCGAATCCATTTTCGAGGCATAGGGAGAGTTCTTGAGCAGTTCCAGAGCCTTCTTGTTCGCGGCCGCTTCTTCTTCCGGACTATGGCGGAATCCTAAATTCTGATAGGACGATTCGTCGGAAAACAACAGGCGGTCGTTGAAGGCATACTTACTGCCCAGATTGTGGCCGAGCAGGATGTGGGCCAACTCATGGGAGAGCACCATGGCCAAGCTCGCTTCGTCGGGCAGCACATCAATCAATCCGCGGCTGATCACGATGGTATTGCCCACGCTGAAAGTTTCGAGCGGCGACGTAAGCATCACGCGCGCCCTTGCTGGATGCGGCAAGTCGATGTTATTGGTCACGGCCAAGTTGTTAATGACCGTCGCGAGGATCTTATCGAGGTCGCCATCGGGCGCGAGCAATCCCGCTTCCGTCAGACGGTCAACGACATTGTCTTCCGCCTGCTGCTGCCATTGCCTTTGCGCTTCAAGCGGTGAAGCATCCTGCGCGGCAACGCTTACGTCTTTGGCCGAGTCGACGGTGATTTGTGAGAGTTCGTCCTCTTTCACTTCCTTCTTCAAATCGTAGCCCCAGATGCGGCTCTGCGCCTTGAACGCTCTCTGGTCTTTGTCTCTCGCCCCATAGCTGAAGTCACCCTCTTCGCTATAGATGTAAGAGGGAACCCAGTAGCCTGGCACCAGGTTGAGGCGCCAGCTGTCCATGTGAAAGTAAAGATTGTTCTTGGCGCCCTGAGTATAAGTTCCGTTCAGGCGAACGATGTTGTAATCCTGATCTTCGATCCAGATTCGACCCTGAAAACGGCCGTGGCCCTCGTTCTTTTTGGGAGTGACATCGAGCACGATGCATCGAATATCGCCAAGAAATTCTCGGCGCACATAATGAAAATCATAGTGCTGGCGATCGAAGTCATAGCGGTCTACGTAGACCATCCAGGAAAAGCCCATGGGCTTGTATTCAAACTTGAAGAGCTTCGTGACGCCGCCAAGGATGGTGCTCTCGATGCTGTCATCCTGAGCCAGATAATCCTTGCGATCGACGTTCACGCCCATATCCATGCGGCCCAGGAAATAATGATCTTCCTTCGGCACGGCCCCGAGAGCCGGATCGGCTTTGAGGTTTTGCAGATAGGTCTCAACCAGGGGCGTTCGATCCTTGAGGTACGCCATCAAGGCTTTCTCGCGGGCGATGGCGCGGTCAGCCACCTGATCCATCGTCGTCGGAGGCGCAAGTTGTGCGGTCTTCTGTTGCGAGGCCATAGACGCAGCGGATGTTTGACCCGGCGCGGCTTCCGCAACCGGTGAAGCCGCCGTTCCATTCGCCGGAACAGAATTCACGGTAACTTGCCCGCCATTCTGCCCAAAGGCCGCCAACTGAAACGCCGCTATGAAAAATCCCGCTAGAAAATGCTTGCTTGTGCTCATAACTCTTTCGTCTCCTAAAATTCGTTGCAGCCGTCGTTACATCGCTAACTGAAAGACCACATGAACCACCGCCGTCGAGTCCACCGGAACACCCGCGCGCAGCGCAGGCTTGAACTTCATTTTGTTGGCGGCCGCAACGGCGGCCTCATCTAACCCGTGGCCGAGTCCGCGCACAACTCTGTTCACTTGCAATTGACCGTTGGCTCCGAAGGAAACTTCCAATAAGACCTCGCCCTGGAGTTGCAATTGCCTGGCCTCCGCGGTGTAGACCGGATTCGGCTTATATAGAATTTCCACAGAACTCGTGCTCGCGCCGCTGTCCACAAGGTGCGCCTTGTTCTGTGCTACTTCGGTCGAACCGAAACCACCCATTTGAGCCTGGCCGCGACCATTGCTGCGACCATCACCATTTCCCGGTTGGGCAATACCATTCCCGAAACCGGCGCTGGCGACTGTTCCTTTAATACCTTTAGCTCCGCCGCTTCCGTTCCCCGTACCCGCGCCTTGCGGCAGGTCGAACGATCCTGTGTTTGCCACGACCAGTTTGGCATTCGCCTTGCCCTGACCCGCGATTCCGTTAGGATCGCCAAAGCCGCCGGTCTGCACTTTCGCAATCGGAGCATTCACCGTCGGCGTGGCCGAGCTGCCAAAATCTCCGGTATGCACAGCCTGCACCGGTCGCGCTCCGCCATCCACTTTGAGCACTGGTGGAATCACCGCTTTAGCCTCGAGCTTCGGCGCTTCTGGTTCCGGCGGCGGGGTTTGCTTGACCTGAATCTCGCGCGGCACCACCAGCTTCGGCACCTCGATCACCGGCGCAGGAGGCAGTAACTTTGCCTTATATTGCGGCTTCGGAGGTTCTGGCGGTTTCGGTACATTGTTGGGAAGCGGAATGATTTCGGTGACCGTATATTTCCGAGCGATCTGTAGCGAATCGGGAAATAAAAGTCCTAAATTGACCACCACTGCCAGAAGTATGAGTACGAATCCATAGCTGCTCGCCAGCGCGCGCCAATTGGGCTTGTGCTCCGGTAAGAGTCCGAGTTGATAGTTTTGCGGCGATGCCATCCAAGCGCTCCCAGGGTTGGCCCCAGCACGGGAAATGTTGGGGACCAGAGGCTTAAAGGTAAGTGAGATCGGGACTTGGGAAAAGTGCCTGCCGCCCGTGTCCTCAAGTAACCATGTAACTTCCCGAAAAGTAATAGGGCAGAAACGGGAAAGGTGCCGCCTACCGGCCTACGTAACCGGCCCGCGGTGCCGCGAAAACCAGTAGAAGACCGGAACTCCCGCCAGAATTACTGCGCTTCCCCATAAGGAACCAACCAAATTATCTGTAAACGTGTAATAAAGCAGCACGGCAGAGGCCAAAACAAATAACGCAGGAACGACAGGATATCCCCACACCCGGTAGGGACGCGGCAAGTCGGGCTGACGGCTGCGAAACACGAAGATGCTACTGCCCGCAATCATGTAAAACAGCCACTCCGCGAAAATCGCCAGCGAAAAAAATTGCCGGAAGCTGCCTCCGATCAGCAGCAGAATTATTGCGAACCCGCATTGCAACGCAATCGCAGTCGAGGGCGTATGAAACCGCGGCTGCACGTCAGCCAATGCGCGAAAGAAGTATCCGTCGCGCGCCACCGCAAATGGAACTCTGGCCCCGCTCATGATGGTGCCATTAAGCGTAACCAGCATTGACACTGCCATGCCCGCCGCCACAACTTTTCCTCCGAGTGGCCCAAGCACTAATGCAATCGCATCCGATGCCGGACGCGGCGAAGCCGCAATCGCGGAGGCAGGCAGCACATACTGCACCGCCGCATTGACCAGCATGTAAAGCACGCCGACGGTAGCCACTCCGACAATGAGCGCTAGTGGGATATTGCGCTCGGGCCTGCGAATCTCTCCCGCCACCATATTGAGATCGTTCCATCCGTCGTAAGCCCAGAGCGCGGCAACCAGCGCCGCCATGAAGCCAGCGATACCGCCTTTGGCCAGACCAAAGCTCTCGCCAAAGTGAGCCCAACTTCCTCCGCCATAACTGAATCCAATCACTACAATCGCAAGAATGATCGCAACCTTTAGCAAGGTGAACAGAAATTGAAACTCGCCTGCTTTCCTCACTCCAAAATAGTTAAGCAGAGAAATCAAAATAGTTGCGGCGATGGCGAAAAGTTGTCCATAAGTGATCGCGGAGACGAGGGGAGTGCGCAGCGACAAGAATGCGAATGCAGAAAACGTCCCCAATATTCTTACCAATCCAGTTGTGATCGTCGCGATGGACGCCGGTTTAGCAATCAGAAACCAAGTCCAGGCGTAAAGAAATCCAGCCAGCGGACCGTAGGCGTCTCGCACATAGACATACTCACCGCCGGCCTGCGGTTTCATCGCGCCGAGTTCAGCGTAGGTTAGCGCACCCGCGAAGGACAGCACTCCGCCCACAATCCATGCCAAATAGACGAGGCGCGCCGAACCAACCGCCTGCATCATCTCCGCCGGGACCAGAAAAATTCCGCTTCCGATAATCGTCCCGACCACCACGGCGGCGGCATGGCGGATCTGCAAATCACGCAGAAGTTGCGGCTTTGCGTTCATCATGGCGGATGTCACTGCTGGCTGGCTGGGCATTTCAGGATCAAGCATTCTTGCGAGCCCACTGCGGCACGCTTGCCGCATAACCCACACCAAAAGTTATCAGAGTTCCCAGCACTACGTACCAGGTCCAAGGTAACTTTGTCGCCAGCCAGACATAAAGCTCCGCACTTAAGCCAAACACCATGCCGATCATAGCTCCGCGCTGGTTCGCTCGCTTGGTCAGCACCCCGAGCAGAAAAACTCCGAGCAGAGCGCCATAAGCAACGGATGTAATCTGCAACCCCACTTCGATTACGCGGCCAACTTTATGCAGCGACAAAATCGCCAGGCCAAACAGGATCAGCGCCCACAACAAAGTCATCACTCGCGACGCTCGCACTTGCGCGCGGCCCTCCTGCAACTCCTTGCCGCGCAGATAAAAATCCATCATCGAACTGGACGACAACGCATTCAAAGCTGCACTCAGATTCGACATGGCTGCTGCCAAGATTGCCGCAATCAACAACCCGGCAATCCCTCGCGGCATCTGCTGCACAATGAAAGTCGGAAAGATGCGATCCGCCCGTCCAAACTGCGACGACGGTACGCCATAAAACGCGAACAGCATCACGCCGATCACCAGGAACAAAGCAAACTGAAATAAGATGGCAAGCCCGCTGGAGATCAATGCCTTCGCAGCTTGTCGCTCGCCCCGAGCCGCCAGAAGCCGTTGCACGATCAGCTGATCCGTTCCATGGCTTGCCGTCGTCAGAAAAGTTCCGCCAATCACTCCTGCCCAAAATGTATAAGGCTTCCACAGAGTCGGCGTGAAATCGAAAACTTGCAGTTTATGCGAGGCCTCTGCCAGGGTTGACATTGCGTGCCATCCTCCCGGAAAAACATGCGCGATGGTGAAGACCGCCAACGCTGCGCCGCCCACATAGATGAATGTTTGCACAACGTCAGTCCAGATCACCGCCGCCAATCCGCCTTCGAACGTATAAATAAGAGTGAGTACGGTGATGATCGCGATGGAGGCAATCTCGCTTGTGCCTAAAACGATCGCCACCACAATCGACACTGCATAGACACGCACTCCCTCCGCGGCAGCGCGGGTCAAGAGAAACAGTCCGGCAGTAAGCGAGCGCAACTCGCGCCCAAAACGCCGTTCGATCAATTCATACGCGGTGAAAAGATCGCCGCGAAAATAATGGGGTAGCAGGACGACGCTGATGACCACACGCCCAATGACGTAGCCAAAGACGACTTGCAGGAACGTCAGATTGGTGTCGTACGCCAGCCCAGGAATGCTGATGATGGTCAGGGTGCTCGTCTCCGCCGCGACGATTGACAGCGCAATCGCCCACCACGGAATATCCTGGCTGGCGAGGAAGTAATCGCGCAACGTCCTTTTCTTATTGCGGAAGCGCAGGCCGAACAACGTAATGCCAGCGAGATAAAGCGCCACGACCGCGAAGTCGAGATGACTCAAGCCTGCGAAACTATGCGTGGCGCCCATGGAGGGGGAATACTTCGAAGTATGAGGTCGAATGCAGCGGATGCGGCGAGTTTCGTGCCGCATGTACCCACATTATTAACCTTGCCACCGGGCTTATTGCCTGACCCGCTGCGGCCGAGCATGGCTTCGTGATGAAATGATGTTGGGCATACTTCGTTGTGCCCTTGCTATGCCCTACTATCTCGGCGTCGACGGCGGCGGCACGCGCACGACCTGCGTGGTCGGCGATGAGCAAATCATTCTCGGACGGGGCTCCTCTGATGGCAGCAATATTTTGCGCGTGGGCGAGGCCGCGGCGCGAGGCTCCCTGCAAAGCGCAATCCGGGAAGCGTGTGCCGCAGCGAAAATCAATCCCGCCCAAATCACGAGAGCCTGCATTGGCGCTGCCGGAGCCGCTCGACCTACGGTACGCGAAACCCTGCATCGCATCGTCACCGAAATCATTCCCAACGAAGTTGAGATCGTCGGCGATATGGTGGTCGCGCTGGAAGCCGCTTGTCCCGCAAAGCCAGGCATCGTGGTGATTTCCGGCACCGGTTCCATTGCATACGGTCGCAACCACAAAGGACAGACCGCTCGCGCCGGAGGATGGGGCGCGGCCATCAGCGACGAAGGCTCCGGGCACTGGATTGGACGCGCCGCCGTAGCCCAATGTTTGCGTGCCTTCGACGCGGGCAAAGCCAGCGAATCGATGTTGGTTGACGCCATCTTAAAGAAATGGAAACTGCGGGATGTTGACGCACTCGTAATCGCAGCCAATCAAACTCCCGCTGCCAATTTTTCCGAACTCTTTCCCATGGTCGTGTTCGCCGCCGAAAATCGCGATCAAACGGCGACTTCCATTCTTACCCAGGCCGGTTCGGAGCTGGCAGGTCTCGCCGGAATCGTCATGCGGCGCATTTTCGCCGACCGAGAGCCTGTGCAAGTGGGCATGGCTGGCGGAGTGTTTCAAAACTCCGCAGCCATTCGCCAGATTTTCTACAACGCTCTCCGCGCCGCCCATCCCTACGCGAAATTCCTCGACACGGTGGTCGAACCAGTCCAAGGCGCGATCGCAATGGCCCGACTGAGGCGGACCGTAGGAACTGCTCCGTGATACTCCTTGCAACCTCTGTATTCTCGGTGTTGAAGATTTGCTTCAGTCTTAGATCCTAAAAGCTGAACCACAGAGAGCGCCAAGCGAACATCGGGAACACAGAAGGCGCAGTCGAGACAGGTTATCGGGACACGCAGAGCGAAGATGATTGGTGATCATGACGAGGCTAATCCGCCAGTAAGCGCTTCACCTGCGCATACTTCCGACCCGCAGAACGAGGATGCCCTGCTTGCCATGCTCCGCCACGGCGATCTGAAAGCCGAACAACTGGAAGAAATTGCCAGACGGGGCCAGACCCTGAAGAGCCGCAAAATACAAGTGGCTCTGGCCGAGCATCCCCGCATCCCTCGCCACATCGCGCTTCCCCTGTTGCGCAATCTGTTCACGTTCGATCTCATGCGGGTCACGCTCTCGCCGCAAGCGATTCCGGAAATCAAGAGAAACGCCGAGGACTCGCTGATCCGCCGCCTCGAAACGATTACGCTAGGAGAAAAACTATCGCTGGCCCGGCGCGGTTCGGGTCGCCTAGCAGGAGCGCTCTTGCTCGATGCCGAGCCGCGCATCGTCTCTTGCGCGTTGGACAATTCCCGCCTCACCGAAGCGCTGGTGTTGCAAGCGATGAGCCATCGCTCTGCGAAACCTCATCTGCTCGAAGCGATTCGCAGCCATCGTAAGTGGTCCCTTCGCCGCGAGGTTCAGCTTGCTTTCGCACAACTCGTCGACAAGACCAAGGAAATGGAATAGCCGCTGGGTATAAACTGAATCTGTGGAAACCCCGAAGCCCAAGCTCGATCCATCCGCCACTCCCGCTGCGGAACACGTCATCGGCGCCAACGAATTGCTGAAGAGCCTGCGCCACCGTATCGGCGATCATCCCGAACTTGCGGACGCCATCACCCGCCTCGAAATGGCGCTGAGCATTCTAAGCGTGAACACCGGCGGCCAGTTCTAGCCTGAAGTCACAACGCTAGGGCAGCGACGGCGTGATTCGTGCATTGGCCGGCGCATCCGGCGAGGCCAGCTCTGAAACGGAGCGTGAGGCGTATTTCAGCACCCGGTCGGGCAGAATTCCCAAGTATAAAGTCGCTAGGAACGTGATCGCCAGAGCGATGCTTACGCCAAACGGAATCGGGGCCACGGTGGTCTCTACCTTGGGTTCGCGCATATACATCACCACGATGAGTCGCAGATAGTAATACGCCGCAATCGCGCTGTTGATAACGCCAATGATGACCAGTCCAGTGAGATTCGCCTGGAAAGCCGCGCTGAACACGTAGAACTTGGCGAAGAATCCGCCGGTCATCGGAATGCCGATGAGCGACAATAAAAAGATGGTCAGAATCGCGGCCAAAAGCGGCGCGCGGCGCCCCAAGCCCGCGTAATCGTCCATGGTGACATATCGCTCGCCCGGCCCGCCGAAGTGGCTGATCACGGCGAATGCGCCCACATTCATCGCCGCATAAGATGCGGTGTAGAACATGGCCGCCGGAATCCCATTGCTGGGCAAAGCCGCGAACGCGACCAGCAAATATCCCGCGTGAGCAATCGACGAATACGCCAGAAGGCGTTTTACATTGTTTTGCACCAGCGCACCGAGATTGCCCAGTGTCATCGAAAGTGCTGCCGCGACCCAGATGACCCAAACCCGTCCGGGAGCGTTGATCTCAAATAAAATTCTCAGCAACACGGCGAACGTTGCGGCTTTGGGTGCAGTCGACATGAAGCCTACGATCGGCGACGGCGCGCCCTCATACACATCGGGAGCCCAAACATGGAACGGAGCCGCAGCGATTTTGAAGCCCAGTCCCACAAACATGAAAGCAAATCCGGCAAACGCCAGCGCGGGAGTTCCACCAGTTCGCAACGCATCCCCGATTTCGCGAATGCTGGTTGACCCGGTCGCTCCGAACATCAACGCTACGCCATACAAGAAGAAGGCGGTCGCGAATGATCCCAACAAAAAATATTTTAGTGAAGCTTCCGCGCTGGTGGCCGACTTCCGCCGGAAACCTGCCAGCACGTACGTTGAGATCGAAGAAATTTCCAGCGCAATGAAAATCAAAACTAGTTCCACCGCCGACGACATCAGGCACATGCCCACCGCGCTGAACAGAATCAAAGCATAGTATTCGCCGGCATGAATCTTCTGAATCGCCATGTATTCGAACGAGGTGAGGACAACCACAGCGGTAATCGCGAGGATCACCACATGAAAGAAGATGCTGAAGGCATCCACCTGCACCATGTTCCAGAAGCCAAGGCCCGGCCAATTCGCCTGATAGAACGTGGCAAACAAGGCTGCCACCGCGCCAATCAGAGCGACGCCGCCTAGAATATTCGCGCGCCGATCTTCATCGATCAGCGGATCGAGCAGCATGATGATCATCCCGAAAATCGACAACACGATCTCAGGCAGAATGCGAATGTAATCGGCCGCGTGCGGAATGATCTGCGCCTGCGATGGATTCATCGGCGCACCAACTGGCTGGTATAAGTCGCAAACGGACGCAACACATCAGCCACTGCAGGATCAATCGCGTTGAGCCATAGCAAAGGAGCGACTCCCATAATCAAAGCCAGCGCCAACGCCGGCCATAGCGCTACTTTTTCGCGCAAGTTAAGATCGGACAATTTTAGATTCACATCATGCGTGATCTTGCCAAAAAATACTCGCTGGTACATCCACAGCAAGTAGCAAGAACTCCAGATCACGCCGGTCGCCGCGATAACTCCGTAGGCAGGATTGGCTTCAAACGCTCCGCTCAGAACTAGAAACTCGCCGATAAATCCGTTCAACAAAGGCAATCCGACCGAAGCCAGCAGAGCGAACAGGAAATAAGTCGCATAGCGCGGCATCGAAGTTGCGAGGCCGCCAAACTCAGCGATCTCGTAGGTATGCCGCCGTTCATACAAAATTCCCGCCAGCATGAACAAAGCGCCAGTAGAAACGCCGTGCGCCAGCATGACGAAAAGTGCGCCGTCGAGTCCAGCCTGCGTGAAGCTGAAAATTCCCAGCACAACAAAACCCAAATGGCTGATCGACGAATACGCAATCAGCTTCTTCATGTTGGGCTGCACCATGGCGACCAGCGCGCCGTATACGATTCCTATGATCGCGAGTACCACGATCCACGGCGCGTTAGCACGAGCCTGTTCAGGAAACAGCCCGAGATTGAAGCGCAGCAAACCGTACGTGCCCAGTTTCAACATCACGCCCGCCAGCAAGACCGATCCCGCAGTGGGCGCTTCCACGTGTGCATCCGGCAACCATGTGTGGAATGGGAACAGCGGAACCTTGACCGCAAACGCGATGAAAAATCCCAAGAACAGCCACAGCGACGCGGACGCGAAACCGGGCACTTGTCCAGCCTGAATCGCGTGCTGCACGATGGTGAAATCGAAGCTGCCCGTCTTGGCATAGAGCCAAAGAATCGCCGCCAGCATGAATACCGACGCGATCATCGTATAGAGGAAAAACTTAATCGCCGCGTACACCTTGCGCCCGTGGCCGTACATGCCGATGAGCAGCGCCATCGGAATCAACGTCGCTTCCCAGAAAAAATAAAACAGGAAGAAGTCGAGCGCCAGAAACACGCCGATCATCGCAGTTTCCAGCACCAGCAGGATGATGAAAAATTCCTTTACCCGCTCGTGAATCGAATTCCACGAAATTAAAACGCACAGCGGAGTAAGAAATGTGGTCAGCAGAACTAGCCACATCGAGATGCCATCGGCTCCGAGATGGTAGTGAATGTTGGGATTCGAAATCCAAACCTTATCGAACTCAAACTGAAAGCCGCTCTGCATGCGATGGAAATGCGCCGGCAAATGCAGCGATAAGAGGAACGCGATCAGCGACACCACCAGTGCAAACACGCGAATATCGCGGTCGCGGCGCGGGAAGAGCAGGAGTAAGAGCGCTCCCGCCAGCGGCGTGAAGATCACCAGCGTCAGAATGATCGGACTAAAAGCTTCCATATTCATATCAACAAGCTCGCGGCGCGGTTCATCGCGTGCCCAGCCACACCATAAAAAAGATCAGTACTCCTGCGCCGGCAGCGACCCATCCTGCGTAAGAACGCAAATTGCCCGATTGCATATGTCGCACGGTGTCCGAAACATCGTTCGCGCCTTCAGCAGAGCCGTCGAGCGTGGCGTCAATCACGCCCTTGTCAACGCCTTGCCAGAAAACATCGCGCGATACGGAGACCAAAGGCTTGATCAGAATCCAGCCGTAGAGTTCGTCAATGTAATACTTGTGCGATACGGTTCGATAAAGTCCGCTCATTGAACTGGCAATCTGCTGCGGTAAGTTTGGACTCTTCACATAAAGCAGCCAAGCCAGAAACAATCCGAATAACGCCACACCAACCGAAACCACGGCCAGCATAGATTCGCTCGGTGCGCCCTTGTCAGCGCCGCTTTCCCCCACAAGAATTTCTGCCGGAGCGTCATTCGCTGAGTGAAACACGGGCGCGAGAAACTTGTCGAAGCGCTCGCTGCCCACCCATCCGCCTGTGAACGAAAGAATCGCGAGAATAACGAGCGGAACGACCATCACCATCGGACTCTCATGCACTCCGCCATGACCGTGTCCATGATCGGGGTGTCCATGATTCGCGGACGAATGTTCATCATGTCCGCCGTCCGCCTCGCCGCGATACTCGCCGAAGAACGTCATGAACCACTGCCGGAACATATAGAACGAAGTGATGAACGCGGTGAGAAGTCCCACCGCCCAGTAAATCCAACTGCCATAAGGACTGGTCAGCGCGCGGAACAAAATCGCATCCTTGCTATAGAAGCCAGCGAGCGGCCAGATTCCGGCGATGGCAAAGGTGCCGACAGTCATGGTCCAGAACGTCCACGGGATCTTCGTGCGCAGCCCACCCATCTTGCGCATATCCTGTTCGCCGCCCACGGCGTGAATCACAGAGCCAGCGGCCAGGAAGAGCAATCCTTTGAAGAACGCATGGGTCATCAGATGAAAAACGCCCATCGAAAATGCGCCCACGCCGCAAGCCATGAACATGTATCCAAGCTGCGAAACGGTCGAGTAGGCTAGGACTTTCTTGATGTCCATCTGCGTCACACCAATCGTCGCCGCAAAGAATGCCGTGAGCGTACCGATAATCGCCACCACCATTAGCGCAATCGGAGCGCGCTCAAAAATCGTATGCGAGCGCGACACCATATAAACGCCAGCCGTGACCATCGTCGCCGCGTGGATGAGCGCGGAGACCGGAGTCGGGCCTTCCATCGCATCCGGTAACCAGATGTAGAGCGGAATCTGCGCCGACTTGCCCGCGGCTCCAACCATTAGCAAAATTCCGATGGCAGTAAGTACGCCAACTCCACCGGTTTCAATTCCCAGCGGAGCAACCGCGTGAAACAACTGAGTGAAATCCAGCGTGCCAAAAGTCTTGATGATCAGAAAGAGAGCAATCAAAAAACCGAAGTCGCCCACTCGATTGACGATGAACGCCTTTTTTCCCGCTGCCGCCGCCGAATCTTTGGTGAACCAGAAGCCGATCAGCAAGTAAGAGGACAAGCCGACGCCCTCCCACCCGATGAACATGATCAGGTAATTGCTGGCGAGCACCAAGGTCAGCATGAAAAACATGAACAGATTCAAGTAAGTAAAGAAGCGGTAAAAACTCGCATCCTCCCACATGTAGCCGATGGAGTAAATGTGAATCAGGAAGCCGACCCCGGTCACCACCATCAGCATGATGAGTGACAGTTGATCCAGATAAAACGCGAAGTCAACTTGAAAGCTGCCCGCGCGAAGCCAGGGCGCGACGGTTTGCAAATACGGCAGCGACAGGGAAGAGTACTGGCTGATAATCCACGCAGCTTGCGTCAGCGCCGCGCCCGAAAATATCAGCGCAACCGCCGACACCACGGGACGCGAAAAACGCTTGCCTAGTAGGCCATTGATCGTAGCTCCCATCAGCGGAAGCAATGGAATCAGCCAGAGATGAAGGTCGGGCGTCATAATTTGAGCAGGTTCACCTGGTCGACATTGAGTGTCTCGCGCGTGCGATACACGGCGATGATAATGGCCAGTCCAACGGCTGCTTCGGCAGCGGCGACGACCATTACGAAGAAAACGAAAATCTGTCCGCGTAACTCATGCCACTGCGCGGCGAAAGCCACAAATGAAAGATTCACGCCATTCAGCATCAACTCAATCGACATAAAGATCGTGATGATGTTGCGCTTGATCAGAAATCCCGCCACACCGCAGGCGAATAGGATGCCACTCAATATCAGGTAAAACGATAAGGGAATCATTGCGCTCTCCCTCGCGGCGCGGGCTGCGGAGTCTCAGGACGTGAGGCTAGCACCACGGCACCCATGATCGCGATCAGGACCAGGATCGAAGTGACTTCAAAGGGCAAAAGAAAATCATGAAACAGAAGCCATCCTAAAACCTTTGGCGGCCCAGGGAGCGATCCGATGGAAACTTCCAGCGTTCCGCTGCGCTTCAGTAGAACCCAAGTCATGGTGATGACGCCCAGCAGCAGTCCCGGAACGCCGATCAGCAGCGCCACATGGCTGCCCCGCGTCCGCTCTTCCTCCCCAGCATTGAGCAGCATGATGACGAATACGAAGAGCACCATGATCGCGCCGGCATACACGATCACCTGCACCGCAGCCACGAATTCCGCGCCCAGCAAAAGATATTCGGCAGCCAGTGCGCCCATGACCACAACCAGCGACAACGCGCTGTTAATGGGATGGCGTTGCACCAGCAGGTTTACAGCACCTGCGACGCAGACCAATCCGAAAATCAAGAATAAACCCAAATGCAGCATAGGAAATTCTTACGACTGCTTCTTTATGACTTCAGTGCCACGATCAACGCAGTGATTACTAAGTTTGCAATCGCCACGGGCAACAGAAATTTCCAGCCAAACGCCATCAACTGGTCATAACGAAAGCGCGGTAGCGTGCCCCGCACCCAAATGTAAATGAACAGGAAGACAAAAATCTTGGCCACAAACCAAAACACCGGTAAGAGGCACTGCAAAATGTATGGACCAAAAAGCGGCCCGTGCCAACCGCCCAAGAAGAGCAGCGTAGCGAGGCACGCGACCGTAATCATGTTCGCGTATTCCGCCATAAAAAACATGGCGAATTTCATGGCGCTGTATTCGGTGTGATATCCAGCAGTCAGCTCCGACTCCGCTTCCGGCAAGTCGAATGGAATGCGATTGGTCTCCGCATACGCCGCCATCAAATAAACGAAGAACGCGATAAACTGGCCGCCATAAAAGATGTTCCACTTGGGAATGAATCCCCAGAAATGCCCGGACTGGGCGTCGACAATGTCACGCAGGCTGAAGCTTCCCGCCAGAATCAAAACCCCTACCAGAGACAATCCCAGCGCGATTTCATAGCTGATCATCTGCGCGCTGGCACGCAATCCGCCCAGCAGAGAATATTTGTTGTTCGATGACCATCCCGAGAGCGCTACGCCGTAAACGCCCAGCGAAGTAATCCCCAGAACCACCAGCAAGCCAATGTTTACATCCGTAATTTGCAGCGGGATGTGGGCATTGCCGATCCAGATGAAATTGCCAATCGGAATCACCGCGATCGACGTGAGCGCAAATACTACGGCGATCATCGGAGCCGCAATATACAAAGGCTTATAAACGTGCGGCGGTGTAATGTCTTCCTTGAATAGGAACTTGATGCCATCAGCCGCGGGCTGCAAGAGTCCAAACGGCCCGACCCGCGTGGGTCCCCAACGGTTCTGAATGTGGCCTACGACTTTCCGCTCCAGCCAGACCGTGTAGGCTACCGCGGTCAGCAGAACGAAAAGTGTGATCAAAATCTTGATCACCGCCACGAGAATGAACAGTCCGACGCTCACGAAATTCTCTTAAGAAACAAAATTTGTAATTTGATAATCGGGTAATTTTGTAATTTGGAAGTCAACTCAGGGTTCTGAATTTACAAAATTACGAAATTGCAAGATTCTAAAATGGTGTTAATCGGCACCCACGGGCTCCGCTGATTGCGGCTGACGGCTCTCCATCACGGAATTCAGTGTACGGGAATATAGGCCCAACGTGCCGGACGTGAACAGCGAATCGTTCGCAGGCACAATCAACTCCGAGGCATGGCTCGCGCCCGGCCCAGCTTTCGACAAGCTCGTGTGCTGATCGTTGCCTGCCAGCAGATTCGTGCGCGAGACATCGTACAACGTCACGAGTCGCTGAATCTCGTCCAATACCGCCATAGGATCGAACGGACTCTGCTTCGATTCCAGGCCATGCGCCTCAAGCCACACGGCGTGACGATCGGCCTCGCCGGATTGCGCTCCGCGCGACTGACCCATGTCAGTGCTCTCGCCGCGCCCGAACGGAACCAGATTGCGAACGTCAAAGCCCATTGCGTCAGCGATGCGCACGATCATTTCCAGATCGGACTTCGCTGTCGTAACCTCGCTGGCCTTCTTCACGATCTGCAAGTCGCCCGAGGTATTGGTCACAGTCCCCGACTTCTCATATAAATTTGCCGCCGGCAGCACCACATCCGCAATCGCCGCGGTTTCGGTCAGAAACATATCCTGCACGACAATGAACGTCGTCTCAAAGATTGCCGGATCAAGCGCAAAGCGCCGAATCGGATTTTCTCCGACCACCAGCAACCCGCGCAGCTTGCCCGATTTCGCCGCTTCGAACATTTCGGGCATCGCCATGCCCGTGTGAGACGGAACATTCCACTCCGCCGCCATCTTGCTCGAAGTAGAAACCGGCTCGTATCCAGGTAGCAGGTCGGGATAGAGTCCCATATCCGCTGCGCCGCGCGAGTTGGCGTAATCGGCGAGACAAATCAACTTCGCGCCCGCAATGCCGGACGCAAAATTCTCCAGCTTTGCAATATTGCCGCCGCGAATCTCCGATCCGAATGCGATGACTAATCCTTGCTCGCCGCGCAACTGGTCGCGCAACGCAGTCCACGCGTCGCGCGTTGTTGCCGCGCCGGTAAGCCCGTCGAGCGCAGAATTGTCTCCCGCGAGAAACGCAGCCACTGCGCCCTCTTTTCCCGCCGCGATTTGCGTAAAGCTCCTCGCCTGACGATGCAACTTGATTTCATTCGCGTTGATCAGATACAAACGCGCCCCATGCAGCCGAACGTTGTTGCGAATCTGCCAGGCCAGCAGCGGATGCTGCTCAGTCGGATCATTCCCAATCAACAAAATCGCAGGAGCATCATAGACTTCGCGCATCGTCGCTTCCGCTTCGGGTTTGCCGGAGAGCGCCGCCGCGAATGCGGCAAAATCCGCCGTCCGATGATGGTCTATGTTGTTGGTCTCGAGCACCGTACGCGCAAACTTTTGCAGCAAATAATTCTCTTCGTTTGTGGTGCGATTCGAACCAATCACGCTCAACGCCTGCCCACCGTTGCGCTCGCGTATTGTCATAAACTCCTTGCCAATCACGGCAAACGCATCTTCCCACGTGGATGGCGTCAACCGCCCATTCTTGCGAATCAGCGGCTGCGTCAGCCGGTCTTCGTGATTCGCGAAATCGAAAGCGTAGCGGCCTTTGATGCAGAGAAAATCTCCGTTAATGCCGCTCTTGTCGCGATTGTCGCCGCGCACAATTTCCATGCCAGTTTCAGACCGCCGCACGCCCAGCGTCGTCTTGCAGCCGTCAGCGCAGTGCGCGCACGGAGTGCCCACGTGATTCATCTCCCATGGCCGCGTCTTGTAGCGATACGCGCCCGAAGTCAGCGCGCCCACGGGGCAGATGTCGATGCACATGCCGCACTCTTCGCACTCCAGATGATCTTCCATGTTGGGCGCGATGATCGAAGTGACGCCGCGATTCTGCACCCCCAGAGCCCAAACGTCCATGCCCTCGCCGCACACCCGCACACAGCGATAACACAAGATGCAGCGCGGACGGTCGAAGAAGACTACCGGAGACCACTGTTGCTCATCCTTATGATTTTTAGCTTCGGTGTATTTCGATTCGGGCGCGCCGTAGGAGAACGCCATGTCCTGCAACTCGCACTCGCCGCCGGCATCGCACACTGGACAATCCAAAGGATGATTCCCCAGCAGCAACTCCACCATGCCCTTGCGCACCTGCTTGATTTCGTCGCTGTCGCTGGTGACGACCATTCCTTCGCTGATTACCGTCGTGCACGCGGTTTGCAGCTTGGGCATCTTTTCGATTTTCACCAGGCACATCCGGCACGCGCCCTGCAACGAAAGATTCGGGTAGTAGCAGAACGACGGCACCTCGATGCCCACTGTCTTGCAGGCCTCGATCAGCAACGTTCCAGCCGGAGCCGAGACGGGTTTGCCGTCCACGGTAAGGTTCACGAGTTTTGCCGCTTCAGCCATAAGAATTTCGTAAACTTAAATTTTGTAATTTTGTAGTTTGAAACCCGCAAGCAGCGAGCTTTCAAATTGCAAAATTACCCGATTGCCACATTACTAAATTTCTTTCTACGCCAGCGCAGGCTCTAGCCGCTTACTCGCTCTTTCCAGCGGACAAGGCTTGCCATCCAAATGCGCCTCGAACTCTGCACGGAATTTCTTTACGAAGGCCATCATTGGCATCGCCGCCGCGTCGCCTAGCGGACAGAACGTGCGTCCCAACATGTTTTCGGACAAGTAGTACATGTTGTCGATGTCTTTCTTCACGCCAGCGCCATTGTGAAAACGAATCAGAGTTTTCTTGAGCCAGTCCGTACCCTCGCGGCACGGAATGCACCAGCCGCAACTTTCGTGCTGATAGAACTTCATGGTGCGGAGGGCGAATTCGACGATGCAGGCCGTGTCATCGAGCACCACCACGCCGCCGGAACCCAACATGGATCCCGTCTTTGCCACTGAATCGAAATCCATGGCGACGTCGATTTCTTCGGGAAGAAGAATCGGTGTGCTCGATCCGCCGGGGACGACGGCTTTGAGCTTGCGTCCATTGGGAATACCGCCGCCCACGTCGTAAATCATCTTCTTGAGGTTGTATCCCATGGGCAACTCGTAGACGCCGGGCTTGTTCAGATTGCCCGCGAGACAGAACAGGCGCGTGCCGCCGTTCTTCGCCGGACCCAAGCCGGCGTACCACTCCGCGCCACCCAGAAGAATCGGGGGAACGCTCGCCAGAGTTTCCGCGTTGTTGATGACGGTCGGCCCGCCCCACAAGCCGACGACGGCGGGAAATGGCGGCTTAATGCGCGGGATGCCGCGCTTGCCCTCAAGCGATTCCATGAGCGCCGACTCTTCGCCGACTTCATAAGCGCCAGCTCCGCCGTGCCAGAAAATGTCGAGGTCGCGACCACTGCCAAAAATGTTTTTCCCGAGGAAGCCTTTGGCGTAAGCATCCGCAAGCGCCTTCTGCATGATGACCGAGAGATAACGATACTCGCCGCGAATGTAGATGTAGTTGACGCGCGCATTCACTGCCAGCGCGGCAATCATCACGCCTTCGATAACCGAGTGTGGATCTTGCTCGAAAATGAGCCGATCTTTGCATGTGCCGGGCTCGCTCTCATCGCCGTTACACAGCACATACTTGGGCTTCGCCGACTGCTTGGGGACAAATGACCACTTCATGCCGGTGTTGAATCCAGCGCCGCCGCGCCCGCGCAGTCCGGAATTCTTGACTTCGTTGATGATCGCGTCCGGCTCCATGGTCAGAGCCTTGCGCACGGCCTTGTAGCCATCGAGCTCGACATACCGGTCGATGTTAGTCGCGCCTAGGCCAAAGCGCTTGGACACGATCTTTATCTCATCGGGATGGGAAACGAGAGAAGCCATAAAGAATTTTGTAATTTTGCAATTTGGTAATTTTGCAATTTGAAAATCTCTTTGCTCGCGCCTTTCAATTTGCGAAATTACCAAATTACAAAATTACCAAATGTTTCCTTACTTGCAGCTTTCCAGAACTTTGTCCATCTTTTCCGGCGTCAGATTTTCGTGGAAGTCGTAGTTTACCTGCACTGCGGGAGCCCAGCTACAGGCTCCGATGCATTCGACTTCTTCCAGCGTAAACTTTCCGTCTGGCGTGGTTTGTTTGTTCTTGATGCCAAGTTTTTTCGAGCAGTGTTCCAATAACTCTTCGCCACCGACCAACATGCAAGCGATGTTGGTGCATACTTGCACGTTGTATTTGCCGCGCGGCTTCGTGGTGAGCATTGAGTAGTAGCTGATGACGTTGTTAACCTCGAGATCAGTCAATTCGAGGCGCTGCGCGATTTCGTGGATGATCTCGTCGCTAAGGTAGCCAGCTTCGTCCTGCGCGTAAAGCAGCGTCGGAACGAGCACGGAGCGCTTCGTGGGATAGTGCGTCAACATGTCCGCGAAGCGTTTCTCGAACTCTTCTGAAAATCTCATGGTTACCTGTCGATCTCTCCGAGGACGATGTCGATGCTTCCAATCGCAGCGACCACATCGGCCAGCAATCTGCCTTCGCACATCTTCGGCAGCGTTTGCATATTTGCCAGGCACGCGGATCGCATGTGTACACGATATGGTTTCGCCGTGCCGTCGCTGACGATGTAGTAGCCCATTTCTCCGCGGGGCGACTCGACTGCCTGATAGACCTCGCCTTCGGGCACCGCGAAGCCTTCGGTGATGATCTTGAAATGGTAGATGAGCGCTTCCATCTCCGTCTTCATCTTTTCGCGGTCGGGCAGAACTACTTTCGGCGCGTCGGCTTTAATTGGGCCTGCGGGCATGCCTTCGACAGCCTGCTTCACGATGCCAATCGATTCGCGCAACTCTTGTACGCGGCACATATAGCGGGCGAACACGTCGCCTTCTTTCGCGGTCGGAACTTTGAATTTGAAATTCTGATATCCCGTGTAAGGATTATCTCGGCGCAAGTCGATATCCACGCCGCTGGCTCGCAGCGTCGGGCCGCTTGCACCCAGCGCGATCGCATCTTCGGCAGAAATCGTAGCGACACCTTTCGTCCGCATGGTCCAGATCGGATTTCCCGTCAGCAGGTTCTCGTACTCGTCCACTTTCGACGGAAAGCGCTTGGCGAAGTCGCGGACGCGGTCGAAGAATCCAATCGGCGGCTCGAGCGCCACGCCGCCGATGCGGAAATACGACGTCATCATGCGCTGCCCGCTGATCGCTTCAAACAGCCGCAGAATGTCTTCGCGCTCGCGGAAGCAATAGAGGAAGACCGTCATCGCGCCGATGTCCATGGCGTGCGTGCCCAGCCAGACCAGATGCGAGTTGATTCGGGTCAACTCGTTCATCATGACGCGCAGCCACTGCGCCTTCGGCGGAATCTCCAGCCCAAGCAGTTTCTCCACTGCGAGCACGTAGCAGAGGTTATTGGTCATCGGGCAAAGGTAGTCGATGCGATCGGTCAGCGGCACTACTTGTTGATAGAACTTGGCCTCGCAAGTCTTCTCAATGCCGGTGTGCAGGTAGCCGATGTCCGGCATGATGCGAACGATATTTTCGCCGTCAATTTCCAGAATGACGCGCAGAACGCCGTGCGTGGATGGGTGCTGCGGCCCCATATTCAGGATCATGGTCTTGTCCTGAACTTCGGGCTCGACCTCCGGCGTGGGCACGACGTAGCTCATCGGCGGTAGCCCTCCACGGGATAATCCTTGCGCAGCGGATGGCCTTCCCAATCCTCCGGCATCAGCAGGCGACGCATATAAGGATGGCCGCTGAAGCGCACGCCAAAGAGATCGAACACTTCGCGCTCCGCGAAATTCGCCGACGGAAATACAGACGTCACGGACTCAACCGTCGGCGTGTCGCCATTGAGCCGGACTTTCAACCGAACCCGTTCTTTCCTTGGGATGGACAATAAGTGGTAGACAACTTCAAAGCGCGGTTCGTTGGGAAACCAATCGACGCACGTCACATCCGAAAGAAAGTTGAACGGAAATGCTTTGTTGTCGCGCAGCAGCGCGCAAGCCTCACGCAGCGCGCCGCGCGTGACGTAAACGGTCATCTCATCTCGATCGAACTTTACGCCTTCCACCGCTGAAGGACTCCACTCCAGCAACCGCGCCACCGCAGGGTGATCCTTCAATTGCTGCAAGTCGGTAATTGCGGGCGCTAACGCCATTACACGCTCCCTCGACGCACCGACGGGCCGCCCCAATCCAGCGCGCCCTTTTTCCATACATAGAAGAAGCCGACCAGGAAGATGGCGATGTATACCAGCATCTCCCAGAAGCCGAACATCTTGAGTTGGCGCAAGATTATCGCCCAAGGATAAATGAACACCGCTTCCACATCGAACAGGATGAACAGCATCGCCACCAGATAAAACTTGACTGAAAACCGTCCCTGCGCGTCCCCGATGGGCGCGACGCCGCACTCATACGGAGCCATTTTCGCCCGCGTCGGCTTGCGCACCCCGATGATCCACGAGAGAGTCACCACCGCCACGGCGAAGCCGCACGCAAACAGAAAATGAATCAAAAGTGGCAGGTAGTTTAAGAAATAGTTTTCAGGCATAGCAGGGCTGTATTTATAATTCGCGCCAGTAGTGGGAAACACTCTAGACTAGATTTGGTAACTGGCAGTGTCAAGCGCAGCGGCGATAATTGTTATAAGTTTTTGAGTAAGCGGCAAAATTCAGCGGCCATTTAAGCGGAGTCGTATGATTTTTGGTTTCAATACGGACATCAAGCACGACGATACGGTTTACCACGTCCAGAGCGAGGCTCGCGAAGGCGAGTTGCTGCTGCAAACTCAGGTCTTCATGCGCGGACGCTGCATCGGCAAGCGCGCTGTCTCTTACGCTGAAGAGGCCGCCAGTGGGAGCTTTACCGATCAGCAAAAAGAAGAAATCCTGCGCGAACAGCACCGGCTTGTGCTCGATTCCATTCGCGACAGCAAGCTCAACGCGGTGCTCAATCAGCAGGAAGCGCCAGAAGAACTCGCCGCGACTAAGGAACTCGATGTCCATTGGCTAAATCGCGAATCGGTTCACGCCGGACATAGCCTGCAAATGCAAATGCGCGTTACCGACAGCGGGGCACCAGTGCCAAACGCTCGCCTGACCGTGCGCTTCTCACGAGCCGACGCCGCGCCGTTCTATGCGCAAGTCGTCACCAACGCCGCGGGCGAAGCCGAAATGAAAATCGACGCGGACGAAGCCGACCTGCCCGACTCTTCTATGCTGGTCCAAGCCAGCTTCGACGGACGAACCGCTACCAGAAAATTCAATCTAAGAAAGATCGAAACCTAAATCTGTACCCCTCTGTGAAACCTCAGTGACCTCTGTGTCAAAGATTTTGAAACCTCCAACACAGAGGCCGCTGAGGTAACACGGAGACTCACAGAGAAAACGCAATCCCCAATGAAGCTAACGATTAACGGCAAAGACCGCGACTTTTTCGCGCCGACACTAACCGTCGCTCAACTGCTGGCCGAACTCGCCATGAAGCAGGATCGCGTCGCGCTTGAGCTCAATCGCGAAATCGTCCCTAAAGCGAAATGGGACGCGACCATGCTCTCCGACGGCGACCGCTTGGAAATCGTCCACTTCGTCGGGGGAGGAAGCCACTAAGCCCGTTCATCGACCCGGGAACTCCCCTTGCCAACCTTTTTCCACCGATTTTCTCATTGACTCCTGCCGCGCAAGCTCTAAAATGACTCGAAACATTTCTTTTTAGAAATGTTTGCGGCTGAGCCGCATGGAACTCGAAGCACACAAAGTGCCCGGCACGTTCACATCCCGCGAAGTGGTCGAACTCACCGGCATCAGCCCGCGCCAACTGCAATGGTGGGACGAACGCGGCGTGGTCGTCCCCAGCCGCGAGGGCCACAAACGCATCTACTCCACCGCAGATCTGGTCGAAGTCGCGGTCATCTGCGATCTGCGGCGCGCCTTCTCGCTGCAACGCGTCCGCAAAGTTATGCAACTGCTCAAGCGGGAGTTCGGCAAGCGCCTCGCCGAAACCGTCGACGGAGCCTCGCCGTACCACCTGCTCACCGACGGCACTCACCTCTATCTCGAAACTTCGCCGCAGCAGATTGTCGACATCATGGAAAACGCGCACCAGCCGATGCTCGCCATCTGCCTGGCCGATACAGTCAAACGGGTACAGGCGATTGTCGGTGGAGTCAAAAGTGCCAGAAAAAATTCTGTAACCACGTTACCCACGCAGCGCGATAGCTATCCCGCTGCATCTTAAAGTTTAGATGTCGATCCACAAGTCGTTGTCTCGAAAGCCGTAGCCGGAGGAGGCAAGATGGTCGCAGAACTGGATTTGCTGGGCGAGTGGATACCCGAACAAATGCAGCCGGGAACGATCTTCGTTCTCGAAAATGCCGGAACCGTCGGCGAAAAGGACGATCCTTATTGGGCCGTCCTCTCGTGCCCCAGTTGCGGCACTCTGGGCCTCATCACCCGCAAGCAGCTCGCCGGACTGATCACGGTCATCTGCGGCTCCGACTGCTGCTCAGCGCAGTTTTTCATCAACGACAACGACATCGTAATCAGAAAGCCGTCATAGAAGATCTACGTGAATTCAGGCTGCCTGCCCCATCCTGGTCACGTTTTTGTGACAGGGTGGGGCTTTTGACTTTTGAGACTCTTGCGCAGGCATCCCGTTCCCCACTCTTAGCGCAACGGACGCGCTAAGAATGGGCCACCCGGTTTTTTCCAGACAAATAAGAGTCTTTGGGTGGGAAGCTGCGTGGCTTGCTATCGCTTTCCGACCAGCGGGTTCAGGTCGTTGATCAACTTTTCTGCGCTTGGCGATTTCGATGGCGCGGTGTTTTGCGTGGGTTCGAAATCGCGGGCGGACCAGGCGTACCCGCGGAGAGGATTGTCCGCGACGGTTTCTGGATCGACGACGGTGCGCTCGGCGTTGTAGGCTTCGAAGGCGGTTTGTTTCAGATTAGCGGCCGCGAGTTGCAGCGTGTAGAGCAAACTGTTCGCGGTCTTGCCGTCGATGCGATTGTGCAGGATGAGGTTTGCGACCTGCATCAGGGCGAACTGGATGGCGTTGGCGTCCTCGAGCGGAGGAAATTGAGGAAGCGTGGGGGCATCCGTTGTGGTGGTGGTTGGGGTCGCTGCTGCGGGGTGGTCTTGATGCCAGCGGCTGTGGAAGTAGCAGTAGGGGCGGCTCTTGAGAGCGGGAGAGTCGCACTGAACGCCGCTGACCTTGATTTGAGTGCAGCGGGGAACGTTGTGGTATTGGGTGGACATCTTGGAGTCTCCTGACCCACCCCCCTCTTTTTGAGGAATCTTTTGAATCAGCTACTTAGAGGAGGCTTGGATTTAGAAATCTTTGGAATGAGGTGCTTACCGCGGGGCTGAATTGAGAAATCTTTTGAATCAACGACTTGGAAGAACTAACCAACGGCTTCGTAAGATTCTTACTGGTCGAACACTTTTGCATTGCTTGAGACGTTGTTTGGGACAACGAAAGCATGTAACGAGTGTGCGCGGATTGGAGGGGAATGTCAAGGGAAATCGTTAGAAAAACCCAATAAAAATGCGGGTGCGAGTGCCATTTTGGGAATGGGAAGTTGCTCTTATCGGCCGCGCGCCATGCCTCGAAAAATAATCAGTGTGGTGGTGGATGACGAAGAACTCGATCCTTAAGCCGCCACACTCACGGCAGTAATTCGAAAACCGCGCCGTATCCAGAAGACGAATTGCCGAAGTTGCCATATAGGTGGCCTGCGCCATCCATGGATACGTAATTCGGGGCGAGTCCTTCTGATTGTTGGGTGAAATCGAAAAGACTTTCTTTCACTCCTGTACCATGCTTTTGCAGTTCATAGACTACGCCGCCGGTGTCGCTTGCACCGCCGCCAGGAGTCGCGCCGAAAAGCCTTCCGTCTCGGTCCACGACGACGCCGCCCACTGGATTTGATCCATCCCCGGACGCAATGCCTTTAAAGACGTGAAGATCCGAAAAGGCCCAGCCTCCAGACCGGCTCGCTGCCAGCCGGAAAACTATCCCGCAACCTTCCGTGTTTGTCTGTGGGCACGGCACTAATCCTCCCAAGACCGTAGTGCCATATAGGTTGCCGGATTGATCGAGCACTACTCCGGAGAGCGGCTCTGCTCCGTCGTTGCCGTTAAACGAATGCAATACCGCCTCCGACCACACCCCGCCTGCTGAGGGAGTCAGCACGTACACAATCCCGCAACCATTGCTTTGGCAGCCCAAACCGCCTCCAAGCGCGGTCGTCCCAAAGAGCCTGCCTTGATCATCAAGAGCGAGTCGCCCGCCCCATGGTCTGTAACCATCGCTGCCGCCGGCGAAGTTGTAGAGGATCGTCTCGTTCCAAACGCCGTGCGAGTTCGTGAGCTCAAACACGTTTCCGCAGCCGCTCTCACAGTTCCCAGCCGTGCCACTCGATGTTGTTCCATAGAGATTCCCCGCTGCGTCAAATACAAGCCCAGTCCTCGGTTCCTGTCCATCCGCTTGGAGACTTCCGAAGGCGTAAATAGTAGTTTCCGTCCACTCTCCCTCTGACGACGGCGTTAGCTCGAAAACAGTGCCGCTCTGGTATTGCCCGTTCCACACGGTTGTGCCGTAAAGATTTCCTGCGCTATCGATGGCCAAGTTGCCGTTGGGCTGGTAACCGTCGAGGCCACCGGTGAAAGAGTAAAGGGACTTGAAAGTCCACCCTCCTCCGGAACTTGGGGAAAGCTCGAAAACGGTTCCGCTGTTATAGGTCCCGCCGCTGTCAGTGACGCCATAAATGTTCCCGGCCGAGTCGAAGGTGAGCCCGCCGTATGGCAAGTCCCCGTCTGCGTCTGAGAATGTATGCAGGACTGTTTCCTTGACTTGGCCTAGACCGAAACCGCAAGCGAATATCACAATACAGAGGTGTGTGATCAATTTCTTCATGGCGCATCCTTCGAGGGGTGAAATCGAACGCGTCCAGAATATAACCAATACGGGAGAATTCGCGTTTTTATTTTCACGGGCACAGCTGGCAGGCCCGCCTGAGAAGCTAGGGACGCTTCGACTGCGCGGACGGGTCGCTTCGCTCTCCGTCCAGCTGCGCTTAGGATGACAGGGAAAGAAAATGCAGAGGTCCTTCGCTTCGCTCAGGATGACGGGGATTTTGGAGGATTGCGAAGGTCAACAGCGGCGGACAGGAGTGTCCGCCCACATGATCGTCGGCTTAGCGGAGCAGGCCTAGTTTGTCCATGGGCCAGTAGCCGAAGACGGCTTTGCCGTAGATGAAGCTGGAGGCGACTGGCCCGAAATCGCGGCTGTCGTTGGAGAGGCTGCGGTGATCGCCGAGCATGAAGAAGCTGCTTTTAGGGACGGTGATCTCGGGGTAGGAACGCAGGTCGGTATACTCGCGCGGGACGTAGGTTTCGTCCACTAGCTTGCCATTGACGTAGAGTTGTCCGGCGACGATGCGGAGGCGGTCGCCTCCGACGGCGGCGACGCGTTTGATGAAACTCTTGGAAGGATCGCGGGGATAACGGAAGACGACGATGTCGCCGCGCTCGATCGGCTCCCAGCGGTAGACGAATTTGTTGACGAAGATGCGCTCCTGATCGTCGAGGGAGGGCATCATGCTGGTGCCTTCGACTTTCACCGGCTGGTAGAGAAACACAATAATGAAACAGGAGATGGCGAGCGAGATGAGCAGGTCGCGCAGCCAGACGGAGAGCACCGCGAGACGGTTGGTCCGCGGGGTGGGAGTCGCTGGCGGCGTGAGTTCAGGATCGGGCATCCTGCGGAGATTTTACATTGGTTGGTGAGGATGACAAACTTAGCGCGTGGAGCGTCGCTCAGCGTTGCGGAAGGAATCGTTTACAATTAACTCAATGAGGTCGATGATGACGGGGAAGTCGATGACGAGACATTGGGTAAGTGGGCTGGGATTGCTGTGCGTGACTTTGCTAATGTCGGCGCAGTGGGCGAGTTCACAGCAGGAGGATCCGGTGCCGGCGTATAACAAGACGGCGCCCGCGAAAGGCACGAAGCTGCCGGCGATCCTGGAGAAAGACCAGTTGTGGGCGGATGACTCGCAGAATGCCTATCAAACTCATGCGTATGAGTTAGCCAAGAAGATTCCGGTGGTGCTGCATCAACAGCCGTGTTACTGCTACTGCGATCGCATGGGGCACAACAGTCTGCATAGCTGCTTTGAAGGGACGCACGGGGCGCGCTGTTCGACGTGTTTGAAAGAACTTTATTATTCTTACTCGGAACATAAGAAGGGTAAGACTGCGGCGCAAATTCGGGCGGGAATTATCAAGGGCGAGTGGAAGACCATCGACCTTCAGGCGTCGGCCACGATGGAGTAGTTGTCGGATTGCAACGTAGCTCACTTGGGCAAAAGGAGATCCTACGAACAGTTCAGGAAGAATTCTAAAGATGGCTCAAAAAACCAGCGGGAAGAAGATCGTGAACGAAGATCCGAAGCATGTGCAGGCGATTCAGAATTATGAGTCGGGTCTGCGCGCCATGCAGGAGCGCAAGTTCGAAAAGGCGCGGACGCATCTGCAGAAGGTATTGGGTGGTCCGAGTAAGGAGTTGGCGGATCGGGCCCATGTTCACATCAGCGCGTGCAGTCAGCAACTGGATCGCGCCGCGGTGCAGTTCAACAGTTCAGAAGAGCACTATGATTACGCGGTGTCGCTGCTCAATCTGGGCGACTATGTGGGCGCGCGTGAGCATCTGGACAAGCTGTGGCAGCAGTCGCCGCATGCGGATTACATTATTTATGGATTGGCGGCGTTGGACTGCCTGACGGGACGATCGGAGGAATCGCTGCGGCATTTGAGCGAAGCGATTCGTTTGAATCCGGGGCTGCGTTTTCAGGCGCGCAACGACTCCGACTTCCAGAATTTGTCCGAGGATCCGCGGTTCACAGAGTTGCTTTATCCGGATCCGGGTATCGACGAGTTGGCGGACTTCGATCTGGTCAATCGCGAACTCGAAGAAGACCGCTAGAGTTTTATGGCGGATGGAGCAGTCCCGACTGCATCGGTTTCAGCCTCTCGCGGGCTGCGGGTAGTGGCCATTGGCGGCGGCACGGGCCTTTCCACGCTACTCAAAGGCTTGAAGCAGTATGTACCTACCTTTGGCACTGCCTCCAACCAATCCTTTCCAGTAACGTTCGTTCACGACTGGCATATCATCCATCTGAGCGCGGTGGTTACGGTCAGCGACGATGGTGGATCGAGCGGGCGATTGCGGAAAGACTTCAATATGTTGCCGCCCGGCGACATTCGCAATTGCATTGTTGCGTTGTCTGAAGACGAAGCGCTCTTATCAAAATTGTTTCAGCATCGCTTTGTGAAGGGCACGAGCCTTGAAGGCCATAGCTTCGGCAATCTGTTTCTCGCGGCGCTGACTTCAATCACGGGAGACTTCAGCGAGGCGGTGCGATTGTCATCGGAAATTCTAGCGACGCGTGGGCATATTTATCCGGCGACGAATTCCAATTTGGAATTGGAAGCGGTGATGCAGGATGGGAGCCGGGTTCGCGGAGAGACCAATATCACCGCCAGCAAGGAGCGTATCGAAAAGCTGGCTTTGGTTCCTGCGGACGCCGAACCACTGCCGGAAACCTTGGAGGCGATTTCTCGAGCGGACTTAATCACGATCGGGCCGGGCTCGCTTTTCACCAGCCTCATTCCAAATCTTCTGGTGAAGGGAATTGTGGACGCGATTGTGCGCTCTTCAGCGGTGAAGGTTTACGTGTGCAATCTGATGACTCAGGCGAACGAGAGTATTGGGCGAACGGCGGCGGACCACATCAAGGCACTCAACCAGCACGCGCAGGCCAAGATTTTCGATTACGCGTTGCTGAATTCATCGCCTGCCCCGCAGGATTTGTTGGAGAAGTATGCCGCTGAAGGGTGCGCGCAGGTCGCGGTCGATGAAGACGCCATCAGAGAGTTGGGCGTAGAGCCGAAGCTGGGTGATTATTTGTATCAGGGGACGGTGGCTCGACATGCTACAGATCGCGTGGCGGCGGACTTGATGACGATCGCATCACAAGCGGCCCAGCGGAGGCGCGAGCAGTTGTTTTTAGCGGCAAGATGATTCCGCGACTATTGCGTCAGGCTACTGCTGGCCATTAGGGCGCCCCAGTGGCCCGGTCCTCCTGGAGTTGGCGGCGCCGAATCAGGTTGGGTGGTATCGGGGGGAAGCGGCGCGGGGTTGATGGGGTCGTCCGTGCTCCGTCTCCCGTCGGGCAAGTCTTCTCCGGGCCTTCGTAGAGTGGGTGCATTGGCTGGGTGCGCCGGAACTTGGTTGGCCTGCGCCATGTTAAGGTTCGGATTTAGATCTACTTCTTTCGCGGTTCGGATTTCCTTCTCCCCGCTGACTTTCATGGTTTCGACGCGAACAACTTCGTCGCCGATCATGCGCACGAAATCGACGTCTTGGGGCGGCTCACCGTAGATCCAGTCTTCGTGTTCGACGTCGCCATCTTTCTCACGGACCTTCTTAGGGGGACGGCCTTTGGCGTAGATGACCATCTCGCGATTCATGCCCACGAGAACGCGATGCTCTTGGATCGCCTTTTTCACTTTCGGAGGAACGGTCTCCAGGTAGGCGTCGAGCGGGGATTTGGAATCAAAGTCGAAGACCGGACGCAAGTATTCTTTGAGTTGGCGAGGGTCCATTTCCGGGACGTATTTGTCGAAGGCTAGATCGACGAAAGAACCGCGAGCGTTGGCATTTGAGTTGTCGGGGGTCACAGGAGTTGCGCCTCCCATGCCGGAAACCGAAATACGCTCATACCACTTGGAATTTCTGACCGGGCCGCCATTGATTTCGAAATGGATGAGCTTATCTTTAATCGTAATGTTGCTGATGCGAGCCTGGTCGCCGGGTTTAACTGATGGCCCCCACATGGCGATCATCTGCTGCAATTCGTCCCCCGCGGGGCTTAAGGTTCCGCTTTTCAGTTTGAGCCCAGTCTTGCCCATGGGGAATGGAGTACGGATATAGACAAGCTCGGAGTTGAAAGCGCGAACGAGTTCCATGCGCGTCTTGGAAGAAATAGGCGGCGAAATCGCGGGCTTGGTTGGGATGTCGGAGGCTAATACCGTTACGGAAACGAACGCGGCACACAACAGCGGAAGCGTAACAGAGGTCAACGATCTGGCACGGCGGAACATCATCGGGCACCGCTGACGCCTTGAGTATAGCGCTTTTCGGTCGACCGCGATAACAAAAAATTACAACCCGGCCCGGGAAGAACGCGAGACACCGAAACGACGTCAGCACAAATATTGTGACGCGAAATGGGAAAGAGTTGTTTGCCGATTTCGACATCCCTGCTAAAATCTATAAAATCCACTCCCCGGAGAAACCATGCAGGCTATCCTTGCGCTGGAAGACGGCAGAGTCTTCCGAGGCAAAGGTTACGGAGCGAAAGGCGAATGTCGCGGGGAAGTAGTTTTCAATACTTCCATCACTGGCTATCAGGAAATTTTCACCGATCCTTCTTATACGGGACAAATCGTTGTCCTGACCAACCCCGAGATAGGCAATTACGGAACGAATCCCGACGACAGCGAAGCGAATCGGCCTTACATCGAAGGACTCATCGTTCGCGAGTTCTCCAAGGTCAGTTCCAACTGGCGCTCGCAGCAGCTTGCCGAAGGCTTCCTTGAACAATTCAAAATTCCTGTCCTGGCTGACATCGACACGCGCGCACTGGTGCGCCATCTGCGCGACAATGGCGCGATGCGTGGGGTGATCTCAACGCTTGAGGATGACGCAGAGAAGCTGATCATCAAGGCGCGATCTTTTCCTCGCATGGACGGCATGGACCTGGCCAAGGTGGTGAGCACCAAGACTACCTATCAGTGGGAGACTGGTGAGCGTTCGCATCTGCCCGATGAGATCGTTGGCGTGAAAGATGAGCCGCCGCGGTTCCACGTGGTCGCTTACGACTTCGGCATCAAGCACAACATCATGCGTAAGTTGCGCGGCGAGGGCTGCAAGGTCACGGTGGTTCCGGCGGAAACGAAAGCGGAAGACGTGCTCGCGCTGAAGCCCGATGGAGTTTTCTTGTCGAATGGTCCGGGCGATCCGGAGCCTTGCACTTACGCGGTGGATAACATTCGACGGCTTATGGGCAGGCAGCCGATTTTCGGAATTTGCCTGGGGCATCAGCTTGTGGGGCTGGCTCTGGGCGGGAAAACTTTTAAGCTCAAGTTTGGCCACCACGGCGGGAATCATCCCGTCAAGCAGTTGAGTACGGGGAAGATTGAGATCACCGCACACAATCACAACTTCGCGGTCGACCCCGGCTCTCTCGCGCAGAGTGAAGTCGAACTTACCCACATGGATTTGAACGACGACACGCTGGAAGGTTTGCGGCACCGCAATTTGCCGCTGTTCAGCGTGCAGTATCATCCCGAAGCGGCGCCGGGTCCACATGATTCGCATTATCTGTTTAAGGATTTTGTGAAGATGATGGAGGAGTGGAAGGGGTGATTGGAATCGATGATAGGTTTGCTCGGGATGACAAATCTGTTAAGGACGGGCAGTCAATCCAAGACCGCAAACGAACTGCATAAATGCCTAAACGAACCGACATACAAAAAATTCTGATACTTGGCTCTGGCCCGATCGTGATTGGCCAGTCGGCGGAGTTTGACTACTCTGGAACCCAGGCGTGCAAGGCGCTGATGTCCGAGGGGTATGAGGTCATTTTGGCGAACTCGAATCCCGCCACGATCATGACCGATCCCGAACTGGCGCATCGCACATACATCGAACCGCTGACGCCGGACTACGTGGAAGAAATCTTGCGCATTGAGCGCGAGATGTCGCCCAACGCCGGGTTCGCCATTCTGCCGACTGTTGGCGGACAGACGGCGCTGAATCTGGCGATCGATTTAGCCGACTCGGGCATTCTTGAAAAATATAATGTGCAGCTCATTGGAGCGCAGATCAGCGCGATCAAGAAAGCCGAAGACCGGCTGTTCTTTAAAGATGCGATGCAGAAGATCGGGCTGGACGTGCCGAAGTCGGCGTTGGTCAAGAATGTTAAGGAAGGTCTTGAGTTCGCGGGAAAGATTGGCTTCCCGGTCATCGTGCGTCCTTCGTTTACCCTTGGCGGGAGCGGTGGCGGCATCGCTTACAACAGGGAAGAGATGACGGAGGTATTGTCGCGCGGGCTGGATTTTTCTCCGGTACATGAGGCGCTGATCGAAGAATCCGTGCTGGGCTGGAAGGAATACGAGCTCGAGGTGATGCGCGATACGAAAGACAACGTCATCATCGTTTGCTCGATCGAAAATTTCGATCCAATGGGCGTACACACGGGCGATTCGATCACGGTGGCCCCAGCGCAGACTTTGACCGATCGGGAGTATCAGGCGATGCGCGATGCTTCGCTGGCGATCATTCGCGAAATCGGGGTGGAGACGGGCGGATCGAATATTCAGTTTGGCATCGAGCCTGCCACCGGGCGCATGGTGGTGATTGAGATGAACCCGCGCGTGTCGCGGTCGTCGGCGCTGGCGTCCAAGGCGACGGGATTTCCGATTGCGAAGATTGCGGCGAAGCTGGCGGTCGGTTACACATTGGACGAAATTCCTAACGATATTACACGCAAGACTCCGGCTTGCTTCGAACCTTCGCTCGATTACGTTGTCGTAAAAATTCCCAAGTGGCAGTTTGAAAAATTTCCTGGCGCCGACGAAAACCTCGGCCCGCAAATGAAGTCGGTCGGCGAAGTGATGGCCATTGGGCGAACGTTCAAGGAAGCGCTACTCAAGGGCGTACGCGCGCTGGATACGGGCAAGCGAATTGGATCGGAAAAAATCGAGCCAAAGATTTTGACTCAGCGTTTGGTGACTCCGCACCCTGAGCGGCTTTCTTATATCCGTTACGCGTTGCGGCAGGGGCACACGGTCAAGCAGCTTGCGAAGATGACTTCGATGGATCCGTGGTTCTTGTATCAGCTCAAGGAAATTAACGATATGCAGCTTGAGCTGGAAAAGCATCCCATGGAGTCGATTCCGACGAGTGTGTTGCGCGACGCGAAACGCATGGGAATTTCCGACGGACGTCTGGCTGGCGTGTGGCGGCTGGATTACAACGGAGCGCAGCAAAAGATTCGGCATCTACGCAAGAAGCACGGCGTGCTTCCGGTTTACAAGCGCGTCGACACTTGCGCGGGCGAGTTTGAGAGCTTTACGCCTTACCTTTATTCGACCTACGAAGACGAAGACGAAGCGACTCCGACTGACAAGAAGAAGATCATCATTCTGGGCAGCGGGCCAAATCGCATCGGGCAGGGAATTGAGTTTGATTATTGCTGCTGCCATGCGGCGTTTGCGCTACGTGATGACGGCTACGAAACCATCATGGTCAATTGCAATCCGGAAACGGTGTCGACGGATTACGATACCAGCGACCGGCTCTACTTCGAGCCGCTGACTTATGAAGACGTGTTTTCGATATGGGAGCACGAGACTGCGGGCGGCGCGCCCGTGGGATTGATTGTGCAATTTGGCGGACAGACTCCGCTGAATCTGGCTGCGCCGTTGAAGGCTGCGGGAGTGAACATCATCGGCACCTCGCCGGAGTCGATTGATCTTGCGGAAGACCGCAAGCGCTTCAATAAGCTGCTGGAGGAACTGAACGTTCCGCAGGCTCCGGGCGTGATGGTGGCGTCGGTGGAGGAAGCGATCGCGGGGGCGCGTAAAGTGCATTATCCCGTGCTGGTGCGGCCTTCGTATGTGCTCGGCGGTCGCGCCATGGTCATCGCTTACGACGAAGAGACCGTGGTTCGTTATATGAAAGAGGCGGTCGAGTATTCGCAGGATCGCCCCGTCCTGATCGATCACTTTCTTGAAGACGCGATCGAAGTCGATGTGGACGCGCTCTCGGATGGGGAAGACGTTGTGATCGGCGGCATCATGCAGCACATCGAGGAAGCTGGTATTCACTCTGGCGATTCGTCTTGCGTGCTGCCGGCGGTTGATATTCCTGAGCCGCTACTGGCGAAGATGCGCGACTATACATTTAAGCTGGCGCGGGCGTTGAAGGTTGTGGGATTGATGAATATTCAGTTCGCGATTCCGCGCAGCGAAGTTTTGAAGCAGAAGGACGGCGTGGTTTACGTGCTCGAAGTAAATCCGCGGGCGTCGCGCACTGTGCCTTATGTTTCCAAGGCGACCGGCGTGCCGCTGGCGAAGATTGCGGCGCGGTTGATGACGGGACGTAAGCTGCGCGA
>Ga0302320_10003942_pt1 | contig 33993 bp, 29 predicted proteins | sample Bog_T0_3_FD_202130 | JGI IMG/M metagenome (GOLD analysis project Ga0302320, IMG submission 202130) | Peat permafrost microbial communities from Stordalen Mire near Abisko, Sweden - Bog_T0_3 | ecosystem: Environmental > Terrestrial > Soil > Wetlands > Peat | place: Sweden: Abisko, Stordalen Mire... | reverse complement strand
CTGCAGGAGGCGGACTTCCCGAAGCATGCCCGCCAGCAGGGCGCGCTCCTCGGCGCGGCCGCCGGGCTTCTGGGTCCGGGTGGCCGCATGGTCTACTCCACCTGCAGCATCGACTCTGCGGAGAACGAGAAGGTCGTGAGCGGCTTCCTCGAGCGGCACCGAGGCTTCTGCCTGAGAAAAAGCGTCATTGCCGTCCCCTGGATTGATCGCCACGACGGTGCTGCGGCCTTCCTTATCGAGAAGGCCTGAACCCCCCATCCCCCCCACTGAGGCATGCCCCAAGGACGCGCGGTACTGGCCCTGCTCGCGGGCGCACTCTCGTCCCTGCCCGCCGCCCGCGCGGCGGCTGACCAGGACTGGCCCGAGTATCTGGGCGGCCCCGACCGCGGCCACTACTCGGCGCTTCGCCAGATAAACGCCTCGAATGTCGGCAGGCTCAGGACGGCCTGGGTGTACCACACCGGATTGCTCGGCCAGATGCAGTGCAACCCGATCGTCGTCAAGGGAGTCCTCTACGGCGCCACGGGGACAAGCGAGGTGTTCGCGCTCGACGCGGCGACCGGCAAGCCGATCTGGCGCTACAACGTGCCGGGCAGGCTCAACCCGGAGCCGCAGAACGACAGGGGCGTCACCTACTGGACGGACGGCAGGAGCGAGCGTATCCTGTGCACGATCGACTCCTGGCTCTACGCCCTCGATGCGAGGACCGGCGCGCCGGTCAAGGACTTCGGGGCGGACGGACGCGCGAGCCTCAAGGCGGGCTTGGGCCCCCAGGCGCAGGAGAAATGGGTCATCTCGACCACGCCGGGCACGCTCTACGGCGACCTGATCGCCATGCCGACCCGGGTGGGAGAGGACCAGGACGCCGCGCCCGGGTTCATCCAGGCCTTCAATGTGCGCACGGGAACCCTCGCCTGGACGTTTGTCACGATCCCTTACCCGGACACGCCGGGATACGAGACCTGGTCCAAGGCCGCCTACAAGAACACCGACGTCGGCTCCGCGAACTGCTGGGCCGGCATGGCGATCGACCGCCGGCGCGGGATCCTCTACGTGCCGACCGGCTCCGCGGCCCCCGATTTCTGGGGCGGCCAGCGGCTCGGAAAGGACCTCTTCGCGGACAGCCTGCTGGCGCTCGACGCGTCCACGGGCCGGCTTCTCTGGTGCCAGCAGACGGTCCACCACGACATCTGGGACAGGGACCTGCCGTCGCCGCCCGTGCTCGTCACGCTGCGCCACGGCGGGCGCGCGGTGGACGCGGTCGCGCAGACCACAAAGACCGGCTTCATCTTCGTGTTCGACCGCGTCACCGGCGAATCCCTCTTCCCGATCCAGGAGAAACCCTTCCCGAAGTCGACGCTCGGCGGCGAGGAGGCGTGGCCCACGCAGCCGATCCCGTCCCTGCCCAAGCCCTATGCGCGGCAGACCCTGACCGAGGCCGACATCAGCCCCTACGCGGAGAACCGCGAGGCGCTGCTCGCGCAGCTGCGCTCGGCGCGCACCGGCCTCTTCCAGCCGTTCGGCAAGTTCCCGACGATCCTTTTCCCGGGTTTCGACGGGGGCGGGGAGTGGGGAGGGCCCGCGGTCGACCCCGACGGGATCCTCTACGTCAACACAACGAACATGGCGTGGGTCGCCTCGATGAGCGACCCCGCCAGGCAGGCGGACCTTGCGCTCATGAGCCCGGGGCGCCGGCGCTACATGCAGTACTGCGTCTCCTGCCACGGGCCGGAGCGCAGGGGCCTGCCGGCGGGGGGGATCCCCTCGCTGGTCGACGTCGGGAGCCGCCTGCGCCGCGAGGAGGTCCTCAGTCTGATCGGCTCGGGCAGGAAGATGATGCCCGGTTTCACGGCGCTGCCGGGCGAAGACAGGGCCGCCATCGTGGGCTACCTCTTCGGCGACGAGCCGCAGCCGGCGGCCGCGGCCGCCCCCGCGGCGCCGGAGGCGCCGGCCCGCATCCCCTACCAGTTCGACGGGTACAACCGGTGGGTCGACAGCAAGGGCTATCCCGCCATCTCGCCGCCCTGGGGAACGCTCTCGGCGATCGACCTGAACACGGGCGAGTACGTCTGGACCGCGACCCTGGGCGAGTTTAGGGAGCTCTCCGCCAGGGGAATCCCCCCGACCGGCGCCGAGAACTACGGGGGCCCGGTCGCGACCGCGGGGAACCTCCTGTTCATCGCCGCGACGAAGGACGGGATGATACGGGCCTTCGACAAACGCACCGGCAGGGTCCTCTGGAAGAGCGAGCTTCCGGCCGCTGCGTTCGCGACCCCGAGCACGTATGAGGTCAACGGGAAGCAGTACGTGGTCGTCGCGTGCGGCGGCACGAAGCTCGGCACGGCGCCCGGCGACAGCTATGTCGCCTTCGCGCTGCCCTGAAGGGGCACGGGCGCTAGTCAGGGGACGAGGGCCGAGACCCCGATCGCCTTCGTGGACTCGCTTGCGCCGTTGATGAAGGTGAAGGTGATCTGGCCGGCCGAGGCAACCAGGCGCTCGTAGCGCTGCGGATCCCAGCCGGCCACCGCCTCGCCGTTGATGCGGGACACGAGGTCGCCCGCCCGGACGCCCTGCGCCGCACCCGGCGAGCCCGGGAGGACGCCGGCCACCTTCCAATAGGCGGGGGTCCTCCTGAAGCTCAGGCCCGTGCCGCGCAGCGGCGGGACCGCCAGCACGTCGGCGGGGTCGTGCTGGAAGATCACGACATTGTGGCGCGGGTCGAAGGTGATCGTGAAGTGGCAGAGGATCCCGCCGCCCAGGGAGGAGAGTTCGTCCGTCAGCTGGGCGACGGGCTGCGGGACGTCGAAGGAGCCGAACCTGAGGACGCCCGAGAGCCGCCCGACCTTCGGGGTCCGGTCCCCGGCCAGGGTGCTGACGACGGGGCCGGCGACCGGGCCGTAGGCGAACGCGGGCGCCAGCCCGGCCGGGTTGATGTCGATCGCAGCGGCGCTGCCCGAGTCGATCAGCGCCGCGAACTCGCGGTCGCCGAGCGTCACCGCGATCAGCGGGATCTTGTCCCCGTTGTTGAAGGGGATGGCCTCGCCCGGCAGGCCGTCATCGGGCACCGTCGCGCGCAGCACGATCCGCTCATTCGGGTAGTCAAGGGTGAGCGCCGCGTTCCGGAAGAGGGGGAACCCGAGGATGCCGTCTATCCTGACGCCAAACTGCGCGGAGAGCTCCGCGCAGTCATAGATGAGGGCGGGCACGTAGACGAAGCGGGCGTCGCCGAGCTGCAGGCGCCTGAGGGTCACGGGATGCAGGAGGGTGTAGCCGCCGTCGGCCGACCGCACCCGCACCGGGGGCTCGTCGAGCGGCGGCGAGCCCGGGGCCTTGTAGCGGCTGGCGATGTCGGGCGAGACCAGCGTCACCGAGGAGCCCGTGTCGACGACGAAGTGATACGGGCCGAACTTGTCCCACTTGTCCTCGACCACGAGGACGTTGCCGACGAGGTGCCCGGGAAGGACAACCGGCTTTGGGCCCACGCTGGTCACGCCCGGCTTCGGGGCGGTGCGCTGGACGCTGAAGCAGCCGGCGGCGAGGAGGCCTGCGACCGCTGCGAGAGCGACGAGCAGGCGCTTCATTACCGGACGGGCTTTGCCAGCCGCGCGCTGAGCGCGAGGGCTGCCACCACGAGCGCGGCGGCCCCGATAAAGACGGACTTGGAGTCGAACATGAAGTACACCGCGCCCGCCAGCATGGGAGTGAACGCGCGCGCGAGGGACCCGAGCGAGCGGAAGATGCCAAGGACGCGGCCCTGCTCGTCCTGGGAGGAGTACAGCGAGATGAGGCCCGTGGTGGAGGGGTTCACGAGCCCGGAGCCGGTCGCCAGGAAGACGATCCCGGCGTACATCATCCAGGGCCGCACGCTCAGCCCGACAATAAGGAGCCCGAAGCAGGTGGAGATGAGCCCGCCCGCCAGGACCGGGATCTCGTCGGCCTTCTTCAGGAGGATGCGCACGATGAAGCCCTGCGTGACAATCGAGCACGCGCCGAGGAAGCCGAGCATGATCCCGTTCTGCCCCACGGTGTAGCCGAACCGGTCGGCCGCGAGGTAGGTGAGCGTCGCCTCCATGGCCACGAAGGCGACGGCGTAGACGAAGGCGACGACGTTGGCGCGGCGCACGTCGGGGTTGTCGAGGTTGAGGATGGCGCGGATGGGGTTGCGCAGCCGGGTCTCGAGGGCGCCGGAGCGGGCGCTCTCCGGGAGCGTCTCCCGGAAGCTGCGCTTGACCCAGACCAGGTTCGCCACGCAGAAGCCGAGGGCGACGAGCGCCGGGACGGAGTAGGGGTTGATCCCGAAGCGCTCGAGCGAGGGATGTGCCGCGAGGAGATTGTACTGGGCGCAGATGGCGCCGAGGACGGGCCCCGTCACGAGCCCGAGGCCGAACGCCGCGCCGACGATCCCCATCGCGCGGGACCGCTCCTTGCGGGTGGTCACGTCGGCGACCGCCGCCGTCGCGACCGAGAGGTTCCCGCCGAAGGCGCCCCCGACGATGCGCGAGAGCAGGAACATCCAGAACGAGCCGCTCACCACCCATAGCGCGTAGCCGAGCACGCTCCCGGCGACCGTCATCAGGAGGATGCCGCGCCGGCCCCGGCGGTCCGAGAGCGTGCCCCAGAAGGGCGCGAAGACGAACTGAAGGATGGAGTAGAAGGAGGTGAGGACGCCGCCGAAGAGCACGGCGGCGAACGCGTGGTCGCGTCCGAGCGCGTGCGCGACCGCCTCGCTCCTCGAAAGAAGCCAGCCGAGGAGCCCCGAGTTCCCGTCGATCCTCAGGTAGTAGTCGACGAGGCTCGGCCCGAGCGGGAAGATGATCGAGAAACCGATCAGGTCGATCAGCAGCGTCAGGAAGATGACGCCGAGCGAAAGCTTGCGTTCGGTCGCGGGGGTGGCCGCGGGCGGCCTTGGGCTCACGTCGGCCACGGTCAGAGCCGGTACGGAAGGGGGAAGCGCGCGGTCAGGGCGACGGCGCGCGCCTTCACGGCCGCCACGGCCCCGGCCTCGGCGGGAGTCCCGATCGCGCGCAGCACCCGGTCGATCATGTCGGCCACCTCCTCCATCTCGGGCTCCCGGAATCCGCGGGTCGTGACGGCCGGCGTCCCGAGCCGTATCCCCGAGGCCTGGAAGGGCGAGCGCGTCTCGAAGGGGACCGTGTTCTTGTTGCACGTGATGTTGGCCAGGTCGAGCGTCTCCTGGGCCTTCTTCGCCGTGAGCTCGGGAAGGGTGGGCCGGAGATCGGCGAGGATCAGGTGGTTGTCGGTCCCGCCGGAGACGATGCGGTACCCGCGGGCCGACATGGCGGCCGAGAGGGCGCGCGCGTTGCGGATGATCTGCGCGGAGTACTCCTTGAACTCGGGCTTCAAGCATTCGCCGAAGCAGACCGCCTTGGCGGCGATGACGTGCATCAGCGGGCCGCCCTGGGCGCCGGGAAACACCGCCGAGTCGATCGCCTTCGCGTGGGCCGCCGTGCACAGGATCAGGCCCCCGCGCGGCCCGCGCAGCGTCTTGTGGGTCGTGGTGGTCACGAAGTCGGCGTGGGGGACCGGCGAGGGGTGGTGGCCGGTGACGATCAGGCCCGCGATGTGGGCGACGTCGGCGAAGAGGAGGGCGCCGCAGGAGCGCGCGATCTCGCCCATGCGGGCGAAGTCGATCACGCGCGAGTAGGCGCTCGCCCCCACCGTGATCATCTTCGGCCTCTCCCTTAGGGCGACCTCCGCAAGCTGCTCGTAGTCGATCAGGTTGTTGTCCTCCCGCACCCCGTAGGCCACGACCTGGTAGAACTTCCCGGAAAAGTTCGCCGGGTTCCCGTGGGTCAGGTGGCCGCCGTGGCTCAGGTTCATGGCGAGGATCTTGTCGCCCAGCTGCAGCGAGGAGGTGTAGACGGCGAAGTTGGCCTGCGAGCCGGAGTGGGGCTGCACGTTGGCGTGCTCGGCGCCGAACAGCCGCTTCGCCCGGTCGATCGCCAGCTGCTCGACCTTGTCGACGAACTCGCAGCCGCCGTACCACCGCCTCCCCGGGTACCCCTCGGCGTACTTGTTGGTGAGGACGCTGCCCTGGGCCTCGAGGACGGCAGGGTAGGTGAAGTTCTCGGAGGCGATCAGCTCGATGTGGCTTTGCTGGCGGCCGAGCTCGGCCGAGACGGCTGAGTAGATTTCAGGATCGAGTTGCTTTAGGGGCGCGGTGTTCAGCATGTGAGGAAACGCAACGCTCGCGCAAACCGGGGCGGAGGCAAAACTTTTTCGCGCCGCGACGAGGGGCACGGCCGGGCCCCTCTAGCGTCCCCTGAGGACGTCGGCGGGGATCCCCTGGAGGTACGCGATAATCGAGGGAACGGCGGCCACCATCTCGTCGCGGCTGGCCTCGTAGGCCGACAAGTGGAGTCCGTAGGGGTCGGGTATCTCCAGGTGCTCCTTGCTTCCGGTGAACTCCCGGAAGAGGTGCAGGCGCTTCGGCACCGGTTCGGCCGTCAGCTCGATCATGTCGCGGTGCGACTCGGTCATGCACAGGACGAGGAGCGCGCGGTCCAGGAGCTCCTGGGTGACGGGCTGGCTGACATGGCCATTCAGGTCGATCCCGACCTTCTTCATCGCGGTAATCGCGTTCGGGCTGGCGGGCTGGCCGGTGCGGCTGGCCACGCCCGCCGACAGCACCTTCAGGGAGTGCAGGGGCTCAGGCTGCGCCGCGAGCGCGTGCTGAAGGAGCGCGGCTCCCATCGGGCTTCGGCAAACGTTTCCCGTGCATACGACAAGGATGTGTCCCGGTTCGGGCATCGGTCGGCAAAATGGGCACGGATCGCCCCAAAAGGCAAAACCCTAAGTTTAAGGCCGCGACGATGGCTATATCCGCTTGAGCGCGACCAGGCCCCGGTGCAGCTGCACGGCCCGCTGGAGCACGGCGTCAACGAGAGGCCTCGGCGGAAGGGTCTTGTCCGCCGGAGGTTCGGGCGCTTCGTTGTCGGAGAGGTGCTCCTTCTCCAGGTAGGCCTCGTCGATCCGCGGCTTGTCCGGGAAGTCCCGCAGGAGCGACTCGACGGGCGCGCCCGACTCGAGCGCGTCGTAGGCCCGCCGGTCGTCCTCCGGCGACACGCGCACCGCGATGTCCGGAGTAGTTCGGGACGCCTCGGGGGCGAGGACGATGAGCCCGGAAGGGCCGTTGCCCGGCAGGGCCGCAAGCAGCGAGGACGCCGTCGCCGCATTCTCAAGGACGAAGATCGGCGTGCGCGTGGAGACGTTGAACTTGACCCAGGCCCTGAGCGTCGCGGCCTCGCTCTCGCCGGCCTTCGCGAAGCGCAGGTCAAGGATGCAGGCGCCGGGCCGCCCGGTGATGGGGGTGGAAGGAAGGTCCTGGGGAAGCTCGCGGACCCGGTAATAGACGAGGCCCTGCCCCAGGTCGCGAACGAGCGAGCCGGCCGCGGCTGCGCTCGCGACGGCCGCGGCGGCCAGGAGGAGGCAAAAGAGGCGTAAAGGGCGAGTCACAGGCGGCGAAGTTGGCGGGCACCGATGTCGCGCCGGTAGTATTTTGACGCGAAGCGGATCGAATCGCAAGCGGCGTAGGCGGACGCGGCGGCGGCCTTGAGCGAGCCCCCGGTCGCGGTGACCCCGAGGACGCGCCCCCCCGAGGTAACGAGGCGGCCGGCCGGATTGCGCGCGGTTCCCGCGTGGAGGATCGTGACGCCGGGGGGCAGGGCGGCCGGGATCTCGATCGCGTCGCCCGAGGGGTAGGCGTCCGGGTACCCCTTCGCGCTCACGACGACGCAGATCGCGTGCTCCGGGCGGACGTCGAGCCTCTGGCCGGCCAGCCCGCCGGTCGCCGCCGCCCAGAGGAGGCCCAGGAGGTCGGTCGCGAGCCTCGGCAGCACCGCCTGGGTCTCGGGATCCCCGAAGCGGGTGTTGAACTCGAGCACCTTGGCACCGTCCGCCGTCAGCATGATGCCGACAAAGAGCGTGCCCCGGAAGGCGATCCCCTCGGACGCGATGGCCTCGACCGAGGGCCTCACGATGCTCCGCTCGATCTCGGAAAGGAGCTCCGGGGTGACGACCTCCGCAGGCGAATAGGCGCCCATCCCCCCGGTGTTGGGGCCCGTGTCGCCGTCGCCGATCCGCTTGTGGTCCTGCGAGGTCGGCAGGATGACGTAGTCGCGTCCGGAGACGACGACCAAGATCGAGGTCTCCTCACCCACGAGGCAGTCCTCGATCAGCACCTGCCGGCCGCCCGAGCCGAATCTTCCCCGCTCGATCATGTCGACGACGGCCGCCTCGGCCTCGGCGCGCGTCGAGGCGACCACGACGCCCTTGCCCGCGGCCAGCCCGTCCGCCTTCACGACGATCGGCACGGGGCGCGAGCGCAGGTACTGGATCGCGGGAGCGGTTTCGTCGAAGAGGCCGGCCTCGGCCGTGGGGATCCCGTATTTGAGAAGGAGCTGCTTGGTGTAGGTCTTCGAGGCCTCGAGCCGCGCGCCCGCGGCCGACGGGCCGTAGACCGGTATGCCCGCCTCGGCGAGGCGGTCGGCCAGGCCGAGGACCAGCGGGACCTCGGGGCCCACGACCACGAACCCCGCGCCCTCCCGGCGGGCCAGCTCCACGAGGCCCGCTACGTCGTCGGCCTTGACGAGGAAGCACGCGGCGTCCGCGGCGATCCCGGCGTTACCCGGGGCGCAGACTAGCCGCGGCCTCGCGGGAGAGGCGGCGAGGGCCCGCACCAGGGCGTGCTCGCGCCCGCCGGAGCCCACGACGAGAACGCAGCGCGGTAGTTCGGGCGGGTTCAAAGGACCTGGAGCTTCTTCCTGTAGAACGCGACGACCTCGGCCGGATCGTCCGAGAAGAGGATGTAGTCGGCCATCCACGCCGGCGCCCGTCCGGTGCGGATCATCTCCTTGATCTGGCGCCTCAGGTCGGACCAGTACTTGGAGTTGAAGAAGACATAAGGGACCCGGGGCCGGATCCCGAGCTTGAGGTTGCACAGCTCGATCCCGATCTCCTCCAGCGTGCCGACGCCTCCCACGTTGAAGATGCAGAAGTCAGCGACCTCGAACCACTTCTGGCGGAAGTGGCGCGACACCTCCTGGAACGTGTTGAAGAAGTCGACGCCGAGCTCGGGGGGCTGGGCCTCGAGCTCGAGGAAGCAGGCCCCCGTGAGCATGCCGCTGCTTCGGGCCTGGTCCGTGGCGAGGCGCATGACGCCGCCGCCCCCGCCGGTCAGGACCCCGAGGTTCGGGCCAATGAAGGACGAGAGCTGGGAAACGAGCCCTGAGATCCGGTCGGTGTCGGGCTTCTCCAGGCCCACGGCCGAGCCGTAGAAGGCAAGGATCGTCGTTTCCTGGAACCTTCGGCCCATCTCCTCGCGGACGAAAAACCCATGCTCCTTCTTGTACACGTGCAGGTACAGGTCCTTGGTGAGCTCGTCGTACCAGTAGATCTGGATGTTGACGGCCTCGAACGTGTCGATTCGGGCGTGGGCGTTGCTCGAGAGGAAGTAGCCGTGGGTGCGCGAGGCCTTCCTGAAGATGATGCGCCGGATCTTGATCTCGGGCACCCGCGTCAGAAGCTCGATCTGCTCCAGGAGGTCGGGGAAGTAGTCCATCAAGAGGGTGTCGGCATCCTTCTGCGCCGCGTCCATCGCCTGGATCATGGTGCGGTGGCCGCAGGCCCCGCCGTTCTCCCCGAAGAGCTTCTTCACGTCCTCGGCCGTGCCCGCCCTGAGGCACACGGAGCGGTTTTCCAACGCGGCGCTCTGCCCCTTCACCGAGATGCTCGTCTTCGGCCGGGCCTCGGCCGCGTCCCTCGCCGGGCGCTCGTCCATGCTGCGGAACACCTCCTCGGCGGACCCGAGCAGGCGCTGGCGCCGCCGCGAGAGCGAGTTGAACTCCGGGTCCTTCGCCTCGGGGGCCCGGAAGATCTCGACCGACACCATCGGGTTGACGACCGGGTGGTCGCCCGTGTTGTAGATCTCGAGCATGATGTTCGTCCCGAAGGTCTTCACGGGATCGAGGAGCACGGCGCTCGTGTGGATGCCGAAGTTGCCGGCGCCCTGGTTGAGCACGACATAGTGCTCCTTCAGGTACATCGAGCAGCTGGTGATGATGCCCGAGCGGGGGGCGATCGTGAGCGGGGAGGCGTCGTGCCGGAGCTGGACCTTGTCCAGGAAGCCGCGCCCCGCCGTGCCGTTGACGATCAGCTCGAAGTTGATGCGCTGGAGCCGGGGGCTTAGGGTGTAGCTCACCTGGTGGGGCGTCAGGAAGACCGACCCCTGGCGGTCGATGCTGATCGTGTTCGGCAGCTTCAGCCGGTTCTCCTTGATCGCGGTCCAGATCTCGTCGGACGAGAGCTTCGCGATGGCGGGCGCGAGGAAGAGGCGGCCCACGGGGACTCCCGAGCGCATGAGCTTCTTCCAGTAGCCCGAGTGGGGGAAGCTGGTGTCGAACATGTAGGCCTCGACGACCAGGACCAGCCGGTTGCCGTCCACCTCGATCCCGCCCTGCGTCTGCATCTCTATTCCGATGCGGGCCAGAGAGCTGCGCTCGGTGAACTTGAGCTCCCCGACGAACGACTTCATGAACTCGAACTCGGCCGGGTTGCGCGGCCAGAAGGCGAGCGTGAGGGTGACGGTCTGCTCGTCCTTGTTCTTAACGGTCAGGATCTGGCCGTCCAGACTGGTCCAAAATTGCTCGGGGCTCATGTGATGGGAACCGCAGAGGCTGACGGATGAGGCGGCGGGACTCAAGCGGCTATGCGCCGGGAAAGATTTGCCATCGGCCGGGCCCGATGGCATGTGTCCTCGCCTCACTGCATGAACATCCACACCCCATCGAAGGCCCTGATCCTCACCCTCCTAGCGGCCTCGGCTGCCCTTGCCGAGGACGCCAAGGTGGCCGCGCCCGCGCCGGCGGAGCAGCCGGCCGCGGCCCCGTCGGCCGCGGTCGCCCCCGCGCCCGCGTACACGGACGCACAGCTCCTCGAGGAGTTTGGCTGGTACATTGGCAAGCGCACCGGGCTTTCCGAGCTCGGCCTCAACGCCAAGGAGTCCGATGAGATGGCGAAGGGCCTGCTCGCCTCGCTAAACGGGTTGGAGTCCCCGTACGAGATCCAGAAGATCGGGCCCGCGATGAGCGACTTCATCCAGAAGAAGCAGTCGGCGGTCCTCGAGACGCTCAAGGTGAAGAACGAGAGCCAGGGGGCCGCGTTCTTCGCGAAGCTCAAGGAGGACAAGAACGTGGTCGAGCTGCCGAGCGGCCTCAGGTATGAGATCGTGAGCCCGGGCCTCGGCGTCGCGCCGAAGGCGACCGACACGGTGAAGGTCAATTACACCGGGACGCTCATCGACGGGAGCGTCTTCGACAGCTCGGACCGCCAGGGCAAGCCGATTGAGTTCGCCCTGGACAAGGTGATCCCGGGTTGGACGGAGGGGCTGCAGAAGATCGGCAAGGGCGGCAAGATCAAGCTCTTCGTCCCGCCGAAGCTCGGCTACGGCGACGACGGCCGGCCGGGCATTCCGCCGGGCTCGGTCCTCGTCTTTGACGTCGAGCTCCTGGACGTCACGCCCGCCGCGGCAGCGGCGCCGGCGGCTCCCGCGAAGTAGCGGGCCAATGCACGGGGCCCACATCCCCTGAATCCTGCGGATGTAAATCTGTACCTTGTCGGCTTCATGGGCACCGGCAAGACGACCATTGGGCGCCACGTCGCCCAACGGCTGGGCTTCAAGTGCGCGGACAGCGACTACGTGATCGAGCGCAAGGCGGGAAAGCCGATCGCGCGGATCTTCGCGGAGGACGGCGAGGCCGCGTTCCGCAGGCTCGAGTCGTGGTTCATCGACGAGGGCCACGCCCCGGAGCGGCAGGTGGTGGCGTGCGGGGGGGGGCTCGTCGTGCAGCCGGGCATGCTGGAGAAGCTCGCCATGCGGGGCGTCGTCGTGTGCCTCCACGCCTCGATCGAGAGCATCCTCGCGCGCACGAAGCGCCTGCCCAGCGTCCGCCCGCTCCTCGACGTGGACGATCCTGACACCCGCGCGCGCGCGCTGTACGCCGAGAGGGAGGCCATCTACCGGTCGGCGGGCACCGTGATCCTGACGGATTCGCGGCCGCTGGCCGACATCGCGGCGCACGTGATCCGCGTGTGGCGCCGCGAGGCCGAGGAATTCGTCCGGCGACACGCCCGCGGCGGGGCCTAGAGGCGATGGCGGCCCGCCAGGAGGAGTTGCGCGAGCGGCTGAGGGGCCTCGGATTCGAGGAGGTCCGGTTCGTGAGGCTCTCGGCCCTTAACGGGGAGGGGCTACGCAAGTGGCTCGAATCCGGCTACCACGGCGACATGCACTGGATGGAGCGCACGGAGGGCAAGCGGACGGACCCCGGGCTTGTCCTTGAGGGCGCACGCTCGGCCATCGTCCTCGGGGTGAATTATCTGCAGGGGGGCGGCGGCGGGACCGCGGCTTTGGGCCCGTCGGGGACGCCCTCCTGGGCTAGGTACAGCCTCTACCAGGACTACCACGACACGCTTAAGCCCGCCCTCGCGCGGGCCGGCCGGCTGCTCGAGGAAGGCTTCGGGGCCGGCGCCTCGGACTACCGCTACTACGTGGACACGGGCCCCGTGCTGGAGAGGGCCTGGGCTGCACGCTCGGGGGCCGGCTTTGTCGGCAAGAACTCGATGCTCATCTCGCGCACCCACGGGAACTGGCTGTTCATCGCGTCTATCCTGACGCGCCTCGAGCTCGAGCCGGACCCGCCGCTCACCCGGCGCGCCGATCCCGGGGCGGTGGGGCTCCTCTGCGGGAAGTGCACCCGGTGCATGGACGCGTGCCCCACCGCGGCGTTTCCCGCGCCGGGGGTCGTCGACGCCCGCCGGTGCATCTCGTACCAGACGATCGAGAACCGGGGCATCATCCCTGCCGAGCTGCGGGCTGCGGTCGGCAGCCGGGTCTACGGCTGCGACACCTGCCTGGAGGTCTGCCCCTGGAACCGGTTTGCCCGGGCGGGCCGCCGCATGATCCTGTCGTCCCGCGGGGACATTGCCGCGATCCCGCTTCGCGAGCTCCTTGAACTCACCCCCGCGCGCTTTGCCGAGGTCTTTAGCGGCACGGCGATTAAGCGCGTGAAGCTCGCCGGCCTCCTGCGCAACGCATGCGTTGCCGCGGGCAACTCGGGCGATCCTTCGCTCCTCGGGCCGCTCCTTCGCCTCGCCGCGCACGCGTCCCCGGTCGTCCGCGCCCATGCCGTCTGGGCGGCAAGGAGGCTCGGGGCCGGCGCGCTCCTGGCGCAGGCTCGGGCCAGGGAGAGCGACCCCGAGGTCATCGCCGAATACGGCCCGGCTCCGCAAGCGCAGGCCGAGGGATGAAGGCGGACGCCGCAAGGGACGCACCGGAGGGCGCCGCGGTCCGGGCCCCCGGGTCGACTCACGCCCTGGCGCTCGCCTGCCTCTTCGCCGCCGAGCTGGCGCTCTTCTGGTCGGCGACGAGCCGCCACGTCTCGTGGTCGTTCCCGCGGTGGCACGACCAGGTGCAGTATCTCGACGAGGCCTACAGCGGCTACGACTGGATGCGGGCCCACGGGTTCGCGGCCGCGGTTGGCCACGTGCTAGGGCACGTCTCCCCGCAGGGTTCCCTGCACGGGTTCCTCGCGCTCCTCGTCTTCTGCGTCACCGGGCCGTCGCGTACGGCCGCGCTAAGCGTGAACCTCCTCGCGTTCCTGGCGCTCCAGGCGGCGACGTTCCTGTCCGTGAAGCGGCTGCGCGGCGGGTACGCGCTCGCCTGGGCGGCCGTGGGCCTCCTCGCCGCCGCGGCGGGCCCGTGGTCAGGCGAGGTGGGGGGCGCCACGGACTTCCGCCTGGACTGGCTGGCCGCCTGCGCCTACGGGGTCGCGATTGCCGCGGCCGCCACGGGGGGCGTCTTCAGGTCGGCGCGCGCCTCGGCCCTTCTCGGGGCCGCCGTGGGGGTGGTTCTGCTCTGCCGGTTCCTTTCGGTCGTCTACTTCTCGGTGGCCTTCGCGGCCTTCCTTGCGTGGCTCCTGTGCCGGCCGCAGAGGCGGGTCCGCTGCGCCCGCCTGCTGCTTGCGGCGGGCTGCGCGCTGGCCGTGTCGGGTTGGGCCCTCTGGCGGGCGAGGCGTGCAATGTACGCCTACTACTGGGTCGGGCACATCACGGGCTCGGAGCGGGCGCTCCGCGATTCGCATCTAAGCCTGCTCTCGTCGATGGGGACCGTCGCCTCGGAGGTTCTGGTTAAGCAGCTGGGCTGGCCCGCGCTGGCGCTCGGCCTTTGCGGCGCCGCGGCGCTCCTTGCCTGCGCCAGGATGCGCGGACCCCGGGGGGGGCCGGCCGGTGCGGCGGGAGGGGACCTGCGCGGCGCGTGGGGCATGGTGCTCGTGTTCCTGGCAGCCCCGGCGGTGGTGCTCCTCTTCCATCCCGAGAAGTCCTCGCCGCCGTTCTCGATACTCCTTCCCGCGGCGGCCTGGGTGGTCGTCCTCGCGTGGTCGCACCTGGCGCGGCGGGCGAGGCCGGCCGCCGCCGCGGTGATCCTTGGCACCGTGGCCGTCACGGGCGTGTCCCTGTTTGCCGCGGGACAGCTCGTGAACCGGCTCCCGCGCGAGCTCGAGCGGGAGTTCCGGGACGTGAACGCGCTGTGCGACTACGTGTACTTCCGCGCCGAGGAGGCCGGCCTCGCGCGCCCGCGGGTCGCCATCACGTGGGCCGTCGACGCGCTCAACGCCGAGGTGTTCCATCTCGTCGGCCGCGAGCGGCACGAGAGGGTGCTTCCCTTCGCGGCGACGCTTCCCACGGGGCTTTACTCGACAACGCCTGAGCTCGTGATGGAGCGCCTCGCGCAGAGCGACTTTGTCTGCCTGGTAACCCGCGCCCCCGTCGCGTGGCCTTTCGACCGGCAGATGGAGGCCATGCTGCCCGTGACCCGCAGCTGGTGCGACCATAACCTGAGGCGCGTCGGCGAGCTGGACACGGTCGGGTTCTTAGCGGTCATCTACGAGCGGAGCTCCCTGCCGCGCCCGGCCGGGGGCGTGGACCTTCCGGGGATGATCGCGGAGGAGGAGGAGGGGCCGGCGCATGCGCCGGCGAAGCCCCCGGCAGCGCCCCTCATCCTAATCCCCGACACGCTGCCGTGGACAACCAAAGGCCCGCTCGACTACGCAGTCGGGACGGCCTACAGTCCCGCGACGCTGCGCGCTTTGGACCTGCCCGAGGGCGTTACGCTTGACCCGCAAACCGGCGAGCTACGGGGCTCCTTTTCGCGGGCGGGATCCTTCGCGACGACGCTATTGGCCGAGAACGCCAAAGGGGCCACCCGGCGCACGGTTTCGATTCGGGTGAGCGACAGCCCGTGGGGCGCGCAGGTCGATGCGCCCAAGGCCGCCCGGGTGAATGTCCCGGTCAAGGTGGGCTTCGCGGCGTTCGACGCCGACGGACGGCTCGACTACATCGATGTCACGGATCTCACGACCGCCGCGTCCATTGTCCGCATCGTGGCGGGCGAAGGGGACAAGCAGAACTGGCAGGGCGCGTGCGAGGTCACCCTGCGCGAACCCGGCCGGCACTCGGTGCTGCTGCGGTTCGTGCGCTTTATCCCGGGCAGCAGGGAGCCCTACGTCTTCATCGACCGTCTGTGCGCGATCGACGTCGCGCCCTGAAGCGGCGGCTCAGCGCAGCGTGCCGACGTCCGCCCGCTGCATGTCGGAGAATTCCTGGTTCTCCCCGCCCATGCCCCAGACAAAGTCATAGTTGCTCGTTCCCGCGCCGCTGTGGATGGACCACGGGGGCGACAGGACGGCCTCGGCGTCGCCGACGACCAGGTGCCGGGTCTCCTGGGGGCGGCCCATGAGGTGAAACACGCAGTTGCCGGGCTTCACGTTGAAGTAGAGGTACACCTCCGAGCGGAGCATGTGGGTATGCGGGGGCATCGTGTTCCAGATGCTCCCGGGGGAGAGGCGCGTGACGCCCATCACCACCTGGCAGGTGGGGAAGGCGCCGGCGTGGATCAGCTTGTAGAGGGTGCGCTCGTTGGCGCTCTCACGCCCCCCGAGCTTCTCGCCGCGCGCGTCGCGGAAGGCGACGTGGCGGGACGGGTGCCTCGTGTGCGCGGGATAGCTTAGCAGCCAGAGCTTCGCGGGCTCGTCGGACGAGGCCGAGCGGAACGTCACCTCGCCCGAGCCGCGGCCGAGATAGAGGGCGTCCAAGTTCTCGAGGCGGAATTCGGAACCGTCGGCCCGGACCACGCACGGGCCGGCCAGGTTGACCAACCCGGCCTCGCGGCGCTCGAGGAGGCTCGTGCTCTTGAGTTCCGGCGGGTTCGGAAGGGCGAGGGCCCCCTCGGGCGGGCAGATTCCGCCGAGGATCGTGCGGTCCGTGTCCCAGTAGCGCAGGCGGACTTCGCCCGGCTGGAACATGCCGGTAACGAGAAACTCCCGGCGCAGGTCGCCCGGGGGCAGGGAGGCCGCCGCCCGGGGGTATAAGGTGTCGTGAAGCTCCATGGAGTCGGATGTTAAAGGTCTGCGGGGCCGTGAATTTGCCTTGTTTCCGGAGGCGCGACGGGCAAAGGTGAAATGTTCACTAATGAACTGACTATTCATAAGTGAACGATCGTTCCGGTTGCAAATGAATTAGGCGGGCTGCCGCCCCCCTTCCGAGCGCTTCCCCTCTTATGACCCGCGTTCTCCTGTCGACCACCTCCTTCCAAGACACGCCCGGCGTGCACCACGACCTGCTGGCCAAGGCGGGTTATGAAATCGTGCGCGAGCGCGGCCCGCTCCCGGAGGCCCGGATGCTGGAACTCGCCGGCCAGTTCGACGCCTACCTCTGCGGCGACGACGCGTTCACGCGGGCCGTCCTCCAGAAGGCGCTGCCTCGCCTGAAGGTCATCAGCAAGTACGGCATCGGCCTCGACAAGATCGACGTCAAGGCCGCCACGGAGCTCGGGGTCCCGGTCCTCTTCACGCCAGGGGTCAACCACACGACGGTCGCCGAGCACACCTTCGCGCTCCTCCTCGCGGCGGTGCGCAACGTCGTCGCGGAGGCGAACCACGTGGCCCAGGGGCGCTGGACGCGCATCACGGGGACCGAGCTCTGCGGCAAGACGCTCGGGATCGTCGGGCTCGGGCGTATCGGCAAGGAGGTCGCGGTCCGCGCGAAGGCCTTCGGGATGGGCGTCCTCGGATTTGACGTGTACTGGGAGGACAATTTCGCGAACAAGCACGGCATCTGCCGCGCCGAGAAGCTCGAGGACCTGCTCCGGAACGCGGATATCGTCACGCTGCACACGAACCTCACGCCGGAGACCCGCCACCTCATCAATTCCGGGAACATCGGGCTCCTGAAGCCCGGTGTCGTGATCGTCAACTGCGCCCGGGGCGAGCTGGTCGAACTCGAGGCAATTGTCGGGGCCCTCAAGTCAAAGGCCATCCTTGCCTACGCCGCGGACGTCCTGGACCAGGAGCCGCCCCCGCCGGGCTACCCCCTGCTGGGCCTCCCGAACGTCGTCCTGACCCCCCACATAGGATCGCGGACCTTTGAAAGCGTTCAGCGCCAGGCGACCTGTGCGGTCGAAAACCTGACCCGCTTTCTTTCGGGGAAGCCGCCGATAGCCCAGGCCAACAGGTTCTGACGGCGGCCCGCTGCCTTAGCGCACCACCCGGGCGCCGCCGCCCTTGATGAGGTTCTCGACCTCCCTCTGCGTGGCCATTGAGGTGTCCCCGGGCGTGGTCGACGCCAGCGCCCCGTGGGCCGCGCCGTAGTCGACGGCCGCTTGCGGGCCGTTGCCCGAAAGAAATCCGAACGCCAGGCCGCCGGCGAAGCTGTCGCCGCCGCCGACGCGGTCCAGGATCTCCAGGTCCGGGTACTTGCGGCTCTCGTAGAACTGCCCCTCGTGCCAAAGGACGGCGCTCCAGTCGTTGCGCGTGGCGCTGATGACACGCCGCAGCGTGGTGGCCGCCACCTTGAAGTTGGGGTACACCCGCACGGCGGTCTCGATCATGGCCTTGAAGGCGCCCGAGTCGATGTGGCTCAGCTTGTCATCGACGCCCTCGACCCTGAACCCGAGCGAGGCGGTGAAATCCTCCTCGTTGCCGATCATGACGTCGACCTGCTTGGCGATCTCACGGTTGACCTCCTGGGCCTTCTTGAGGCCCCCGATCGTCTTCCAGAGCGACGGCCTGTAGTTGAGGTCGTACGAGACGACCGTGCCGTGGCGCTTTGCGGCCTTGACGGCCTCGACCGCGAGGGCGGCCGTCGTCTCGGAAAGGGCCGCGAAGATCCCTCCCGTGTGGAACCACCGGACGCCCTGCTTGCCGAAGATGTGGTCCCAGTCGAAGTCCCCGGGCTTGAGCTGCGAGGCGGCCGTGTTGCCGCGGTCGGGCACGCCGACGGCGCCCCGGATGCCGAAGCCGCGCTCCGTGAAATTGAGCCCGTTGCGCACCGTGCGGCCGATCCCGTCGTCCGGGCGCCACCGGATGAAGTCGGTGGCGACGCCGCCCTGCATGATGAAATCCTCGATCAGGTGGCCGACCTCATTGTCGACGAACGCCGTGCAGACGGCCGTGCGCAGGCCGAAGCACTTGCGCAGCCCCCTCGAGGTGTTGTACTCGCCGCCGCCCTCCCACGCGGTGAACGAGCGGGCGGTGCGGATCCGGCCCTCGCCGGGATCCAGGCGCAGCATCACTTCGCCGAGCGACACTTGGTCGTAGGCGCATTCTGAGGCGGGTCTGAGGTTGAGGCTCATGAGGGGAAGGGGGGGTGGGTCAGAGGACGACCGTGTTCGCGAGCGAGCGCGGCCATTTCTTAAGGCCGGCCTCCGCGGCGAGGTCGTCAAAGGCCTCCATTTCGGCCTCGGTGAAGAGGAGTCCGCCCGCGGACGCGCTCTTCTTCGCCCACTGCGCCTCGGGCTGGCCGGGCAGCATGCATTTTTCGTTCCCGTGGCCGAGGATGTCGGCGATCACGGCCTTTATGTTCGCTGCCTGGGTGCGCCCCTTGGCGAACGCCCCGCCGCTCACCGCGTCGGGATGAATGACCTGAAAGAAGAAGGTGCACGTGTGCTTCTCGCCCGGCTGCTCCTCCCAGCGGCTGCGAAGCGTGGGAAGCGAGCCGCCGATGAAGGCGCCGACAATCTCGTCGATGAGCGAGAGCCCGTAGCCCTTGTGTCCCCCGAAGGGCAGGAGGGAGACCGCCTGGTGCGGGTCGACGGTCGGCTCCCCGCGGCGGTCCAGCGCCGCCAGGGGAGGCAGCGGGAGGCCTTCGCGCCTAAGCTGCTGGACGCGGCCCATCGCGATCACCGAGGTGGCCCAGTCGATGACGATCGGGAACCCAACCGAGGAGGTTGTGGGAAAGCCCCAGGAGTGCGGGTTCGTGCCGAGCGTCGGGAATTTGCCCCCGAACGGGACCACCTCGGCGAGCGCTGCGGTGCAGTTCGTGTAGGCGATGTAGCCGCGCCGGGCGGCGTCCATTACGTAGCCGCCGCCCCAGAGGTAATGGAACGCGTTGTCGACGGCCACCGTCCCGACGCCGTAGCGGTCGGCGAGCGCGATCGCCGCGTCCATGGCCCTGTAGGCCGTGGGCTGGCCCAGCTTCCGGTTGGCGTTCCAGGCCTTCGACGCCTCGAATCGGGACGGGAGCTCCTCGATCTGCGCCCCGGGGACGCAGCCTTTCGAGCCCGAGCCGAAGAGGTGGTCCAGGTGGAGGGCCTTGATGGCGTTGTGGGTGCGTATCCCGTGGCGCGAGGCCTCGGCGCAAAGGCGCGCGGCGTCGGCCGCCTCGTCCGGCAGGAAGCCGCGGTGCCGGTAGACGGCCTCGGTGAGGGCGTTGTGCTGGGACTCGGGGACAATGTGGTACGTGTCCGACATTGGGTAATGGGTCAGGCGGCGGCCGCGGCGGCCGCGAATTCCCTCGCGCGCGCGGTGACGGCCGCCCAGTCGCGCGCCTTGAGGGCGGCGGGCTCGACCAGGGCGCTGCCGGCCGCGGTCGCATAGGCCCCGGCTCTGAGGAAATCGCCGAGCGTGCGGGTCGTGACGCCGCCGGTCGGCAGGAAGTTCAGCTGGGGGAATACGGCGCGCAGCGACTTGATGTACGCGGGGCCGAAGAACTCGGCGGGGAAGATCTTGATCAGGTCGGCCCCGAGGTCCGAGGCGGCCGCGATCTCGGTCGGGGTGAGGGCGCCCGCAAAGACCGGCACCCCGAGCTCCCTGCAGGCCATGATGACGGCCGGGCGCACGGCGGGGGTGACGATGAACTGCGCCCCGGCGGCCACGCCGGCCCTGGCCGTGTCGGCGTCGAGGACCGTGCCAAGGCCCAGCATCACCCCGGGCAGCTTGCGCGAGACCTCCGTCACGAGCGCCAGGGCGCCCGGCGTCGTCATCGTCAGCTCGATCGCGTTCAGGCCTCCGGCCGACAGCGCGCGGGAGCAGTCGAGGAGGCTCTCCGGGCCGTCCGCGCGGATGAGGGCGATGATCTTTTCCGACCGGATGCGCTCGAGGATATCAGCTTTCGACATGGGGGTTTGGGTGGTTGGGTTCTCGCGCGCCTTGCGCAGTCATTCCGTTTCCGAGTACCCGAGAAGGCGGGAGGCCTCCGCCGCGATCGCGCGCACCTTGGCGGCGACCTCGGCAATCCGCTTCTCGGGCATGCGGACAGTCGCGGCCGTGACGCCGATCGCGGCGACGACCTTCCCGTTCGAGGAGAATATGGGGGCGGCGACGCAGCGCACGCCGGTGTGGCATTCCTCGTTGTCGATGCTGTAGCCGCGCCGCTGCGTGAGCTCGATCTCGCGCTCGAGGTCGGCCCGCTTGGTGAGCGTGTGCGCCGTGTGGCGGTAGGGGGGCTGCGCCTCGTGGAACGTCGCGAACTGTCCCGAGTAGATGTAGGAGAGGAAGATCTTGCCGGTGGCCGAGCAGTGCAGGTCGGCCAGGAAGCCGGCCGGGGAGGCGGCCCGCAGCGGATGCGGGCTGTCGTGCACGGCGATGACCAGCGAGCGCTCGTTGCACGGAATGGCGAGGTGCGAAGTCTCGCTCGTCAGGAGCGTGAGCTTCTCGAGGAGGGGCAGGGCAAGCTTCCTTATGTCGGTGCCCGCGAGGGCCGCATTGCCAAGGTGGATCAGCGCCGGCCCGAGCCCGAAGCGCCCGTCGGCCTTCTGCACCAGCCCCTCAATCTGGAGCGTCGCGGTGATCCGCATGGTCGTCGTGACCGGGATGCCGAGCAGGCGCGCGATCTCCGACGCCTTGAGCCCGCCGGGATGGCCCCTGAGGAGCTTGAGCGTGCGGCAGGCGTTCCTCAGGTTGGGGATGACGTAGCGCTCAAGGGAGGCATTGGGCCCTGGCTCGATGGACGCTTGGCTCATGGGATCGGGGAGAGCGGGGCCCGCGATCCGCCGGGAAAGGCGGGTGGCGCGGAACGCCGAGGCATTTTCTTGTTGCCGAGGATACTGTTCACCTATGAATTGCAAGTTCATTAGTGAAAATTCCCCGGAACCCCGAGCGGGCCGCGGTCGGCCCATTCCGGCGCGCGGGCAAGCCCCGGCACGCTATCCCCCTTCCCAACCATGACGACTGAATCCTTTCTCGAGACGATGTTCGGGCTCACCGGCCGCGTGGCCGTGATCATCGGGGGCACGGGGGAGCTCTGCGGGGCAATCGCCGAGGGTCTCTCCGCCGCCGGGGCCGAGGTGGTCCTCGTGGGCCGCAACCCCGCGAAGGCGAAGGCCCGCCTCGACAGGATCGCGGCCGCGGGCGGCAAGGGCTCCTTCCACGCCGCCGAGGCCACGAGCAAACGCGATCTTGAGGCGGTGCGCGACGCCGTCGTCGGCCGCTTGGGCCGCATCGACATCGTGATCAACGGCGCGGGAACGAACTCGCCGACGCCGTTCTTCGACATCACAGAGGAGGAATTCGAGCGGATCATGCGCGTGAACGTGAACTCGGTCTTCCTCGGCTGCCAGGTGTTCGGCAAGTACCTGGTCGAGCGCGGGCAGGGCGGGTCCGTGATCAACATCGGCTCGATGTCGGGCTTCACGCCGCTCTCCCGGGTGTTCACCTACTCGGCGACGAAGGCCGCGGTGCACAACCTCTCGAGGAACCTGGCGCGCGAATGGGCGCCGCAGCGCGTGCGCGTCAACACGCTCATTCCGGGGTTTTTCCCGGCCGAGCAGAACCGCAAGGTGCTGACGCCGGAGCGGGTGGCCAGCATCATGGGCCACACCCCGATGGGCCGCTTCGGGAAGGCCGACGAGCTGGTCGGGGCGGTGCTGCTCCTGGCGAGCGAGCGGGCGGGCTCCTTCATCACGGGCGCCGAGCTCGCGGTCGACGGCGGCTTCAACTCGATGAGCATCTGACGGCCGTGAAGGCCATCAACCGCTTTCTCGTGGAGAACGGGCTCCTGATCGCCCGCAACCCCTGCGTAAGCCCGGACTTCTGCCTGGACTGGCCCGGCCTGCGCAGGAAGGTCGAGGGAGCGGCGGCGGGGCTTGTCCAGCACCCGAAATCGGCCTTCGAGACCAAGGCGGGCTCCTGGGTGCTGGTCGAGGATCCGGCGAGCGGCGACTGCGCGTGGAGGCTTCGTCCCCGGGACGCGGCGGGCGCCGCCGGGACGCTTGGGGACGGGGTCGCGTCGGGAAGCGACGCCTTCTTCCCGGCCACCTGGGAGAACCTGATCCAGATGAAGAACCTGGTGCTGGAGCACGACCCGGACTCGACCCTCTTCCCGTCGACCGCGGGAAAGCTCGGGACAAGCACGCTTGGCATCGGGGCCCGCTTCACCACGCTGCACTGGCCGGCCGTGGAATGGGCGATGAGCGCGCTCGAGATCGGCGTGACCGCGAACCAGAACAGCATCCCGAGGGAGCTGGTCTACGACGTCGACGCGATGCTCTGCGGGCGGCTGGACAAGGTCCCGTTCCCCTTCATCGGCACGAGCGTGCCGGAGGGCCATCAGGGGCAGAGCGTCGAGGGGATGAGCCACGGGTGCGTCCTCTCGAAGCTGCGGCACGGATTCCACCGCCGCCGGATTCCGTGGAGCTTTAACGCGGACCACCAGCCGATCGGCGGCGCGTTCGACGCGCGCGAGGACGCCCTTGTCGCCGGCTCCCTGCTCGCAAGCTACATCACGTTCGACCTGTCGCCCGAGCTTGCACAGCAGCGGCCGGCGAAGCCGCAGGAGCTCGACCGAGCCGTCATGGACGCCGTCCGGGCCCGCGTTGCGGCGGCCGGGCTCGCGCTGGATCCGGGCGCCTTCAGCACCCTCATCTGCGCGGTGTGGCCCGCCGTGCAGAAGATGAAGCGCCGGGACGAGAAGTACCGCTTGGCGAGGGAGCGCGCGTTCGCGCCGCCCGCGGGCCGGCCGTACCTGCGCGAGCTCTCGATCGACGAGCTCCCGGGCCTGACGACGCCCGAGACGACCGCGGTCATGCTCGCGCTCTGCGAGGTGCTCGGGATGCCGGTCAACTTCATCGCGCCCGCCTTCGGGTTCCAGAAGAACATGCCGTACCCGGACAACGACCTGCTCCGCGCCCTGGTCGGGCGGCAGTGGGCCGTGGCCCGGAATTTCGGCGCGAGCATCGGCTTCCACTCGGGGTCCGGGAAATCCGCCGAGAACTACCGGGTCATGGGCGAGGTGACGGGCGGCCGCCTCGAGATCAAGACCAGCGGCCGGTACACCTACGAGATGGGCGTGGCGCTCTTCCACTCGGGGGACGCGGCCGACCGGGCGCTCTGGGGCGACTGGTACCGCTTCACGGCGGAGCTGGCGCTCGCCGGCGCCTCGAGCGCCGACGCAACCGAGAGCCGGATGGCCCGCGCGTTCATCGCCGACGCGCTCGCGAAGGCCGGGAAGGGGACCGAGGTGTTCGCCTCGCCGGCCTTGTGCCGGGCGGCCGTCGAGGGGCTGGCGCCGAGCCCCGACCACATGTTCTTCTTCGAATACAACTTCCTCTACGTGCTCGCGGCGGGAGGGCGGGCGGAGAAGGCGGCGCTCGGCGATCACTCACCGGCGGGCTACACCCAGCGCTCGCGGTTCTACTCGATTAGCCCCGAGGCGCGGCTCCTCTACGCGAAGGGGGTCGCGGCCTACATCGTGTTCCTTGCCGAGAACACGGGGCTCGTGCCATCGGAACGGTGCGCCGCGGCGCGGCGCCTGCTTGCGCGCGTCGACTCGTACGCTACCTTCCTAGGGGAGATATCCAAATGAGGCCCTTCATCGGCGACGATTTCCTGCTGCAGTCCGACGCGGCGCGGGAGCTGTACCACCGCTACGCCGAGGGCGAGCCGATCTACGACTACCACTGTCACGTGCCGCCGCTGCAGATCGCGAGCAACCACCAGTTCGCGGACCTTTCCGAGATGTGGCTCGGGGGCGACCACTACAAGTGGCGGGCGATGCGCGCCAACGGCGTCGACGAGCGCTTCTGCACCGGGAATGCCTCCCCGCGCGATAAGTTCGACGCCTGGATGGCGACGCTGCCCGAGGCCCTCGGCAACCCCCTCTACCACTGGTCACACCTTGAGCTCCTCAGGTATTTCGGGATCACGGAGCTCGCAAGCCCGGCGACCGCGGACGAGATCTGGGCCCGGGCGAACGCGAAACTTCCCTCGCTGCGCGTGCACGACATCCTGTCGGCCAACCGCGTCGCCTTGGTCTGCACGACCGACGACCCGGCCGATTCGCTGGAGACCCACGAGCGGATCCGCGCGTCCGGGATAAGGACGCGCGTCTACCCGACCTTCAGGCCCGACCGGGCGCTCGGCGTCGCCGACCCCAAGGCGTTCAACCCCTGGGTCGAGCGGCTGGCCGGGGCGGCCCGGGCCCCGGTGCATTCGTTCGACGACTTTCTCGCCGCGCTCAAGGCGCGGCACGACGCCTTCCACGAGTTCGGGGCGCGGCTCTCCGACCACGGGATGGAGGCGGTGCTCGCGGAACCCTGCAGCCGCGCGCAGGCGGCCTCGATCTTCAAGGCGGCGCACGGCGGGAGGGCGGCCGGTCCGCAGGAGGCGGCGGGGTTCGGGTCGTTCCTCATGCTTGAGTTCGGCCGGTGGGACGCCCGGCGCGGCTGGGCAAAGCAGCTCCACCTCGGCGCGATCCGCAACAACAACAGGCGGCTCCTCGGCTCGCTCGGACCGGACACGGGGTTCGACTCGATCGGCGACTTTCAGCACACGCGGGCCCTGTCGCGCTACCTCGACTCGCTCGACCTTACCGGCGAGCTTCCGCGGACCGTGCTCTACAACGTGAACCCCGCGGACAATTACGCGTTCGCGACGATGGCGGGCAACTACCAGGACGGCACCGTGCCGGGAAAAGTGCAGTTTGGCAGCGGCTGGTGGTTCCTGGACCAGAAGGAGGGAATCGAGTGGCAGCTGGGCGCGCTGGCGAACATCGGTCTGCTCGGCAGGTTCGTGGGGATGCTGAGCGACTCGCGCAGCTTCCTCTGCTACACGCGTCACGAGTACTTCCGGCGGGTGCTCTGCAATCTCCTCGGAGCGCAGGTCGAGCGGGGGGAGCTCCCGGACGACCTGAAGCTCGTCGGCGCCGTGGTGCGCCGCATCTGCTTCGCCAACGCCCGGGACTTCTTCCGGCTCGAGCTGGACCCGGCCTATCGCTGAGGGCGAGGCAAGGGCAGCTCCGGCTACAGGTCCGTGATGGTCCGGTGCCGCGGGACGAGGGCCTTGATGACCGCCCATGCGAGCAGGTAGCTGGTCCCGCATAGCAGGAACATCAGGAGATAGGCGGTCTGCGGGGCGCCCGCGAAGGTGTCCGTGAGGGCCCCGGTCAGCTTCTGCACGAGGACCCCCCCGACGCCCCCCGCCATGGCCCCGATCCCCGTGACCGTGCCGACCGCCCTCTTCGGGAACATGTCCGACACGGTCGTGAAGAGGTTCGCCGACCACGCCTGGTGCGCCGCCGCGGCGACGCAGATGGTCCCGCAGGCCATGACGGCGGCCATTTTCCCGAAATGCGCCGTGTCGCCGAGGTACTGGGTGGCCAGGACAACCATCGGGAACACCGCGATCAGGAGCATCGCTCGCATCCGCGCCTGATAGACCGGCAACCCCTTCCTGATGAAGGTCATCGGCAGGCCCCCGCCATAGATGCTGCCGAGGATCGCCACGCCGTAGACCGTGAACGTCGGCAGGCGGACCTCCGCCGTCGTCATGCCGAACTGTTTCTTGAAATAGTCGGGCAGCCAGAACAGGTAGAACCACCAGACGCCGTCGGTCAGGAACTTTCCCCAGAAGAAGGCCCAGGTCTGGCGGTAGGAGAGGAGCCTCCACCAGGGGACCTTCGCCCGGTCGCCGTCCGGCTCCCGGGCGGGTTCGGGCTCCGCGTCGCTGTGGATGAGCGCGAACTCCTCCCGGGAGAGCCGCCGCTGGCCCGCGGGGGTGTCATAGAGCCAGTACCAGAAGGCGAGCCAGACGAAGCCGACGGCCCCCGTGAGGATGAACGCCATCTTCCATCCCCGCTCGTAGCCGAAGTGGACGAGGCACCACGGGACGAACAGCGCGGCGATCATGGCCCCGGCGTTCGAGCCGCTGTTGAAGATGCCGGTGGCCAGCGCCCGCTCACGCTTGGGGAACCACTCCGCCACGGTCTTTATCGAGGCGGGGAAGTTCCCGGCCTCGCCGATCCCGAAGGCGCTTCGCACGGCGATGTGCATGCCGAGCAACCGGCCCACGAACGCGTTGAGGATCCCGAAGGCGGACCAGACGATGAGCGAGAGCGCCAGGCCAAGCTTGGTCCCAATCTTGTCGATCACCCAGCCCGCGACCATCGTCATGCCTGCGTAGAACGCGGTGAAGAAGGACGTCAGGTTCGCGAAATCGGTGTTCGACCAGCCGAAGCCCCCCTGGGCCACCGGCGTGCAGTAGTACTCCTTCAGGTAGCTGATGACCTGCCGGTCCAGGTAGTTGAACGTCGTGGAGAAAAGGAGCAGCCCGCAGACGATCCAGCGGTAGCTGCTGTGCTCGGGCCTGGCGGGAGACGGGCTTTGCGTCATGGGGTGGGGCCCGGAACAGCGGGGCTGCCCATCAGAAAGGCAAAGGAACCGGGCGGAAAGCGAAAACCGACCCAGGCGCCGAAAGGCGCGGACTCCGTTCTCAGGCGAACGCCTGGGCGATCCGCTCGTGGGCCCATTGGGGCGGGCGCACGGGGCGCCCCTCGCGGTCCACGAAAGCGTGGACCGAGGCGCCGGTCGCCAGAAGCTCGCCGCCGCGGCGCACCTCGTACTCCACGCGAATGCGCAGGAGCGGCCGCTCGCGGATCGTGGTGAGGATCTCGAGGGTGTCGTCGTAAACGGCCGGGCGCAGGAACTTGGCCGACACCTCGAGGACCGGTATCCGGTAGCCCTCCTCCTCGAGCTTGCGGTAGGGGACCCCGATCTCCTTGAGGAGCGTCGTGCGCCCGACCTCGAACCACGGCAGGTAGTTTGCGTGGTAGACAACGCCCATCATGTCGGTCTCGGCGTACCGGACCGTCACACTGGCCTTCGACTGTATCATCCCGCGCCCTCGGCCCTCGCGAAGAGGGTCGAGGCGTTCTCCTGCCAGCAGTTCCGCGCGGCCCAGCTGCGGCCGGCCTCTCCGAGGCGCCTGCGCAGCGGCACGTCGTGGATCAGCTTCTCGAAGGCGGCCGCGAGCTCGGCGGGCCGGTCCGGGGTGACGAGCAGCCCGGTCACGCCGTCCACCACGGCCTCCGAGACCCCGCCGATGTTGTGGGCCACGATGGGCAGCCCGTGGGCGGCCGCCTCGAGGTAGACCAGGCCGAAGCCCTCGACGCTGTCCCCGTGGTTGATGCTGGTGAGCGCGAAGATGTCGGCGCGGTCGTACACCTCGGCAAGCTCCTGGTCAGGTATGTTCCCGAAGAACTTGACGCTGAGCCGCGTTTCGGTCGCGGCCTGCGAGCGCAGGCGGCCCTCGTAATTGCCCTTGTTGCGGCCGCCGACAATCCAGTACTCGAGGCGGCCGCGGACGTCGTCAGGGAGCATCTGAAGGGCCTCAAGCGTGATCAATTGGCCCTTGCGGGGGTGCAGCCGACCCACCGTCAGGACCACGATCTTGTCCCGCGGCTGCGCCGGCTTCGCGCGGACGACCGCGAAGTCCGTGCGCAGGGACCCGGGCGTCAGGAAGATCTTGTCCGCGGCACTGGGGAAGCGCTCCAGGAGGAGCTCCTGGGTGTAGGTCGTCAGCGTGCTCACCCGCGTGGCGTGGCGGATCAGCCGCCCGGCGAGCCAGCGCCGCATGGGGCTGCGCGAGAAGCTCAGGATCTCCGAACCGTGGAAGGTCAGGATGAGGCGCTTCGGGCGGAACGCCTTGAAGAACTGCAGAAGCATCATGGTCAGCATGGGCCCCGGCTCCGGGAGGTACACGGTCGCGTGCCGCAGCTGGCGGCGCGCGGCGACCAGCTGCCAGGCGAGCTGGAGCTGGCAGATGAGGTCATGGGTCCCCTTGAGTGGCAGGCGCCGGATCCTGAACGGCCACTTCTTCTCCACGCTGTGCGGCGCGGACTGCGCCCAGACCTCCACGTCGTAGCCGAGCCGGGCGGACGCCTTCGCGATCTCCTCCGCAAACGTGGCTATTCCCCCGCTGACGGGATAAAACTCATGGGTGATGAGGAAGAGCTGAGTGGACGGCCTGGTGAGTGAAGGTGCGCTCATTGAGCGGGTTGGGAGGTGTAGGTTAACTCTGGGGACGCCCGGAGTTCAAGCAATGTTACAGTCCACCGCTCATGTAAATGGTTCCTCAAAAGCGGCGAAATGCTGGCGGGTTCGCCCTGGTGCGCTGTCGAACCGAGAAATTGGGTTTACTTTAATAGCCGCCGTAACATACAAAAGCTACCGATGTCAGAATTAGCTCAATCCAACACAGGCGGAGCCAAGCCGTTAACGATTGCCACGAAGCCCTTTGCGCCCGACGACGAGGCGGCGCTACGGGAGGCGCTCAAGCGCTGCTCGCCGTCGACCTTCGAGGCCGCGGTGCAGTTCAGGAAGACCGGAAACGCCGACCACATGCCGGCGGTCGTGATCGGGGTCATTGAGCGCTTCGTGGAGCCGGACCTGCGCCCCAAGCTGAAGGATGCCGACGACGACCTGCGCCTGATCGAGGACCTTGGCATCGATTCGCTCACGATGATGGAGATCGTGATCCTGGTTGAGGACGTACTGCAGCTTTCAATCAACAACGACGAGCTGCGCAACCTGAGGACGGTCGGGGACGTGAAGACGTTCATAGACTGCAAGATCCGGGGCCTGCCGCTGCCGCGCCCGACCAAGTTCCTGCCGATCGAGCACATTGCCGCCGTGATGCCGGTGCAGCCGCCCTTCCTCTTCCTGAACGAGGCCTCCGTCAGCTCCACCGGGGCGAACGGAAAGTACAGGATCACGGGCCAGGAGTTCTTCCTGCAGGGCCATTTCAAGGACAACCCGGTCATGCCCGCCTCGATCATGCTCGAGGCGCTGGGGCAGCTCGCGGTGCTCTTCCTGCTCGAGGGCGCCCCGACCGAGCCCGGAAAGGCCATCGGCTCGAACACGATCTTCTTCACCGGCTGCGAGGGCGTGCGCGCCCACCGCATGTGCAGGCCGGGCGACATCCTGACGCTCTCCATCAAGCCGAAGCGCATGAAGATGCCGTTGGCGACCTTCGAGGGCGCCATCCGCGTCGGCCAGGAGAAGGCGGTCATCGCCGAGGACATCACGCTCACCTTCGCCTACGTGGAAATGGCGGTCGCGCCCGCGGCCATCACCAGCGAGGCCCAGCCGGCGCCCGGGGGCGTGAGCTCGGCGAATCCCCCCCTAAGGGTCGCGATCAACGCCTGAGATTGACCCATGTCGCGGCGTTCGCCACGATCGGCCGGGCAGCGCGCCCTTAGAAGAGCATGCCCAGAGTCTTTATCACTGGCCTCGGTTTCGTCACCAGCATCGGCAACGATGCCTCGAGCGTCGCGGGCAGCCTGCGCGAGATGCGCCACGGCTTCGAGACCTACCCGCCGTTCGACAAGCCCGAGATCACCTGCAAGGTGATCGGGACGATCAAGGGGTTCTTCACCGACTCCACGGACCCCGAGGACTGGACGTGGCCGGCGGGCTACGAGATCAGGCGCGAGACCATTCGCTCCATGGCGCCCCACGGCCTCTTCGCGCACTGCGCGTTCCTGCAGGCGATCGCCGACGCCCGCCTCGAGGGGGCGGACATCTCCAACCGGGACACGGGCCTCTTTGCGGCGTCCGGGGGCTCCCCCATGCTGACGCACTTCCACCACGAGCGGATGCTGCGCCTCGGGCCCCTGCGCTGCTCGCCGCTCGGGATCGTCGCCTCGATTGTCGGGACCCTCAATTTCAACCTGGTGGCGGCCTTCAAGATCCAGGGCGCCTCGTGCGGGTTCTCGTCGGCGTGCGCCTCCTCGGCCCACGCGATGGCGTACGCCTTCGAGGAGATCTCGCTCGGGCGCCAGAAGCGGATGTTCGTCGTCGGGGGCGAGGACGGCAACCGGGACGCGATTCTTCCCTTCGCGGGGATGCGCACGCTCTCGGTCCAGACGGACCCGGCCCTGGCGTCGCGCCCCTTCGACCTCGGGCGCGACGGGTTCGTGGGGACGGGCGGCGGCGTGGTGGTGGTCCTCGAGAGCGAGGATGAGGCGTCGAGGCGCTCCGTGACGCCGTACTGCGAGCTTGCGGGGTGGGGGCAGGCGTCGGACGGCTACAACGTGGCGATTTCGCACCCGGACGGCACGGGCTCGCGCATCGCCATGGAGAATGCCCTTAACTCCACCGGAATCTCGGCCGCCGAGGTGGACTACGTGAACGCCCACGCCACGTCGACCCTGATCGGGGACGTGTCGGAGGCGCGGGCGCTGCGGGCCGTATTCGGGGAAATGGGCGTGCGCCCCGCCATCAGCAGCACGAAGGCCCTGACGGGCCACGGGCTGTCCCTGGCGGGGGCGATGGAGACGGCGTTCTGCGCGCTTTCGATGCGCGAGGGGTTCATCCCGGGCTCGGCCCACATCACGCGCCTCGACCCCGCGTGCGAGGGACTCAACATCCTGCGCGCCACGGCCAAAGAGTCGCCCCGCGTGGTGCTCAAGAACAGCAGCGGCTTTGGCGGCGCCAATGTCGCCCTCCTATTGAGGCGCGCCTGATGGGACGCCTCGGCCAGTTACACGGCACCGCGTTCGTGACCGGGGCCAGCACCGGGCTCGGCCGCGCGTTCTCCCTCATGCTCCTCGCTGAGGGCGTGCGCGTCTGGGGAAGCTCTAGGGAGGCGCCACGCCTTGCGGAGCTCGCCTCGGGGCACCCCGGGGCGTTCCACCCTGTGGTCCTCGACCTCGGCGACGCCGAGGGCGCCGTGCGGGCCTTCGGCGCGGCCTCGCAGGCCGCCGGCGGCTTCGACTTGGTGGTGAACAACGCGGGCTACGGCGTGTTCGGGGAGTTCGCGGCCGTGGACGCCGGCGTGTGGCGCTCGCAGCTCGGGGCCATGCTGGGAACGGTGCTCTCGATCAGCCATGCCGCCTTCGGGTCCATGCGGGCCCGCGGCCGGGGCTCTCTCGTCCACGTGTCGTCGCTGGCGGCCGAGTTCCCGCTTCCCTACATGAGCGGCTACAACGTCGCGAAGGCGGGCCTGTCGGCCTTAAGCGAGAGTTTGATGTTTGAATCGCGCGGCACAGGCCTAAGAGTGATCGACTTTCGCCCGGGCGACTACCGGACGGATTTCAACCGCTCCATGCACAAGGGCCCCCTGTCCACGACTACCCAGCGCGCCTGGGCCGCCCTCGAGGCCGGCCTCTTGGCGTCGCCGGCGCCCGAGCGGGCGGCGGGCGACCTGCGGCGCGCGCTCCTGTCCGGGCGCGGCGGCGTCGTGCGTTCGGGCTCGTTCTTCCAGGCCCGACTGGCGCCCGCCTTGGCGCGGCTCGCGCCGGCGTCCTGGGTGCGCTTCGCCGCCGCCCGCTACTTCGGCCTCTAGCCAGGATTTCACGCCCCGCATGTCCAAGATCCGCATCCTTGTCCTGACCTCAAGCACCGGCGGCGGCCACGACGCCCGCGCCGAGGCGTTCGCGGACTGGTGCTTCCAGCTCTACCGCCACGACGTCGACGTGCGGATCGAGCAGATGCTCGAGAAGTCCTCGGTCGTCAACCGGGCCGGGGTCAACTTCTACAACAAGATCCAGGCGAGCGCCCCGTGGGTGCACAAGGCGTTCTACGCGGTCGTGGAGCTCCAGAGCATCCTGAACAAGGACACGGTCTCCCTCGGCAGGCGCTACTACATCAGCGTGCTCAAGGAGTACCGCCCGCACCTGGTGCTGAGCGTCCACGACTGCCTCAACCGGGGGTACTTCCAATTGGCGCGCAAGATACTCGGGCACGACAACGTGACGTGCGCGACCTACTGCGGCGAGTTCTCCGGGGGCTGGGGCTACTCCCGCAACTGGATCGAGCCGAGCGTCGACATGTTCTTCTCGAGGACCCAGACGGCGCAGGACTACGCGATAAAGAAGGGGATCGGCCCGGAGAAGGCCCGCGTGCGCGGCTACCTCATGCACCCGAACGCCCACTACGAGGTCATCGCCCCCCAGGAGCGCGGGGTCTTCCGCGAGAAGCGGCTCGGCCTGCGCCCGGACCTCTTCACGGTCTTCCTCTCGACGGGCGGCAACGGCGCCAACAACCACTTCGACCTGCTCCCGGCGCTGGTGAAGCGGGCCGACCGCTGCCAGGCCATCGTCATCTGCGGCCGCAACAAGCAGGCCTACAACGACGTCGTGCACTGGAGGGCGAACCACCCCGAGTTCAACTGCTACGTCGAGGGGTACTCGGAGGTCGTCCATCTGCTGATGCAGGTGAGCGATGTCATCATCACCCGCGGGGGGACGACGACGACCGCCAAGGCGCTGCATTTCAAATGTCCGATCATCTTCAACGCCTCGGGCGGCATCATGCCGCAGGAGGAGCTCACCTGGAAGTACCTCAGGAACGGGGCCGCCTCGGACAAGATCGAGGGCGGCGAGGACTTTGAGCGGATCATCGGGGCGTGGCTCACGGACCCGGAGGCCTACATGCGCATGCGCGACAACTTCCTGCGCCTGCGCTACGAGGAGGACCCGACGACCCTGATCGACGAGCTGGTCGACCTCGCGGCGAAGGTGTCCGAGGAGAAGCCCACGCGGCTTCCCTACCGGCCCCACTCGCACATCCCCTTCATCGGGGTTTTGTGATCTCGGCGAAGACCGTCACGACCGGGCGGCCGAGGTTGTAGCACCAGTTCTCCGGCGAGAAGTCCGGCCGGTTGCGCGCGGAGGAAAGCGGGTACGGGGCGAAGAGGCCCTCGAGTTCCGGCTCCGAGAAGTACCTGACGCCGCCCTGGTAGGGCGAGGGCTCGGGGGCGCAGTCGGTCGTGATGAGGATCCGGCCTCCCGGCGCCAGCACCCGGTACATCTGCGCGAGCGCCCGCTCCACGTCGGGGACATGCTCGATCACCGAGAGGGAGACCACGCAGTCAAAGGACGCGTCCGGGCAGGCGAGCCGCGTGAGGTTGAGGTTCCTCACAGGGATGCGTGCGCGTCGGTACACGCCGAGCCACGCGAAGAACGGGGCTTCCGTGGGCTTCGCGGGCGCGAGCCCAAGCCTGCGCTCGAGGCTCTTGAGCATGCGCCTCCAAAGCAGGTCCGAGGCGGTCATCCGGTAGCCCGCGGCCGCGAGCGCGAGCGCCAGGTACGTGTTGTAGGAGCCCGTGTCCAGGACGCTCGAGCCCACCGGCACCGCCCGTACTGCCTCCAGGATCCTGACCAGCTCCCAGTCGCGCATCCGGATCGGGTGGCGGTACCCGGAGCCCACAAAGCGGCGTATGGTTTCGTCGTAGCGAGTGAGGAGGCCGATCGCGTCAGCGGTCAGGTCGCTCCGGCGGAAGTAATTCATCGAGAAGCAGCAGAAAGCATCAGACAGTCACCGTCCGCGCGAGCGCAAAAAGAATTTGGGCCCGCGGCCGGCACGGTCTTCTGCTAAGCAGGGGCTAAAGTGATTGGGTGATAGATTTTGCACTTTGTGCTGGACACTTT
>Ga0302320_10003941_pt1 | contig 33993 bp, 26 predicted proteins | sample Bog_T0_3_FD_202130 | JGI IMG/M metagenome (GOLD analysis project Ga0302320, IMG submission 202130) | Peat permafrost microbial communities from Stordalen Mire near Abisko, Sweden - Bog_T0_3 | ecosystem: Environmental > Terrestrial > Soil > Wetlands > Peat | place: Sweden: Abisko, Stordalen Mire... | reverse complement strand
CCGGCGTTCTGTAGCGTCTGCGAGACTTCCATGATCTCGAGCGCGTTGCCGATGGCGTAGCCCAGAGGCTGGTTCATGTCAGTCACCAGAGCCTGCGCGCGAAGGTCAGCGCGGCGGGCGATGGTCACCATCATCTGCGCCAGCCGCCGCGCGTCTACCTGACGCTTCATGAACGCGCCAGAACCGACCTTGACATCGAGCACCAGGCCATCGAGGGTCATGGAGAGTTTCTTAGCCATGATCGAGGCGGCGATGAGCGGGATCGATCCGATGGTGGCGGTGGTGTCGCGAAGCGCATAGAACTTGCCGTCGGCGGGCGTAACCGTGGGGCCCTGCCCGATGACGGCGAAGCCGATCTTGGCGAGCTGCTCGCGGAACTCGTCGACGCTCAAATCGGTGCGGAAGCCGGGCACGGATTCGAGCTTGTCCAGAGTGCCGCCGGTGTGACCGAGCGCGCGGCCGGAGATCATCGGCACCTTGATGCCGGCAGCAGCGGCCAACGGCGCCGCGATCAGGCTCGTCTTATCGCCGACACCGCCGGTGGAGTGCTTGTCGACCTTGGGGCCGGGGACCGAACTCAGATCGATCTTCTCGCCGGAGGCGATGAAGGACTCGGTCATGGCGGTGCATTCCCGGTCGCTCATGCTCTGGAAATACACGGCCATGAGAAATGCCGCCATCTGGTAGTCGGGAATTTCGCCCGCGGCGAAACTTTCTACCAGCCAGGTAATCTCTTCGGGGGCCAGTTCCTCCCCGTTGCGCTTCCTCTGGATGAGGTCTACTGTACGCATTTTCAATCTGTTAGCGTATCACTTCGGCGGAGCGCCCGTAAAGCGGACAGCAGCCTTCGTGATGGCGGGAACACTCCGATATTACAGCAATTTCGAGGAAAAAGGCCTACTCAGGAGGTTGAATTTCGGGCATTGGATAGCGATGGCGACCCTGAAATATTTCTGCGAACAGGGCCATCAACTCGGCGTGGATCGGTCCGTTGGAGACGGCGATGTGGCGTCCACGCAGGCTGACGGGGGCGCCTTTCATATCGCTGGTACTGCCGCCCGCTTCTCGAATCAGCAACAGGCCGGCGGCCATGTCCCAGGGTTTCAAACCGAATTCCCAGAATCCGTCCAGCCGCCCGCAGGCAACGTAGGCCAGGTCGATCGCAGCCGAGCCGCCGCGGCGGACTCCGTGGGTGCCCATGGCGATCTGGTAGAAGAAGTGGACGTTGACGCTCTCATGCCGCTTGCGCGAGGGGAAGCCGGTGGAGAGCAGGGCGCGCTCGAGTTGCGCCACGGGGCTGGTGTGGATCCGATGGCCGTTGAGAAAGGCGCCGCCGCCGAGTTCGGCCGAGAACAGCTCCTGCCGCAGCGGATCGAAGATCACACCGCAGATCGTCTCGCCGGCGCGTTCAAGCGCCAGCGTGACATTGAACATGGGATAGCCGTGGGCGAAGTTGGTGGTGCCGTCGAGCGGGTCGACGTACCACTGATATTCGGAGGAGTGCTGGCGCTGGCCGCCCTCTTCACCAAGAATCGAGTGGGTGGGGAAAAGCGCGCTCAGCCGCTCGACGACGAGCGTTTCGCTGGCGCGATCGGCCTCGGTGACGAGGTCGTACTTATCCTTAAGCTCATACTGAACGCCACGATGGTAGTAGCCGGCCAGAAGGGCGCCGGCTTCGCGGGCGATGTCGCAGGCGGATTCCAGAAATTGGGCCATGAGTTTTAGATGCTCAGAGTTCGGCGATGTAGCGGATGTCGCGCTTGAAGATGAACAGGTTCGGGCCGTCCGTGCGAGTCAGCCGCAGGAAATCGACGTCCCAGTATTCGACAGTGCCGGTGAACTCCTCACCGGAAACCAGCCGCAGGCGCACGTCGGCCGCCTGTTCGACCAGACGAGCCAGATACTTAGGTTCTTCAAAAGTTTGCGCAGGCGCCTTGGACTTGGGCATGACTGTGACCTTCCATCGTAGCGCGGCGGTTGATGCGCGGTGGGGAGCGTAAGCTGCCGTGGGCAGAATGGAAGGCGAACAAGTTGTTACATATTGTTGACGACTCGTTGACAATTTGACGACAGCCGCTTAGAGTTGAGTCGGGTGGCAGTCCTCCCGTGGGGGACGGGCGCGTCCCGAATCAGGGGACGCGTTGAGTCCTTTCTGAAACTGGGACGTTATCCGCGATCGCACGGAGACGTGGAAAGGATAAACGCGATGACCCACAAGATGAGCGCGATTGGCGGCTTCTCCGAGCCGTTCGCGGATAGGGAGAAGTGGTATCTGAAGGTGGCTCACGGAACGCTGCGCGTTTTTCAAGCAGTCGAGCACCTGATGAAGCGGTTTCTGGAAGTGGAACCGATCTATCCCGTGCGGCACTGACCTGAGCAGAATCGCGCGTCGGCAGCGCGTGAAGTGCTGCTGAAAGGGAAAGACACAGTGGTGACCTAGAGAGCCGGATGCCCGGCTCTTTTTGTTTATTCGTCCTTCCCATGGTTCAATGTCCGGGTTAGTCATGGAGACAGGACGCCGGCAAGTTCCGGTCAATCCCGCGCCAGGAAGCTGCATCATCCGACCTTAGTGGCCTAACCCGCGGTGTGATTGCTAAAACAACAGACCGCCGTGGAAACTGCGAAACGCGAAGAGAAACATGCGGTGGACGGGGAGTGTCCTTTGTGTTCGGCACAGCATCCGGGGCGCGCGCATAGACTACCTGGATTGACTGCGCCCGCAGGGCCGGCTCACACTCCCAGAAAATCCTTCCAAGCCCGGACGCCCTCGGAGTTATGGCGCAGCAACGCGCGATATCCGTCGCGGGGCGCGCGAGGATCGAACAGCAGATGGCGTCCAACGCGCGCGATTTCAAGCACATCGTCGACCGACGCGCGCCAATAAGCCGGCGCCCAGCCGATGGCATCGGAGACGACCGATGGCACGCCCTCGGCGACGCCATCCGCGGTCACCATGTTGAAACTCTCGGTGTAGCTGCAGTTGATCAGCAGGTTCATTCGCGCCACGGTCTTGCGGTGGTCGTGCCAACTGGACCAGCCCGCTTTCACGATCGTGGCGTGGCGGGTGATGGCGTACAACTCGTCGATGGCGCGCAGAATACAGCCGCCGCCTTCGTCGCGGCCGCTGTTAATCCACAGCTCAAGGTCCACGCCGAGCAGGCGTGAAATGGTCAGCGCCGCGCCGGCGGCCGACATCAGATTTTTCAGCGGCCGCGTCGCACCGAACGCGCCGACCCGGAGCAGATCGCCGTGGAACGGCGGCCTGAGCCGCTCGGTCTCGCCCTCGAGAAAATACAGGTTCGGCAGGTAGATAATCGGGAAGCCGAAGGTCTCACTGGCCCAGTCGACGAACTTGCGGCTGTTGCCGGCGACGAGGAAATTGGCCGTGCCGCGCTGCACCTCCATGGCCGCGCCGACCAGTTTCACGCCGTTGGCGTCGGCCTGCAGAAACCCTACGTTGCTATGGCAGTTCATGGCGAACTGGACGCGCGGGAACTCCGCGGTCAGCTTCATGAGTTCGACGGCCGGAATCCACGGCGCTGAAATCACGACGTGCGAGACGCCGGCATTCAGCTTCAACTGGCGCTTCAGATCGGCGGCGTCGAGCGTGGGCCAGACGTCCGTGGTGATCCCCTCACGGCTGAGACATTTGCTGTTGTTCAGGGCGGCCACACCCAATCCGATATGGCTGATATTGCGGTTCGCGGCGAAGTTCTTGTAGCAGATAACGGCATGCATCGGGGCACTCTCTCCAGGCGAAGCGGTTGTCGTAATGCGAATTCTGCGGCCCCCAACGCATCCGGTAACGCGACGGGTCCGGCAGGAGCACTCGAATGCTTCTCCTTGGCCGCTGATTTACTCCCGCGCGGAGACGCATCCATGTCGCGCGTTTCTTATATCCCTCAGAACAGGCCGAGAATATTCTCTTTTCGGAGGTGACCGGCAATCGGGGACACGTCGGCCGGCGGCGATCCAGTCCGCGGCCTGAGTTGCAGCGCACAGCCGTTTGCGCGCGGCGGAACGAAGCGCCGGGCGTCGGAGAGCGATAGTATCTCGGTGAAAGGTCGTTCGAGTCCGTCGAGTCCGGGAGAATCCTCATGCGTCGCCTGATTTCAATCGTTGCTCTGTGCCTGCCTTTTGCCACGGCCGTCGCCCAAGTGCGCGAACCGAGCATCGTCACAGCCGGCAGTCTGACCGTCAGCATTCCGCTGCCCGCGTTAGGCAACTACGGCGCGGGCGGGTTGGCCGATTTCAAGACCCCCGGCACGCCGGTGAAGGTCGATGTCGAAATGCGCAACTCCGGAAGCGCTCGGATCGCGGGCACGGTGCGTCTGAAGCTCACCGACAAGTGGAGCGCGGACCCTGCCGGCCCCGTCGCTTTCAGCGTTGCGGCGAAGGCGGAAGCGAGCGTCGCGTTCCGGGTCCAATTCGCGGAGGGGACTTACAACGCGTACTACCCGATCCACGCCTACGTGGAATTCGAAGAGGCGGGCCGCAAGCTGGTGGCTCATCCAATCCTGCTGGTGCTGCCGCGGCAGTCCAATCCACCGCGCGCGAACCCGGCCATCGAGTGGAAACCGTTTGCGGTGGCGGCCAACGGCGCGCTGGCGCTGTGGCGGCTGCCGCTGCACCGCGAGCATGTGCGGGTCGAGCAGAACCCGAGTTTCGGCGCGGCGCCGAATTCGGTGTACGAGACGCAGCCGGCCATCGCTTTCTCCGGCCAGGCGCGGCGTCCGGCCGCCGGGCGCTCGATGGAATCGATCACCGTCCGCCTCGGGCCCAACGCCCCGTCGATGCGCGATCGCATCGGCTGGGCGGCGACAGAGTTCCCGTTGCAATTGCCGGCGTCGAACTCCATCCGGCTCCGCTTTTCGACTGCGAAGTCGGGCTCGCTGCCAGCGCCGCTGGCGCGGGTGCGGCTACTGCCGTCGGGCCAAGTGTTGTTCGAAGGAAAACCATCCTCCGACGCCTGGCAGGATAGCGAGGTCGATCTCCAGCGCTTCGCCGGGCAGGCGATCAGCCTGCAATTCGAAGCCGAGACGCAGGGCTCCGCTGCGCCCGGCCAAGTCAACTTCGGCGAGCCGGTTCTGCTCACAGGCGCTGTCCCGCCCGCGTCGGCCTTTCCGCCGGAGGCTAATCAGGCCCCGAAAAAGCTGGGCAGCCTGAATGGGCACGACGTCCTGATCTGGCCCGGCCGGCGCGGCATCCTGGACTCGACCATCGCTTTTGCCGCCGGGCGCGGCGGACCGATGTTCCACGGCGTCCAGGCCGAAGTGCTCGACGACGCGTTGGAAGATCCGCGTTCGACCAGCGAGCTGATCGCGGTGCGCGACGAGTCGACCGACGGCGCATATCGTCTGCGGCACAGCTTCCGTTCCTGGGCCGGCGATTTCGATTTACTGAGTGAACTCAAGGTGGAATCGAAGGCTCTGCGCTGCCGCGTCTGGCTCGAACACGCACCCGCCGCGAAGCCCTGGCTCAGCGTCTACTTGCAGAAGGTTTCCCTCGGCGCGTGGAGCGAGAAAGCGCGCCGCATTTACGGCGGCGTGGGCAATGTGCTCGAAGATCCGCAGCGCTTCAGCATGAGCTATGACGGGCACAACCTGGCATCTTCTTACGTCGGTTTCGAATTCCCTTCCGGCTCCATCGTGGAAGCCGTGGACGCATCGCCCGACCGCTTGCGCGTCGATCCCGCGACCAGCACGTACACGCTCGACGTCGCGCATTCGCAGACGATTACGCTGATCCCCGCGGCCAACGTGTGGGAAGGCGTGAGGACGTGGCGCGACATCGACACGCGCCGCGCCTCGGCGGGCGTGCCAAAACTCGCCGGCCGCTTCGTCTTCGACCTGTGGTCGGGGCGCTATGGCGAAGGCGCGCGCGCGCTGGAGCAAGCGTTCCGCTATGGCCTGACCGACGCCGCGGTCGTCTGGCACAATTGGCAGCGCTGGGGCTACGATTACCGGCTGCCGGACATTTTTCCGCCCAGCCCCGAGGAAGGGACCCTGGAGGAGTTCCGCCACCTCGCGGACGTCTGCAAACAGAACGGCGTGCTGTTCGCGCCGCACGACAACTACATCGACTTCTATCCCGACGCCGACGGTTTCAGCTACTCGAATATCGCTTTCACGCGCGAGGGCGAGCCGCATTTGGCCTGGTTCCGCTACGGCCCCAATGTCCAGAGCTACCGCTCACGGCCCGACCGCTTGCGGCCGTTTGTCGAGCGCAACCTGAAGCAGATCCGCGACGGATTTGCGCCGACGGCTTATTTCATCGACGTCTGGTCGTCCATCAGTCCGTACGATTATTGGACCAGCGACGGGCAATTCATCGACCGCACGGTGACGCGCCGGAGTTGGGGCGAGACCTTCGCCTGGATCCGCGGCTATCTCGGCAACAACGCTCCGACGATCTCCGAAGCGGGCCACGATCAGTTGATCGGCTGGCTCGACGGCGCGCAGGCCCAGCACCTGCGCATCGACCCCGACACTTCGCGCGGCTTCACCCTGCACGTGAAGGCAGCCGACGCGGAGCGCATCCCGTGGCTCGACGCCGCCTATCACGACCGCTTCATCCTCCACGGCGCGGGCTATCCCGACCGCTACGCCGGCGAGCTCGACCCGGCGACGCATGGCATTTACAGCGACGACTACATCGCGACCGAGGTCCTGACGGGCCATCCGGCGATGGTCGCGAACCCGTTCAACCGCAACGTTGTTCGCAAATACTGGCTGCTCCACGACCTGATGCGGGCGCTCGCGGGCCAGCGCATCGAGTCGGTCGAATTCGTCAACGCCGACATCCATCATCAGCATGTGCGCTGGGCGAATGGCGGCGACGTGTGGGTGAATCGCGGCACGGCGGACTGGCACACGGGCGACCGCGTGCTGCCGCCGTACGGTTTCTACGCGCACGTCCCTGGCGCGGAAAATGGGGTCGCGGCGGCCATTGAGCGCAAGGGTGGTGTGGTCGTTGAGTGGTCCGCCGGGCCCGGCGGCGAGTATGTGAACGAGCGCGGCCGCGGCGTCGCTTATCGTTTGACCCGGGATGGCCAAGCCACGGTGCTGACGCCGCTGCCGGAAAGCGAGGCAGGCCTGATCCGGATCCCGAAACGACTCGCGATGCCGGCCGCTGTTGGGCCGGCGCAGGCGCTCGACATCAACGGCCACGTTCTGAAAACCGTCCCCGTCACCATGGAGAGTGGCGAGCCGGCGTTGCATCACGAGCGCGGTGTTTTCGCTTACAGGTTGGAATCAGCTCCGGCCAAGTAGAGCCCGGACCGGCGGGCGCGCGGACTATTTGTCGAACACGGAAAGGTCCCACTGGTCGCGCCACTCGAGCGTGAGCGTGGCGTCGTCGTGCACTTGCAACGGCAGCCAGACGTAGCGCGAGTCCACGAGGTTTTTTTCAAACCAGCGGTCCGCCATGAAGATGAATGCGCCCGGCCGGTTGCCCGGCGCAGGCAGCACGAATGTGCTCTGCGAGTGGAATGTCGTCGCGGCGTCCGCGCCCACGCACGGATTGCCCTTCACGGTGTACGGACCGAGAATGTTGGCGGCGACGGCATAGGTGGCGGCGTTGGGCGCCCAGCCGCTGGTGCCGGACGTGATCAGGTAGTAGTGGCCTTTGTAGCGGAACGGCGCGGGCGCCTCGCGGCTCTGCTTCACCAGAATGCGGGCCCACGTTTTTCCCTCGACCGACGGCGTTTCCACTCCCGTGAAATCGGCGTTCAGGCGGCTGACGTACATCGTCGGGTTACCTTCGGCGGCGTAGAACACATAAGCGTGGCCGTCGTCATCGACAAACAGATTCATGTCGCGAAACGTGCTGCCGAGCTCTTGCTGGCGCGTGCGGTCGTTGGCCGGGTAGCCGAAATCATAGCGGATAGGGCGTGAATAACCGAGGAATTTGAACGGACCCTCAGGCTTGTCCGCGGTGGCCACGCCAGCGCTCGCGACGCTGTAATCGGCGCTGTCGAGATGCATCCACATCACGAACTGGCGCGTCTTCGGACAGTAAATCACCTTGGGCCGCTCGCAGATGCCGTGGTCGCGAAACTGCTCGGGCACGGCCTCCTTCGGCAGGACCACGCCCACGCGCGTCCAGTTGTACAGATCGCGCGAGGAGTACGCGGAGACACCGGTCCGGTTGAAGTTGCCGAGCGTTTTGTCTTCGCCGTACCAGTAGTAAACTCCGTGGTGCAGCAAGATGCCGGCGCTGTGGGCCTGGATCGGGTGGCCCGCCGTGTCCAGCCAGGTTTCTCCAGGCCGGAAAGCGGACGGCTGGGGCGCTTTCGCGGGCTGAGAGTGGGCGGCCAGCGCGAGCGCGAACAGGCAGAGGGCAGGAGTTCGAAGGATCATATGCAGTTGAAATCAGCCTATCCCATTGGCGCGGCCCGCCACTCCGCCGCACATCCGTTGGACAATGGACGGTGAATGGACCCGCTTCTCGCAGCCGCCTTCACCGCCCGCCAGAACGCGCGCGCACCCTTCTCCGGCTTCCTGGTCGGCGCGGCGGTCGAGTGCGACGACGGCCGGATTTTCGGCGGCTGCAATATTGAATCTTCCAGCTACGGCCTGACCATCTGCGCCGAGCGGACAGCCGTTTTTGCCGCGGTCGCCGGCGGGGCGCGCCGCTTTCGCCGCGTGGCCATCGCTACCGTGGCCGCGCGCCTGACACCGCCCTGCGGAGCGTGCCGCCAGGTGCTCTGGGATCTCTGCGGCGACATTCCAATTCTGCTCGGCAACGCCGCCGGCGACACCCTCACGTTCCAGTTGCGAGACCTTTTCCCGGAGCCTTTCGATGCACAGTCACTGGCCTAAACAAGAGCTTGAAACAATGCTTGAAGCAATGCGCGAAACAATGTTTGAAACAATGCCTGGAACAATCGGGAAGCGCAGCCGTGGTGCACGCTCGCAGCCCGCGCTAACGACCCCTGCGTGCACGCATTCCTCAGCGGCACGGCGCAATGGTCCCGCGAGCCCCGCGGCAACGCCGCCACGCACGGTGGCGCAATGGTCGCGCGCCGCGACCGTCAGTCTCGTGGCGTTGTTCGCGTCGTTGCTTGCGTCGCCTCTGTGGGCCGCCGAACCGGCCGACATTCTGGTCTCCGCCGGCACGGTGGTTACAATGAACGCTCACCGAGATGTGCTCCATGACGGGGCCATCGCCGTGAAGGACGGGCGCATTCTCGCCGTCGGCGCGCGCACGAAACTGGAGTTCCTCTACACACCAAAGCTGCGCCTGAGCCGGCCCGATGCGATCCTCACGCCCGGCCTGATCAACACCCACGCCCACGCCGCCATGAGCCTGCTGCGAGGCATCGCCGACGACCGCAGCCTGCAGGATTGGCTGGACCACTATATCTTTCCCGCGGAAAAGAAGAATGTCACATTCGAATTCGTGCGTGCCGGCACGCGGCTGGGCGTACTCGAGATGATGCTCGGCGGCATCACGACGTACGCCGACATGTATTACTTCGAGAACGAAGTGGCGCGCATCACGCGCGATGCCGGCATGCGCGGCGTGCTGGGCGAAACCATCGTCGGCTTCCCTGCCCCGGACAACGATACGCCACAAGCGGCGCTGGCATTCACCGAGCGCTTCATCCGCGAGTACCGGAACGACGCGCTGATCACGCCGGCCGTCGCGCCGCACGCGCTGTACACCAACTCGCCGGAGACGCTGAAGGCCGCGCGCGCACTGGCCGACAAATACTCCGTCCCATTGCTGATTCACGTCTCCGAAACAAAAAAGGAGAATGACGATTCGGTCGCTCAGCACGGCCTCACGCCGGCGCAATATCTAATTTCCCTCGGTGCCGTAGCGCGGCGGACGATCTGCGCGCACGGCGTGTGGCTCACGCCAGGCGACCTGGCTGCTCTCGCGCCGCTGCACGTCGGCATCGCGCATTGTCCGTCGAGCAACATGAAGCTCGCCAGCGGCGTCGCGCCCGTAACGGCGATGCTCGCCGCCGGCTTGGCCGTCGGGTTGGGCACCGACGGGCCGGCGGGTTCTAACAACGACATGGACCTGCTGGAGGAACTCGACCTCGCCGCTAAACTGGCGAAGGTCACGCAGGGCGACCCGCGGGCGCTGCCGGCGATCCAGGCCTTCGAAATGGCGACCATTGGCGGCGCGAAGGCGCTGGGCATGGATGGCGAGATCGGATCGCTGGAACCGGGCAAGCGCGCCGATTTCATCACCCTGGATACAACCGCGCCCCACGCCGTACCGCCCCACGACCCGTACTCGATGCTGGTGTACTCGCTTAGGGCGAGCGACGTGCGCGACGTGGTGATCGAAGGCGGCTTCACGGTGCGCGACCGCATTCCGATGACGCTTGACGCCAGCGCGATCCTGGACGACGCCCGCAAATGGCGCGTGCGCATCGACGATTCGCTGCGGGATCATTAATCGATGGAGCGGTTGGCCGGGTACGCGCAATACGCCCCGTTGCGGACGCGCCACGCGCGTGCGGTGCTGACAGGAGGTCGTGCATGAAAGCGGTCCAAATCCACGCCCACGGGGGTCCCGAGGTTCTCGAATACACCGACATTGCGGAACCCCAACTGCGCGCCGACGAAGTGCTGGTGAGAGTGCGCGCGGCGGCGTTGAATCATCTCGACCTGTTCGTCCGCAGCGGTATCCCGGGCGCGAAGTTCAGCTTCCCGCACATCCTCGGCAGCGACGCCGCGGGAGAAGTGGTGGCGGTGGGCGAACTGTGCCGGCGCGTGCAGCTGGGTCAGCGCGTGCTGCTCGCGCCCGGCCTGAGCTGCCGCCAATGCCTGGCGTGCCTGGAAGGCCGCGATAACGAGTGCCGCTCATACACGCTATTCGGAACCGGCGCGCCGGGCGTCGACCGCGAACTGGTCAACGCGCCCGAGTACGCCGTGATTCCGATCCCCGATTCGCTCGACTATCAGCACGCCGCCGCCGCGCCGCTGGTTTTCGTCACCGCCTGGCACATGTTGATGACGCGGGCCAGACTGCAGCCGGGCGAGCACGTGCTGGTGCTCGCCGGTTCGAGTGGCGTCGGCATGGCCGCCATCCAACTCGCGAAGTGGCTCCACTGCCGCGTCATCGCCACCGCGGGCAGCGAAGAAAAGATGGCGCGCTGCCAGGAACTCGGCGCTGACTTCGTTCTCAACCACTACCGCGATCAGGTCACCACCGAAGTCCGCCGGCTCACTGCCAAGCGCGGCGTGGACGTGGTGTTCGAACACGTCGGATCGGCCACGTGGGACCGCAGCCGGGAGTGCCTGGCAACTTCCGGCCGCCTGGTGACGTGCGGCGCGACCACGGGCTACGACGTCGCACTCGATCTCCGATTTCTATTCAGCAAGCAGCAGACTCTGCTGGGCTCATTCATGGGCACGCTGGGGGAATTGCATCGCGTGTTGCGGCTGGTGTTTGACGGCTCGGTGCACGCGGTCGTCGATTCGGTCTACCCGTTGAACGAAATCCGTGCGGCCCACGAACGCCTGGAAGGCAAGCGGCAGTTCGGCAAAGTGGTGATCGAAATCTGACGGCCCTTACTGATCGACGGGCCGGGCCAACCCGATCTCCGACCAAGTTCCCAGAAGGCCCAGCAGGATGAGAACCCACGTGCAGACTTGAATGGCGACAGGCGAATAGCCGCTAAGCAACTGCTGAAAGTCGCCCGAGTCGAAGAGTACGCCCCCCATGTAGTTGATCACCAGATCGCACAGCGCGCGCAGGTAGGTGAGCATCAAAACCAGCCCGCCCACCGACGGCGGAAACTTGTGCCGCCAGTGGAACAACCAGCTTCCCAGCAGCATGAACAGCCCATCCACAAGCGACGGGGCGGCGAGCTGGATCAACCGCTGCCAGTGCGTCCCCGTGACTCCCTGGACCGTGGAGCTCTGCGCGAAGAAGCCTTCCCAGGAGTACGGAACTACTTTCAGCGATGTCGCCGGCGCGCCGGAGGCGATGTATCCGAGCACGTGCGAGGCCTCATGAATCGAACTCCGCGAGACATACCACAGGGCCGTGATGGCGAGGCAGGTGAAAACCAAATAGACCGGCCGTTGACGACGCTTCCACAGATAGGCGGCCAGCGGGATCACCAGCAAGAGGAGCACCGCAACCAGTGAGCTGGAGGTCAGCCCGACTTCGACCATCCGAAAATCTATCCTCCTGAGGATTCAGGATACCCGAATGGTTCTATCGTATCAGCCTGCGCGCCTGCTCACGCTCCATGGGCCGGAACGGAGGCGGGCGCCCGATCCGCGCACGCCGTGGAACGAACTCACTGTCCACACCGCGCCTGGTTCATCGCACTCCGCGGCTCGTGCATCCCGACCGGACTCCGGCGGGAGTAGAGTATTGGTGATCCATCGCGCTAGGAGATCCTCATGTCATCCGATCAGAATCGCCGCACATTCCTCACCACGGCCGCCACCACCGCCGCCGCTTTTACCATCGTTCCGCGCCACGTTCTGGGAGGAACCAACTTCGTCGCCCCGAGCGACAAACTGACCGTCGCTTACATTGGCGTGGGCACGCAGGGCATCCGCGAGCTGCTGCCGATGCTGAAGAACGACGATATTCAGGTTGTCGCCACGTGCGACCCCAACCGCGGCAGCAACAACTACGTGGACTGGGACAAGTTCGGACTGCGGAACGACATTCGGGAGTTCCTCGGCAAGTCCGATTGGCATGAAGGGATCGACGGGATTCCCGGAGGACGCGAAATCGGCCGCGAAATCGTCGAGACTTATTACGCCGCCAAGCGCGCCTCGGACAATTACAAAGGCTGCGCCACTTACGCCGACTTCCGCGAATTGCTGGAGAAGCAGAAGGACCTGGACGCCGTGAAAATCATGACGCCCGATCACCTGCACGCGACGATTGCGATTGCCGCGATGAAGAAGGGCAAGCATGTGACGATGCACAAGCCCATCGCGAATCGCGTGGACGAAGCGCGCAAGGTGATCGAGACGGCCCGGCAAACCAAGGTCGCGACGCACTTCATCCCCTGGAACTACCACGGTTCGATGGATCAGGTGATGAGCTGGATCAAGGACGGCGCGATCGGCAATTTGCGCGCGGTCCACAACTGGTCCAATCGGCCGGTCTGGCCGCAGTACCTGACTGTGCCGGAGGATCGGCCGCCCGTGCCGGAAGGTCTCGATTGGGACCTGTGGCTCGGACCCACGCTCGACCGCCCCTATAGCCCGCACTACACCAACGCGGTCTTCCGCGGCTGGTACGACTTCGGCGGCGGCTCCATCGCGGACATGGGCCATTACAGCCTGTGGGTGGTCTTCCGGACGCTCAAGCTGGGCGCTCCGGTCAGCGTCGAAGCGACGTACAGCAGCGCCTGCACGCTTGTCGATCAGGTCAGCACAAAAATCAAGAACGATTATTCGTTCCCGCTGGCCTCGACCATCCGCTTCAAATTCGCGGCGCGGGATGAGTTCGGCCCCGTCGATTTGTGGTGGCACGACGGCGGCATGAAGCCGCCCACACCCGAGGAATTGTACGAAGACAATCGGGAGTTGGCCGCCGAGGGGATGATGTTCGTCGGCGACAGGGGCAAGATTCTGGCGGGATTCCTGATTGAGGATCCACAGCTCATCCCGGAAAAGAAGATGCGGGCCTACCAGGGCTCGCAACCCGCGCCGCACCAGCGCCGCGACCGCGACGAACAGCCGCGCGCATTCACGGACTGGATCGCGGCCTGCCGCGGCGGCAAACCCTCGGAGGCCGAGTTCCTGCACGCCGGCCCCATTGCGGAAGCCTTCAATCTCGGCGCGATCGCCTGCCGGGTCGGCAAGCGCATTGAGTGGGACGCTCAAAACATGAAGATCACAAATGTTCCGGAAGCCAACAAGTACCTGTACCGCGAATACAGGAAAGGTTGGGAACTCTAGGCCCCGCTGCGGGCCGCCGGCCTGTGCATTGATCGCCCGCTCTCAACGGAGAACATGCGCTCCCTTCCAGGGGGCGGCGAAATAATGGAAATTGTACATTTGACGTCACGCGTCTATAATGGTGCAGAGACTAGATGATCGCGAGTTACCGCGATAGGAATACGGAACGTCTCGCCGCTGGTGAAAAGGTCCGCCAGTGGGAGCCGTTCAGGCGCCAGGTCGAGAAGCGCTTGCGGATTCTCGACGCCGCTCTCTCGTTGGGTGAACTTGCCGCGCTCAACTCCAACCGTCTGGAAGCCCTGAAGGGAGACCGCAAAGGATGGTATTCCATTCGGATTAGCGACCAGTGGCGCATTTGTTTTAAGTGGCCGAAGGATGAGCCCGGCCCATCCAGCGTTGAAATCGTCGACTACCACTAAATCGGAAGAAGAAGACCATGGCACGCACACCCATTCACCCTGGAGAAATCCTCGCCGACGAGTTGCAGGAGATTGGCCTTTCGGCGAAGAGGTTGGCCGACCTGATCGAAGTGCCGCCCAACCGGCTCTATCAGTTGCTGGCCGGGAAGCGGAACGTTACGGCGGACACCGCCCTGCGCCTCGGCCGCTATTTCGGCACGTCGCCCGATTTCTGGATGAACCTTCAGAGCGCCTATGTGCTGGATCTGGCGCGCCAGCAGAGCGGCAAAGCGATACTGCGAATTCCGAGGCGCAGCGCTGTGCCGGCCGAGCCGCAGCCCGCGGCGTGAAGTTCCCCAAGTCGCGCATAGTCGCGGGCTGCCGCACAACCAGCCTCTGAGCGAAGGCCGTGGAACACATTCGAAGAACCTGCAAGAACTTGGTTCAATCTGCAACTTGGGCCAAGCGTTTTTGACACTATAGGAACAGCTTCGAAAGGAAATCACATGTCATCCGCCACCCGGCGCAACTTCCTGCGTGGTTCGCTGGCGTCCGCCGCCGTAGCCGGCGGAGCCGTCTTAAAGGCTCCATTAGCGAAGGCGGCCCCGCCCGCCGCGGCCCTGCCGATGCGGGTCGCCGTCATGGCCTACTCGTTCCATGGCCTGCTGGAGCAACGCCGCATGGACATTTTCGGTTTTCTGGAAACGTGCAAGTATCGGTACCACCTCGAGACTGCCGATCTGTGGAACGGCTTCTTGAAGAGCACCGACGAAGCCTACTTGAAGACCATTCGCGATGAGATCGACGAACGCGAACTGATCGTGCCGAATCTGGCAGTCGACCAGGCGCACGTGTGGGCGGACGATCCGGTTCAGCGCGAGAAGCAGCATCAGAACGCCCTGGCGCATCTCAACGCCGGCCGGATCCTGGGCGCGCGCTTCGTGCGCATGGACGCCGGCCAATGCGGCAAGAACACGCGCGAGTGGACCAGCGAAGCGTTCGACCATATCGTCAAGCGCTATCGCGAATACGCGCAGTACGCCTACGACCATGGCTTCAAGACCGGAGCCGAAGTGCACTGGGGCCCCGAGTCATATTGGCCGAGCATGCAGAAGCTGTACCGCGCCGTGAACCACCCGGGCTTCGGCGTCTGCTGTCATATCAGCGGCTTTCAGGGCACAAAGGAAGAAGTGGACATCGCCGACCGCGAGATCGCGCCGTGGGTGGTCCACACGCACATCGACTGGGATGTCTGCAACGGCCCGCTGGTGGAGAAGCTGAACAACCTGCGCAACGCCGGCTACCAGGGTTATTACAGCGTCGAGCACCACAGCGCCAAGGACGAATACGCCGAGGTCGCCATTCAGCTCGCCAAGGTCCGCGCCGTCCTGCAAAGCTGGCGCACGGGCGGCACGGGCGTGGACTCCAATCACGAAGAGCGGAGCTGATCAACCGCCCACGTAAGCTGCCGCCGAGCCTCCGCGCTCGTGGTATCCCGACTGATGCTTGTACTCCTCCAGCGCGTTGTACAGGATCGGGCAGACCGCCGCGTGCCGGCACGCCGACTCGATGCGCGCGCCCAGCGAATGCTCTCCGGGGTGCGCGTGCGGGAAGCGGCGGCAAGCCCCCGGCCGCGCGTCGTAGATCAGGCACAGATTGCCGTCGAGGAACGTGCAGGCATCGCGCGCGTTGCGTAGAACGCGCTGGCTCGAATCGCCCGGGTCGGCGGTGGTGTGCTTCAGCCGCACGTCCTCGACACTCAGATTGAGGTGCATGGCGATGGCCCGGATTTCGGCCGGCGTCACTTCGACGATCATTTCGCGGCAGCAGTTGGCACACGCGGTGCAATCGATCTGCGCCTCGACTTTGCTGGCGATGATCTGGAACGGCGCAATCCGGTCCTGGTGGCGGGCATGCAGGTAGCGGCGGAAGCGCACGTTCTCCGCTTCCTTCCATTCGGTCAGGCGGCGCACTGCGACCGGATCTGTAACCAGACTTTTACACTACACCCGCGGCTGGACAGCGTCAGCCGTGCACCCAGCCGACCGCCTTTCGCAGCCCCGGATGGCCGTTCACGGCTGATCGCGCTGCGATCCTAGCCCCACCACGTCTCTCCCTCGGCCATGTATTTCTTCAGGAAATCCACGTTCAAATCGAGTCCCAGCCCCGCGCCCTTGGGCAGCGGCAACAGGCTGTTGCGGACCTGCGGCGGGTTCGACGCCGCCATCTGCTCCACGTAATGCGTCGGCCGTCCGAGCGCGCTTTCACTGCGATAGAAGTTCTGGATCGACGCCGCGAAGTGCGCCGATGCGTGCGTCAGCACCAGCGTGCCGACATTGTGCAGCGCCACCGGCGTCCGCGTCAGCGCGGCGTAGTCGGCGATCTTGCGCGTGCCGGTGAATCCGCCCGCGAACGCCAAATCCGGATGCACGAAGTCCACCGCCTGAGTGTCGAGAAACGGCTTGAAGCCACGCACCAGCTCCAGCTTTTCGCCGGTCAGCAGCGGAATGCGCGTCGAGCGCCTCAGCGCCATCCAGCCCTCCGAGTAGGGCGGGTTCAGCGCGTCTTCGATGAACAGCGGATCCATCGGCTCGACGGCCTTGGCCACGGCGATCGCGCTGGGCGTATCGAACTCGTTGTGGCAGTGCACCGCGATGTCGATCTCGTCGCCCACGGCCTCGCGGCAATTCGTGTAGGCCGTACGAATCTTCTTCAGGTCATCGTGCGTGAGCGTGTTGGCGTAGCGCGCCGCCGGCACGCCGAGCACCGTGTTGATGCTGTTCTTGTAGGCCTTGAAACCCTCCGGCCGCGACTTCACCATCGCCGCCCAGGCGCGGCACGCGCCCATGTCCAGCATGTCGAATCCGTCGCCATGCGAGTACATCATCACGGCCTCGCGAAACGGCCCGCCCAGCAGCTCGTACACCGGCCGGTCGAGGACCTTGCCGGCCAGGTCCCACAGCGCCATGTCGATCCCGCTGATGGTCGGGATGTGCGCGATGTAGGTGTGCATCAACGACGTCATCTCGAAGAAATGTTTTTCGATGCTCAGCGGGTCCTTGCCGATCAGCAGCCGCTCCATGGTCTGAATACGCGCCCGCGCCATCGGCCCCGTGCTGCCCGCCTCGCCGATGCCGTACAGGCCGCCGTCCGTCTCCACGCGGATCAGGCAGTTGCCCGCGGCCGTCGCGGGCTGCATCCCCAGCGCCTTGATCGCGGTGATTTTCAACTTGCCCGCGCTGGGCGCGGCCAGCGCGCCAAAGGCGGGAAACAGCGGCGCGGCGGGCGCGGCCGCGAGAATCTTGAGCAGCGTGCGGCGGGTCATTCGTGTCTTCTCCAGGCTCTGGATTCCGGATAGACCAATCTACTCCAAAGCGCACTCGCCGGGCAGCCCGCAGGCAACGCTAGTGTCATGTCCCGCAGATTCTCCGACAATCACCGGCCATTCACCGTGGCGCAGGCACGTGGCGCAGGCATGTGGCGCAGGCACTCGTGCCTGCCGCGTCGACACTCGCGTCGACGCTCGGTCGGCATTGTCAGACGCTCGGTCGGCAATGTCAGTTCTTGCCTGAGACACTCCACTGGGACAAAACGGAACCGCTATGCGCGTGTCCGTTTCTAATCCGGCAGCGGCAGCAGATTGCCCCGCCCCAGCAGCCACTGCGGATCGAAATGCCGCTTCACGTCGCACATCGCCTGGATCTCGGCCGGCGTGAATTCGAGCTCCAGGAAATGCGCCTTCTTTTTCCCCAGCCCGTGCTCCGCGCTGACAGTGCCACCCAGCGCCACCGCTTGCCGCGCCGATTCGTATTGGAAGGCGCGCCCGCGCCGCGCGTCGTCTTCCGTCTCCGGCATCACGTTCACATGCATGTGCGCGTCGCCGATGTGCCCGTACATCACGGCCTTGTCCTGGAATTGTTCATCCAACACCTGACGGTACCAGCGCATCATTTCGCGATTCTTCTCGAGCGGCACCGCGGCATCGGTGCCCATCTTCTGGAAGCCGTTGCGCTTGATCCGCTCGTTCACCACCTCCGGCAGCTTGTGCCGGAAAACCCGGAACCGTTCGCGCTCCCCGTCGGTGGTGCCGAACCACGAATCGTCCAGCGCCCCGAAGCGCTCCATCCGCTCCAGCCACGCCTCCTCGGCGTCTTCCTCCAGCCCATCGGCAATCTGCTCCACCAGCAGCGCCGCGCGCGCCGCCGCCGGAATCTCCGGGTACGGCCCTCGCAGCAGGTCGAGCGAGGGACCGTCGAAAAACTCCAGCATGCGCAACTGCGGTACCTCGCGCCATGCATCCACCGCATCCAGCGCCGCCTCCTCCGACCGGAAAAACACCACCCCGGTCAGCAGGCTCTCCGGCTGCGGCAGCAGTCGCACTTCCGCCTCCAGGACCACCGCCAGCGTGCCTTCAGAACCGCAAATGAGCTCGAGGTACCCTCTATCCTCCCGCAGATAATACCCTGCCGTGTGCTTCCGGCAGCGCGGCGCCGCCAGCGGCGTGTACGCGAAATCGAGCTTCTCCTCGCGCCCGTATGTCCGCACCGTGCCGTCCATCAGCGCGACCGTCACGCTCAGCAGGTGCCGGCGCGTCGATCCGTACAGGAAACTGCGCGATCCGCTGGCGTTGGTGGCAATGGTCCCGCCCATCGAGGCGCCCCATTCGGTCGGATCTGGAGCATAGAATTGACCTGATGTTTTTGCTGCAAGTTGCAGATCATGAAGGAGAACACCGGCTCCGACAACTGCTCTCCCGGAACCGATTTCCAACCTCCGGAAGCGCTCCGTCGATAGCACCCAGCCGCCCTCGGCTACCCGTCCGCCGACGACGCCGGTCCCCGCGCCCGACACCGTGACCGGTGTTCGAGTGCGCGCCGCCTCGGCCAGCACCTCCGCCGCCTGCTGCGCCGTGGCGGGGCGGAACAGGCCCTCCCCGTGACCCGTAAATCCCGATTCATCTTCCAGATACGCCGCTGGAACCGGCTCGGGTGTCAAGCTAGAATCCATATCGCCTTAGCCGGAAAGTGACGGAGCCGCGATCATCGTTTCTGAGCCGCGCCCGTGTGACGGAGCCGCGACTGAAAGGAGCGGTTGTGTTTCTGAGCCGCGACCGTCAGGGAGCGGATGTTCGGCCTTATGCAACGACCCGCTAAGCCTCCAGAATCACCGGCATGATCAGCGGCCGCCGCGAGGTCTCTTTGTGCAGGAAGCGCTTCAGGTCCGTGCGGATCTTTTCCTGCATCACCCCCCAGTCGGTACGCTCCTCGCGCGACGAATTCTCGATCGTCCGCGCCACCACCTGCCGCGCCGTCGCCAGCAGATCCGAGCCCTCATCCAGCGATACAAAGCCGCGGGTCACGATCTCCGGCAACCCGTCCGCGCGCCCCGTGTTTTTGTCCATGGAGACGATCGGGATCACGAAACCATCCTCGGAGAGATGCCGCCGGTCGCGGATCACCATGTCCTCGACCACCTCGTCGATCGAGCCCGAGTCAATGCACACGCGCCCCACTGTCACCTTGCCGGCTTTGCGCGCGCCGTGGTGGTCGATCTCCAGCACCTGCCCGCTCTCGAGCAGGAACGTCTCCTCTAAACCTAATGTTTTCAGATGACTGGCCAGCTTGGCGTGCTTTGACATCTGCCAGAACTCGCCGTGGATCGGCACGAAGTAGCGCGGCCGAATCAGGTTCAGCATCAGCTTCAGCTCTTCGCTCGAGCCGTGGCCGGAAACATGCACCGGCGGATTCATCGAGCCCGCCACCACCTCGCAGCCGCGCCGCGCCACGTGGTTGAGCATGCGCCCGATCCCCTTCTCGTTCCCAGGAATCATGCGCGCGCTCAGTACCACGATGTCGCCGCTGTCCAGCGACAGGTTCTTGTGGCTGTCCACCGCGATCCGCGACATCGCCGACATCGGTTCGCCCTGCGTGCCGGAGACCACGACCACCACGCGGTTGCGCGGCATCGACATGATGTCCTGCGGGCGGATGAGCGTGTTGTCGGGAATGTGCAACAGCCCCAGGCTGTGCGCGATCTCCGTTGTCGTCAACATGCTGCGGCCCAGAAATGCAACCTTCCGGCCCATTTCGGCCGAGATGTCCAGGATCTGTTGCAGACGGTGGATCGAGCTCGAAAAACAGGAGACGATAATGCGGTGTTCGGCGCGGTTGAAGATCTCCTCGAAGCGCGGCATCACCGCCCGTTCGCTCGGCGTGTAGCCCGGCCGATCGACATTGGTCGAATCGGACAGCAGCAATAGCACGCCCCGCTTCCCATAGCTCGCCAGGGTGTGTAAGTCAAAAAGAATGTTGTCGGTAGGGGTAGGATCTACTTTGAAATCTCCGGTGTGGATCACCACCCCCAGCGGCGTTGTGATGGCCAGCGCCACCGCGCTCACAATCGAATGCGTGACGTGGATGAACTCGACCTGGAAGGGCCCGATCTCGACCACCTGCCCGGGCTTGATCCGGTGCAGCTTCACCTGGTCGAGCATCTCGTGCTCTTCCAAGCGCCGCTCCACCAGCGCCAGCGTGAACGCTGTGCCGTAGACCGGAATGTCGATCTCCGTCAGCAGAAACGGCAGCGCGCCAATGTGGTCCTCATGCCCGTGCGTCAGCAGCAACGCACGAACAAACTTTTTGTTTTCTTCTAAATAGGTGAAATCGGGAGTGACGATGTCCACACCCATCAGCTCCGCGTCGGGGAACATCATCCCCGCATCGATCACGATGATGTCATCCTCGTAGCGCAGCGCCAGGCAGTTCATCCCGAACTCGCCCAGCCCGCCCAGCGGGATCACCTGCAACCTCTTATCTGACATGAATATACGGCTTTCTAATGTGCGCCCCGGGAACTTTAAGGCTAACACACCGCCTGATCCCCCGCCCGCGCCTGGCGCCGCTCAGGAGTGCGCAACCGCGTCACCAGTCAAAACGAAAGCCCGCCAACAGGCGGGCTTTCGTGAACCCCGGCAAACCGGGCTGATGTTCAGTGGGAGAAACAGATCGAATGGTCTCACGACCACAAAACCTGTGTGTGCTTTGAGCGTAGACTCCCTCGGATGCGAAGTCAAGAAGAAAAACCAGGCTCCGAAAATTCCTTATAAACCGCTGATTTTAATAATGTTTTTCCTCTTGACAGGGAAACTGTCTTTTGTTCCAAGAGAGTCATAGAAAGGCGCAAAGCTATATTACTTTCGCTTAATTTTCACAGAGGTTGGCGTCCACCACACTGCCAACGGATAGTGTTCCCACTTCGCCGCCAGCCCTCCCGCCAGCGCGCTCGAGACGTCAAACGGAAGCAGGGACAATCATTTACAGACGCCTGCCCCAGCCTCCGGCGACACGCCCGACGCACGTACCGCCCCACCGCGACCTATGCTGGCCGCCAGAACGGTTCGCCGGTCGGAATCCACTCAATCGGCACTTCCGTGATGAACGTCTTCAGCCACTGGGCGCACAGATTCATGCCCGGATCCTCGGTCACGACGTGCCCCGCCAGGATCATGCCCTTCTTCTGGCCGGCCGCGATCGTGTCCCGCGCATACTCGATGCCCTCCCACTCCGTCGCCTCGCCGCAAACGTACACGTCGGCCTGCGGCAGAGTCCGCACCGCTTCCATCAGACCCGCCGCCCCAGGGCTCAGCGAAATCCGGCGCACCGGGATCCCCGGATCGCCGATCGCCCGCAGCGTGCGCACCTTCAGCCGGTCCTGCATCGTGCGCGCCAGTGCGCCCAGCGTCGTCTCCGGCAGCGTGTAGAAGCGCTGATCGCCGCCCGCCTGATACTTGTCCCAGCCCAGGAGTTGCACCAGCCCGGTCATGACGGCGTCCGGTTGCCGCGCGTGCCAGTGGTCGTGGAAACGCCAGACCACCAGTTTGTGCTGCGCGATGAACGCCTGTTTGAATTTGTAGATCGGATCGTTGACCAGTTCCTTGGTCTCGTCCAGGTGACTCCAGAACGTCGGCTCGTGCGTCACGATCAGGTTCTTGCCCGCAGCGGCAGCACGCTGCAGCACGTCCAGCGTGGCCATGAAACTCGTGGCGATGCCAGTCACGGGCGTATCCGGATCGCCGGCCTTGAACGTGTCCACCGTCTGCTTACTCCACGGAACGCCGACGTTTTTCTGGATGCGCTCGATGGCCTGGCGGGCCGTCAGCGCGCCGCTTTGCGCCTGTGCCGATGCCCCGCCCGCCAGCGCCACGCCGGCCAGCGCGGCCAGCTCTCTTCTCGTGATTGTGTTGGGATGCATAGAGGACCTCCGCCCGTCCTCCAGCATACTGGAACGATCCCGGCAACATTCGGAAAACAGCCTGGATGTTGCGCCGCGATCGCGGCGTTTGCGCCGGCCTACCCGTTCAGCCGCAGTACCGTCAGGCCGGGCTCTTCGCCGTCCTTCAGGCCCCGGCGCCGGAGCCACACACCGATCACCGCAAAAAAGATGCCGCCGAAAAGCACCGCGGCGAGCACCGCGCCGGTCAGTTCGATCGCCCCCAGCAGCATCGCCGCCACGTTCACCGGCACATGCCGTCTGGCGCTCTCGTACCAGGTGAATTCGAGATTCCATTCAATCGGATCGAGCAGCGCTTTGGCAGCAGCGGCGTCCACCGCCCGCCCGGCCTCGGCCGGCACCACCGCCACCAGCGGCCCGGTGCGCTTCACCTGCCAGCCCGCGAGTTTCCCGAACTCGGCCTCGTGCTGGCGCGCCAGTTGCGGCGTCGGATATTCGAATATCAACAGCGGCATCTCGCCGGCGGGCGTTTGATAACGCGCCGCCTGCGCCTCGGCTCCATCCTCGAAACCGGCCATCGCGCCCGGCACCGCCGGCGCGAACAGCTCCAGCGAGTGCAACCCCATGATGTAGCGTTCCGAGTTCCGCAGCCGGTCCTTCTCGGGCAGATAACCAACCAGCTTGGGCAATCCCCCGCCCGCGTGCATCCGCGGCAGCAGCTTGTAAAGCGCCGCCATCTCCGCCTCCAGCGGGCGCCAGCCTTCGAACTGAAACACGTAATTCTGATGCGCCGCGTACTCGGCTCCCGGCGTCGTCGATAGGCTCAACGCGCCGCGCGCCGGCACGGCATTCTCCGGCCGCAGATACTCGTACCAGGCCATCGCCGCAGTGGCGTCCTTCAGCCGATAGGCGGTCGCGCTGAAGCGTCCCACCGGGCTCTCGTAGATCGCCTTTTCCGCGGCTTCCCCGCCGAATTCGGCCCATAGCCGCGCCTCCGGCGGCGTCACCGGCGCCACCTTCCCGCGCTGGTGCTCGCGCCATTTCTCGGGCCAGATCGATTGGGCCGGCGCGGCCGCTGCACCCAGGAGCGCCGCCACCGCCGCCAGAAATCCCCAGCGGCGGACGGCGATTGCTATTTCCCTATGCCGTGGCATTTCTTGTACTTCTTCCCGCTGCCGCACGGGCAGGGGTCGTTGCGCCCGACCTTGTCCCCGCGAATCACCGGTCCCTCGCCGGTCTTGGTCCCGGCGCTGGCATTGCCCGCCAGCAGCGTCTGCATTTCCCTGTCTTTTTGACGCTGAATATTGCGGGTCAGGTCAATAAAAGTGGCCTGCGCGGCTTTTTTGTCTTCCACCGGAGGCGTCGCCGCCTGTCCGCTAGCGTGGCCGTTCGGTCCGGCGGCGCGCGCTTCCCTGGCCCCGGAGTCGTCGCCTTCCGCACTGTCTTCGTCCGGCCAATCGTCCTCGGGCATCGGCACATCGGGCATCTCGCCGCGCACCGGCTGCAGGAAGAACAGGAACCGCGCCGTCTCGTCCTCGATGCGGTTCATCATGTCCTGGAACAGAATGAAGGCTTCCTTCTTGAACTCGACCAGCGGGTCCTTCTGCCCGTAGGCCCGCATGCCGATCCCTTCCTTCATGTGGTCCATCGACAGCAGGTTGTCCTTCCACTGCTGGTCGATCCGGCTGAGCATGATCATGCGCTCGGTGTAGCGCATGATCTCGGCTCCCACCACGGCCTCTTTTTCCTCGTAGCGGCGGCGCAGAATATCGAGGATCTGCTGCTCGATCTCCATGCGATCTTTCCCGAATAGTTCCTTGGCCGGAACGCGCGCGCCGAACTGCGAGTTGATGTCGGTCTCCAGACCAACCAGGTCCCAATGGTGCGGCCGCACATGCTCCGGGCAGCGGATGTCGATGGCCGCCGCCACAATGCCGTCCGCCATATCGAAGATGCGCTCTTTGATGTCCGCGCCTTCGAGCAACTGACGCCGCAGGCCGTACACCGCCTGGCGCTGCTTGTTCATCACGTCGTCGTACTCCAGCACGTGTTTGCGCATGCTGAAGTTCTGCGCCTCGACCGCCTGCTGCGCGCCCTGGATGCGCTTGCTGATCATGCGGCTCTCGATCGGCACGTCCTCTTCCATGCCCAGCCGCAGCATCAGTCCCTGGATGCGGTCGCCGCCGAACAGCCGCAGCAAGTCGTCCTGCAACGACAAAAAGAAGCGCGAACTGCCCGGGTCGCCCTGGCGTCCGGCGCGGCCGCGCAACTGGTTGTCCACGCGCCGCGACTCGTGCCGCTCGGTGCCACAAATGTGCAACCCGCCGACCTGCACCACTTCCTCGTGCTCCACCTCGCAGACCGCCTTGCAGCGGGCGTAGACCTCGTCCCAGACCGGCTTCGCGACGCGGTATTTGGTCCGCTCGCCACGCGAGAAGTAGTAGAAATGCTCGTCCGCTGTGACCGTTTCGGTGCCCGGCGGCGGCGTCTCCACCAGCGTCCTTTTCAGGCACTCTTCCTGCGCCTGGTTTTCCGGATTGCCGCCCAGCAGAATGTCGGTGCCGCGGCCGGCCATGTTGGTGGAAACCGTCACCTGGCTCTTGCGGCCGGCTTGCGCCACGATGTACGCTTCGCGCTCGTGATTCTTGGCGTTCAGCACTTCATGCCGCACGCCCATGCGCTTCAGAATCCCTGACAGCTTTTCCGACTTCTCCACCGAAACGGTGCCCACCAGCACCGGCTGGCCCTTCTTGTGCCGCTCCTCGATCTCCTTGGCGGCGTTGCGCCACTTCTCTTCTTCGGTACGGTAGACGATGTCGTTCAGATCCTTGCGCACCATCGCCTGGTTGGTCGGGATGACCACCACGTCGAGCTTGTAGATCTTGCCGAACTCCGCCGCTTCGGTATCGGCCGTGCCGGTCATGCCGGCCAGCTTTTTGTACATGCGGAAGTAGTTCTGGAAGGTGATCGTGGCCAGCGTCTGGTTCTCGCGCTCGATCTTGACGCCTTCCTTGGATTCGATGGCCTGGTGCAGCCCATCGGACCAGCGCCGGCCGGGCATCAGGCGGCCGGTGAACTCGTCGACGATCACCACCTCGTCCTTGCCCTCTTCCTCGTTCCATTTCACGAGGTAGTCGCGGTCGCGCTTGTACAGCACGTGGGCCCGCAGGGCCTGCTCGATGTGGTGCTTCCACTCCTGCGTTTCCATCGACCAGATGTCGGGCAGGCCGAGCAGCTTGGCGACCTTGTCGAAGCCCTCCTCGGTCAGCGCCACGACGCGGTGCTTTTCGTCGACCGTGTAATCGCCGGTGTAATACTTTTCGCCGGGCTCCTTGCCTTCGATCACTTCGCCGCGGATCAGGCGCGGGATGATCGTGTTGGCCTTGTAATACTTGTCGGTGGATTCCTCGCTGGGACCGCTGATGATCAGCGGCGTGCGGGCCTCGTCGATCAGGATCGAATCGACCTCGTCGACGATGGCGTAGTTGTGGCCGCGCTGGGTGCAATCGTCCAGGCGGAATTTCATGTTGTCGCGCAGGTAGTCGAAGCCGAACTCGTTGTTGGTGCCGTAGGTGATGTCGCAGGCGTAGGAGGCTTTGCGCTCCTCGTCGTCCAGGCCGTGGACCACCAGGCCGACCGTCAGACCCATGAACTTGTAGAGGCGGCCCATCCACTCCGAGTCGCGGCGGGCCAGGTAGTCGTTGACCGTCACGACATGGACGCCGGCGCCCGAGAGGCCGTTCAAATACACCGGCAGAGTGGCGGCGAGGGTCTTGCCTTCGCCGGTTTTCATTTCAGAAATCTTGCCGCGATGGAGTACGATGCCGCCAATCAACTGCACGTCGAAATGGCGCATTTTCAGAACTCTTCGGCTGGCTTCGCGCACCGCCGCGAAGGCTTCGATGAGCAGGTCGTCGAGCGTCGCTCCAGTGGCCAGCTTGTCGCGGAATTCCTGGGTCTTGGCGGTGAGTTCCGCGTCGCTCAACGCGCTCATGGCGGGCTCGAGATCGTTGATCAGCGCCACCAGCGGCTTGATGCGCTTGATCTCGCGCTCGTGCTTAGTACCGAAAATTTTCGCCAGTACGACATCGACAATCATAAGGGGGGAGTCGTCTTCAGGAGGGACTCACTTTCATTCTAGCCTGCTTGGCGTGCCGCGCCCCACGCTACGCGCGCGCAGGTTGCCCCGCGCACTCCGGCAGCTCTCGAAGATCCGGAAAGCTTCAGACAGTGATCCGCTCAGACCGAGACGGAGGGGACTATCAGTTCCTTAGGAGTCCATGGAATTATTCCCGATCCAAGCATGTGGAACAATTGGCGCGAGTGCGTCCGCGGAATGCTTGCGCGGCGGGTCTAGAATGCCGGTGGGAGAGGCCAGGCCGCTATTAGTAGCGGCCTGCACTTTTGTAAGATATTGACAAACAGCCACTTAGGCAGATCAGGCCGCTACGCTGTAGCGGCCTGCCTGCTCTGGGGAGGGTGCTGGAGGGGGCACAAAGATGCGGGATAAGAAGACCGGCAACGCCGTGGATCTGGGCAAGCGGCTGGGCAGGAGACAGGCTTGCGCGCAGGTGGCGGGGCGCTGGCGCGGCGGCCGATGCCGAATGCTCGCGCCGGCTCTGATATTGCAGGCACCACCACGCGTTGGCATTGGGTCGGTTTCCGGTAAGCCGTTTTACGGACAAACACACTCGGCTTTGCGGTGCGCGCATCGTCTCCGGGAGAAATGGGATTTGAGGATACTGTCCCGGTTTTCCTAATCGATGCTGAACACGTCCGCGTTCTGCTCGGACTTCAAATAGGCGTAGGGATCGTGATACAAAGCGCCCGCGGGAAGCCATTTCCACAGCAGCCCCAACTCGTTCCGCACCATATCGATGTAGAACTCGGGAAGTTTGCCGCTCTGCTGCTCGAAATAGGGCCGGAATTGTGGGTCGGTGTCCAGCCGCTTACGAATTTCCGTATGGTACCTGACTCTGCCAAACCCTTCCGTCGAAACCGCACGCACCAGGTTCAACCACCGCGAGTTCCAACCCTGCGTGGCAAGCAAGCGCCGAGAAATAGCGCGCGTGGAGAAAGAATACTCGGTCAGGTCGACGACCCGGTCATAGAAGTCATGCCAGGAGTAATTCAGGGGTTTCACGTTCATGGCCTGGTTGTTATTCAGGAAGTAGAACGGGAAAGGCAGTACGCGGTCTTCGCGCTGATAATCCAGATTGAGCGCCGCGGCCCGTCCAAACGCCGTGAGCAGCGAATAGGCGGGGAACGCGCCCGGCGACAAGTCCAGGAATCGCTTGGTCAGTTCAAAGGGCTCCGCCCCTTCGTCAGAATCCAGTCCCATTACGAAGTTGGTTTGTATGTACGGTATGTACTTGAGAATCAAATTCACGTGTTCGGCCACTTGGCGAACCTTGTCCATCCCCTGCAGCGCACCCGTTTTCGACTTGCCGCCCAATTCGAACCACGACTCGATTCCGGGCAAGACGGCCTGGAACCCATTGGCCTTGAGACGCTTCAGGTGCGGTTCCGAGAGCAGAGACAAACTGCTTTCGGCGGCGAAGTCGATGCTGCCCGGAGGCACGGCGTCCTCGATCATATCCAGGTAGTCGTCGAATCGGACGCCGAAATTCGGATCGTGCCAGGCTACCAGTGGCCGCTTGAACTTCGTCAGCAGGAACCGCAGATCCTCGCGGAGAACGTCGAAATCCATGGGCTGATAGGGCACCACCGCATCGATGCAAAAACTGCAAGTATACGGACACCCGAGGCTCCCTAGCATGGGAACCATTTTGATAAACGGCGCCTTCTGGAGAGTCGGTTCGATGAACTGCCAGCGCTCGCGTACCCCTGGAAGCGTCCTCGGCTGCTGTTTGGCGCCCATCCGCACACCGTCTGGCCGATGTTGCGAGCAATCTTGCAAGACGTCGCGGAGCGTCTCCCGGTCCGTAAAGCCCAGGACGTAGTCGAAGTACCGGGCGGCGTCTTCCGGATAGCACCGGGCGTGAGGTCCTCCGATTGCGGTAATGGCCCCTTTCGCGCGCAAGAGGTTACTCAGAGCGTAGGCTGTGTGTGCCGCCTCCGTGAAGGCACCGATGAAGACCAGGTCGACGTTGTCCGGCAACTCCTGCAGCAGATCTTCAAAACCGGTGTAGCAAACAAAGGCGACGTCATGGCCCTCCTCTCTGCACCAGACGCCAATCGCCTGGGGCATGATGCTGGCGAGGTTGGCATTCATGACGCGAGCGTACAAAGCTCGGGTCGGGCCCCTGGACACGATGTCTATGATCCCGATGCGTAGTTTTCCCATGTCTGGCTTAGAGCACGGTCCGTGCGTGGTCAGATTCCCCTCTTGGCGTCCCAGTATACACGTTGCCTACTTAGACCCATTTATTCAGGATTTCCGGTCCAGGATCTCCGATTTGCTGAGGAAATGGGATTTCCCGGTGTTGATTCTTCCGGAATGGCGAAAGCCCGTCCAACAACCGGATAGAGCTCGTTCAAACGCCCGTCACGGCAGTTGGCAAGTGTGCAGCCGCCACGACGCGTTGCCACCATTTTTCCGAACTGCTATCGAACTAGAAGAGGCTTCCACTTGCGGACGGTGCAGGTTACGCTGAGGGCAGCCAAAATAGGTGCGAGAGTTGGAGCTGTACATGAAAAAGCCCGTCCCGGTGGAATCTGCCTCTGCATTGATCGACGCGAAGATCGAGGAACTTGGCGACTGGCGCGGGAAGACGCTCGCGAAAGTGCGCGAAATCATACACGCGGCAGACCCTGAGATCGTCGAAGAGTGGAAGTGGATGGGGACGCCCGTCTGGTCCCACGGCGGCATCGTCAGCACGGGAGAGACGTACAAGAACGTCGTCAAGATGACATTCGCTAAGGGAGCTGCGTTGCAGGACCCTGCAGGTCTGTTCAACTCCAGCCTCGACGGGAATGTCAGGCGCGCCATCGACATCCACGAAGGCGACCAGGTCGATGCGGCAGCCTTGAAGGATCTCATCCGCGCGGCAGTGGCGCTCAATCTCAAGAACAAGAGCAAGCCAAAGCCCCGGCGAGCGAGCAGCAAGCGGGCTGACTAGCTGCATCGCAGGTCCCGGCCATATCTCCTCGCATTGGCATTGGGTCGGTTTGCGGCAGCGCCGTTGGGAAAAGACGTCCCCCTTTCTGGCGCTCTACTCCGAACTACGCCCGCGTAACGGCGTCACACGCCAGCGGGCGTATGCGATCCACAGCACCAGCAGCCCGACCAGCAGCGGGAAAATAGCCGAGGCGAAACCCTTGGACTGGACCGTAGTCACCGTGGCCCCGATCATGATGGGCACCAAACAGGCCGCGGCCAGCGGCGTGAGGCCGACCCAAATGCGCAGCAATCCCGGCAATACCAGGCCCAACCCTCCCAGCACCTCAGCCACGCCGATGAAGCGCAGAAGCCCCACCGGTAAGCTGGTCTGCGCTTGTAGCGCGGCCGCCGGCATCATCAGCTTCGCGCTCCCTGCGAACAGATAGAGCAGTGCCAGCAGCACCTGGACGACCCACAAAGCGATGTTGAGTCCGGAGCGGTTTGAGGGCATGGCTGATTTTACCAGGGTTTCTATTTTGACTCCCTGTTTCCACTGACGCCTCGGTTCGAGCGGTTCGGAACCCCGCTCTCAATTAGAAGAGCGGGCCAGGTAGAAGCGCACGCTTTCCACCAGTTCCGGAGCGTTGACGGGCTTGCCGAGAATCGCGTCCATGCCGTTGCGGCGGCAACTCTCGCGCAGCTCTTCGGTCACGCCGGCGGTGATGCCGAGAATCGGGATCCTGGCGCATTTGGGCAGCGCGCGAATCCGCGCCGTGGCCGCGCCGCCATCCAGGCCGGGCATCAGGATGTCCATCAGGACCAGATCGAAGCACCGGGCGCCGAGCGCCGCGACGGCCGCCGCGCCACTATCGACCGCCACCACCTCGAAGCCGGCGCGGCTCAGGACGGCGCTCAGCACGCGCAGATTGATGCGGTTGTCGTCGGCGATCAGGATGGCCGGCCGGGCGTCCTCGACCAGAGCCAATTCCTCGCGCAGGTTCAGTTCGTGCAATCCGATCGGCAAAATGACCCGCAGGTCAATCGAACCGTGCGCTTCCACAGACACTTTCAGGCTGCCTCGCAGGAGCCCAACCAGGCGCTGCAACAGGGCCATTTCCAGAGTCTCGATGCGGAAGGTTTCCACCAGCAACCCTTCCGGCTCCTGGTAACTGCGCGGCAGAACCGCCCCGCCCGCGGCGTTGGCGACGGCCTCCCGGCGAACCTCGAGCGACAGTTCGCCCAGTCGCGGACTCCAGATCGAGAGCTGGGCCTGGAACCGTACCCGCCCGCTAGTCGCCGAGTGGATCGAAGCGCGGTTCATCAGCGCAACGACGTCGCGCAAGCGCAACGCGTCAGCGCAGACGATCCGATCCAATTCCGGCGCCAGTTCGGAGTCGAGTACGGTTCCGGTCTCCAGCGCGCGCTCGCGCGCCTCCCGTAGGCCCGCTTCGATTGCGGTGAGCAGTGGGAAGTCCTGCTCTTCGAGGCGGATCCCGCCGGAGGCGAGCGAGGCGTAGTCGAGGGTTGAGGCCAACAAGTCGTTCAGCGCCGAAGCACACGAGCGGATAGACACGATGTACTCGCGATGTTCGGGATCGAGAGCGCTCTCGAGCAGCAGCTCCGACAGGCCCAGGATGCCGCTCATGGGCGTGCGAATGGCGTGGTTCAGGCTGGTGAGGAACTCCACGCCGAAACGCTTGGGCAGGAACTGGGCGAAGGCGCTGGATGCGGCAACCAGTTCAATGGACGATGGTGTGGCGGAAGAGGTCATCTCAATGCGGGCTTTGGCCGCCTACTTCATCAATCGGACGCAGCGCACAACTCTTTAGCCGAAAAGTGCGAATTGGACGGAATCTCAGCGACGGCGCGGGCGCCGGGCGGGGAAAAAGAGGCGTGGCGGCGGGAGAAACACCGAGCCGGCACCGCAAAAACAACGTGATTCACGGGGGAATGCACGGTGTTTTGCGGCAAGAACACCGTGCGGCGACGGCAAGAATGCGGTGTTTGCCCGGTGCGGCGTGGTGGCGGAGCGCGGTCGGATGGTTTAGTCGTCGCTCGAGAAGAGGCCGTTGAAGGCGTCGAAGCCCTGGCGGTCGCGGGCGCGGCCGCGGAACAGGCGCGGAGCGAGCTCGCGGCGCAGCTTGGACAGGGTCAGACTTTGGACAACGACCTTGCCGGGACCGGTGAGCGTGGCCAGGAACAAGCCCTCGCCGCCGAACATGGCGGTTTGGATGCCGCCGACAAACTGAATGTCGTAACCGACGCTTTCGTCGAAGGCGACGATATGGCCGGACTCGACCTGCAGGGTCTCGGAAGGCGCGAGGTTGAATTCGATAAAATCGCCGCCGGCGTGGACGAAAACGACGCCCGGGCCAGTGAGTTTTTCGAGGATGAAACCCTCGCCGCCGAAGAAGCCGGCGCCGAGTTTCCGGACAAAGGCGATGTCGAGCCGGACCGGCGACTGGGCGAACAGGAAGCCGTCGCGCTGGACCAGAAGGGTCTGGCCGGCCGCGAGGGGGAAGGCCTGGATTTTGCCGGGGTAGTTGCCGGCGAAGCCGACTTCCCCGCCCGCGCCGGTGGTTCTGAAGTAAGTGAGGAACAGCGAGGCGCCCATCAGTTTGCGCTTGACGGCGCCCAGGATCCGGTCGCCGATCGAGTGGCCGCTCATGCGGGTTTCCCAGAAGACGCTGGGGGTCTTGTAGATCATTTTGCCGGCTTCGGCATAGATCTCCTGGCCGGGCTTGAGCTGGACGCGGGCGACCTGCAGGTTCTCGCCCTGGATGGTGTAATCCAGCGGCTCGGGAGCCTGGGCAAACGAGGCTGAATCCGAAGCCGGGGCGGCGCCGGCGGCGAGCGGTGTGCCGCAGCGCGGGCAGAAACGGGCGGTTGCGTCCAGATCGTTTCCGCAGCCTGAGCAAAAGGGCATGGGTTCTCCTGAGCTGAATCTCAGTATGCAACAAAGGCTCGCACGGCTGAAGCGGGAGGAGCGGACGTGGCGAGGCCGGTTCCGGCTGCGGCGCGCCGCAAAACGGCGCCCGCTGCGATGCGGACTCGTATTATCCTGCAACGAGGGGTAACGAATGAGCCAGCAAGGATCGATCGACTCGGTGCTGCACGAAGATCGCGTCTTTCCGCCGCCGCCGGAGTTCAGCGCGGCCGCGCATGTCGGCAGCATGGAGGCGTACGAGGCCCTGTGCCGCGAGGCGGAGAGCGATCCGGAGGGATTCTGGGGCCGGATTGCGGCGGAACTGCACTGGTTCAAGCGTTGGGACAAGGTGCTGGAATGGGATCCGCCGTTCGCCAAGTGGTTTTCCGGCGGGGAGATGAATCTGAGCTACAACTGTCTGGACCGGCACCTGACGACGCCGCGGCGGAACAAGGCCGCTCTGATCTGGGAGTCCGAGCCGGGCGAGGTGCGGACGCTGACGTATCAGCAACTGCACGACGAGGTGTGCCGGTTCGCCAACGTGCTGAAGTCGATCGGCGTGAGCACCGGCGAGCGGGTGGCGATTTACATGGGGATGTGCCCGGCACTGCCGATCGCCATGCTGGCCTGCGCGCGGATCGGCGCGCCACACACGGTGGTCTTCGGCGGCTTCTCGGCGACGGCGCTGGCGGACCGGATCAACGATTGCCAGGCGGCGTGCGTGATCACGCAGGACGGGGCGTTGCGGCGCGGGCAGGAGCTGAAGTTGAAGCCGGTGGTGGACGAGGCGCTGAAGGCGTGCCCGACGGTGCGCCAGGTGGTGGTGTACCAGCGCACCGGCAGCCCGCAGACGATGGTGCCGGGGCGCGACCTGTGGTGGCACGAGCTGATGGAGACGGCCTCGGACGAGTGCGCGGCGATTCCGCTCGACGCCGAGCATCCGTTGTATCTGTTGTACACGTCGGGCACGACGGGCAAGCCGAAGGGCATCCTGCACACGACGGGCGGCTACGCGGTGGGCACGTACAAGAGCGCGCAGTGGGTCTTCGATCTGAAGGACGAGGACGTTTTCTGGTGCACCGCGGACATCGGCTGGGTGACCGGGCACAGCTACATCGTCTACGGGCCGCTGCAGAACGGGGCGACGGTGCTGATGTACGAGGGCGCGCCGTTCCACCCCGGACCGGACCGGTTCTGGCGGATCGTCGAAAAACATAAAGTGAACATTTTGTATACGGCGCCGACGGCGTTGCGGGCGTGCATGCGGCTGGGCGAGGAGCATCCGCGGCGCTACGCGATGAAGTCGCTGCGGCTGCTGGGTACGGTGGGCGAGCCGATCAATCCCGAGGCCTGGATGTGGTATCGCGACGTGATCGGGCGCAACCGCTGCCCGATCGTGGACACGTGGTGGCAGACCGAGACCGGAGCGATCATGGTATCGCCGCTGCCGGGCGCCACGCCAACCAAACCGGGCTCGGC
>Ga0302320_10003940_pt1 | contig 33996 bp, 24 predicted proteins | sample Bog_T0_3_FD_202130 | JGI IMG/M metagenome (GOLD analysis project Ga0302320, IMG submission 202130) | Peat permafrost microbial communities from Stordalen Mire near Abisko, Sweden - Bog_T0_3 | ecosystem: Environmental > Terrestrial > Soil > Wetlands > Peat | place: Sweden: Abisko, Stordalen Mire... | reverse complement strand
TGAGCGGCGGGACCGGCTCGTACTCCCTCACGGCCCAAAGCGGCTTGCCTGCCGGCCTGACCGCCACCTTGGCGGGGAGCACGATCTCGATTACCGGGACCCCGACCCAGGCCGGCACCTTCGCCTCCGGTTCGCTCACCGTCAGGGACTCCACGGGCGCCACAGCCACCGACAGCTTCTCGGTAACCATCAACAACAAGGCCACGCCGACGCTTGTCACCAAACCGGGGGCGACCTCGGTCACCCTGGGCAAGACGGCGCCGACGCTCACCGACACCGCCACCGTCTCGGGCGGTTCCAACCCGACCGGCACGGTCACCTTCACGCTCTACTACGACGGAGGCGCCAGCCCCGTCTACACCTCCCCGGCGGTGGCGCTGAACAAAGGGAGCGCTTCGGCGAGCTACACCCTGCCGGGCACGACTGTCCAGGTCGCTGGCACATACCAGTGGGACGCCACCTACTCCGGTGACACCAACAACAACAGCGTCTCGGACAACAACGACCAGGCCGAACTGGTCACGGTAACGGCCGCTGGTGAGTTCGCCTTCGGCGCCGGCTGGTACACACCCTCGCCCAGCGTCGGCTCGACAAGCTTCGGCTTCGTGGTCGTACCCGGCCCCAAGAGCACCTATTCGGGCCAACTGAACGTCGTCACTGCCAACAGGTGGTGGTACCAGGCCAACGTGACCAGCTACGGCAAGACCAGCAAGTCCGAGGGCCTCCTGGCCGGCACGGGCAGCTTGTACTCGTGGAGCTCGGCGCTCAACAAGGGCCGCGGCGGCTGGCAGCTGGTGGCGTCGGGCGTAACCTACAAGGCCACCGCCAACGCCGGCACGAACAGCTCGGCCTCGTTCGCCATCGTGGTCAACTACACGGCCAGCGGGCTGCCCAACTCCTCTTCGCCCATCACCTTGGCCAGGGGAGGGATCACCATCATCTGACCGGGCGCAGGTCCCACAGGCGGCGGCACTGCGCCTTTGGGACCGTCCCCGGGGGACTTGGGCTCGCCGACGGCTCGGACGAGGTCGTCGGGCGGCTGCTGGCCAACGGCGGGCGACCTGAGCTCGAGACTTCCGGCTGGGCCCCGCTAGTGCCGATCGCGGAATAACGGTTATGGGCGCTCAGGATTTGCTCTCGGGTTAGGGCAATGCCGGGACCGATCGACGTTGCGGCGCTCGCCCACCAGAGCCGAGCAGGCGCACAGATCGCCAACCTTCCCTCGTCCGCTTGTCAAGGTCAGCCTCGCCCTGAGGCGACCGGGTTGCATTGTTGAGGAGGTCGGGTAGCCGTCCGATGACGAGCAAGTGCGCCTCGTCTCTGTTGGGCTTTGTGATATCGGTTGCGAGCCGGTGGAGCAAGAGGGCACCGTTGTTAGCCGTGGAGGACAAGGACCTGGGGGCGCCCAGCAGGGGGGAACGCCCAACCCTTCTGCTGCCGCCGCTCGCCCCCGGCGACGAGGTGGCGGCCCGGGCCGCGCACACCGAGCTGTCAGCGGACGGCCTCAGTTTCCTCCTCGACCTTCGCGACGGAGAGCCATGGTCCTCGCACTTGGAGCGCTTGGAGCTCGTCCGGAGCGGACGTGGCGGTCCGGAAGGTTGGGTGCCTTCCACGTTCCTCATCGCCCAAGTTGGCAGCGAGCTCGTCGGGCGCACCTCGGTCCGCCACTCGCTCAATCCATGGCTGGCGCGATGGGGTGGCCACATCGGCTACGCGGTGCGCCCCGCTTTCCCGAGGCGCGGCTATGCGACCGAGATCCTGCGCCAATCCCTGGCCATAGCGAGGGCCCTCGGTGTGGACAAGGTGCTCGTCACCTGCGACGAAGACAACGCCGCCTCAGCTGTGGTCATCGAGCGCTGCGGTGGTGTCCTCGGGGGCGTCGCGCCCGGTGAGGATGGTTCCCCGGACAAGCGCCGCTACTGGGTCGAGCACGTGCGCGGCGACCGGCAGGAGCTGAGCCCGCCCAACTGAGTGGGCAAGGTGAACGGGTCCGGCTCCCCCGATTATGGCGGTGATACACCCAGCCAGAACCCGACCCCGCGGCGCGCCAGTACGACGTTCTCGCAACAGGAGGCTGTGATCGCTTCAGGCAGACTTGAGCACAGAACGAGCATCCCGAAAACCAGCCCATAATAACGACGTTTGCGGCGGTCGATTGCACGCATATCGGCACTTATTTCGCCCCGCGTGCGGCGCCCTCAAACAACGTTGCCCCGTGTCCCAACCGTTACTCCTCTCGTTCATCGCGGTCGGTCCAAGTGCAGGCACACACCTCGTTACCCTCGGCATCCGCCAGGACCCAGAACGACCGGGCAAATGAGTCGTCCACCAGCCGGCCACCGGCGCCCAGGGCGGCGCGCACCCGGGCCTCGGCCTCGTCGTGAGCCACGGTAATGTCGAAGTGGACGCGATTGCGCTGCGGGCGTGGAACGTCCATTTGCTGGAACCAGATGGCTGGGAGCTGTCCCCTGGGGTCGACTATGGCAGCTTCGGGACCGCTACTCCCGGGCTCGTCGACGTAAGCCATCACGGCTTTCCAAAACGGGCGGACGGCCCCGATGTCAAGCGCGTCAATGGCCATTTCCAGCATCTGCACCGGTCGCGGGGACTGGGCGGACGTTGCCCCCGCTGGGCGGAGCCCGAGCCCGTCCAAGGTGTCGGCGACGCGCCGCGCCAGCTGGGTGTCGCGCCTAGTCACGGCGTTCAGCGCCCTGGTCTGGACGGACAGCTCAATCCGATCGGGGCGAAGGTCCAGGCGCAAGTGACCGTCGGCGTCCTCCCCGCTCGTCGCGACCACGGCGGCTGCCACTTCGGTGCCATGCGCGAGTGACTGCACGGGCACCGACGCGCTCAGCGTGCCGAGAAGGTAGCGCCAGCCGATGTCCTGCACAGCTTCTGAGGCATCAGTACGAGAAAGTGGTGTGTCGTAGAGGGGCTCTGTCATAAGCCCAGGTTGCCACTCGGTGGCCGGGCAGGTCGACTGGCCCAATTACCAAGAGCGGCGCCCCTTATCGAGGCACGCACCCCCTGTGGTGCAGGGCACGGCTGCCCATAACGAGCGCCCCATATCTGTCTTGTGGTACTTGCACGTGGCACGCAGCTCCGCATTTAGTTGCGGCACTCGTGTACCGCTTCAGTACCTGCTGGCACAAACACGCCGCAGTCGCTGCAGCAACTGTCTCACGTCATCTTGACAGACAGGGAACAGCCGTTATGCCTGAGCCGGAACCGTTGGTGGTTCAAAGGGGAATCAGCCCGAAGGGTTATCGAGTTACCGACTGTCGCTTTTGAGCACGCCATAATGTCCGGCTCACGGGAACAAGGAGCGGAAGTCGGCGATCACCTGGCTGACGACGCCGCTCGCATCCCAGCTCCACCCAAAGCGCGCACCCGAGCGGCCCGGGTCGTCGAGGGGCCGGCCAGGGATCTCGATCAGCGCCTTCCAGAGCGCCCAGCCTCGTGCTCGTGCCCAAGTGCCTGGGTCGAACGGCAGGGTTGCCATAAAGCGTTGCCGGCTGGCCCCCTCGAACATGGTCCATGCCGCAGTCAGGTCACAGGCCGGGTCCCCTACAGCAGTGCCCCCGAAGTCGATCACCCCGCACATGCGGTCGTCGCGGAGCAGCAGGTTCGAGCCCGTGAGGTCCCCATGGACCCAGACGTCGGGGCCGTCCCACTCCTCGGCTATGGCTGCCTCCCATACCTCGAGCGCCCCGGCGACGTCGATCTCGCCAGCCAAATGGTCGATGGTCGCGCGCGTCTGTTCGTCCCAGGCCGAGACGGGCCCACCTCGGTTGAAGCTGTGAGGGCCTGGAGCCGGCCCGCCCTCGGTGCTAATGCGTTCCAGAGCAGCAACGAAGTGCCCGAGGTCATCGGCGAGGCGGTCATGGTCGGCCACGCCGGCGAGCGCGGCAGGTTCACCCTCGAGCCACCCATAGACCGACCACGGCCTCGGGAAGCCGCACCCGGGCCGGCCCTTGGCGATGGGCCGAGGGATCGGGACCAGCAGTTGCGCCGCGAGCACGGGCAACCATCGGTGCTCCTTGTCGATCTGGGTCACGTTCGTCTCGTGGCTCGGGAGCCGGACGGACTTGTCGTCGCCGAGCCGGAACGTTGTGTTATCCCATCCGTCAAGCTCAACAGGACGGACCTCGAGCTGCGCCCACTGTGGGAACTGCTTGGAGATGAGGCAGGAGACGACCTCGGCGGTGATCCCTACCTTCTGCACGTTCCCGTTGTAGTCGCGTACCTCAGGGCTTGACCAGCCGATTTGCCACTGCCACCCGCTGCGGGAGTGTGGCACTGGGCTACCTGTCCACCACGGCTCCCCCCTGTTCTCCGATATTGGCCGCATACGCCGTCGCAGAGGTCACCAAAGCCCTTTGTGAGGTTGCAGCGGGTGGCTCGCACCGAGGCCGCAAGGCTGGGAAGGGCAGCCTTCTGGTGCAAAGGCTCCACCCAGCCGGCGCGGCTCCTCACTGCCGAGGCCGCGGCACGAGGTTCTCGCATGCGTTGTTGGCCGCCTGGTACTGAGGGTTGTTCGGGTCGAGGTCGCTGCCCGGGCTTGCCGTGATTGAGAAGCCGACGCGGCCATTGCTCGATCGCGGGTCGGGGAAATCGATGATGCCGTGGGAGCGCATGCACTCGGAGTACTTGAGCAACTGAGCAAGCATCCTGGCCTGCTGCCCCGGCGACGGAGGGGCCCCTCCATTGGGCATGAACTTCCGGCACGCCTTCTGGGCAGCCTGGAACTGGGGTGAGCCGGGAATGACACCGCTGCTCGAACTGATGTGGAAGGCCCCGCCAGCGCCAGGGCCCGGGAAGCCCGGCAAGCCGTTCGAGCGCAGGCACTCGGCAAACTTGAGATCCTGGGTGTAACTGCCTCCTATTGAGAGCGTTGCCGACACACCGCCGGAGGGGCCTCCGCCACCTCCTCCGGCAGGGGGCGATTGACCTCCCCCACCCGGGCTCTGAGCGCCCGGAGCGCTCGACTGGGGCGAGGTCGTCGTCTTGCCCTGCCCCAGGCTGGCGACACCACTTTGCGCCGGCCCGCCCCCGCAGGCGGCCACGAAGATGCTCAGGCTGGCCAGCACGGCCACGACGACCACAGGCCGGGTAATCAACTTGGTCACGTTCCTAGTGTGCACGAGTGGTAGCAGGGTGACGCCCCGGAGACGCCCCGGGGTGCCAAGAGGTTCCCAGAAATCCCGTTCTGCGCTGGCTCTGCCACCGCCCAGCGGCCCCGGCCGACGCGCCAGAGCGATACTCCCTGACGGTTATTGCAGCACGGGGCTGCGACCTCTTCAGGCCGTCTTCAGCACAGAACGCGCATGCCGAAGGGCCGTTACACCGTAATAATGGCTTTCGCGTCGATCAAGCGGATGCATATCTACACTCAGGTGGTGCCTCTTCCCGGCGGTTAATGACGCGCTGCTCGGGCCTCCCATTCGCCGCAGGTGATGCTCATCACTGCCACCTCCACCGGCCCGCGCTTGGCTGTCGCCGGGGCGGTGATCGTGCGGCGCAGCTGCATGCCGAGCCGCTCGGCTACCCGCACTGATGGCGGGTTGTCGACCTGGGGCTGGGAGATGACTTCAGCCTGCCCCAGGGTGGTAAACGCCTGTTCGAGAGCGGCCGTAGCAGCTTCGGTGGCATAACCATGGGCAAATCGGTGGACGAGAGGGGCCGGCACCTCCTACGGTCCAAGCACGCCGCATTGAAGGGAGCCGGGCCATGACAACTCACGACGAAGACAAGATGGGCTTTTGAGCCGACGAGCAAGCGCCGCAAGGGGTACCCGTAGCGAGCGCCAGGTCAAGCGCGGTGACCGCGTCGTCCATGGCGACGTTGAGCTCGTCGACAAGCTAGGGCGGAACGACCTGTGCCCGTGCGGGTCGGGCCAGTCTTTTCCGGAGGTGCTGCCTTCGCACTGGCCGCTATGACGGCGTTATGAGGGAGCACTACAAGAGGGACTGAGGTTGGCTGGCGCCGGGCGAGCCAACCTGCCCTTCGAGCTCATCAGTGAAGCGGCCACAATGAGCAAACGCGCAGTCGGGTGGTTGGACTGCAGGAAATCGGACACTTCAGCGAGTCTCGCTCTGCTAGACCTACTGCCGTTCCGGTGTGCCCGGAGCATCCTCAGCCTTCTGGCCACGGCGCACCCATCAGTAAAGTGCCGACGCGTCAAGGCGTTCGATCGCTTTCAGCGGTGCCAGACCACCTCGAGGAACCGCTGCGACCAACGCTACGCTCACCGCCAACCTACGCGTAACGGCCTCCTCGTAAGCCGCCGTCAGGGCGGCACGCATCTCGTCTGAGAAACGGGCGACTGCCTGCTCACTGCCTTTTAGGCGAGTCGTGGGTGCGGTCCCACAGGTCGGCCTCGGCCCCTTTGTCGCCTTCGAAAAGGTCCTTAGGGTCGTAGGCCTCACCCGAACGGATCTTGGCGCGATGACGGCTCACCGCCGGCGCCAGGCTGGCAAAGGCGGCGGCGGCACCAGCCCCATCGGGGGCGAAGTTCTGGGTACTGCCGGCGGCGTAGCCGATCTTGGCGCCCTCGGCGTACGAGTCCTGGTTGGCCCCCAGGTAGGCGAAGGTCCAACCGAGTTCCTGGCGCTTGGAGATGAGCCCGAAGACCTGCGCCTGGGTGTACTCGGTGCTCTGGTTCTCCATGCCGTCGGTGAAGGTCACGAACAAGACCTCCTCCGCCGCTCCGCCATCGATCGCGGTCTTCTCCGCTCGGATGGTCGCATCGGCGATCAGGTGGCCGATGGCGTCGTAGAGCGGTGTGCCCCCCCGAGGATGGAACCTGGCTCGATCGAGCGGCCTGACCTCGGCTATCGGCCTGGCGTTGACCAAGACTTCATGGGGGTCCTGGCTGTCGAACTGCACCAGGGTCATAAGGGCGTCATGACCTTCGGCCTGTTGAGCGGCCAGGAACCCGTTGAACCCTCCCACCACGTCATCGGCCATTGGCTCCATGGACCCGGAACGATCGAGCAGGAAGAATATGTGCAGGTTGCGGACATCGTTGGTCACTTGGACCGGCTCCTCTCCTTGGGACGCGCCAGGCCGCGCTCGAGCACAAGGCGGATCGTGTCGCTCATCGACAACCCCTGCTCGTTGCCCACCTCGGCGAGGCGACGGATCAGATCTTCAGGGAGCCGAATGCTGACGAGCTGGCTCGTCGCCGTACGCCGGGACCGAGCGGCCGCCTGGAAGTAGCTCGACGGGGAAGGTTGCGACTCCATGAAATACACTATAATACAAATTGTATGGCTTTCGCAATACCTGACCTTCAGGTGGTCCCGGATGCCGACGTGGTGGCTAACGGACGCAGCGATGTTCAACCCGGTGTGTGCGCACCACGTACGTGCCGGTCGTTCCCTGGAGGCAGCCGCCGCCGGCTCCTTCGTCGCCTCGGAGGTGGAAGAAGGGGCTAAAGCCCGTGTCGCCACCGGGTTCGGTGTGGGACTGTTTGACTGTGTACGAAGACGAGATGGGGCTCGTGCTGAGCCCTACGGATCTCACCAAGCACCTGGCCTGCGGGCACCTTACGACGCTCGACCTTCAGGTGCTGCGAGGAGAGCTTGGTCCGCCTCGGCACGTTGATGAAGCACTGGAGCTCATCTTCAGGCTCGGCCTGGAGCACGAAAAGGCTTACCTGGCGAAGCTCCGCGCCTCAAGCCGCGCTGTCGTCGAGATCCCCGAGAGCGCGGAGCTGAGCGCCCGTGTCCAGCTCACCGACGATGCGGTGCACGCCGGCGCCGACGTGGTCTACCAGGCGACGTTCCTGGACCACGGGCACCGGGGTAGCGCCGACTTCTTGCTCCGGGTGGACCGTCCCAGCCTGTTGGGCTCTCACTCCTACGACGTGGCCGACACCAAGCTCGCCCGCAAGATGAAGGTCGCCGCCTTGCTGCAGATGGCCGATTACGGCCGGCACCTGCAGCGCCTGCAGGGCCAACCTCCCGAGTGGCTCACGGTTGTTACCGGTGATGGACAGGAACGGCGTTTTCGGTATGCGGACGCCGCCGCTTACGCGCGGCGCGCCACCCGCCAGCTCCGGGCCGCCATAGAGCACCCGGTACCGACACGTCCCGAACCGGTCAGCCACTGCGGGCAGTGCCGCTGGTCAGCTCGGTGCGAGGCGCAGTGGCGACGGGAGGACCACCTGTCCCTGGTGGCGTTCATGCGCGGAGACCACCGCCACGCCCTGGAGCAGGCCGGGGCCCGCACCGTTGCCGAACTGGCCGCCAGTGACCCCGAGCAGCTCCCGCTCACGATCGGCCAACCAAGCCGCGTCCGGCTCCAGGCTCAGGCTGCGTTACAGGTGCTCGAGCGACAGACAAAGGCTCCGCATTACGAGCTCCTGGCTCCTGAGCCCGGCCTTGGCCTGCTCCGGCTGCCCTCACCCAGCGAGGGCGACGTCTACTTGGACTTCGAAGGCGACCCCTATGCCGAGAGTGGTGAGGGCCGAGAGTACCTGGCCGGTCTCTGGGACCGAAAAGGACGCTTCACGACGTACTGGGCGCACTCCTTTGACGAAGAGCGCGTCCTGACCGCCGACCTGCTGGCCGACGTGACCGCTCGTCTTGATGACGATCCCGCCATGCACGTCTACCACTACGCGCCGTACGAGCGCTCGGCCCTAGAGCGGCTCACGCAGCGTCACGGAGTGGCCGAGAGCCAGTTCGACCGCCTGCTGCGGGGCGAGGTGCTCGTCGACCTCTACGGCGTTGTCCGCCAAGGTTTGCGGATCAGCAAGGGCAGTTATTCCATCAAGAAGCTCGAGGCCTTCTACTGGGGAGGAACCCGGGGTTCGGGGGACCAGCCCGACGACGTCGCCGATGCCTTGGCGTCGGTCGTCGCCTACGAACGCTGGCTGGTCGAGAGCGACGACGACATCCTGGAGCGGATCGCCGCCTACAACCGCGACGACGTCCGCTCGGCCCATGACCTCCACGCCTGGTTGGAAGAGCGCCGGGCGGAGCTGGAGCGCTTACATGGCCCCCAGCCGCGCCCAGTGCTCGCCCAGGGAACGCCGTCGGAGAGCCTGAGCACGGCGGAGGCAACCGAGGCGGCCTTGGTCGAGGAGCTACGCCTGGCCGAGCGCCCGCTGCTGGCGGGGCTTATCGGCTGGCACCGCCGGGAAGCTCGGCCCCAGTGGTGGGATTTCTACCGGGTCGGCAACCTCACCGACGACGAACTGGTCAGGGACGGCGCTGCGCTCGGCGAACTGGGCACCCCCGCGTCACGGGGCACTATGCCCAAACCGGCCCGCTCGACGCTGTGGCGCTATCCCTTCCCGCCCCAGGACACCAAGGTGCACGGTAAGGCCTTCGACGTCGACAGCCACGCCGAGCTGGGCGAGATCGTGGCTCTGGACGCCACGGCCGGATGGCTCGACCTCAAGGTGGTGACGGCCAACCAGCCCCCGCGCCCGCGCGGGCTCGGCCCCGCTATGCCCATCCCGGTCGCCGAACTGCAGCATTCTCTGCAACGCACCGCGCTCGAGGTCCTGGCCGGCGGGTCGCCGCTCGGGCAACGTTTGCTCGACCGAGCCGTCCCGGCTCCGCTCTTGCTGCGCCCAGGTGAAAGACCGCGGGACGTGATAATGCGGGTGCGGTCGCAGTTGCCGGGCACGGTCCTGGCCGTACAGGGCCCACCTGGGTCGGGAAAGACCACCGTTGGTGCAGAGCTCATCGGTGCCTTGCTCGATGACGGGCTGCGGGTTGGGGTCACTGCTCAGTCGCACGCTGTAATTGGCCACCTTGTCGGCTCGGTCGGCCGGCCGGCGCTGCAGAAGTGCGACGAGGACGACCACTGCGGCGCACCCGGCGTCGACCGTGCCGCGACCAACTCCGAGGTGGTCGCGGCATTGGCGGGTGGTAGCTACCGCCTGGTCGGAGGCTCGGCCTGGCTCTGGTCCCGGAAAGAGCTCACAGGGCTGGTCGACGTGCTGGTCATCGACGAGGCCGGGCAGTTCTCATTGGCCAACGCCGTCGCCGTTTCCCGTTGCGCCGGGGGCCTGGTCCTGCTGGGCGACCCCCAGCAACTCGCCCAGCCTTCTCAAGCCCACCATCCCGATGGCGCCGGCGCCTCGGTGCTCGAGCACATGCTCGACGGCGAAGCCACTGTGCCACCCGGCCGGGGTGTCTTCTTGGACCGTACCTGGCGGATGCACCCGTCCCTGGCCAAGGTTGTCTCGGACCTCATGTACGAGGGGCGACTCGAGTCGGCCCCGGGCCGGGAGCGCCAGGCCCTTCAGGCGCCCGAGCCCTGGGCGGGTGCGGGCGTTCGTTGGGCCCCGGTCGAGCACACCGGCAACGAGGCCGCCTCCTCTGAAGAGGCCGCTGTCGTCGCGCGGATAGTCGGTGAGCTGGTCGGCTCTACCTGGGCCGACTCTGATGGTGTGGCGCACCCGATTGCGCTCGGCGACATCTTGATCGTCGCGCCCTACAACGCTCACGTGGGCCGACTTCGTGCCGCCCTGCCCGGGGGAGCCAGGGTCGGCACGGTCGACAAGTTCCAAGGCCAAGAGGCGCCGGTGGCGCTGTACTCCATGGCATCGTCATCGGTCGAGGACGCGCCGCGGGGCGTGAACTTCCTTTATGACCTCCACCGGCTCAACGTCGCCATTTCCCGGGCCCGCTGTGTCGCCATTGTTATCGGCTCGCCGGCGCTTCTCGATGCCGCGGTAAGCACGCCCGATCAACTGCGCGCGGTCAACGGGTTGATCGCTGTTGTTGACGCTACTTCAGGAGACGGTACAGATCGGCCTTGAGCATGACGTCGGCATCGAACTGACGACTGCGGCGCAACTGCCCCCCAAAGGAAAGTCGAACAGCCCGGCTCGGTCACCTGCCGGCGAGTTGGCGAAGCTGCCGGTCGGCATCGTCCTACAACCTCGGGCTCGCCGAGGTTGTACTCGAAAGCGTCCAGCAGTTGGAACAACTCGTCGCTAGTCCACTCCCGATCGCGCCGCCTACCAACCCGCGTCGGCTGGAGAAGGCCAGCGGACTGGAGCTGGTTGAGCGCGGCCCGTGCCGCGGTGGCGGTTGCACCGTATGCCTTTGCTGCGCTTTCAATAGCGAGGACAGTGGTCGAACCAAGACCGCCGCTCAAAAGGACGACGGCTGGTCGCTCGGTCACGTCCAGTCCTCCGATCAGGTCAATCACCTCGACGTTCTCCGTCCTAGCTGCGGCAGTGCTCAAGTCACTACCTTTACAGTTTTGGTGGGTCTCGCCGCCGACTGTAGTTACGAAGTCACCGGGCGGTGACCCAACCCGCAGTCATCCTCTTGTGAAACGCGCGCAGATCGCTCATGTGGAGAAGCCCATGATGGCGTGGCCGTGGTCGTCGACGGCCACGCAGAGCAACGGCCGGCATGACAGCGCGACCGGGACATTGGTGCCGTCGCTCAGAGGCGCAGAACTGCTCCACGCGGAGCCGTTGTAGACGAAGGAACCCCCGTCCTTGTCGAGGGCGACACAACCCGTCGCCAACGGGCACGACACCGAGACCAGGGCTGTCGTGGCATCGAAGTCGGTGGCGCTTGACCATCCTGTCCCGTTATAGACAGAGGCGCTCCCGTCGTCGGTCGTCACACAGAACTTCTTGGAGACGCACGACACGGAGTAAAGGACCGAGGCCCCCGTCACGTCCGTGGCCGTGGTACCCCAGGTGCCCGTGTAGGTAAAGGCGCCACCGGCGTTATCTACGGCCACACAGAAGAACTTCGATGTGCATGACACCGAGACGAGATCTGCAGGAGGAGAGCCGAGCACGGTGCGAGAAGACCAGGCCGTACCGTCCCAGGTGAAGGCCCCACCGTCACCGTCGACGGCAGCGCAGAAGCTCTTCGAGCGGCACGACACCGATCTGAAAGCGTGCCCGGTGTCCACTGGGGCTGGTGCGGCCCACGAGGTCCCGTTATAGAAGAGAGCGTTACCGGCCTTGTCCACCGCCAGGCAGAACAACTTCGAGGGACAAGAGACGCCGGTGAGGAACGAACCCGGCTCGATCTCCGCCGGGGCGGTCCAGCTCGTCCCGTTGTACGTCAATGCCTCGCCGAGGTCGTCGACAGCGGCGCAGAACGATTTGGAGGCGCAAGAAACCGATTCGAGGACTGTGCCCGGGTCAATGCTGACGGGACTGGACCACGTGAGACCGTGGGGGATCACCGCCTTGGAGGGCGCCGACGGGGGCCCGGCGCCGGCCGAATTGGTGGCTGTGACCGTGAAGGTATAGCGGTCACCGTTGGTGAGACCGGTCAGGTGCAGAGGGCTGGCCGGCCCGGTGGCCGTCTGCCCCCCATTGGCCGCCGCCGTGGCGTCGGTGGCCGTCACGGTATAGCCGGAAATGGCCGAAACCCCATGGAACGACGGGGGGACGAACGACACCGTGACCGAAGCGTCACCGGCTGCCAGCTTGACATGGGTGGGCGGGCCGGGCAGCAACGGCGAACCCGTCAGGACCAGCGTTTGGTTGAGCGTGGGCGCGGCGCCTGAGCCACCTACCGCCTTGCAGATGGTGGCGTCGGGACACGAAGCGCTGTTGAGGAAGTTGGAGACGGTCCCGGGGTTGGGGCTCAGGACGGCGGACCACTTATGGCCGTTGGTGTCCTCGACCAGGGTCTGGGTTACCGACCCGTTGTACTCGGAGCCGACGGCCAGGCAGTCTGTCATGGTGGTGCAGGAGATGCCGTTCAAAAAGCTGCCGCCGGCGCCAGGGTTGGCGCTCGGGGGGATGGACCAGCTCTGCTTATTGCCAGGTGTGCCCGTCGGGACGGCCACGAGGGTCTGGGGTATGTGCGCCGCGTTGTAGTAGTAACCCACCGCCACGCAGTAGATCGGCGAGGTGCAGGACACCGCCTCGAGGACGTTGTCGCCGATACCGGCGAAGAGGTTGTGGCCGGCGCCTTTGTTACTACTCGCCTCGGCCGACCAGGTCCCTTCGAACGAGGTCTCGACCAGGGATTTGGTGGCGCTGGGCCCGTCGTCGAACCCTACCGCGTAACAACTGGACGCGCTCGTGCACGACACGCCGTTCAGGACGTTGTCGCCGGTGCCCACGTTGGGGCTCGACACGAGCTGCCAGGGCCCTTCGTCCATCGAGGTCACGACCAGGGCCCGTGCCGTCCCCCCGGCTAAGCGCCAGCCCACCGCAGCACAAAAAATGGTGTCGCGGGCGCACGACACACTCTTGAGCGTGCTGCCCGGGCCACCGGGGCTCGGTACGACCGACCAGGTAGTGCCAAACCCCTTCTCGATCAGCGTCTGGTTAACTCCTCCCGAATCCTCGAAGCCGACGGCAGCGCAATAGTCCGAGTTGACGGCGCACGCCACGCTATTGAGGACGCTGGGGTCGCTCCCCGTGCTGGGGCTCGGGACAACCTTCCACGAAGTCCCGTCCCAGGTCTCGATAAGGGCCTGAGGTTGCCCGGCTCCGTTGTCGTCGTAACCCACGGCGATGCATTGGGTGGCTCTTAGGCAAGTGACGCCGTTCAGCACGTTGTCATTGGTCCCCTGGTCGGCGCTGGGGGTCACCGACAACGCCGGCGTGGCTATTTCGGGGCGCCGAAGCGTGCCCGCGACGACCAACGAAGCGCCGCTCACCGTCACCGTCGCCGTCAACTTGACCGAGAAGATATCCCAGTTGTCAGGAAAGACGCCGGTGAAATCCGTGCTCACTTTGACCGAGCTCAGCGTGGACAGGTCCACTGGCGCCGACGGCAGGGGGACCAATGGGAAGTCGGCCACCGAGTAGTTGTCCCAAGTATCCGATTGGTTGACGTTGACGAACGGGGCCAGGCCGGCCACGGTCACGGTGGCGTTGTCGCCCTGGAGCCCGCCTCCGTTGAGGTTGTCGTGCCCGGTCTCGATCGTCATCTCCAGCGAATCGACGGTATCGGGCCCGTCCCCGGACGGCACAGTGGTGGAAAGGGGACCACAGGTATGGACCGATCCCGTCAGCCGGCACAGGCCTATATGGCCGTCGGGCAGGTCCGTGGTGCCAACGTCGTCCAACAACGTCACTGTCTTGGTGGTGGCAGGAGCCGTGGCGGCACAACCTAACGATGCCGTTAGTTTCATGGAACTGACATCCCAGTTGTCGCCGGACAGCCCTCCCGGCAGATCGGTCTCCAAAACAATCGAGCCGAGATCTTCTGCCGGTGTGCCCGCTGGGAGCGAGTTGAGGCTGAGGAGCTGGACCGTCGGGCCCCAACCGATGCCACTTGGCCAGTTGTTGTTCATATTTATGTTCCGGAACTCGACCGACGACCCTGAGGCCAGGTCGAGTACGGCGTTGGCATTGTCTTGGGGCTCGTTGCCCCCGCGCAGGTCATCGCCCCCCGTGCCCACCTGCAGTTGGAGCCCGGTCACGACGAGGTCGTCGTCAGAGGCGGGGACGGCCGCCAGCGGCTCGGCGAAGGTCACGGGCGCCCCGCCTTTGATCCGGACCAGGCCCGTGCTCCCGTCGCTTAGGGTACCCGTCCCGACGGCGTCCAGCAGCTGGGCCAGGGTTGTGGCACACGAGCCCGCAGGTGGAGGGTACACAGCGGCTTGGAGCTCCAAGCCGGCGACGTCCCAGTTATCGCCGGACAAACCCCCGGTAAATTGGGTGTTGAGGGTGACCTGGGTTATCTCGCTCACTTTGATCCCGGCGGGCACGTTCAAAAAGACCGAGTGCAAAGTGTCGTTGTTCCACGACGTACCCTCGTTTATGTCCGTGTCCTCAAACTCGAACGGCGTCGATGTACCCGGCTGGTCGACCTGGACGATGACATTGGCCGCCGAGCCCCCGTTGAGGTTGTCGTCCCCAGTGACCACGTCCAGCTCCAAAGAGCCCAGTACGCCCGAGGGAGGGGACGATTGGCTTGGTACCGGGATGGTGAGATTGTGGACGCTACCCGTGAAGCGGACCGACGGGCTGCCCGCCAAGGGAATGAGGGTGTCGTTCATGATGGCTTTGGGCTCACAACTGTTGTCCTGGTCCGACCAGTAGGCGGCCACGGCTAACCCGGTCAGCCCGTCCACATTGGGGAAGGGGACGGCCGGCGCCGAGTACTGGCCCAGGCCGCTGCATATGTCCGCCAGCTCGCCCTGGTCATAATTTTCGCTGAACTGGAACGGGCCGCTCCCGTGGATCCAGCCCAGGCCGGCGGGGTCGGAGATGGTCTCCACCATCTCGTGCGAGAGGCTGTGCAGGACCTGGGAGGGGTCGGAATTGCACATCGGCCCGGTCGGGATGACTACAAAGTTGGGGACATTCAGACCAAAACCGTGGTACCCGCCCGTAGAACCACTGCCGTCGGTGCCCGGCGAGCACATGTCGGTCCCGTCTTGGTTGTAGTTCGAGGCCTTGATGTCCGGGCTCACGAAGATGTTGACCTGGGTGGAGGCGTCCCCATTATTTGACTGTTCGCACGCGGCAAAGCTACGCATGGTCGCGAAGGAGATGACGCCCATGTTGGACATGGCGTCGTGGAGGGCCTTTTGCACGCAGCTGGCGACCGTGCCCTCGGCCCCCGAAAAGATCGGCGGGTTGATGGCGTATTGAGTGAGCGCGTCGAAATAGGAACTGCACACCAGGGCCTCGGTCATGTCATCGATCTGTTCGCTGGTGGGGGCGCCCAAGGACGCCACGTGCTGGTCCCAGGTTTGGCCGGACGTGGAGGGCAGGTACAGGAAGATATTGGTAAAGTCGGCATTCGGCGAATCAGCCGCGCCCGTGAAGGGCTCGCTCACGTAACTGCTCTCAAACTGGTTGGTGGTGAACGGCCCCGTACCGCCATTGAAAGGTGAGGAACCCGGCATGTTGCAGTTGGGGTTGGCCGGGTTATCAGAGGGCTGGCGCCCTCGAGTGCCCATGGGCCTCGCCGGCTGGATGGCAGCGGAACGCGGCGTGGCGGGGGCGAGGGGGCCCGCGGAGGCGGCCGCACCGCTGAGGGGGACAAGGGCCACGGCCACGAATGCCACCGAGGCAAGGACGGCTCGGCCGGCGCGAAATAGGGAGAGGTGGGTTGGACCTGTAGGCTTACTCATGCGGTTCTCCTTGGACCAGGGCGTTCCGAGGAATAAGACATCGAGCTCCTGGCACTCCCCCTCTTGCGGGCGTGCGTGAGAACTAGGGCGAGCCGACCAAGACAAGTGTCCCACCTCTGGCGTGCTTGTCAAGGGGCAAACGTTGTAGACGAGCCACGGAGAGAGGTCATAGGCGGGCGGTCCTTGAAACTCGTGTTCTCTCCACCTCAGAGACCGTGAGGGTCAAGTTGGGCCGACAAGGCCCGGTCTTGCTGAGCCAGCAGGAAGGCGCCGACCGTCACCGCGCCAAAGGCGACCAGGCGCACCTCACCAAGCGCCCCATGGGGGACCGGTTCACCAAGCACGATCATCCCGGCGGCGATTGGCAGTGCATATGTGAACAGCGTCGCCAAACCGGCAACGGTGAGGGCGTTGCTGCGCTGGTAGCCGAGCTGCAACAAGGACGTGCCCGTCGTATAGCCGGCGATGAGGCCCACGATGAAACCGAGCCGCAAGCCGCCGTCGGTCGCGAGCTTGGTCGAGATGTCGCCAACGGAGAAGAAGAGCCCTCCTGCGATACCCTCGGCCACGGCCAAGCCGGCGATCCTATGCCCGATGCCGAGCACGATTAGAGCGATCAGGACCGTCGCCCCCAACCAGACGAGCAGCAGCGTGGTCCGGCCACTGGGGTCAGCGCCGGCTCCGCCAAACAGCGACACTCCCAGGGCAACGAGGCCGACGAAGGAGATCACGACGCCCGCCAACTCGCGATTGCCGAGCCGACGACCTGACAGTCGAGCCGAGACGAACGCGAGGATGCCTATACCCGCGGCGCCGATGCTCTGAACGAGTGCCAGCGGCGCGAGGGCGAGGGCCGAGGTGTAGAGGGCGAAGCCGCCCGCTTCCATGCCGAACCCCAGCACCCAACTCCGGTCGCCGAGCAAGGTTTGGGCCGAGTGCAGTGGACGTCGCATCGACAACACTGGCAGCGCTGCCGCGGCATCGTGCTCGCGAAGGTACGCCACGCTCGTGAGCGTTGTCGCCGCGAGCGCGAGCGCCACGGCGATCATCAGCCTGGCCGTGGTCAACCGACACTCTCCTCGGGGTGACGGCGGGCCCAGAGGCGGAAGACTGCGAGCACGAGAGTAACGGCTGTCACTGCGCCACATTGCGCTGGATGGGGATCGGGGTGACGGTTCTCAAGTAGCTCGGGGCTCGACTCGCTCGACAGTTGGGACCCGATCGATCGACCTGTCGAACGACGCGACCCGGTTGACCCCGGTGGACTCGGCGCAGGCGACCAGGTACGCCTCTGCGAAGTCCAATCTGTCTGTTTCGTAGACCTCGATAGCCCGGAGCAGTAACGCCGCGTCAACGCTCACCACCGACCGCATGGCCAGGAGCGACCGGGCCGCTTCAGCCACCTGAACACGGGGCGCCTCGTAGAAGGACTCGAGGATGTACACCGTCTCAGTGACCACCAGGTCGGTGAGGAACAACTGGGGCTCGCTCTGCAGGTACGACGTTGCCCAGGTAGCCATGTCCGCGGGGTCGCCCGTGAGATGGCGGACGAGGACGTTCGTGTCGACGAAGGCGCTCACGGAAGTTCGGAACCGGCTCGCGATGACCGAGCCTTACCGATGACCTCGTCCCAGGCGGCATTGCGCTTGGCGGCAGGGACCGCCACCGTGCCCGCCAAGGCGAGGAAGTCGGGCGTGCGGGCCAAGATGGCTCGGCGTCCCTCGACGCGGAACACAACTTCGTCACCCTGCCTTATCCCCAGAGCGTCACGCACAACCTTCGGGATCGTCACCTGGCCCTTCGAGGTGACCCGTGCGGCAGCGTCCATTGAGGCCCCCTTACTTTCTCGATGTAGTAAGGGTACAGCCCACTGGGGACGGCGGGCCCCAATGATGAGATCTAACGGAAAGGGCGTCGAGGTGGGCACCCAGACAGATTGACGTGGTGAGGGTCTCGCTAGGAGGCGCCGGCGCCGGCCATTATCTCGTCCACTGCGACCCCGACGTCCATGAAAGCCCGCACACGGCTCTTGGGCGAGGGGATGTAGAGGGTGAAGTAACGGGTCCCTTCGGTGAGGATGCCGAAGAGCCACAGGCGACGCTCAGGCTCCCCGTCCGTACTGACCGGGTGAAAGTCCTCGGTGAGGTCCACGCTGCCCGCTGGCAGGCCGTCGTAGTCGACCTGGCGGAGGCGTCCCCCGGAGACCAGGTTGTTGATCAGCGGGGAACCTGAGCCGACCAAGGACGGGAAGTCGAGGTGGGCTCGTACCAATCTGTCGACCACCATCTCGAACGGCTCGTGCAAGTGCATCGAGCGGACCGTTATCGTGCCGTCGTCGTCCACCACAACTTGGGGCCGCGGCCCGAACGGCGCCTTCACTATCCCCGCCTCCATGAGGGCAAGGAGCTCCTGCGAGCGGGAAACGGGCGGCCCCGCCACCAAACGTGCGAAGCGGCCGCGAATATTGGCAGTGAAATCGAGGTGCGACTCGTAGGTGAGCCCCTTGAACTCGACAGCCAGCCGTTGTATGTCCCGCAGGGCCCGCAACGTCTCGAGGGCCATCTTTACCGGGCTGCCCTCTTCCACTAAGGCCTCTCGTACGTCGGCGGCGACATCGGCGCGGACGCGCGCCTCGTAGTCCTCGCTGTCCCGGTAAGTCCACCCTTCACCGAGGAAGAGGTGGTCCCGGGCGATGAACTCCCCGTAGTCCTCGGCCAGCCGGGCGCGCTCCTGGACGAAGGTGCCCGCCGACCAGGCTTCGAGCAGCGCCCGCTTAGTGTGCTCACGGGCGGCCCGCCCACCCGTCAGTTCAGCCCGGCGCGTGTAGTAGCACAACTCCATTTCCGCGAATATCAGGGGTAGAAGCTCAGCCCGGGCGTCCATCTGGCGCTTGGGCCCCGGCACCCCCTTCAGGGCTTTGATGGCATCGACGGTGCAAATGGCGGGTACGTAGTCGCCTACGGGGTCTTTGGCCCCGAACGGCTTCGCACAGTAGGGAAAACCGTTGCGTGAGAAGAGGTAGAGCGTGGGCTCACGACCGCTGGGGACATAACGTAACTGACCCTCGCCGAGGTCGACATAGCTCCCTCCGAGGCCGATCGTAAGGCCGGTAATGACGTCGGCAGCCGTCAGGGCCATACCCTCAACGGCTACCTTTTCTCCCGGGCGGACCTGGTCGCGGTACGCCTTGACCGGGTAAGCCTCAGTCACCCAAGGCCCAAGCCGGCCCTTGATGTGGTGCCCCCTGACGTGGCCGGTCGTCATGATCACATGGTCGACAACGACCACTGCCCCGTCGTCGAGCAGGACGCTCTCGCCGCCGCCGGCCAGCGGCTGGACGTCCACGGCACACGCCCGGTGGTGGGTGATCTCGACGTTGACCGGTGCTTCCGACTGCAGGACGTCGTAAAACCACGCCAGGTACTCCCCCATCACCCGCCTGGGGAGGAAATCATGGGGGGTGATGGGAGTGCTCCCGGGCCCGGGCTCCCCTGTCCGGCACTCAAGGCCCTCCCAGTGGTAGCCCTCGGCCCGCAGCCATTCATAGAAGCCCAACCCATACCTCTGCTCGCCGTCCTCGGCCGGGAACGGGTAGAGCGAGTGTTGGCCACACGGAGTGTTGAGGATCATGTGGTCGGGGAGAGGTGCTGAGTAGATGCCACCGCCCGGGCGGCCGGGCTCGACGACATGAACGTCGATGTGGGTCTCGGGAAAACGCCTGGCCGCGGCGGTCAACCGCTCGAGGGCGCAGAGCCCCCAGGGACCGAGGCCAACAATGCAAACGCTGGGCATGGGAACTCCGAAGGTGTGTGTCGCGGAAGTGTATACATCTTTAGCACCCGCCTACGCGCTCAGTAACAAGGGCAGCCGAAGCCTAATGCTGAGGGTGACCGAACTAATTCTCTGACCAATCCCGTACTTTCGTCCACCGAGCGGCCGAGGACTTCGAGGCGTTCCTGAGAGGTAGGGACCGCGGGACATGGGGCTGTGCGCTCGGATCGCTTCAACGATCTGCCAGCCGACGCGGTACAGAGGATGGAGGCTGGACGATGGGTCCTGAAAGACCATGGCGATCTGGCTCCCGAGGATGCCTTGCCGCCTGCGTTGGGGCATGGCACGCCCAGTGTCTCACCCTGGTCGACATGGAACGCCAGCCCTACGGCTTCCAAAGTGCCGTCGGGGGTCTCGAACGACACGCGCAGCCGCTCGACCTCAAGAAGTCTCACTCGTCCCCACCTGCTCGTGGGCGCGGCGGTTTTCGCCCCGCGTCATGAATACCGAGCTTGCTTGCCTTTACTCGGCCCGTGGTGGGCGACCGCGTAAGCCAAGTCGTCCAAGAACTGACCGACGACCTGGCCGTGGATGGGCGAGAGCATGAAGTGGAGCCCGTACGGTTTGGTGTTGCGGTTCAGGTACCACCCTCGATCGTCCATGACATCAGCCACGGAGTAGAGGTCCACTTGGTCGCTTTTCAGGGCCAGTAAGGGACCTATCGGGTCACCGACGATCTGGAGCCCGTCGATCGCTTCGATCCCCTGGCGGACGCGGTCCGTAGTGGCGCAAAGGTCAGCGACGATCTCCAGGTAACCCTCGACGCCGAGGTACTGGCCGACGGCCCAGGCGGCAACTATGGGCGCGGCGGTCCGCGCCCCGGCGATGGCCGGTGTGCCATACAGACCAGAGCCCCATTGGTCGTAGAAGAACACCTGGTGAGAAAACCAGTCGTCATCGCGGTGCAAGATCACCGACGCACCCTTGGGGACGTAACCGTACTTGTGGAGGTCCATCGAGATCTCGGTTACCCCGTCAACGCGAAAGTCCCAGGGCGGGACGGGCCGGCCAAGCATCTCCAGGAAGGGGAGCACGAACCCACCGATGCAGGCGTCGACGTGACAGCCGGCACCATGGCCGGCCGCCAACCCGGCCAGGTCGACAACGGGGTCAACTATCCCGTGAGGGTAGGAATAGGCGGACGCCACGATTACACAGGTCCGCTCGTTGACCAAGGAACGGGCGGCGCCGACATCGGCCCGGTAGTCGTCGTCCAGAGGGATGCTGGCGTAGTCCATGCCGAAATAATGGGCCGCCTTGGCGTACGCCGGATGAGCGGACTCGGGGGCGAGGACTTGAGGGTGCTCAATGCCCCGCGAGCGGGCGCGCTCGCGGTTGGTGAGCATTGACATCAAGATGGACTCCGTACCCCCTGACGTCATTGTCCCGGCCGGCTTGTCGCCGGGGGCCCGGTGCACTAGATCGGCGGCCGTGGAGATGACTTCTTGCTCGATCTTCGCCAGCTCCGTGAAGCGGCGGGGGTTGAGGGCGTTCGAGAAAAGGAAGCGCTCGTAAACTTCACCGATAAGGGCCTCAATGTCTTTTCGCCCCGTGGGGTACACGAGCCCGAAGAGCCGATGGCCATGCACGTCGGGGTCATTTTGGCGGCGCTCGTCCAATTCTGCCAGCACTTCCGCCGCCAGCCTACCGCTGCTCAGCATTTGTCCTCCCGTTGTCCAATGCCATCAGCGAGATGAGCTCATAGGTTATGTGGGCGGCGGCGATCCCAGTTATCTGGGCATGGTCGTACGCCGGAGCCACTTCGACCACGTCGGCCGAGACGATCTCGGATCCCTTGAGGGACCGGACCAAACCGAACAGTTCGCGCGACGTCATCCCACCGGCTTCGGGGGTGCCTGTCCCCGGTGCGTGGGCGGGGTCGAGGACGTCGATATCGACCGAAACGTAGACGGGGCCCCGGCCCAATCGGTCCCGGACGGCCGCGGCCGTACCGACGGGCCCCAGTCGGTCAATGGCGCTGCAGCTGATGACGCCATAGCCGAGCTCCTCGGTCTCGCTGAGGTCCGAGGCGGCGTACAGCGGTCCTCGGGTGCCTACGTGGACAGAACGACGGGGATCGATGAGGCCCTCCTCCGAGGCTCGCCGAAAGGGTGTCCCGTGGGTATAAGGGGCACCGAAATACGTGTCCCAGGTGTCGAGATGGGCGTCAAAGTGCAGAACGGCTACGGGCCCGTGCAGCTCGGCCATGACCCTCAGCAACGGCAAGGCGATGGTGTGGTCGCCGCCTACGCTGACGAGCCGGGTGCCGCCCCGGGCCAGCAAACGGGCGCCGGCCTCGATCTGGTCCACGGCCTCCTTGATGTCGAAAGGGTTGCAGGCGATATCGCCGGCGTCGGCGACCTGCTGGCTCGAGAACGGCCCCACCTCGAGCTCGGGGTTATAGGGACGCAGGAGCCTCGAGGACTCCCGGACGTGAGCAGGCCCGAAACGAGCTCCGGGCCGGTAGGTCGTCCCGCTGTCGAACGGCACCCCGACGACGACGACATCGGCCCCGTCGACCTGGTCCAGCTGAGGTAACCGGGCGAAAGTTGCCAGTCCGGCAAAACGCGGCACCGCCATTGGGTCGGTGGGCCCCACGGGCGTGGCCGGCACCTAGCTTCCCGTCTCGTTGGCGGCGCGGGCGACAGCTGGGAAGCGCGCCCGGGCCTCCAGGTCGTTCAGGTCCATGTGGCTGCGGACATACCGCTGGGAGGCCCCATAGGACGGGGTGAAGTCCCACTCGGTGCGCCGGCCCAGGCTCAAGGCCCTGTCCACCGCCCGGCGGCGTCGCTGGCTTGTCCTTACCGCCGCGTCCAAGTCGGCCAGGTCCCACCTCGCCGCGACCTGGGCCCGGAAACTCGCCAACAACGCCGAAAAGGCCTGATCGCGGGCCAGGTTCACCAGCTCTGCCGGGCCCCCGCTCAGGTCGTAGAGCTGGTCCGGGTCAGCCGGGGAATGGACGAACTTCCACTGGCCCCGGCGGAGCATCACGATGGGGGCGATGGCCCCTTCGGCGAGGTACTCACCGGCCACTTCCGTCGTGCGCAGCTCCTCCGGGCCGGCCGTCCCCCGGAGGCGCTCCAGCAGGCTGGCCCCGTCCACCGGGCCGACCAGCGGGGCCGGCTCGGCGCCCCCCGTGAGGTCCACGAGCGTAGGCACCAGGTCCATGGTCGACACCGGTGAGCTCACTCGGCGCGGCTCGAACAAGGTCGGCGCGTGCACCACCAGCGGGACGCGCGCCGAACCCTCGAAGAAGCTCATCTTGTACCATGCGCCGCGCTCGCCCAACATCTCGCCATGGTCGCTGGTCAGTACCACGACGGTGCTGTCGAAGCGCTCCGCCGCCTTCAGGATGTCGAGCAGCCTTCCCACCTGCTCGTCGAGATAGGAGATGGACCCGTAGTAGGCCCGTCGCGCCGCTCGGACGTGGTCGGGGGTGATATTGACGCCTTCCATGGCGCAGACCTCGCGCAACCTCAGCTCGTGAGGCTGGGCAAGCGCGTCCCCAAAAGCCACTGCGGGCAACGGGATCTCGACGTCTCGGTACAGGTCCCAGTACGGCGGAGATATGGCAAAAGGGTCATGGGGGTGGGTGAACGACACCACCAGGCACAACGGCCGGCCATCACCCGAGCGGACATGGTCGAACAGGGCACGCTGGGCCGTAAAAGAGACCTCGTCATCGAAGTCGAGCTGATTGGAGCGCAGGCACGGGCCGGCGTCGAGCACCGAGTACATGTCGTGGTACCACGATGGTCGCTCGTGGGGACGGTCCCAGTCGGGCGTCCACCCGTAATCAGCGGGGTAGATGTCCGTCGTCAGCCGCTCTTCGAAGCCGTGTAGCTGGTCGGCACCGCAGAAGTGCATCTTGCCGGACAAGACCGTGCGGTACCCGGCCCGGCGCAGGTAGTGGGCGAACGTCGGGATGTCCGAGGCGAACTCGGCCGCGTTGTCGTATGTGCCGGTGTGCGATGGCAGCAACCCGGTCATGAAAGAGGCGCGCGCCGGCGAGCACAGCGGGCTCGGCGCGTAGGCCGCGTCGAAGACGACCCCACCGTCTGCCAGCCGGGCCATGTTGGGGGCGTAGGTCACCGGGTTGCCGTGGAAGGGGAGCGCCGACGGGGTCATCTGGTCGGCCATGACGATGAGGATGTCGGGGACCTGGTCGGCTATGGCGTGCGCCTTTCGATTTGACAGCGGGACGTGGGGGCGCTGTCATAGTACTTGATTGAACCCATCGGCTTTGTTTGTTACAGTCTTTCCATTGAAGCTAGCTGTTCTACGGAAAAACTAGCTAACTAGGCGAGCCGCCGCAGGTTTGCCGTGCTCCGCCACCCTCGCCACTTTCAACCGACAAGGAGACCATCGAACAATGACTCGGCCCACTACTAGTCCCGACGCCCCCAGCACCCGGGCCCGGCGCCTGGCGCCCTCGCGCCCGGGCCGCTGCGCCGGCGCCGTCTTGGCCGCGGTGGCGGGCATAGCCATGACGATGGGGGCGCTGGCCGGCCCGGCCAGCGCCGAGCCCACTCTTACCGTCGGCTATTTCACCGGCCTCATCGCCGAGCCCGAGACGGTCATCGGCAGCACCCCGAGCCTGGCCGCCGACGTGCCCGCCCACATCAAATGGGTGCCCATAACGGCCGGGGTCACGGCGTTGGCCGAGGTCAGCGCGGGGGCGCTCGACATCGTGGCCGGGGTGGGCAACCCCCCCACCGTCGCCGCCATCGCCAACGGCACCAACGTCGACGTCATCTGGGACCAGAGCCTGGACTCCGACAGCCTCATCGTGGCCAAGTCGATAACCTCGCCCGACCAGCTCATAGGTAAGACCATCGGGGACCTGGAGGGCTCATCGGAGGACTACGAGGTCCACGGCTGGCTCAGCGCCGAGCACCTGGCGGGCAAGGTGACCGTGGTCGGGTTCCAGTCCGAACAAGCGGCGGCGGCGGCCTGGCTGGCTGGCAAGGTCACCGCCGCCTACGTGGAAGGGGCACTGGAGCTCAACCTGGTGGCCCACGGAGGGGTACCGCTCACCAATGCCAAGAAGATCGCCGACCTCGGTTACCCGGGCCTTGACGTCTTGGCCGTGACCCACAAACTGATCGTGTCCGACCCGGCCCTGGTGCAGGCCTACGTGTGCACGGAGCTGACGGCCACCAACGACCTGTTCGGGCCGGACCAGGACGCCTACTTCCGCTCCAGCGCCGGCCTGCTAGGCGTGGCCCCGGGCCAGGCCGTGGCCGCCACCAAGCAGTACCTGTCCTATTACTTCCTGCCCAACCAGGAAAAGGCCGAGCTGGAGGGGGCCAACGGCTCTACGCTGTCCAGCCCCACGGTGCAGGCCTACATAAAGACGGCCACCTTCGACAAGGCCCAAGGACGGATCACCTCGGTGCCCTCGGCCGCCACCTTGGCCAGCCACGTCGACCCGACCTTTGCCCTAAATGCAGTCGCTGGTCACTGCTCCTAGCGGGCCCGGTCCTAGCGGGCCCGGTCCTAGCGGGCCCGGTCCTAGCGGGCCCGGTCCTAGCGGGCCCGGTCCTAGCGGCCCCGGTCCTAGCGGCCCCGGTCCTAGCGGGCCCGGTCCCGAGGCGGGCGTCGAGGTGCGCCCCGGGCCGGAGCTAGGCCCGGGGGCCCCCCTGGTGAGCGTGCAGGGCGTGGCCAAGGTCTTCCGTCGCCATGGCCGGGCCATAAAGGCCCTGGCCGACGTCAACCTGTCGGTCAACGAGGGCGAGTTCGTGTCCCTGCTCGGCCCGTCGGGTTGCGGCAAGTCGACCCTGCTCAACATCATCGCCGGGATCCTGCCCTACGAAGACGGCCGGGTCGTGGTCAACGGCGCCCCGGTACGCGGCCCCGGCCCCGACCGGGGCATGCTGTTCCAAAGCCCCATGCTGTTCAGCTGGCTGACCACCAGGGACAACGTCCTGTTCGGACCGAGGGCGCGCCACCAGCGCGACCTGTCCCGGGCGCAACTGCGCCAGCAGGCCGATGTCATTATCGAGACCGTGGGCCTGGCCGGCTTCGCCGATGCCTACCCCCACGAACTGTCGGGAGGTATGCGCCACCGGGCCGCCTTCGCCCGGGCGCTCATCAACCACCCCGCCGTACTGCTGATGGACGAGCCCTTCGGCGCCTTGGACTCGCTTACCCGGTCGCGCATGCACGAGTTCCTCCTCGAGCTGTGGGGGGCGCACCGCATGACCATCATCTTCGTGACCCACGACATAGACGAGGCCGTGCTGCTGGGCGACCGGGTGTGCGTGATGGGCAACCGGCCGGCGTCGGTCGTAGCCGAGATCGACGTCCCTCTGGGCCGGCCTCGCCACTACGAAGACCTGGAGACCGAGACCTTCCTGGCCACCAAACGCACCGTGCGCGCCGTGCTGCACGGGCGCTGAGGCGCACCCACACCGGGCCCAGGACAGAAAAGCCCGCCCGGGCCGACAAGACAACTTAGGAGACGAAGTGCTCAGCGTTTTGGTCGAGGACCGCTCCGGCGACATAGACGACGCCGAGGACCAGCTCGACTTCACCGCCGAGCGGCGCGCCCGGCGCCGGCGCCGGGCCCGGCACCTGGCCATGAGCGCGGCCGGCCTGGCCCTGGCGGCGGCGCTGTGGGAGATCGCCGCCCTCATCATCAACGACGCCACCTTCCTGCCTACCGTCCAGGCCACGGTGAGCACCTTTTTCCAGTACATCGGCCAGCCCTACCCCACCGAGAGCGACCCGTTGTGGCAGGACGTCCTGGTAAGCACGGAACGCATCCTGATCGGCTTTTCCATCGGCTCGGCGGCGGGGGTGGCCATCGGCTCGCTCATGCACGCCGTGCGCCCGGTGCGCTACTTGGTCGACCCCATCATCGAGGTGACCCGGCCGCTGCCGCCATTGGCCTTCATCCCGTTGTTCATCGAATGGTTCGGCATCGGCGAGATGCCCAAGGTCGTGCTCATCTTCGTCGGCGTCCTGCCCATCATGGTCATCGCCACCCTGGCCGCTTTGGACAGCGTGCCCATGGAACTCGAACTGTGCGCCCGGACCCTGGGGGCCTCCCGGCGCTACACGCTGTCCCACGTTCAGGTGCGGGCGGCCATCCCCGGGATCGTGACCGGCATGCGCATCGCCATGGCTGGCTCGTGGACGAGCATCGTTGCCGCCGAGATGATCGCCGCCACCTCGGGGGTGGGCTACCTCATCCTTCAGGCCGGCAACTACTTGCGCACCAGCCTGGTCTTCTGCGGGATCATCTCCATCGGGATAATGGGCCTATTGCTCGACGCCTGCTTGCGGCTACTGCTGCGCTGGGCCGACCCGGCCCGCCGTTAACGGGCGCCTCAGGGAGAGACTGAGCCCCCAACGACCTCGACGAACCGAACGGAGCACCCATGGACAACCCCGATCTTTCTCATCACTGGCTCCCCTTCACTGCCAACCGGGCCTTCGCCGCCGACCCCCGCCTATTGGTGAGCGCCGAGGGGGTGCACTACGTCGACGCCGGCGGACGCCGGTTGCTCGATGGCGTCTCCGGGCTCTTCTGCGTGCCCGCGGGCCACGGGCGGCCCGAGATCGCCTCGGCCGTATCAGACCAATTGCGCCACCTTGACTTCGCCCCCCCGTTCCAGTTCGCTCACCCCGATGGCTTCGCCCTGGCGGGCGAGCTTGCCGGTATCCTGCCGCCCGGGCTGGACCGGGTGTTCTTTGTGAACTCCGGCTCCGAAGCAGTCGAAACTGCGCTCAAGGGAGCGCTCGCCTATCACCGCGCCCGTGGCGATGCCGGGCGGACGCGCTTCGTCGGCCGGGAGCGTGCCTATCACGGGGTCAATTTCGGGGGGCTCTCGGTCAGCGGGATAGTGCGCAACCGCGAGGCGTTCGGCACAGGGCTGCCAGGGGTGAGCCACATGCGCGCCACCTGGTCCCCGGACCAGGTGTTCGGCTGGGGCCAGCCCAGCACCGGGGCGGACCTCGCCGATGACCTGCAGCGAGCGGTCGACCTCTACGGCGGGAGCAATATCGCCGCCGTGATCGTCGAACCCATCTCGGGTTCCACAGGGGTGCTCGTCCCGCCCGAGGGGTACCTCGAACGCTTGGCCGAGATCGCCGCGGCCAACGGGATCCTGTTGATCTTCGATGAGGTGATAACCGGCTTCGGCCGCACCGGGCACGCTTTTGCCTCGCAGTCGTTCGGTGTGACCCCCGACATCATCACCATGGCGAAGGCGCTCACCAATGGGACCATCCCCATGGGCGCGGTGGCCTTCCGGCGCGGTGTCCACGACGCCGTCATCGAGGCCGCGGCGCCCGGTGGGATCGAGTTCTTCCACGGCTACACCTGGTCCGCCCACCCGTCGGCCTGCGCCGCGGCCCTGGCCTCGCTAAAAATCTACCGGGACGAAGGCCTCTTCGAGCGGAGCGCCAAGTTGGCCCCCACCTTCCAACAGGCGGTGCTCGACTTGAAAGGGGCCGGCCCGATAACCGATATAAGGGGGTTTGGGCTCTTGGCCGGGATCGACCTGGAGACCGACGGCGCCCCCGGGCGGCGTGGTTTTGCGGTGCTCAAGGAACTGTTCAAAGCCGGCTTGGTCGCTCGCGTGACCAACGACACGGTCATCCTGGCGCCACCCTTCGTCGCCACTGAAACCGACGTACGCGAGATCGTGGACATCGTGCGCTCCGTCGTCGCCGCTCTGTGAGCTGGCAAACAACAAGCAATGCCGTACATAAACAGAAACGGGGTACACCATGGACCGGATCAGCTCAAGCGAAGCCTTCGTCGAGACCCTCGTCGCGCAGGGGGTGACGGACGTGTTCGGGATCGTGGGATCTGCCTATATGGACGCCCTGGACCTGTTCGAACCGGCGGGAATCCGCTTTATTTCCGTAGCCCATGAACAAAACGCCGCCCACATGGCCGATGGCTATTCGCGGGTCTCCGGCCGCCATGGTGTGTGCATAGCTCAGAACGGCCCCGGCGTCACCAACTTCGTGACCGGTATTGCCGCCGCCTACTGGGCGCACTCGCCGGTGGTGGCTATCACGCCGGAGTCGGGTTCGGCCGGGACCGGCCTCGGCGGGTTCCAAGAGACCGACCAGATGCCTATCTTCTCCAAGATCACCAAGTTCCAGGTCCACGTCAACAGGCCGGACCGCATCGCCGAACTGACAAGCCACGCCTTTGACATTGCCCTCGCCGAGCACGGTCCCGTCCAGGTCAACATCCCTCGTGACTACTTCTACGCCGAGTTCGACGCCAACTTACCCCCACCGCGGCGCTTCGCCGGGCCCGCCGGTGCCCCCCACAGCCTGGACGACGCCGCCGACCTGCTCGCGGCAGCCAAGTTCCCGGTCATAGTGGCCGGCGGGGGGGTCGTGGTGGCCAAGGCCGACGAGGCCCTTGTCCAGCTGGCCGAACTGCTCGCTGCCCCCGTCGTCACCAGCTATCTCCACAACGACGCCTTCCCTGCCAGCCACCACTTGAGCCTGGGGCCTCTGGGCTACCAGGGATCCAAGGCGGCCATGGCCATCATCGCCCAGGCGGACGTGGTCCTGGCGCTGGGCAGCCGGCTGGGGCCGTTCGGGACCCTTCCCCAGTACGGGATCGATTATTGGCCGGCGGGCGCCCGCGTCATCCAGGTGGACACCGACCTGCGTGCCATAGGGCTGGTCAAGCAGGTTGCCGTCGGCATCCAGGCCGACGCCCGCCTGGCCGCCGAAGCGCTTTACGACCGCTTGCAAAAACGCGCCCTCTCCGCCCTGGCCACCCGGGACGGGCGCCTCGCCGAGGTGGCGCGCCAAAAGCAAGCGTGGCGGGCCGAACTGGCCGGTCAGTCCGACGCCGACGGGTCTCCTATAAGCCCCCGGCGAGCGTTGGCCGAACTGGAAAAAGCGCTGCCTGCCGGCTCAATGGTCAGCACCGACATCGGCAACATCTGTTCGGTGGCCAACAGCTACCTTAATTTCGACCAGAGCCCGAGCTTCTTGGCCCCGATGAGCTTCGGCAACTGCGGGTATGCCTTCCCGGCGGCGATAGGGGCCAAGGTCGCCCGTCCCGACCGGCCGGCGTTCGCCTATGTGGGCGACGGGGCCTGGGGCATGAGCCTGGCCGAGGTACTGACCGTCGTGAGAGAACAGATCCCAGTCGTGGCGGTGGTGTTCAACAATAGCCAGTGGGGCGCGGAGAAAAAGAACCAGATCGACTACTACGACAGCCGCTTCCCGGGGACGGACCTGAAGAACCCCAGTTTCGCCGGTATCGCCCGAGCCATGGGAGCCGACGGGACGACGGTATCTGAGCCCGGCGAGATCGGCGATGCCCTGCGAGCGGCCAGCGCCTCAGGGCGGCCCACCGTCTTGGAGGTCATGGTCAACCAGCAACTGGGAGATCCGTTCCGGCGCGACGCTCTGCGCAAACCGACCCGGTTACTGCCCAAGTACGCCAACTACACGGTGAAATAAAACTAGAACGTGCGGATGGCCACCTCGGCGGGCTCGTCCAGCAACGAGACCAGCTGGTCGTCGAGCCGCACGAGAGTCACCGAACAGCCCGCCATGTCGAGCGAAGTGCAGTACTCACCGACATAGCTTTTGCCCACCTGGATACCTCGCCCCTCGAGTTGCTCGTGGGCGCGGCCGTAGAGCAGGTACAGCTCACTGATGGGCGTGGCGCCGAGGCCGTTTATCATGAGGGCCACGGCGTCGCCTCTTTGGAACGGCAGGTCGGTGACGACCGCCTCGACGAGAGCGTCGACGATCTCGTTGGCGCTGGCCAGTCTCTCCCGACTGCGCCCCGGTTCGCCGTGGATCCCGACGCCCATTTCCATCTCGTCGTCGCCCAGCTCAAACAGGGGCGACCCCTTGGCCGGTGGCGTGCATGAGGTGAGGGCCATGCCCATGGTCCGGGTGACGGCATTGACCCGCTCGCCCAAAGCCACAAGATCGTCAAGGCCGGCGCCGGCTTCGGCGGCGGCACCGACCGCCTTGATGACGAAGAAGTTGCCGGCGACGCCCCGCCGACCGACGGTGTAGGTGGAGTCCTGGACGGCGACATCGTCGTTGACCACGACGGTGGCCACGTTGATGCCCTCCGCCTCGGCCAGTTCCCGGCCCATTTCGAACGCCATGCCGTCGCCGGTGTAGTTATTGACGATGTGCAGCACACCTTTTTCGGAGCGGAGCAACTTGGTCGTCTCCAGGACGTAGTCCACAGGCGGGGCGGCGAACACGTCGCCCGGGCAGGCAGCGTCCAGCATGCCCTTGCCAACGATCATGACGTGGGCCGGCTCGTGCCCCGAGCCCGAGCCCTGGAGGACCGATACCTTATCGTCGCGTGGCGCGTCGGCGCGCATTATCAGGTTGTACGCAGGGACATAGCGCAGAGACCCCGGGTTGGCCAGGGCGATCCCTCGCAACATCTCGGGGACGAACTGCTTGGGGTCGTTGACGAACTTCTTCATCCCATACCTCCATGGCGGGTTTCCCATTGTTCTGCGATCCTTTTGAACATCAGCGCCACCGCCACGGCGCCGGCGTCCAACGTCCCGATACTGCGCTCACCGGTATAAGAAGCGCGGCCCCGCATGGCTATCAGGTCGCGTGTCGACTCGGCTGAGCTCTCGGCCACCGTGGCCGCGCCTCGCAAGACCTCTGCCGCGCTGGTCCCCCCGGCCAGGTCGGCGGCCATCTTGTCGACGGCGGGGACGAGGGCGTCAAGCAGGGTCTTGTCCCCGATCTCAGCCTTGCCCCGGTGCTTGATACCTTCGATCGCCGCCCTGAGCATGGCGATAACGTCGTCAGCAACGAGCTCGGAACGGTCCCCGGCGACGGCGGCGGCCCGCAGGAACGCCGTGCCCCAAAGAGGTCCGGACGTGCCCCCCATCCGGCCGGTGATCGTCATGGCCACCGCCTTGAGCAACTTGCCGATGTTGGCCCGGTCAAGGTCGTCCCAGTTCGCCAGGACCACTTCGAAGCCCCGAGCCATCGAGTAGCCGAAATCGCCGTCACCAACAACGGCATCGAGGTCGCCGAAATAACTCTCGTTCTCGACCGCCGTGAGCGCCATCGACTTCACGACGTAGCTCACGTCGGCCAGGTCGGCCGTCACGGCTTCGGCCCGGTGCCGGCGAGGGACGTGGTCCCGCTGAGCATGCACGCTTCCAGGTCCGCCAAGGTGACCCAGTCGCCGGGCGGCGCGCTCGTCCGGTCCTGGACGACCGTGGTGGTCTCGCCTCCGACCTCGCCCAGGGAGCTCACGACGAGCGCCGCTTCGCCGAAGTCTTCCCCGGCGGTGTACTCGCTGACCGTGACCACGCAGGGCAGCCCGGCCCCGGTAGCGGCGAGTAGGCCGTTGCGCGAGTCCTCTATGACCAGGGTCGTCCTCTGGTCGGCACCAAGACGCGCCACCGCCAGCTCGTAGATGTCGGGAGCGGGCTTTTTGCGCCTGACTACGTCCCCGGCCAGCACGAGCGCGAAACGCGACGCCTGCGCCCGGCCGGCGACATGGTCAAGGATGGCCAGCACGGACGGCTCGGCCGAGGTCGAGGCCACGGCGAGCGTCCATCCGGCACCAAGGGCGGCGGCGATGGTGCGAGCGATGCCGGGACGGGCTGGGAGGTGGCCCTCGACGACCAGGTTGGTATAGATCTCGGTCTTGCGCTGGTGCCAGCGGCGGACTGCCTCCTCCTGGGCCCTGACATCGGAAGGGAGGCCGGCCGCGGCGACGAACTCGGGCGTGAGCAGGCTCATCATCCGCTCCTTGCCGCCGGCAATGCGGGACTTCGCTCTGTAGTCCTCGTCGCTCCAGCGGACAGGCAGACCAAACTCGCCGAACGTCTGGTTGAAGGCCACGAGGTGGCCGTAGCGCTCGGTGTCGGAGAGAACACCGTCACAATCGAATATGAGCGTCTTCACCACGCCTTGCCCTCGCTCCCAAAGCGGCGGATGTGCGCGCGAGCCATCTCCATGACGGCCGCCCGGACGTCGGTGAACAACGACGGTGGGTCCCATTTGTCCTTCGCCCGAGCCGATTCAAGGTGGGCGAGGCTCGACTGCATGAAGGTCATTTTCAACGCCGTAGAGATATTTATCTTGGCGCACCCCCGGCTGATGAGGTCCACGAACTGGGCATCGGTCATGCCCGTGCCACCGTGCAAGGCGATAGGTACCGGCTCGACCGCGACGATGTCGGAGACGCGCTGCATGTCGAGGTGGGGCGTCTGTTTGTACATGCCGTGGGCGTTGCCTATGGCAGGAGCGAAGACGTCGATCCCGGTGGCCCGGATGAACCGGAGGGCCACGTCCAGGGACTCCCGGCCGGTGTCCTCGTCCGAGCCGATACCGTCCTCGACCCCGGTTATGGGCTCGATCTCACCCTCGACGTGGGCTCCGTAGTGGCGCGCCTCGATGACGACCTCGGCCGTCTGGCGCAGGTTTTCCTCGACCGGTAGACGCGAGCCATCGAACAGGACGGAGTTCCACCCCCTTTTTAGGCATTCGGTGATCACCGACCGGTCCGGGCAGTGGTCGAGGTGGAGGGACACGGGGACGTCCACGCCTGCGGTGATCTCGCGCCACATGGCGAACAGCAGTTTTGAGCCGATGGAGCGCACGGTTTTCACCGAGGTCTGGACGATCACGGGGGAACTGAGCTCGGCGGCGGCGGCGACCACGGCCTCGAGGGTCAGGTCGTTGACGACGTTGAAGGCAGCCACGCCGTAACGTTCCCGGAACGCCCGGTCGAGGATGTCCATAAGAGGCAATACTGGCAAGGCGACTTCGCTCCTATTTCGTGAGTGCCAATGGGGTTGGCTCCAGCACCACTGATTTGTACATGTGAAGGTTGATGTCGTGCGCGCGCTCGGCCGTCACGATCTTGTACTCCGGCATTTGGGCGAGCAGGAGGCGCAGGCCAATGCGGCCCTCCAGGCGGGCCAAGGGAGCCCCGATGCAGTGATGGATCCCGGCACCGAAGGCCAGGTTCCGTCGCGGCTCGCGCATGGGCCGCAGATCGTTGGGGGCGTCCCATTCGCGGGGGTCCCGGTCGGCGGCACCGAGCACCAACACTACGGTGGCTCCGGCCGGGATGGGTATGCCCTGGACGCTAACCGGTTCGGTGAGCACCCGGGA
>Ga0302320_10003937_pt1 | contig 34006 bp, 33 predicted proteins | sample Bog_T0_3_FD_202130 | JGI IMG/M metagenome (GOLD analysis project Ga0302320, IMG submission 202130) | Peat permafrost microbial communities from Stordalen Mire near Abisko, Sweden - Bog_T0_3 | ecosystem: Environmental > Terrestrial > Soil > Wetlands > Peat | place: Sweden: Abisko, Stordalen Mire... | reverse complement strand
CATTCTTGACCAGCATCGTCAGCGCCGGATCGGTGGCCACCCGATCCCGCACGCCGGCCAGGCTCGTCCGGTCCGTCAGGTCGGCCGCAACCACCTCGACCGATCGCCCGGTTTCGGCCCGCAGCCGCGAGGCCAGCGTCTCCAGCCGAACCGCGTCCCGAGCGACCAGGATCAGGTCGTAGCCGCGATGCGCCAGACGGTCGGCATACACCGCGCCGATACCACTCGATGCCCCGGTGATCAGGGCGGTTCCCGATACGCTCTGCGTCATTGCTCCAACTCCTGTGAACCCGGCGACGGCCGGTTGTGCAGCGCATATGGACGGAGGATAGCATAATGCAAGTGAAAATCGCTCCAGCCGCCGCGCCGATCCGTCCGCGCACCTGCAAAACCACGCGAAGAACATTGCAGCCACAACAGAGTGGCGGACGATTTGATCGCTGCGATGACGGAAGCGTTCCGAATCAGGATTGACCTGTGCCGAGACCCTGCTACCGTTATGGTCAAACAAATATAACGGGCATGAAATGAGACTGGTGGTGCAGACGGCCGCGGCGATCGCCGCAATCATGGCGGCTGTCAGTGGATCCGCGCACGCCGATCTGGTAGTGTCCGGCCCGGTAAGCAACGCCGGAACCTACTCGACCGCCGCCCTGTCCACACTCGCCACCAGCAGCGACACCGTCGCATCCGGCGGCGACACCGGCATCTCGCTGTGGGGCCCGCTCGCCGGCGCCTCCGCCTCCAGCCCGACCTCGCCGGTCTATGGCGGCATCACCACCAGCACCCCGGCCGGCTACAACGGCAAGAACGCCATCCTGCACGATTACCTGCTCGCCACCAGCGCCAGCGGCGCCCAATCGGTGTTCTCCCTCGGCGAGCTTGACCCCAGCTTTGGTGGCACCGCGCCGACCCCCGCCTTCATCGCCTATCAGGCCACCGGCGGCGCACTGCTTCCATCACCCACCTCGTCGTCCCCGGCGCACCCGGCCGCGACCTCAGCAACGTCACCAGCTTGCAACTGCTGTCCGTCCCGGCACTTCCATCCGGCGCCGGCGGCCCGTCAGCCAGCGTGCAACTGTCCGGCAACGTGAGCCATCCCGGCACCTACACGCTCTCCAGCCTGCAAACCGGCTTCACCCCAGTGGAGGAAACCGTCTCCGGCGACACCTATACCGGCGTGCCACTGTTCACCTTCCTCGCCCCCAGCAACATCACCGGTCAGATCGTCATCGCACAGGCAACCGACGGCTATGAGGTCGTCTACTCCCTCGCCGAGATCGACCCCTCGCTCGACGGCAACCCCCAGGACCTGCTGCCCTACGCCGATACCGGAACGAATTTCCCCGGCGACGGCGTCGCTCGCACCATCTTTCCCGACGACAATTCGCACGGCCGCTGGGAGTCGAATCTCGATGCCCTGCAAGTGGACCCGGTGCCCGAACCGGCATCCCTGCTGCTGCTGAGCGGCGCCGCGCTGCCACTCGCGGCAACTCGCCGCCGCAAAACGGCCAGACCGGCCTGACGCCGACTTACAACCGTTTCTCAGATGGCGAATTTCGGATCGGCGATTGTTTCTAAGTCAGAGCGGTACGCGCCCGAATAAACCCGGCACGGGCGCACTACCCAAACCGCAGTCCCGGCCAGCATAACCCGACCGGGACGCCAGCTACACCGCCTCTTTCAGCTCCTTCGCCGGGCGGAAGCCGATTTTCTTGCTCGCCTTGATCTGGATCACCTCCCCGGTCGCCGGGTTGCGCCCGGTCCTGGCGGCGCGGCTGCGCACCTGCAGGATCCCCAGGCCGGTCAGCCGGATCTTGTCGCCGTTCTTCAGATGCCGCGTCGCCACCGCCACCATCTCGCCCAGCAGCGTCTCCGCCTGCTTCTTCGGCAGCGCATGGCCTTCCGCCAGTTCCGCCGCGATCTGCTTCAGCGTGACCGTGACCGCTGGCGCCGCTACCTTCGCGGCCCCCTTCTTCGCCGGTGCAGCGGCCTTCTTCACGGGCGCCGCCGCCTTCTTCACCGGAGCAGCGGCCTTCTTCGCCGCCGCTGCGGCCGTCTTGGCAGCCGGAGCCGCCTTCTTCGCAGGGGCCGCTGCCTTCTTGGCTGGTGCGGCGGTTTTCTTGGCTGGCGGCATAGCGATCTCCCGTTGCTGACTGTTCGCACTGCTCAAACCGCTCGGCGCATCATCGCACCGACGATTTTCAAACAACAAACATATTGGCATTCGGCGCGATTCGACACTTATTTCGGCGCGCTCAGCACCATCCACGGCGAAATACCGAACCTGCCGTCGCAGCGCGCACCCGGCTGGCCCGGTGTCGCGAGCCAAACGAGGCCCGGAACAGCGATTTTCCACCGCACGCGGCGGATCATCCCTGCGCCGGATCGCCCGCCGGCTCGCGGATCATATAGCCCGCGCCCTGCACCGTATGGATCAGCGGATAGGCAAACCCATGATCGACCTTCTGCCGCAGCCGGTGCACATGCATGTCGATAATGTTGCCGCGCGGCTCGAAATCATAGTTCCATGCCGTCTCCAGCAGCATTGACCGCGTCACCACCTGCCCGGCATGACGCATCAGATGCGCCAGCAGCAGCAGTTCCCGGTGCTGCAGCCGGATGTCCTTGCCGCCGCGCGACGCCCGCCGCGCCAGCGTATCCAGCTCCAGATCGCCGACCCGCAGCATCGCGGCGCCGCGCGCCCGGTCCGTCCGTCGCGCCAGCGCCTCCAACCGGGCGAGCACTTCGGCGAACGCGTAGGGCTTGGCCAGATAGTCGTCGCAGCCGGCGCGCATGCCCTCCACCCGGTCCGCCGTGTCGCCGATCGCACTGAGTACCAGGATCGGCGTCGCCCGGTCGCGCTGCCGCAGCCGCCGGATCAGCGTCAGCCCGTCCAGCGCCGGCAGCCGCCGGTCAACCACCAGCACGTCGTAAATCCCCTCCAGCGCCAGCGCCAGGCCGGTCTCGCCATCGGCCGCACGATCCACGATATGGCCGCTTTCCGTCAGACCCCGCGCCAGATACCCCGCGGCACGGTCGTCATCCTCCACGACAAGCAGACGCATGTTGTCTCCCAGCGCGCAGCGTTGCCGGTGGGAGCCAGCATGCGGCCGCGCGCGAAATCAATATTACTTTTTATTCATCTTCGGGCGAAGCCCGTGTGCATCGCCAGAAGCCTTAATCGAGCATTGCCGGTTCGGCAATTCATACAGCCGCCATGGCCTGGGACTGAGAGACAGCATGTACCGCCTTCTGGTCGTCGAGGACGATCGGCAAACCGCCGCTGAAATCGCCGCCGCCCTCGCCGATCACGGCTTCACCGTCGACACCGCCGAAACGGGCCGGGAGGGCTTGCAGAAGGCCGCCGCCGAGACCTACGACGCGATCGTGCTCGACCGCATGCTGCCCGGCGGCCTCGACGGCCTCGGGGTACTTGCCACCCTGCGCGCCGCCGGCATCGATGCCCCCGTGCTGATCCTCAGCGCCCTGTCCGCGGTCGATGAGCGGGTCCGCGGCCTGCGCGCCGGCGGCGACGACTACCTCACCAAGCCCTTCGATTTCCTCGAACTCACCGCCCGCCTCGATGTCCTGCTGCGCCGCCAGTCCGCTCCGCCGCGCGAAACCATCCTGCGCGCCGGCAAGCTCGAAATGGACCTGGCGACCCGAACGGTCCATCATGCCGGCCGGGCGGTGGACCTGCTGCCGCGCGAATACCGCCTGCTCGAATTCCTCATGCGCCACGCCGGCCAGGTCGTTACCCGCACCATGCTGTTCGAGGAGGTCTGGAATTACCGCACCGCCGAACCCACCAATGTGATCGACATGCATGTCAGCAAACTGCGCCGCAAACTCGATCCCGACGGCGCCGACCCGATGATTCGCACCGTGCGCGGTGCCGGATACATGCTCCGTGCGGCTGGTTGACCTCCCGCGCACCACGAGCTTCCAGCTCGCGCTGCGCTTCCTTTTGCTGTTCGGCGCCGCCTCCATCGCCCTGTGCGGCTTCCTCTACTGGCAGACCACCTATTACATTGAGGCCGGTATCGACGACTGGCTGTCGCATGAGCAGGCGGTGCTTGCGGTGGTCCAGTCGTCAACCCTGGTGAAACGGCTCGAGGCGCATGTCGTGGCCGATCCGACCCTGGAACGGCCGCTGACCCTGTTCACGGCCGATGGCACGCGCCTCGCCGGCACCCATCTGGCGATGACCGCGGCCGAACTCACCGCCGTGCCCATGGATTCCCCGTTCCGCTTCGTCTTCCACCAGGGCGCCCACCCCTTCGTGTTCCGCGGCCTCGCCCACCGCCGCCCGGATGGCGACGTCCTGCTGGTCGCGCGCGACATGGAACCGTCGCACAAATTCGTCGAGGTCCTCACTCACGCCTTCATCATCGGCGGCCTGGCCACGACCTTCCTCGGCCTGACAGGTGCCGCGGTCGTCGGCTTCGACGCCATGCGCCGCCTCGACGGCGTCACCCGGTCCATCCAGCGCATCGTCGGCGGTGACCTGTCCGAACGCCTTCCGACGCACGGACGCGCCGACGACCTCGACCGCCTGGTCCTCGTCATCAACGGCATGCTCGGCGCGCTCGAACGCCTGATGCAGGAGGTCAAGGGCGTCTGCGACAACGTCGCCCACGACCTGCGCACCCCGCTGACCCGCCTGCTCGCCGGCCTCGAACGAACCCGACGCCACACCGCCACCGCCGAGGACTATGCCGCCGCCATCGACGACGCGATCCTGGAAACCCGCGACGTGCTGAAGACTTTCGCCGCTATCCTGCGCATCTCCGAGGTCGAAAGCGGCGCCCGCCGCGCCGGCTTCACCGATACCGACCTGTGCGAGGTCGTCGCCGACGCCGCCGAACTCTTCGAACCGATGGCCGAGGCGAAAGGCGTGCGCCTGCTGCTCGCTTCCAGCGACAGCCCGGCGCTGATGCGCGGCGACCCCAGCCTGCTGTTCGAGGCGGTCGGCAACCTGATTGAGAACGCGCTGAAGTTCACCCCGCAAGGTGGCTGCGTCACTGTCCTCGGCTTCGCCCGCGCCGGCACCGTGGGGTTCGAGGTCGTGGATACCGGCCCCGGCATACAAGCCGACGAGCGTGACGCGGTGCTGCGCCGTTTCTACCGCGGCGAGACCAGCCGCCACACCGAGGGCAGCGGCCTCGGTCTCGCGCTGGTTGCCGCAGTGGCCCGCCTGCATGGCATGGAACTGACGATCCGCGATGCGCTGCCGGGCTGCCGGATCACCCTTGTCCGCCACGATGGCGCAGATAGTGGCATCGGCAAGCAACCCCCGGCCGACCCGGCGAACAGCAACGACATTGCGATGAAACCGGCCGCCGAGTAGTTCGGCCCACCCCCTGCCTGCATCGCAATCACGTCATCGCGGAAGCCGCCCCGCCCCCGGCCGCTCCGTCCTCTCCCCCGTCATGGCGGGCGTCGGCGCACCCCGTCATGCCGACACCGGTCGGCATCCATGCCCCTTGCTCCGCCCCACTGTCACCCCGCAGTCGATGTCCCGACCGGGCGTTAACCTTATGTTCATCTCGCCGCGCTAAAAGCCGCTCACGTTCAAACAAAGCTATCCGAAAGGCTCCGATAAACGTGCGCCGCCGCATGTCACCATGCCCAGACCGCAGGTCGCGGCAAACCTGCCCGTCGCCGCACGCCCGCCAGTCGTGACCGCGCCGCCTGACACCGCCATCGTCCCGTCCGACCGTGCAAATCCGCTGCGCACCGGCCTCCCTCCCGACCCGCTCGCCGAGACCGTCGCACAGCAAAGACACATCGCCGGTGGCGCGAGCGACTGGATCTGGGAAACCGACACCGACCGCCGCCTGACCTTCGTCTCCAAGCGCTTCGGCGAAACCTCAGGCATCGCCTGGGCCAGCGTGAACGGCCGCCTGCTTGACGACCTCGTCGGGCTGGGCTTCGAAACCGCCGGCATGGCCGATATATGCGCTGCCACCGAGGCACGCCGCGCCTTCCATGGCGTTTACCGGGTCGAACTGTCCAACGCCTTGGCCCGCTTCTGGCGCATCACCGGCAAACCGTTCTACGACACCGATACCGGCAGCTTCGCCGGCTATCGCGGCACCGGCACCGACGTCACCAGCGCGATCGAGCGGGAGGCCGAGTTGCTGGCGGCGCTTCACCGCGCCGAAGCCGCCGAAAAGCAGGCCCGCGAGGCCCGCCAGCGCCTGGTCGACGCCATCGAGGCGATCCAGGAAGGCTTCGTGCTGCACGATGCCCATGATCGCCTGGTGCTTTGCAACACCCGCTACCGCGAAATCTACGGCCTGACCGCCGACCTCATGCCCCCGGGTTCGCTGTTCGAGGACACCCTGCGCAACACCGGAAAGGTCCAAACCTATGCCCACGGCGGGCTCGCGATCGAGGACTGGATCGCCGAACGCATGGCGCGCCATCGCAATCCTGACGGTCATCTTATCGAACACCAACTGACCAGTGGGCGCTGGCTCCAGGTCGAGGAGCGGCGCACCAGCGACGGCGGCACGGTCGGCATCCGCATCGACGTCACCGAAGCGCGCCGCCAGGCAGCCATTGAGCGCGATCGCGAACGCACCCGGGTCGAGTTGCAGGCCGCCCGCGCGATGCAGACCGGTCTGCTCCCCTCGGAGCGCCTGCAAAAGGAAATCATCGCCCGCACCGGCCTCGACATCGCCAGCCGCGGCGCAAGTTGCACCGAGCTCGGCGGCGACCTGTGGGGCATGACCCAGCTCGATGGCGGGTGCGTCGGCGTCTATACCGCCGACGTCGCCGGCCACGGCACCACGGCAGCCCTGAACACGTTTCGCCTGCACACGCTGATCCACGAACTCGGTGGCTGGATGGCCGAACCTGGCCGGTTCCTCAAGGAACTCAATGCACGGCTCGTCGAACTGCTCGAGCCGGGGACGTTCACGACGATGTTCTACGGCATTGTCGACCCGGCGGCGAACTGCATTACCTACGCCGCCGCCGGCTCACCCCCGCCGGTCCTCCGCTGCGCCAGGGATCGGCCGCTGGTGCCGCTGGACACCGCCGGCGTGCCGCTGGGCATCACCGTCCGAGCCGACTACCCCACTGCCAAAGCAGAGTTCGATCCGGGCGGGATTTTGTTGCTCTACAGCGATATCCTGATCGACGCGATGGACCAGCACGGCAATCGCGCCGGCGAGGAAGGTGCCTTCGCCGCGATTCAGCGTTGCGCAGACGAACCAACGGCGCATGCGACGGTGGAACGGATCTGTGCCCCGTTCTTCGATCCGCCCGAAAAGCCGCTGAGCGACGATCTCACCGTGGTCTGCATCCGCCGCCCCTGACGGCAGCTTGCGGCGCAGATCGGCCCACCCGTCAACCGTCACCCGCCGGCAGCCGGAAGTCCAGCGCGATGGTCGTGCCGCCGCGGTGCAGCCCGATGTGATCGCAGAGTCTTTCCAGAATGAGCAGGCCCCGTCCGCTGCCCACCTGGCCCGCTTCCATCCGCTCATCCAGCGTCGGCAGGTTGCTGCTCCCGTAGCCGTCCCCGTTGTCCCGCACCGCCACCCGCAGCAGGCCCTCGCTCCACGTTGCCTCCACCCGGATCATGCTGCGTGCGATCGGCCCGATCGCGAACCGCGCCTCGATAAGGTCGCGCGACGCCGCCAGGGCCTGCCGGTTATCGCGCAGCCCCTCCCCCAGGCCCAGATTGCCGTGCATCATCGCGTTCATCAGCGCTTCCTGCAGCGCCGTATGCACCCGTTCCAGCAGCTCCGCCGACAGGCCCAGCCGCACCTGCAGCGCGCCGGCAAACACCCGCGCGATCGGATGCCGGTACACCGATTGCGCCGTCACCCGCAGACCAAGCCTGTGCGCGCCCGGCAGGCGGCGCCCCGGCCGCGGCCCGACGACGCCAGCCTCGACACAATCGACCGCCGGGGCCGCCAGCGCCTGCGCCAGAGACTCCGCCGATACGCCGTCCCAGCGGGTCAGTCCCGAGGAGTCGCCGCGGTGGCGCCCCACGCTGTCAGCTCTCGATGGCAAACAGAGTCTCGAACCGGGTCACCGCGAACATCCGCTTGACCTGCCCCTGCGGCCCCCGCAGAGTCAGCTGCCGGCTCGCCTTGCTCGCCTCGTCCCGCGCGATCAGCAACATGCCCAGCCCGGCCGAATCGATGAATTCCACTTTCGCCAGGTCGATCACGATCGGTACGCTCGCGGTCGCAAACAGCCGGTTCATCAACTCCAGGAATGCGGCGTGGTCGGTGAAGGTGAAATCCCCGCTCATCGCGACGGTCGCATCATTGCCAGTGAAATCAAAATTCATCTCGTCCCGCCATTCAATAAACCAGATCTAAAACAGCTCCATCGACCCGCTCGACGACGGTGTGCCTTCTCCGGCCGAAGCATCACCCCAGTCCACCGGCTTGCCTTCCAGAATCTGCGCGACAAAGCGCTCCCGCATATCGCTCATGGTGTAACGCGACAGCAGATCCTTGATCCAGCCCAGGTCGGTCTCGGTCGCAGCGGCCAGCTCCGGCACTTCCCGCGTCGTGCTCGACCTGATCTCCTCCAGCGCCTTGCCGATCACCTGCAGCGTATCGACCACGTGCTCCAGCCGCTGCTTCGTCCGATCCTGGAACTGGATACCGGTCACCATCCCGGTGACATCGGCGGAAATCGCCTCGGATTCGCGCACCGCATCGGCCACCACGACCTCCAGCCCGCTGTTGCGCACCACCAGCGCCTTCAGCAGCACCTCCAGCCGTTCCTTGACCATAATATTGTCCGACAGGTCCACCGTCGCCACCCGCTTCAGCGTGTCGTGGCTCGTCATGATGCCGTCGGTGATCGCCTTGATCTCGGTTTTCATCGTCGCGGCCAGCGTCTTCACCGTCTTCGACAGCTCGTACACCTCGTTCGCCACGACCCGGAAAGCCGCCCCCGCCGCCCCCGCCCGCTCGCCTTCGATCCGCGCATTCAGCGCCAGCATATTCAGCGTGCTGTTGATGACGTCGATCGCGGTGTTGCACTGACCGACATTCTGCACGCTCGCGCCCAGCGTATCGAGCGCGTACACCATCGACATCGAATCCTTCGACAGCAGCAGGATCTTCGCCACCACCTCGCTCAGCGTGCCCTCGAACAGTTTGGCGACCGCTTCGATCCTGACACTCTCCCCCTCCACCTCGATCCCCATCGCCAGATCGGTCAGGCTGTCCACCCTTGAGGTCTGCTTCTGCGCGCTGTCCGCCAGCCGCTGAAACCGCAGACTGAGCGAATCCGCCTCGGTCTCGACGAAATCCGAGGTCCGCGCGATCTCCGCCGCCAGTGTCGCGATCACCCGCTGCTGCATGTCGGCCAGCGCCATCCAACGCTGCAACAGCCGCTGGTGGTCCTGCGCCGGCGCTGCGTCCGCCGCCCGTTCCGCCGCCGCCCCGGCCGGTGCGAGTGGTTCCGCCGGCCGCTCGCGGCGCTTTTGGCCTAATCCGAACATCTCAGACCCGCATGCCTCGCCCTGCCGTCGCTCGGCACCGGTGCAGTGTCTGTTCGGTGATCTTGCCGATCGGCAATTCGATCTCGGTTGCGCCGCATTCATGCGCCGCCTTCGGCATGCCGTAGATCACGCAGGACGCCTCATCCTGCCCGATCGTCGAGGCGCCGGCCTGCCGCATCGCCAGCAGCCCGACCGCGCCATCCCTGCCCATGCCGGTCAGGATGATGCCGACCGCATCCGCCCGCGCCGCCCGCGCCACCGACTGGAACAGCACATCGACCGACGGCCGGTGCCCCGACACCGGCGCCTGCTCGTGCAGCCGGCAGACATAGTTCGCGCCGGACCGAGCCAGTTCCAGGTGATGCGAGCCCGGCGCGATATAGACATGACCCGGCAGCACCCGCTCACCGTCCTTGGCCTGCGTCACCGTCATCGCGCAATGCTGGTCCAGCCGTTGCGCGAAGCTCAGTGTGAACAGCGGCGGCATGTGCTGGGTCACCAGGATCGCCGGCGCGTCCGCCGGAAATGCGCTCAGCACCGTGTGCAGCGCCTCGACCCCGCCGGTGGACGCACCGATCGCAATCAGCTTCTCCGACGAGCTGTAGCCGGTATGCGCCATCGACCGCACCGGCGCCGCCGCCCCGCCCGGCGCGGCTGAACTCTGCGCCACCGGCCGCACCCGCGCCCGCGCCGCCGCCTTCACTTTGCTGACGATCTCGCCGCTGATCGCTGCGAACCCGTCGGCGAGGCCGATCGTCGGCTTCGCCACGTAGTCGACCGCGCCCATCTCCAGCGCCCGCAGTGCCGTATCCGCGCCCTTCTGCGTCAGCGAGGAAATCATCAGCACAGGCATCGGCCGCAGCGTCATGATCTTCTCCAGGAAGACCAGCCCGTCCATCCGCGGCATCTCGATATCCAGCGTCAGCACGTCGGGGTTGAGCGCCTTGATCATATCGCGGGCCACCAGCGGGTCCGGCGCCGCGCCGACCACGGTGATCCCGGCATCCGATGCCAGGATCTGGGTCAGCATCTGCCGCACCAGGGCCGAGTCATCGACAATCAGCACGCGGATTTGGGACATGAAACGACCTCAGAACAGCTCGACCGAACCGGCGACCGGATCGGACCGAAGCTTCGATTGGTAACGGGTCTCCTGTTCGACCACCGCCTTGTCCTCGGTGCGGCGCAGCTCCAGCAGCATCACTCGCCCGGTCTGCGGGAAGTAATGCACCCGGCGCGGCAGCTTGCCGCGCAGATGCGACGCCGCCGTGGGCAGCCCCTCCGCCGCAAGGTAGTCCTCGACAAACGTCGCGTTGCGATGGCCGATGTCGCTGTTGCCCTTCAGCACGTTGCCGCCGCCGAACACCTTGATCTCCAGCCGATGGCGCAGGCCGCCGCGCGTCAGGATGTCGTTGATAAGACGTTCCATCGCCACGTTGCCGTAGCGCATCCCCGACGAGGCCGCGCCCCAGTCCGGGCAGTCCGCCCCGCCGCCCCCCGATTCCGGCAGCATGAAATGGTTCATCCCGCCGACGCCGGCATACGGATCGCGGATGCAGGCTGACACGCACGAGCCCAGCACCGTCACCAGCATCTCATCCACCGCCGTCACATAATGCTCGCCGGGAAACACCTTCACCGCGATCGTGTCGAAGCGCGGATCGCGATAACGATGCACACCGGACCGGAAATCCGCCGGATCGGTCCGCGCGGTGAGCCGCCGTTCGCGGGCCGCGGCGCCGAGGCTCATTTCGTCCTCCGGTAGATCGTCCGCCCGACCAGCTCGAACCGATCCGTCAAATTCTGCAGGCTTTCCGAATGACCGACGATCAGCCAGCCGCCCGGCTTCAGGATATCGGCATAGCGGTTGAACAGCCTCCGCTGCGTCGGCTTATCGAAGTAGATCACCACGTTGCGGCAGAAGATCACGTCGAACGGCCCCTTCATCGGCCATTCTTCCAGCAGATTGAGCGGCTTGAATGTAATCAACGAGCGCAGCACCGAGTTCATCGCGGTGCGCCCGTCCGGCTGCAGCGTCACATACCGCTGCCGGTACTGCGTCGGTATCGACCCCGCCCGTTCCCCGTCATACAGCCCCGCCGTCGCATGGGCGATCATGTTGGTGTCGAGGTCAGTCGCCAGAATCTTGATATCCCAGTTCACCAGCGGCACATGCGAATTGCAGATCGTCATCGCCACCGTGTACGGCTCCTCGCCGGACGAACATCCGGCCGACCAGATCCGCATCCGCCGCCCGGTTTCGATTTTCCGCCGCCCCAGCGCCGGCAGGATCACTTTGGCCAGGTAGTCGAAATGGTGCGGTTCACGAAAGAAACTGGTGTGGTTCGTGGTGATCGCATTCACCAGCACATGTCGTTCAGCCGCCCCGTCCGGTCCGTCCAGCACATCGCAGTATTCCGAAAAACTGGACAGCCCCAGCGCCCGCAGCCGCCGCCCGAGCCGGCCGTGGATGAAGGCGCGCTTGCGGTCGTCGATGACGATCCCGGTCGTGGCCGTGACCAGACTGGAGATCTTGCGAAAATCGCCGTCCCGAAGCGCGAATTCCTGCTGCAACACCGTCTCCTGCATTCACCGGGCGAGCCCGCCGGTCAGCCGAACCGCCTGACCGGCGCCACCCGCTAAAACTGCTTCCAGTCCGCGTCGCCGCCCGCCGCCGCCGCCCGCCGCCGCGTCGGCTCCGCATCCGGCTTCGCCGCCCGCACCGTATCGTGCCCGTTCGCCGCGCCGCTGCCGTTGGCGCCCCCGTTCAGGCCGGACCGCACCGAACGAACCGGGGCAGGGGCCTCCCTGGCGCCGCGGAACGCCCGCTCGCCGGCCGAACCGGTCGCCTTCAGCGGCGCTGCCGCCGCTTTTGCCGGCGCCGCCGCGAATCCATCGGACAGCCGGAACTGCGCCACCATCTCGACCATCGAGCCGGTCTGATCCTCCATCGATTTCGCCGCCGCCGCCGCTTCCTCGACCAGCGCCGCGTTCTGCTGCGTCACCTTGTCCATCTGCACGATCGCGGTGTTCACCTGTTCGATCCCGCCGCGCTGCTCCTGCGACGCCGCCGAGATCTCCGCCATGATGTCGGTGACGCGTTTCACCGACTGCACGATCTCCTCCATCGTCTTGCCCGCCGTATCGACCAGGCGTGAGCCGGATTCGACCTTCGACACCGAGTCCGAGATCAGCCCCTTGATCTCCTTCGCCGCATTGGCGCTGCGTTGCGCCAGGTTGCGCACTTCCGCCGCGACCACCGCGAAGCCACGGCCCTGATCGCCTGCCCGCGCCGCCTCCACCGCGGCGTTCAGCGCCAGGATGTTGGTCTGGAATGCGATCTCGTCGATCACCCCGATGATGTCGGCGATCTTCCGGCTGGCCTGGGTGATGCCGTCCATCGTGTGCACCACTTCGGCCACCACCGATCCGCCCTTCACCGCCACATCCGACGCCGAGGACGCCAGCTTGTTGGCCTGCTGCGCGTTCTCCGCGTTCTGCCGCACCGTGTTGGTCAGTTGCTCCATGCTCGCCGCGGTTTCCTCCAGGCTCGCCGCCTGCTCCTCGGTCCGCTGCGACAGATCGGTGTTGCCGCTGGCGATTTCCCGCGCCGCCGAGGTCAGCGTATGCGACGTTTCGGAAATCTCGCTGATCATCGTCGACATCGTGTCGATCAGCCCGTTCACGCCTTCGCACAGATGCGCGATATCGCCGCTCTTGCCGTCCAGCGGGATGCGGTGGCGCAGATCGTTCTCCTTCGCCGCGCCGACAACGTCCTGAGTCTGCTGCACCGCCGCCTGCAACGCTTCGGTGCCCTTTACCTGTGCGGTGATGTCAGTGGCATACTTCACCACCTTGAACGGCTTGCCGTCCGGCCCGACGATCGGGTTGTAGCTTGCCTGCAACCAGACTTCCTTGCCGCCGCGGCCGATCCGCTTGTACTGCCCGGCGTCATATTCGCCCCGCCCCAGCTTGTCCCAGAACATTCGGTAGTCGGGGCTTTGCCGGTACGCCGGATCGACGAACATCGAGTGGTGCTGGCCGAGGATCTCCGCCTCGGTATAGCCCATCGTGGTCTGGAAATTCTCGTTGGCCCTGATCACCTTGCCGTCCAAGGTGAACTCGATCACCGCCTGCGCCTTGTTGATGGCTTGGATCTGACCGCTGTAATCGGCCGTCTGCAACGTCTGCGACGTGATGTCGGTGGCGTATTTCACCACCTTGAACGGCTTGCCGTCCGGCCCCACGATCGGGTTGTAGCTCGCCTGCAGCCAGACTTCCTTGCCGCCTTTGCCGATCCGCTTGTACTGCCCGGCGTCATACTCGCCGCGACCCAGCTTGTCCCAGAACAGCCGGTAATCGTTGCTCGCGCGATACGCCGGTTCGACGAACATCGAGTGGTGCTGCCCGGCGATCTCCGCCTCGGTGTAGCCCATCGTGCCGAGGAACCCCGCATTCGCCCGCAGCACCCGCCCGTCCAGGGTGAACTCGATCACCGCCTGCGCCTTGTTGATCGCATCGATCTGGCCGCTGAAATCGGCGTTCCGCATCACCTGCTCTGTCAGGTCGGTGGCGTATTTCACCACCTTGAACGGCTTGCCGTCCGGCCCGACGATCGGGTTGTAGCTCGCCTGCAGCCAGACCTCCCGGCCGCCCTTGGCGATCCGCCTGTACTGCCCGGAATCATACTCGCCGCGCCCCAGCTTCTCCCAGAACATCCGGTATTCGGGACTTTGCCGATACGCCGGGTCGACGAACATCGCGTGGTGCTGCCCGACGATCTCCGCCTCGGTGTACCCCATCGCGTTGAGAAAACCGGCGTTGGCCCGCAGCACCTTGCCGTCCATGGTGAACTCGATGACCGCCTGCGCCTTGTTGATCGCATCGATCTGGCCGCTGAAATCGGCGTTCCGCATCACCTCCGTCGTAATGTCGGTGGCGTAGCGAACCACTTTGAACGGCTTGCCGCCCTGATCCAGGATCGGGTTGTAGCTGCCCTGCATCCAGATCTCGCGCCCGCCCTTGGCCAGCCGCCGGTAACGCCCGGCATCATACTCGCCGCGCCCCAGCTTCTCCCAGAACCGGCGGTACTCGGGGCTGCCCCGTTCCTCCGCCGGCACGAACATCGAATGATTCTGGCCCTTGATCTCCGCCAGCGCGTAGCCGGTCGCATTGATGAAATTCTCGTTGGCGTTCAGTATCGTGCCGTCCATGTCGAATTCGACCATCGCCTGCGCCCGGTCGATCGCCGAAAGCTGCGATGTCTGTGTCCGCAACGCGGTCACATCGGCCCATTCCAGCACGAAGCCTTGCGGCTTGCCGGCCGAATCATGCGTGGTATTGGCCTTCAGTGCGATCTTCAGCCCGCCCACCGAAATATCGGTGTTGAACGGCATGTTCGCCGGATTGGCCAGTAGCCGCCGCTGATGCGCCGGATTCCTGTGAAACAGGTCGATGCACATGCCGATCAGCGCGTTCGGATCGAAGTTCGGCCAGAGCGTGCGGAAATCGGCCAGATTCTGGGTGAACAGCCGCTTCGCACTCTCGTTTACATAGGTGATCTTCAAGTCCTCATCCACCAGCATCACCGCGCTGGAAACGGTGTCGGCGACCTCCTGCAACTTGTGGCCGAGGTCTGAGTGCGGCACCTTGGTCGGAGCGGCCGTCTTCGGCGCTGGCATCGTCTTCGCGGTGGCTTTGGTCGCGGCGCGGGACATCGGAATCTCCTGGGTAATGGCTGAAAAGGAATATGGAATCAGGCAGCTCTCGCCGGCTCTTGCTCCGCCGCCGGAACAGGCACCTCAGCGGCCGCGTGCCCGCCGGCGTGATGGCCGAACAGCCCTGCCAGTGAAACCAGCGTGACCATCCGGTCGTCCAGCGCCACCAGCCCGTCGAGGAACTGATCGTCCGTCGGCAGGCCCATCTCCGGCACCGGACGGATCGCCTTCGGATCGACCGAGATAATGTCGGACACCGTGTCGACCAACAGACCGATGGTCCGCGTACCGGCCGCCACGATGATCACCACGTGCATCTTGGTCGGCGTCGTCAGCCCCATGCCGAACCGCGCCCGCAGATCGAAAATCGGCACGATCACGCCGCGCAGGTTGATCACCCCGCGCACATGCGACGGCGCGTTCGGGATCATCGTCGTGTCGGTCCAGCCCTTGATCTCGCGCACCACCATGATGTCGATCCCGTATTCCTCCGGACCCAGCGTGAAGGTGATGAACTGCTTGGTGTTCTCGCCGTTGCCCTGGCGGTCCAGATTGTCCTGGCCCAATGTGCTGGTCATCGATTGACCCTGTGACGACATAGGCGGATTCCTTTCGAAGCTCAGTCAGTGAAGGGCAGGCACGTCGGCAGCACCCGCGCGCCAGGCACCGTTCCCATCCGGCCGGACCGGGCCGCTCTGGCAGTCCGCCTCGCGCAGCCGAGCGATATCCAGGATCAGCGCCACCCGCCCGTTGCCCAGGATCGTCGCGCCGCTGATGCCATCGACCGGGTCGTAATTCGCCTCCAGGCTCTTCACCACCACCTGCTGCTGCCCCAGCAGTTCGTCCACCACCACGCCCATGCGCCCGGCCGTGTCGCTCTGCACGATGATCACGATGCCATGGCAGGGATTGGTGATCGCATTCTCGACACGGAAACGACTGTGCAGGTAGATCAGCGGCACATACTCGCCGCGCAGCGCCAGCACGTCGCCGCGCCCGACCACCGGATGGATATCCGCCGGATGCGGCCGCAGGCTCTCGATGATCGCGGTCAGCGGAATGATGTAGGTTTCCGATCCGACCGAAACCACCATCCCGTCCAGCACCGCCAGTGTCAGCGGCAGCGACATGATGAAGCGTGAGCCGGCGCCGAAACGCGACTGCACGCTGATCCGTCCGCCCAGCGACTGCACGTTGCGCTTCACCACATCCAGCCCGACGCCGCGCCCGGAAATGTTCGATATCTTCTCCGCTGTTGAAAACGCCGGCAGGAAAATCAGATTGTCGATCTCCTCCTCGCTCGGTGTCGCACCTGGTGCCACCAGGCCGCGCGCCTGCGCCCGCGCCAGCACCCGCTCGCGGTCGATGCCGCGGCCGTCGTCGGAAACCTCGATCACGATGCGCCCGCTTTGCTGCGCCGCCGCCAGGTGGATCGTCCCCTGCCGGGGCTTGCCCGCCGCCGCCCGCACGTCAGGCGCTTCAATGCCGTGATCCAGCGAGTTGCGGATCATATGCGTCAGCGGGTCGTTCAACTGCTCGATCACCGTCTTGTCGATCTCGGTCGTTTCTCCTGTCGTCACGATCCGGGCTTCCTTGCCCAGCGTCGCCGCCAGGTCGCGCACGATCCGCGGCATCCGCGCAAACACCGATTTCACCGGCTGCGCGCGGATCGCCATCACGCTTTCCTGCAGCTCGCGCGCGCTCTGCGCCAGCGCCTCGATGCCCTGGATCAGCACCGGATATTGGTCCGCCGGCAGCAGGCCGCTTTGTTCGGTCAGCATCGCCTGGGTGATGACCATCTCGCCAACCAGGTTGACCAGCCGGTCCACCTTGTCCACATCGACCCGGATCGAGTGCACCGACGGCGCCGCCGCGGCATGCAAGTCGCCCGCCGGCACCTCGGCCGCGGCCGAACCGTCCTCGGCCAGACGCTCCGCCGGCCCGGCCGAAGCCGCACCCGCCGCCGGCGCCGCCAGCACCTGCACCCGCAGCTCGCAGTCGTCCTCGACGAACTCGAACACCTCGTCGATCGCACTCTGCGGCGCGCCGGTGTCCAGCGTGAACACCCAGCCCAGATACGCCGCCTCCGGCTCCATCGCCTCGAACGGCGGCAGCCGCGACTCGTCCGCCTCGACGCTCAGCCCGCCCAGCCGGTGCAACTGCCGGATCAGCAGCAGCGGCTCGTTTGCCTTTTGCAGCATTTCCGAGTGCGGCGTGAAACTGATGCGGTAGCGGGTCTCGCCGACCGCGGCACTCTCCGCCGTGGCAGCCGCCGGCGCAGCCGACACCGCAGCCGGCGCATCCGACGCGCCCAGCAGTAAATCCTCCAGCGCAGCGGTGACGTCGCCGGCGAATCCTGCCGGCAGCGTCCGGTCGTCGCGCGCCGCGGCGACGATGTCGGCCAGCGCGTCGCTCGCCCGCAGCAGCAGCGCGACGACATCGGATGTGGCAGCGATCTTCCTGTCCCGCACCGCATCCAGCAGGCTTTCGAACACGTGCGAGAACGCCACCAGCGCGGCAAAACCGAACGCGCCGGCGCCGCCTTTGATCGAATGCACGCAGCGGAACACCGCATGCAGCGTCTCGGCGTCGCCCTGGCCGTTCGACAGCAGTTCAAGCTGCGACTGCAGCGCGTCCAGCAGTTCGGCGCATTCCTCGAAATAGGTCTGGCGGAATTGCGCCAGCGGATTGTTCAGGTCGGCCCCGCCGCTCATGGACACACCCGCTGCACCAGTTCCACCAGTTTTTCCGGGCTGAACGGCTTCACCAGCCAGCCCGTCGCGCCGGCCGCCTTGCCGTCGGCCTTCTTCGCACTATCACTCTCGGTCGTCAGGATCAGGATCGGTACGCCGCGGTGCTGCGCGCTGGACCGGACCTGTCTGATCAGCGAAATGCCGTCCATGTTCGGCATGTTGAGGTCGGTGATGATCAGGTCGAACCGCGCCCCGCCCAGCACGGTCAGCGCTTTTCGCCCATCCTCTGCCTCATTGACCTCGAAACCGGCCTTGCGCAGGGTGAATGCCACCATGTCGCGCATCGTTTTCGAGTCGTCCACGGTCAGGATGCGTTTGGCCATCTTAGTCTATCCAGTCGCTGAACGCCCGCTCCAGCCCAAGATCGGCAAGCGCCGTCCGGAACACCGTGGAAGCGTTCATGATTCGGAAAGAAATCCCCATCGAGACGGCAGCTCGGCCGGCCGCCAGCAGCACCTGCGCGCAGGGCGTTGACATCCGCTCCACCGCCCCGGCATCGAGGTCGACAACGCTGCCGCCGAACAGCGCGGTCAGACTGTCACGCAGCGGCTTGGCAAACGTGAGATCGAGTATCGGCGGCAGGCTGGTCGGCGCAGCCTCGGCGATTTCGCCATACAAGGCGCCGGGTCCATGATGCCCTGGGACAGGACCCGGATGGGACTCTCCTTCCATGGGACGCGTTTGCTCCTGACGTCTGGGTGTAAAGGCACCCAAGCCTTTTAGGTGCGACAGATGAAGAAAAGGTTAAGGACTTCCGCCGATCACCTGGCCCCCTTGGAGCCGGGTTGGCGTCCCCCAGATGAGATGTGGCAAGCGATTGAGCTGATGACCGGCGTGAGCACCTGTCTTGCCGATCCACCTTCGGCGTCGTTTGAAACGGCCGCAGCCGAAACGACGGGCTGCAACAAATTACCAGCAGGCACAGCGCTGATGGGCGCGCCTGTTGGAAACCCGGCGTAGCGTCGATGCATGGAGATCCCAGCCGTATTTTTCTCAACGTTTCGGTCGGTTGTCAGCCTTAAGTCAAGCAGTGATCAACCAAAGTCTTCGCGCCTTAAGCGACGGCCAGCATCCCGCCAGTGCAATATTTCAGGGGCTTGAAAGTCATGTCGTTGAACGGCCGAATCGAGGCAAAATGGCCAAGGTCGCCGGCGCATTCACCGCCATCCTCGTCCACCTGCGTCCGAAGGAGCGCCGCCTCGCCTCCCGCCGCGCCGCCCAAGGCTGAGCCGCCGCAACCACGCCGCCGCGCATCGCCAGGCGCTGCAGGTCATAGTACGATCCAGCGCCACCACCACGATGAAGCGAAATGGACGCCAACGACGCCAAACTCAGCCGCGGCATGGCGCTGCACCAGCAGGGCCGCCTCGCCGAGGCTGAGAAACTTTACCGCGAGGTCCTCCAGCAAAGCCCAAAACGCTTCGACGCGCTCTATCTGCTGGGCATCGCCGCCCTTAGCGCCGGCAAACCGCAGCGCGCGGCCGATCTGATCGAGCGCTCGATCCGGCAGAACGCCGCCTTCCCGCCGGCCTGGTGCAACAGGGGCCTCGCCCTGGCGCAACTCGGCCGCCACGCCCAGGCCCTGAGCAGTTTCGACAAAGCCCTCGCCCTCGATCCCGCTTTCGCCGAGACCTGGTACAACCGCGGCATCTCCCTGCGCGCGCTTGGCCGCCCCCAGGACGCCATCGCCAGCTTCGACAAGGCGATCACGCTCCGCCCCAGCGACGCCGAGGCCCACAACAACCGCGCCCTCGCGCTCAACGCCCTGCGCCGCCATGCCGAAGCCCTGAGCAGCCTCGACCGGGCGATCGCCCTCAACCCCGGTCTGGCCGAAACGCACACCAACCGCGGTAACGCCCTGATCGGCCTGAATCGCCCCGCTGACGCCCTGTCCAGCTTCGACCGCGCGCTCGTCCTCAACCCTGAACTCGCCGAGGCCTGGTGCAACCGAGGCGACGCGCTGCACGACCTGAACCGCCCGGACGACGCCGAAGCCAGCTTCCGCCAGGCGCTGCTCCGCAGGCCCGACCTTGCCGAGGCGCATTTCGGCCTCAGCCTGACCCTGCTCTCACTCGGCCGCTACGACGAGGGTTTTCGACATCACGAATGGCGCAAAAAGCGCGCCACCCCTGACGGCGCCCGATCCTTCCCCCAGCCCCTCTGGTTTGGTGACCGTCCGATCGCCGGCAAGACGCTGTTCATCCATCCCGAACTGTTCCTCGGCGATATGATCAACATGTGCCGCTTCGCACCCCTCGCCGAGGCGAAGGGCGCCAAAGTCATCCTCGCCGCTCAAGAGCCGCTGCGCGCAATGCTGCAAAGCCTGAGTCCGACCCTCACCCTGATCGGCGAACACGAAACCCCGCCGCGTTTCGACCTGCATTGCCCGCTCATGAGCCTGCCTCTCGCCTTCCAGACAACTCTGCAAACTGTGCCGGCTACTGTGCCTTACCTTCACCCCGACCCGGCCCGAACCGCTTCATGGCAAGACAAAATCGGCGCGCACGGCTTCCGGATCGGCATCTGCTGGCAAGGCAGCGCCGCCTCGGTCGCCATGGATCGAACATTCCCGGTGACCCGTTTCAGTGAAATATCAAAGCTCCCGAACGTTCGTTTGATCAGCCTGCAAACCGGCGAGGGTACCGAACAGCTCGCGGCACTCCCCAGCGTCGAGACCTACGATGAACCCGGCGCCGGCCTGCGTCCGTTCGAGGATACCGCCGCGATGATGGCCAACCTCGACCTTGTCATCACCGCCGACACCGCCATCGCCCACCTCGCCGGCGCGCTGGGGCGGCCGACCTGGATCGCGCTGAAACACGTGCCCGACTGGCGCTGGGGCCTGTCCGGCGACACCACGCCCTGGTACCCCACCGTCCGGCTGTTCCGCCAGATCGCCAGCAACGACTGGTCGCCGGTGTTCGAGGCGCTGACGGCCGCTACCGCAGCCGTGGCCGCCGCCTGACCTCCGCCCGCACGTGCTGGAAATTCAGCACCGCCGGATCGGCCACCACCGGCCCCGGCGCGATCGCCACGATGACCCGTTCGGCAATGGGCCCGAAATCCGCCCGGAAATGCACCGAGGACTTCAGCGCGATGATCGGACACTCGGTCGGCTCGATCCCGACATGCCGCAGAATCGCCTGGTCCAGCGCCTGCATTTTCCGCGAAGTCACCATGACGCGCACGCCCTCGATGTCGATCAGCGCGGTGTCGCCCAGGTTACCCGGATTGCCGGCGCCCATCGGACCGGTCAGCGTGAACACGCCGTCGGTCAGCTTTTCCACCCGAACCGAACAGGCGAACGGCATCCCGTCCGACTTGCCGCCGAGCAAGAGATCGACGGTCGCACCAACCCCGGCCGCAACGCAGGAAGCGACGCTGTCCGCATCATTGATCAGGCAGACCACCGCGCCCTTCGCACCCTGGCGGACCAGTTCCGACAGCAGTTCGGTGGTGTCGCCATGTCCGCCGCCACCGGGATTGTCCTGGGTATCCGCCAGCACCACCGGCCGAGCGGCGCCCACGGCCAGCCGCTTCGCCTCCGCAACCGCCTCGGCGGAGGCCAGAGTTTCCTGCACGAACCGGGATTCCTGCGCGTTCACGTAGGCCAGCAGCGCATCCGCCGCGGCGTCGGCCTGCGCTTGTGTGTCGGCGAAGGCGGCGATAGCGGCGCCACAGCCGGCGAAATCGGCGTAGGGAAAGCCGAAACAGAACGCCAGTTCGACCGATCCGAGCCGCTGCGCCAGCGCGGCCCGTTCGGCCATCACCGTCTGCATCGGCGGCATCAGCGTGCACTGGCTCCCCAGCGGGATCCAGAAATCCAGTGTCCGGAACGCCCGCGCCCAGGGCTTCCCGCGCCGGATCCGCTCCAGCAGCAGGCGCATCGCCTGGGCGCCGGCCTCCTTCATATCGACATGCGGGTAGGTCCGGAACGGCACCACCGCATCGGCCAGCCGCACCATCTGTTCGGTGAGGTTGGCGTGCGGGTCCAGGCTGATGGTCAGCGGCAGGTCGCCACCGACGATCGCGCGGACCCGGCGCAGCAACTCGCCCTCGGCATCCGGAAAACTCTCCGCCACCGCGGCGCCGTGCAGATCGAGATACACCCCGTCCAGCGGCCCCTCATCCAGCGCCAACGACAGCGGTGCGCAGATGCGGGCGGCGATGCGCTCGAACGCCTCGTCCTGCACCGGGCCGGCGGGATTGGCAAAACCCCAGGCCAGCGGCACCAGCTCCACCCCGGCGGCGTCCGCCACCTTGATCGCACCGGCGAGCGGCACCGAGCGGGGCCGGATCGAGGCGATCAGATCGGCCCCGGCGGAGAACGCCGGCAGCCCGCCCGGCTGCAGGAAATCGGCATAGGTGGTCGGCCGAGGGGCGAAGGAATGGCTCTCGTGCAGGAAGCCGCCAACGGCGATGCGCGCCTTTACCATTATGTTCTGACCTCAAAAGCCACGCGTATCGAGCCGCCGCGTCACCGCCCCCAATCCGCCGTTTCCTCGTCCGACATCGGGGCGAACGCCTGCCACGGAACTGGCGGCCATTCGTCCTTCATCAGGCCCGGTTGCGGTTGGATCGGCAAGCTTTTGGCAAGCGTGCCGTGGATGCCACCTGTCATAGGTCCCTCTTGTGGGGTGAGGAGCATCGGGTTGAATGAACGCGTACCCGCCTCATGCATAGTAAAGACCTGTTCAACGCCGCCTTCGTTAGCCGCATATCTGGCTAAAGGGACCACAAACGTCAAATTTCGAAGCCTCTGCGCCCGATCTTGACGGCGTGAGAGAGGCGGGACCGGATCCGCAGGCTCACACCAGGTTCGCGGGGGTTTCGCCGGCCAGCACGGCGCCGATGCCGGCCAGCACGACGCGCCCCATCGCATCGCGGGTCTCGACCGTGGCACTGCCCAGATGCGGCAGCAGCACGACATTTTCCAGCGTCACGTAGTCCGGATGCAGCGCCGGTTCGCCATTGTAGACATCCAGGCCGGCGGCGGCGACGTGCCCGGACCGCAGCGCGGCGATCAGCGCGGTGTCGTCCACCAGTGTGCCGCGGGCGGCGTTCACCACCACCGCACCCGGCGGCAGCTTGGCAATCCGCCCGTTGTCCAGCCAGTGCCGTGTCCCACCGCCGCCCGGGGCGTTCAGCGACAGCACCTGGCAGATCGGTAGAAACGAGTCATCGTTGTCGTGGAAGACCGCCCCTTGCTCCAGATCCGGCGACAGTCGAGTCATGTCGCGGTAGTGGATCTCCATGCCGAATCCCCGAGCCATGCGGGCGATTTCGCGGCCGATACGGCCCATGCCGAAGATGCCCAGCCGGCGCCCCGACACCTGCGTGCCGAGCAACTGGGTCGGCGCCCAGCCGGCCCATTTCCCCGACCGAACCAACCGCTCGCCCTCACCGGCGCGGCGGGCGGCGGCCAGAATCAGCAGCATCGCGCACTCGGCGGTGGCGACGCTCAGCACGTCGGGCGTGTTGCACACACGGATGCCGCGCGCCTTCGCCGCCGCCACGTCGATATGGTCGTAGCCGACGCTGAACGTGCCGATCACCCGGACGGAACCGGGCAGCGCCGCGATCGTCTCGGCATCCAGCACATCGCCGGGGCAGCACAGCAGCGCATCCGCGCCCTCGGCCCGCACCAGAAGGTCGGCGATGGCGACGTCGGATGGGGTCAGCCGCGCGTCGTAGTCCCGAACGGCGAGAGCCTCGATCGAGGCGGGCAGGCGGCGGGTCACGAACAGCACCGGTTTGCCCATGTCAGTCCCTCCAGAGCGGGTCGATCGCCGGCCGTCCGGCCAGCACGGCAGCAATATTGTCCAGCGCGCGAAACCCCATCGCGTCCCGTGTTTCGCGGGAGGCGCTGCCGACATGCGGCGACAGCACCACGTTGTCCAACGTCGCAAAGCGCGTGTCGTAGTCAGGTTCGTCGCGAAACACGTCCAGCCCGGCGCCGAACAGCTTTCCGGACGTCAGCGCATCGAGCAGCGCATGTTCGTCGATCAGCGAGCCGCGCGCGACATTCACCAGCACCGCGCCATCAGGCAGCAGCGACAATGCCGCGGCATCAATCATCCGGTCGGTTGTGGCCCCGCCGGGCGCGTGGATCGACAAAAAGTCGCAAAAAGGCAGCATGTCGTGGAAATTCGAGTAGTATGTGGCGCCCCGTTCCAGTTCGGGCGGCAGGCGGGTCCGTCCATGATACAGCACCTGCATATCGAACCCCCTCGCGCGCTGCGCAAACGCTCGGCCGATCCGCCCCATGCCCAGGATGCCGACCCGCTTGCCGGTCACCCGCACCCCCAGCAACTCGCCCTGGCCGATGCGGTAGCGCCAGCCCTGCCGCATGATGCGGTCGTATTCCAGTCCGCGGCGAGCGGCGGCGAGCAGCAGCATCATGGCGTGGTCGGCGGTGCACTCGTCCAGCACGCCGGGCGTGTTGGTGATGGCGATGCCGCGCGCCCTGGCCGCCGGGACGTCGATATGGTCGAAGCCGACGCTACAGGTGGCGCCGACCCGGATGCTGGCCGGCAGCCCGGCGATGGCCGGGGCGGTCAGCGGCAGCGTGTTGGTGAACAGGATCGCCTGAGCTTCCAGCGCCGCGGCGGCGGCGGTGACCTCGGGCACGGTCATGTCGCCCGGCCCCTCATGGATCACCGCGTCGAACTCCGCCCGCGCTCGGGCGACCACCGCGTCCGTGGTCAGGCAGGCCAGCACTAGCCGCGGCTTCAATGCGGTTGCCCTTCAGTAGATCGTCTGGCGCAGCCGTTCAGGGTAGTCGCGGTCGTACTGCTCGCCGTTGATCATCCCGGCGGTGACGTCCGCCAGGATCGTCCCGGTGCTGGGCAGCGCCTTGCGGCTGATCTGCCTGTCCGGGTTCCACAATTCGGAGCGGACCAGCGCCTTCGGACACTGAAAATACACCGCTTCGACCCGCACCACGATCACCGTCCGGGGCAGCGTGCCGCGGAATGGAAAGCGCTCGATCAGATCGGGATCCACCGAGATCGATGCGCGGCCGTTGACCCGCAGCGTCTCGCCGACGCCGGGGATCAGGAACAGCAGCCCCACCCGGTTGTCGCGCAGGATGTTCTTCAAGCTGTCGACCCGGTTGTTGCCGCGCCGGTCGGGAATGAGAAGGGTCTTGTCGTCCAGCACATGGACAAACGAGCCCGGCGGGTCGCCGCGGGGCGAGCAATCCAGCCCCTCGGGCCCGGACGTGGCCAGCACCATGAAGGGCGAGGCTTCGATCATCGCGCGGTAATGAGGATGAATGTAGTCGACCTCCTTGGCGATCGCCGCGGGCGAGGATTCGCCATACAGTGCGGTCAGGGTCGCCTCGTCACGGATCAGGTGGTCGGTGGTCATTGCGTCCATCGTGTATGCGCTCCGGTCGCGGAAGCCCTATACTCGCGCCGAATCAGGTAAAACGACAAGGAGGGCGATCCATGTTTGATAAAGATGAAATTCGCGAGCTGCTGGCGCGGTATTGCTTCGCACTGGATGCCGACCGGTTCGAGGAGATGGCGGCGCTGTTCACGCCCGACGGCGTGTGGGAGACCGCGTTCGGCACCGGCACCGGGCGCGACGGGATCGTTGCGCAGGCGCGCAGTATCGCCAGCGGGGAGCGACCGCGCCGCGCGCATCTGACGACGAATATCGTGATTGACCTGGACGGCGACAGCGCAACCGCGCGGTCCAACTGGGTGGTGATCATGAACACGCCGAATGGTCCGGCGATCGGCTCCGGCGGCGCGTATGCGGACCGGCTGGTGAAGCTCGATGGGCGGTGGTTTTTCAAGCACCGCACCATCGAACGTTACATTCTGGCAGGCTGATTCAGGCCGCCACGTCCACGACGACGAGTTCGGTTGCCTGGGTGGCGGTGATCGTTACTGTGCGCTCGTCTGAGATCGCCACACCGTCGCGGGCCTGGGCGGTGACGCCATTGACCGTGACGGCGCCGTTGACCGGAACCAGATAGGCCGCTCGGCCGGGCGCGATCGTGAGTTCGGTGGTCTGGCCCTCGGCCAGCGTGCCGGCGAGCACCGCGGCGTCGGCGTGCAGCGTCAGCGCGTCCGACGACGCGTCCGCCGGCCGGCCGCTGGCGAGCACCGTCAGGCCGTGATCGCCGCGGGGAAATTCGCGGGTGCCCCACCCGGGCGCGACGCCGCGCTTATCCGGCATGATCCAGATCTGGAACAGCCGCGTCGGGACGTCTTCCTTGTTGTACTCGGCGTGGACGATGCCGGTACCGGCGTGCATGACCTGGACGTCTCCCGCGCGGGTGACGCCTTCGTTGCCGAGATTGTCGCGGTGGGTGATCGCGCCCTCACGGATGTAGGTCACGATCTCCATGTCGCGGTGCGGATGCGGGTCGAAGCCGGTGCCGGGGGCGACCTCGTCATCGTTCCACACGCGCAGGCGGCCGAGGCCCATGCGCTTGTCGTCGTGGTAGCCACCGAAGCTGAAGTGATGATGGGCGTTGAGCCATTCGTTGCGGAAGGCGCCGAGCGAGTCGAAGGGGCGAAGTTCGATCATGGGTGCGGGTCCTTTGTGTGTTGGACGCGGACTTGGTGACCCGTTGGGGTTTCGACAAGTGTGGCCCACACTGGGCCGATCAAGGAAGGGAACAGACCGATGAAAGCTCTCGTCTTCGCCGAATCAGGCCAACCACTGTTGGTCGAGACGCGCGCCGCACCGCAGCCCGAACCGGGCGACCTGATCGTCAAGGTGGCCTATTGCGGCATCTGCGGCTCGGACGTGCATGCCACCGATCCAGGACCGTTTCAGATTGGCACGGGCACGGTGCTGGGGCATGAGTTCTCCGGCGAGGTCGTCGAATCCCGCGCGTCCGGCTTCTCGCCCGGTGACCGGGTGATCGGCATTCCGGTCCGCCCTTGCGACACCTGCCGCGCCGAATCCGGGGAATGCCGCGAGCATCTGGGCATCCGCTGTCCGAACGCGCGTATCGTCGGCATGTCGCCGCCGGTGCCGGGTGCCTACGCCGAGTTCGTGCGCATCGGGGCACGCCAGGTGCTGCGGATTCCGGACGGGGTGGACGACCGGGCAGCGGCGCTGGCGGAACCGCTGGCGGTCGGCGCCCATGCCGTATGGGCCGCCGGGCCGCTGCTGGGCAAGCGCGTCCTGGTGATCGGCGCTGGGCCGATCGGCGCGGCAACGCTGCTGTTCGCCAGGTCGGCCGGCGCCCGCGATGTGGTGGTCAGTGAGCCTGAGCCGACACGGCGGGCGCGGGCCCAGCGTCTGGGCGCCACCGCTGTGGTCGATCCGGTCGCCGGCGCGCTCGATATGGCGTTCCGCGATCTGACCAGCGGTGCGCCTGAAGTGATTTTCGAGTGCGTTGGCGCCGCCAGTCTGATCCGCCAGTGCATCGAACTCGCGGCGCCGCTGGCGACGGTCGTTGTTGTCGGGGTGTGCCGGGTCGAGGATAGTTTTTTCCCCCGCCGGGCGATCGGCAAGGAACTGCGGCTGCAGTTCGTGCTGGGCTATGTGGCGGAGGATTTTGCCCTGGCGCTCGATCTGCTAGGGTCCGGGCGGCTGGAGACCGATGCGCTGATCTCAAAAATCGTTTCTTTCGACGAACTTCCAGCGGTGTTCGAGGCGCTGCGGCGGCCGAACCCGCATGGCAAGGTGCTGCTGGACCCGACGCGTCAGTGACGGGCCTATAAGGCGGCGGTCAGGCCGCCGTCAACGAAAAGGCTGTGGCCGGAGATGGTGGAGGCGGCGTCGGAGGCGAGAAACACCGCCGGCCGGCGAGTTCGGTCGGGTTGCCCCAGCTTCCCATCGTCGCTCGGGACTCGATCCGAAACTGGCCACCTTACGGTGAACACATGGTGCCCCCTTCGATGTAACGACGACTGCGGTGGCTATCCCCATCCTGATCGCGCCTCGTCCCCTCGTTCCAAAAATCGAACGTCGTTCGAACGAGCAGAAGCCCGGGCGGGGCCGGAGAATGCGACAGGTTTTTTCTTGACATCGGCGGGTTCTAGTCGAGATAGTGCTGCATCCGTTCCGAAGATTGCTGTTGAATATGCAGCGCGGCATTGTCGTGTTCGCGGAGGACGGAAAAATACAGGGGAAGCAATAATGCCTGACTTCACCGGCGCGGCGAGTCCTTTGACATCGGCAGGTGTCACCGGCTTTACCGACACGGCGGGTACGGGCGCCCCGGAAATGTGGTGCGTGCTGTCGGTCGAGACGTCGGGCTGCGGATTTCTGCCGGACAAACGGCCCAAGATCCTGTTCGAGCGGCATAAATTCCATGCCTTCACCGGCGGCGTGTATGACGTGTCGCATCCTGACATCAGCCAGCCAACGGCGGGCGGATACGGGCAGGGTGGCGCCAACCAGTATAACCGGCTGGCGGAGGCAATCTCGCTGGATCGGCTAAGTGCCCTGAAAAGTACCTCCTGGGGGATTGGCCAGATCATGGGCATGAATTTCCAGCAGGCCGGCTTTGGGGATGTGGAAACCATGGTGGCGGCAATGCAAATCTCCGAGGACGCGCAGCTTGCGGCAATGGCGCGTTTTCTGGTGTCGAATCATCTGGCGGCGCCGTTGGCCGGACATGAGTGGGTGAATTTCGCGTTGGGATATAATGGTCCGAACTATGCCGCCAATAATTATGATGGATTGCTGAGCCAGTTCTATGGCCATTTCTCGACCGGGCCGCTACCGGACCTGGCGATACGGTCGGTGCAGATCGGGCTGACCTATAAGGGCTTCAATCCCAACGGCATCGACGGGGTAATGGGCAACGGCACCCGAACCGCAATCTCGCGGTTCCAGGCCGCCAACGGGATGGCGCAGACCGGCGCGATCGACGATGCGTTGTTGCAGGCTTTGTTCAGTTAGGAGTGGGACGATGGCGATGGGCCGGGGATGGATCGTGTGCGCCGCCGTCGCGCTGCTGATCGGCGGTGCGCGGGCGGAAACGGCGCCGGTGGCGGCTTCGGGCGCGCCGACCTCGACCCAGGTGGACAGCACGCTCAAGAAGCCGCCAACCGAGGCGGATCTTTGCCCCTCGACGTTTCCACCCGAGACTCCACAAGCGGCGGAGACGCCGCACGGCACGATGCAGGTGCAGCCTGGGACGCGGTGGCAGCCGGTCGGGGGTGAGGTCCAGTTCGCGTTGACCGGCATGGAAAAGCCGCCGGACAACGTCACGGTCTATTTCGCCTGGGAAGACCAGCGCGGCAAAACCGGCTTCTGCCATCAGAGCCGGCGCGTGCGGCTGATGCCGCGCACCGCCACGACTGCCGACACGACCTACCTCTATGCCGCCTTGGTGCCGTCGCTGGACAGCAATGGGGTGTGGGTGGTGGGTTCGGACCATGAGAAGCCGACCAGCACCGTTCCGATCGTGGATGTCTATGTGCATGGCGTCATCCCGGTTGATGCGGGCAAGCCAGTCGCTTTTGTTCTGACCGACACGCTTGGCATCAGCAGTCCGTGGGTCGTTTACGCGCTTGTGGTCGCCGGCAGCGTGCTGGTGTTCGGCCTGCTGGCGTGGTGGGCGAAGAAACGTGACATTCCCGGTGGGTGGCTGCTTCGCATCATCAGTTCGCCGAACGGGGTTGCCAGTCTTTCGCAGTTCCAGATTTTCATTTGGACGGCGGTGATTGGCGTTGGTGTCGTCTACGTCATGATGCTGTCGGGCAACCTGATCGATATTCCGGTGGCAACGCTTGGTTTGCTGGGGGTCAGCGGGTTCGCGCTAGTGGGATCGAAGTTGCAGGCGGGGGCGGACGGTAGCCCGCAACGGATCGGTGCGCCGGGCGCCGTCACGAACCTGGCGGTCGCGGGAGCGCCGACGGACAACACGGTGGTGCTGAATTGGACCGCGCCGGCCAGTGCAGTAACGCCGTTCAGCTACACGGTCCAGATGCGGCTTGCGGGGGCCGGGCATTGGGGCAACGTGGCAAGCGATATTGGCGGTCCGCCCTATGCCGTTGCTGGGCTGACCGTGAACACAGCGTATGACTTTCAGGTGTTTGCGATCAATGCCGGCGGGGCCGGGCCGACGACCGTGCTGCTGAACGTTTCGACAGCGGCGGCTGCGGCGCCTGCGGCTGCGGCGGCGCCAGGGCAGGTGACGGGTGTCACGACCCAGGTGCTGAGCGATCAAGCGATCGAGCTGCGATGGGCAGCGCTGGCGCCACAACCGGATTCGTACACGGTGCGGTACCGCGTGGCCGGCACGTTGCCGTGGGCGACCGACAGTGTCGAGGCGGTGACGCCGCGGACGGTGGGAGGGCTGGACGGCGGCACGGCATATGAATTTCAGATCTTCGCCGTGACCAGCGGGGTGGCAGGAGCGCCCTCCGATGTGACCGTTGAAACGACGAACATTCGGACGCCGCGCTGGTCCGATCTGGTGATGAGCGAGGGCAGTACGACGCAGGTCGATCTGGCTCGGTTACAGATGCTGGTGTTTACCTCGATCGCCGCGGTGTTCACCGGGCTGACCTTGTTCAATACGGGGGCGATACCGGATATCCCGATTGGGGAACTGACATTGGTGGGTGTCAGTAACGGCGTTTATCTCGCCTCCAAGGTGGCAGGCAAGTAGGTCTTGCCACCGCAGTCCCCGGACGAGGGGGCGGGAATGCCAAGACAGCCGGCGCGCGAAACACCGGTCTGCGACGTTGCTGGCCGTTTCGAGACCGATGCGCCAGTGTTGGAAACCGTCTCTTTCCAAGAACCACCTGTGGTATTCGAAACGCTGCGGCTGCTGGGCCCGACACGTCAGTAACGGATCTAAAGTGCCGACGTTAGCCCACCGTCAACGACGAGGACGTGGCCGGTGATATAGGAGGCGGCGTCGGAGGCGAGAAACACCGCCGGGCCGGCGAGTTCGGCCGGGTTGCCCCAGCGGCCCATCGGCGCCCGAGCGGCGATCCAGTCGTTGAATTTCGGGTCGCTGTGCAGGGCCTCGGTGGCGTCGGTGGGGAAGTAGCCGGGGGCGATGGCGTTGACGGTGATGCCGTGTGCCGCGAGTTCGGCGGCGAGGGAGCGGACCATGCCGTGCACGCCGGCCTTGGCGGTGACATAGCCCGGGATGGTGGCGCGCCCGAGCAGGCCCATGATGGAGGAGATCATGATGATGCGGCCGGTTCTGGCCGGCACCATCAGGCGGGCGGCTTCTCTTGAAAGCCGGAAGTAAGCCGAGAGATTGGAGTCGATGACCGCGGCCCAGTCTTCGTCGGTGGTCTCCAGCAGCGGTTTGCGCGGGATGATGCCGGCATTGTTGACCAGGATGTCGAGGCGGCCGTGATCGTGGGCAATCGTTTCGAAGGCGGCTTTGGTGGCGGCGGTGTCGGAGACGTCGAAGGCGAGCGTGCCCACTGCGCCGGGAAATTGGGCCGCGGCGGCCCGGAGGCGGTCGGCATCGCGGCCGTGCAGGATGACGCGGGCGCCCGCCTCGGCGAGGCCGTGGGCGATGGCGTTGCCGAGGCCGCGGGAACTGCCGGTGACGAGGGCGATGCGGTCAGTGAGGGCGAAGTTGGGCATGGGACGAGTTTAGGCGGGTTGGTGGTGTTGTCCAAAAGGCCTTTCCTGGCCGGTTAGGTTTGGCTACACTGGGCCATGCCAGCGATCCTCCGTGTCGATGGCTTGAGGATCGTGATCTACCCCAATGATCATCCGCCCGCTCATGTTCCTCGGACCCGGACGGATTGTCGTGATCAATCTGACTGGGCCGACCGTTCGGGAAGTGATCGGGTGCGACCAGCGAGCCGCCGCGCGGGTGCTCCGATTGGTCGCGCACCGAAAGGAGATGCTGATGAACGCGTGGAGGCGTTGGCCTGGCTGAACTGACCACAGAGCAATTCGAGGCAGCCAGCAAGCGCGGTGAGGATCGGATGAGTGGTCCTCGGGCTGAGAGCGCGCATTATGATGCCGGGCGCAACCGGGTGATCATCCGCTTGACGACCGGGGTCGAGATCGGGTTTGCGCCGCGCGATGTTGAAGGATTGCAGCAAGCCTCGGTTGCCGATCTGCGCGCGATCGAGGTCGAGGCGTTTGGTCTGGGCATTCATTTTCCGGCGCTTGATGCCGATCTTTACGTGCCGGCGTTGCTTGAGGGCGTGCTGGGGTCGAAGCGATGGATGGCAGCCCGGCTTGGGGCCGCCGGGGGACGTACGCGTTCGGCAGCCAAGGCCGCGGCTTCGCGGGCGAACGGCAAGCGCGGTGGCCGGCCGCGGAAGCCAGCGCTGGCGGGCGAGGGGTAGGACCGTTCTTCGAAGAAGCAATCCGCGACCGGGGATGGATTTGTGGGAAGCGGAGCATCGCGGCCCATGCCCTTTGCTGGCAGGTCTGGCCCGTGGAGGCCTCCTTCAGCACACCTCCGCCCGAAAACGCGTGCTTGGCGCCACGAACTCCTCCTGTGCCGCCACCGTCAATATTTCGCGTGAGCCGGCTTCTTCCGTCCGGCGCAACAGGCCATAGACCGATGATCCGGCTGCCTCCAGCCCGGCGACGGCGCTGCCGGTCCGCAGGCGGTGGAACAGGAACAGCGCGGCGATGGCGTCGCCGGCCCCATTGACGTGAAGACCCAGCCGCGGGGTGCGCAGCAGGTGGAACGCGCCGTCCTCAAAGGTCAGCATGTCGATGCAGCCGGGCGGGGTTTCCTCGGCATCGAGGCTGGTCAGCAGCACGCAGGCGGGACCATCACTGTGCAGCATCGATCGCAACCGCAGCACCGCCTGCTTGGCGCCGTGCAGGGTGGAACAGTCCAGCCCGGTCAGGCGCTCGATTTCGAAACGGTTGGGCGTCGCGATGTCGGCGGCGGGCAGCGCGAGGCTGCGCAGGAACTCCTCGATGCCGGGACGAACGTAGACACCGGTGTCGGTATCGCCGATCACCGGGTCGCAGCAATACAGCGCCTTCGGGTTGGCACGGCGCACGCCGGCCACCGCGTGCAGGATCGCATCGCCGATATCGGCCCCGCCGACATAGCCGGACAGCACCGCGTCGCACCGTTCCAACGCGCCACGAGCCGCAATCCCGTCCACCAGATCCCGCACCGACTGCCCGGAATAGACCGCGCCGGTCCAGTCGCCGTAGCCGGTGTGGTTGGAGAACTGCACGGTATTGATCGCCCACACCTCGGCACCCAGCCGCTGCAGCGGAAACACCGCGCTGGCATTGCCGACATGGCCGTAGGAAACCCAGGACTGGATGGACAGGATGTTCATGCTCGCGCCCCGCTTACCTGTGCCGCAAGCTAGTCTATATCCAGCGCCACCGCACCCATGCCGGGTCCACTTCAAGGATACGCCTTCGTATGCCAACGCCGCTGCTGTTCCAGCCGATCACGTTCCGGTCGGTGACCGCCCGCAATCGCATCGTCGTCTCGCCGATGTGCCAGTACAGCGCCACGGACGGCCTCGGCGACGACTGGCACGTGCAGACCCTGGGCGCCAAGGCCGCCGGCGGGGCAGGCATCGTCTTCACCGAGGCGACGCACGTCTCCGCCGTCGGCCGCATCACCCCGCACTGCCTCGGCCTCTACACGCCGCAACACCAGGCGCTTCTGGCGCGTCTGGCGGCCGTCATCACCCAGTGCGGGTCGGTGCCCGGCATGCAGATCGCCCATGCCGGGCGCAAGGCGTCGTGCCAGGTGCCATGGGACGGCGGCAAGCCGATCCCGGTTTCCGACGGCGGATGGGTCCCGCTCGCCCCCAGCGCCCTTCCGTCGCTCCCCGGCGCAACAATCCCCCACCCCGTCTCGGCCGCGGAAATCGGCGAGATCATCGCCCAGTTCGCCGCCTCCGCTCGGATGGCGCGGGAAGCCGGGTTCAAGGTCATCGAAGTCCACGCCGCGCACGGCTACCTGGGACACTCGTTCCTGTCACCGGTGTCGAACCATCGCAACGACTCGTATGGCGGCGACCTCGACGGCCGTTCGCGCTTCCTGCTCGAAGTCATCGAGGCGATCCGCGGCGAATGGCCGGCCGACCTGCCGCTATGGGTGCGGCTGTCGTGCACCGACTGGGCCGATGGCGGCCTGACGATCGAGGACACCG
>Ga0302320_10003936_pt1 | contig 34007 bp, 28 predicted proteins | sample Bog_T0_3_FD_202130 | JGI IMG/M metagenome (GOLD analysis project Ga0302320, IMG submission 202130) | Peat permafrost microbial communities from Stordalen Mire near Abisko, Sweden - Bog_T0_3 | ecosystem: Environmental > Terrestrial > Soil > Wetlands > Peat | place: Sweden: Abisko, Stordalen Mire... | reverse complement strand
ACGCCGGGCTACCAGACGGCTTCGGGCGAGGTGATGTCGAATACGAGCGTGAAGGATGCGATCCAGGATTTGATTTCGCGGGAGAGCGCGTCGAAGCCGCTTTCGGACCAGGAGATCGTGAAGATTCTGAGCGAGCGGGGGATTCCGCTGGCGCGCCGGACGGTGGCGAAGTACCGGTCGGAGCTGGGACTGTTGCCGTCGAATTTGAGGCGGAGCGCGTAGGGGAGCAATTTTGTCACCCCTGCTGGGGTGAGGCCGATGAGATGGCTATCCGGTGGTATCACCCGCTGGCGCGGGTTCAACCACCGGCTACGGGGCTGTCAAGCCTTCGGCTTGGTGGAAATTTTCCTGGCGCCCAAATAGTCAAGGTCACCCGGTTAGTGCGGCTTGCGGCTGATGCGAAATCTCGCGGGGTTGAGGGCGCGTTCCAACGAGAGGCGGAAAAGGAACAGGGCGCTTTTGGACGCTTCGAGCATTGATAATTTGGAGTGGCCGTACATGCGTGACGGCAAGATGATGGGGATTTCCCTGATGCGGAATCCGGCGCTGGAGAGAAGAAATAGACTCTCGAAGAAGAAGGAATAGCTTTTGGAGCGGACGGCTTGGAAAAGGCCGAGGGGAATGGTTCTCAGATCGTAAAGCCGGAAGGCTCCCGTGGCATCGTGGCTGATGCCGAGAAAAGTGCGGGTGAGGAAATGTCCGAACTGGGTGAGTAATCTCCGGTGGATGGCCCAGCCGGGGAGGCTGTCTTTTTCGAGGAATCGCGAGCCAAGGACGACGTCGTATCCTTCATGCGCCTTGAGCAGGTCGGGGATTTTTGCGGGGTCGTGGCTGAAGTCGCAATCGAGGGTGATGAGGATTTCGTAGCCTTTTTGGTAAGCGTAGGCGATTCCCTCCTGATGGGCGCTGCCAATGCCGAGCTTTCCGATGCGGTGGCTGACGGTGACGCGCGGATTCAACGAGGCGAGGCGGTCGAGTTCCCTGCCGGTACCGTCGGGGGAGGCGTCGTCGGTGAAATGGAGATCGAGCGGCAACGGCAGCGCCAGGATTTGCTCGCACATGGCGGGGACATTGTCCACTTCGTCATACGTTGGAATGAAGACGAGAATCTTATTCATTTGCGTAGGGCGGGCGCTGTTGAGTTTGCAGCGTCAACTGGCGCACCATTTCCGGGAACGTGAGGGAAGGGGACCATCCGGTTTCGCGGCGCAGTTTGCTGGAATCGCCAATTAAACGGGTGTTGCATTTCCGGATGATCGAGGGATCTTCCATGACCGAGTTATTATAGTCGAGATCAAGGTTTTCAAAAGCGAGGCTGACAAATTCGCGCACGGCATGGCTTTCGCCCGTGGCGATGACGTAGTGGCCGGGCTGGGGCAGATCGAGGATGCGCGTCATGGCGTCGACGTAATCGGGCGCGTAACCCCAATCGACTTCGGCGGCAAGGTCGCCGAGGACGAGCTTCTTGGCGCGGCCGTATTTGATGTCGAGGGCACCGCGGATGATTTTTTGAGAGAGAAATTTTCCTTTTCGATGGACGGACTCATGGTTGTAGAGAATTCCGGCCGAGGCGAACACACCGTGCTGCCGTTGAAAATAGCGGCACGCTTCGATGCCCATGATTTTTGTCGCGCCGTAGACATTATTGGGAATCATGGGCGTATTTTCGTTTTGCGGCGAATCGGCGGGCGCGTCGAAGATGTGGGATGAAGCGGCGTAAAACAATCGGGCTTCGGGCGCATGAAGACGTAGCGCGTCGAGGACGTTGACGAGGCCGAGGACCTGGACATCGAGGCTTAACTTCCAGAGATCGGCGTCGTTGGAGAGATCGGCGTCCTGGGATGAATGATGATGAGCAGCGAGGTAGAAGACTCGTGACGGCGGCGAGGATTGAATTACATGCCGGATGAAATGAGGATCGGTAAGGGAGCCCGATTGGATGACCCGCCCTTCGGGATCGACGAGGCCCTGGGTGTTGATTCCCGCGTAGTCGATGCCGCGCGATTTGAGCAAGTCGGCGAGCAGGGTTCCATCCTGGCCGGTGACTCCGATGATGAGCGCCGGTTTCATCCCCCGACGATTTCGATTTCAGGCAGGGGGAAGATCATCTGTCCGCCTTGCGCGATGAATTTTTCTTCCCGGGCGAGGATGGAGGACTTGAAATGCCATGGCAAAACCAGGAAATAATCGGGCTTCATCGCCTTGGCTTCGGTTTCGGAGACGATGGGGATGCGGGTTCCGGGCGTGAAGCAGCCGAATTTATCGGGATTTAATTCAGCGATGCATGGGATGTCCTTTTCGGTAAATCCGCAGAATTGAAGCAGGACGTTGCCCTTGGTGGAAGCGCCATAGCCGAAGATTTTTTTCCCGTCCGCGTTGAGGGACTTGACCAGTTGCTGCAAATTGCGGCGGTGTTCGTAGACATTTTCTTCAAATATCCTATAGGGGCGCGGCGTGGTGAGTCCCATGTGGTTTTCCTGGTCGAAGAGCCATTCGATGACGGTATGGTTCGGTTCGAGAGGGGAGGTCTTAAGGCAGGCGGTGACGGCAAAACTTCCGCCGTTGACGGCATTGATCTGCACATCGAGAATTTTCATGCCATTGCGTTCGAGGAGCCATTGAATGGGCGCGAGCGAATAGTATTCGAGATGCTCGTGGCAAATTGTGTCGTAGGAATTCATGCGGAGCATGGAGGGCATGTAGCTTTGCTCGAAATGCCAGATGCCGTCGGCGCGGAGGATTTCCGCGATCTGGCGGACGAAGAGTCCGGGGTCTTCCAGATCATAGAACATGGCGATGGAGGTGACTATTTTCGCTTTTTCTTTGACCTTGGATGAATAGGCTTTCGCAGAAAAGAAATCAGGGATGAGGAGCAAACCATCCGTGTAGTATTGGCTGAATTTGTGTCCCGTGGGATCGATCCCGATGCGCTTGAGGCCCTGGGTCTGATAAGCCTTCAAGGTGGTCGCGTCATTGCTGCCGATATCGAGCACGACGTCGCCCGCAATCAGCGGATAGTTCCGTTCGAGTTTTTGTGCTTTCAGCGAAAGATGGCCGACCATCGACTGGTTGAGGCCGGAGCGATAGCCATAGTTGTCGCCGTACATTTCCGACAGATTGTAGGACTGCTTGAGTTGAACCAGGCCGCTGTCGGGGCACCAGAGCAGGTCGAGCGGGCCGCGCGTGACGTCCTGATCCCGGTTTTTCAGAAATGTGCCGGTCAGGCTTTGCTCGCCCAGGCTGAGGACGGGAATAAGGTGGGTCGAGCCGCTGAGCCGGCACTTGGTGATGGATGTGTAACCGGACATGGAGGCATTCTGATTTAGCAAGGCCGCTTTTATTGTTATCTGAGGGATTTTGGCCCCTCGATATAAGCAGCGATTGTACGCCTTTTATTTGAAATACGAGATAAAAACGCGGCGCTGCGCGTCGGGCGATTGCCTTGGCTGGCGGCAAAGGATCGCCATGCGGAGGATGGGCGCGTGACAAATTTGGGGATTTCATGCAAAAGTGGAGTCATTCCTTTGGCGAAGCTGCTGCATGTTTGGATGACGCGCTGAATAAGAAAGAGTCATGAAAATATTTATCACAGGCATCGCTGGATTCTTAGGCAGCCAGATTGCGCAACGTCTTGTTGACGAGGGGCACCAAGTATCGGGTTGCGACAATCTCATTGGTGGCTATCTCGATAACGTGCCGCAGGATGTCGACTTTCATCAGGTCGATTGCACGTACCTCAACGCGATGAAGAAGCTGACCCATGGCGTGGAGGTGGTGATTCATACCGCGTGCACGGCCTACGAAGGGCTGAGCGTTTTTTCGCCGCATCTCGTGACGCATAATACGTTTCAGATATCCTCCACTGTTTTTACCGCATGCGCGGCGAACAAGGTGAAACGGGTGATTAACTGTTCGAGCATGGCCCGTTACGGGCGGCAGGCGACTTTCCCATTTACGGAGGACATGATTCCGAATCCGATCGATCCGTATGGAATTGCAAAATTAGGCGCGGAAAAAGTTTTGGAAGTTCTCGCCAACGTGCATGGGTTCGAGTTTGTGCATCTTGTTCCGCACAACATCATCGGAGTGCATCAGAAATACGATGACCCTTTTCGGAATGTAGCGGCGATCATGATCAACCTTATGCTTCGCGGACAGCAGCCGATCATCTATGGCGATGGCATGCAAAAGCGGTGCTTTACCGATGTGCGCGACATTCTGCCTTCTTTTGTTCGCGCGCTGACGTCGTCCGATGTGGTTTCGCAGACCATTAATATCGGGCCCGATGAGGAATTTATCACCATTCGCGAGCTGGCCGACGTTATTGCGGACGTGCTGAATTTCAAGAATCTCAAGCCGATTTTTGTCGATCCCCGGCCGCAGGAGATCAAGTACGCGGCTTGTAGCGCGGCGAAGGCGAGGAAGATTCTTGGCTACGAAACCCACTATTCGCTCAAGGAGAGCATCAAGGAGATGGCGTCCTGGATTGAAAAGCGGGGCACGCGCAAATTCCGTTATCATTTGGATATTGAAATCCTCAACGACAAGACGCCCAAGACATGGACAACCAAGATGTTTCCTTAGACAAGAGGATCATCGTGGTGATCCCCGCCTACCGGGCGGCGGCGACGTTGCCTTCGGTCTTGGATCGGATTCCGAAGCAGGTTTACGAGAGGCTTTTTCGCATTCTCGTCGTTGAAGACGGCGGCGCGGATGTTCCCCGTTCCTCCACGCCCGAATTGCAGGCGGCGCATCCCAAAATGGATGTCCTTTTTCACGAGCACAACAAAGGCTATGGCGGCGCGCAGAAGACAGGTTTTAGGCGCGTGCTGGAGTTAGGCGGGGACGTTGCCGTTTTGCTTCATGCCGACGGGCAATATGCTCCAGAGGTTATGGAGAGCCTCTACACGCCGCTGATCAACAATAAGGCGGATGTTGTTTTAGGATCGCGGATGAAAGATTACCGTTCCGCTCTTCGAGGCAACATGCCGCTGTACAAATTCGTCGCGAACATCTGCCTGTCGAAGCTGGAAAATTTCGCCTATGGGATGAAGCTTTCCGAGTACCACAGCGGGTACATGCTCTATAGCAGGCTGGCGTTGGAAACGATACCTTTCGAGAAATTGAGCGATACGTTTCATTTCGACGGCGAAATGCTGCTGGTTGCCGGGAAGAAAAAACTGCGGATCGCGGATTTGCCGATTCCGACTCATTATGGCGATGAGGAATCGCACCTCAAACCGATTCCCTACGGCATCGAAGTCCTGAAGGTCATCCTGAAAAATTACCAGGGCAAGTACGACATTTGACGAGTGAAGTCATTGCCCGACTGGATTCATTTTTTATTCCGAATGAAACGGCTTGAGCAACTTGAATTGGTCCTCGCGGTGATCGTGACGGTGCTGGCTTTTGCCCTTCACTGGCAATGCGCCACGCACATGGGGCCGCTTTGGAGGGATGAAATCACCAGCGTGGATGTTGCCAGCCTGCCCACTTTCAATGAGATATGGAACAACTTGCAGTACGATTCGTATCCGATGTTTTGGCACTGCACGCTGAGAACCTGGATCAAATTGGGGCTCGGCTCGGACACCGGGCTGCGCCTTTTCGGTTTTTTGGTCGGGATGGGGATCGTCGGCATGCTCTGGATCAATGCCCGGATTTTCAAACATGCATCTCCCCTGATTGCGCTGATCTTGCTGGAGTTGAATCCGACGATTTTTTACTGGGGGGACACGATTCGCGGGCAGGGGCTGAGTCTGCTGCTGTCGACAGGCATTCCCGGAGTGGTTTGGCTCCTTTTGAAGAAGCCCTCTTATAAGAGTTTTTTCATCGCGCTGGGTGTTTGCGGGTTTGCGGTCCATACCCAATTATATAATGCCGTCTTATTGTTCGCCACGGGTGTCACGGCGATGGCGTTGGGATGCGTTTGGCGGCAATATAGAAGCATCGCCTTGATTGCCGGGATGGGCGCCCTTTGCGCCGTTTCGCTTCTTCCTTACTCGACTTGGATACAACAGACGGGGGTTTGGGTTAAGGTTGAGCTGCTGCCTGAGTTCACATTCTCGTGGTTTCTCGCCAGGCTTTCCGAGGCCATCGGTTCTTTATGGGGCATGGCGGATGTCTGTATTTGGGCGGCTTTGTTTCTGGCGGGTGCCGTGACGGTCGTTATCGGATTCAAACGCCATTCAAAGAAAACCGGGCGTGACGATGCCGGGATATTTTTTCTGATAGGCGGAGTGATCTGTTTTACGGGCTATTTCGCCTTCCTCAAGCACCTGAGCTACATAACCTATACATGGCACTATATTCCGCTCATGGGATTTTCCGCGCTTGCGGTGGAAGGGATGCTGGGTTCCTCCCGTCAAAAGACTTTTGTCATCGCCCGGCTGGTGGTTGGAACGGCTCTGGTGTGCCTCTGGTTTCCGTGGGCATGGGAAAATGCGGGAGAGCGCGTTACGGATATCGATTTGATCGCAAACAAAATCGAATCGACCGAGAAGAGCGGTGATTTCATCATCGTCAATTCATGGGAGGAAGGCATTTCATTTCAACGCTACTACAAGGGCGACAATGCATGGATGACGGTTCCGCCGATGCCGGTCCCGAAGTTTCATCGTTACGATCAGATGATGATATCGATGATACTTCCGGATCCGACCCGGGCGGTGGATCCCATTCTCAGCAACATCGCCTCGGCGCTGCGCGCGGGCAAGCAGGTGTGGCTGGTCGGCGGGGAGCAATTTCTTCCCGATGGCGTCAAGCCGTTTGCGCTGCCGACGGCGCCCTACAGCCGGTTCGGCTGGATGAATAGCGCCTACTATTCGATGTGGTCGGAAGATATAGGATACTTTATTCAATCCCATGCCACTAACGCGAACGTGGTTAATATCCCGGTTGACGGGAAGGTAAACCAGTACGAAGCCCTGCCGCTGATCGTTGTTTCGGGTTGGCACGACTAAAATTTATGAGCAAGCCGAGACAACATGCGGTCGATTTACCGGAAGCTCGGCCTCAGTCAGCCCGCTCGGCCTTTGTCACGCTCATTCAAATACTCTTGCTCGCGGCGCCGATCATCTGGACGGGCATGCTCGTTTATCTCTATGGCGTGAATATTCCGTACAAGGACCAATGGGATGGAGAGTGCGCGCTTTTTGAAAAAATGGCGTCCGGGACGCTCGGTCTTGCGGACTTCTTCGCGCAGCATAACGAACATCGGATATTCTTCCCGAGGCTTATCTTTTACGCTCTCGACAATCTGACGCATGGGAATGTTCGCGTGGAGCTTTTTGCGATTCAGTTCCTGGCCGCAGGTGTGCTCTTCAATGTGTGGCGCATGATGCGCGTTACCGGCTGGATTTTTTCAGGCTTCGGCTTCTGGCTTTTATTCGCGGCGAGCGTTCTCATTTTTTCGCCGCTTAGCCACGAGAATTTTCTCTTCGGCTTCCAGATCGGCTTCCTTCTGCCAGTCGTTTGTGTCACCGCCTGCTTATGGGTCGTTCCATCCACACGTCCTCCGGTGAGCTTTCTGGCCACGATGGTGATTTGCTCCGTGTGCACTTTTTCGGTTGGCAACGGCTTTACCTGCTGGGCGCTGGCTTTGCCGCTTCTGCTCTACGCCTGCAAAGACGAGCCGTGGAATAAGTATGCAGTGTGGTGGGGCGGTTGGCTGGCCACATTCGCCGGAAACCTGCTCCTTTATTTTTACAGCTACGTGGTACCCCCAAACCAGCCGAGCATGTGGGAAGTCTTCGATCACCCGATTTTGGCGCTACAGTACTGGCTGACGTATCTCGGTCTTCCTTTTGCCTTTGGAACAGCGCTTGATCCCTTTGCAGTGGCGCAAGTATCGGCGGCGATCATGCTGATCTTGCTCGCATGGTGTCTGATTTACGTTTGGAGGCGGCGTCACGATTCGGCGTTGGTGAAGCGCTGCCTGCCGTGGCTGGTGATGATTGCCGCGGCGCTTGTCGACGCGACTCTCACCACGGTGGGCAGGGTTGGCTACGGACTTTGGCAGGCGCTGGCTTCGCGCTATGTCATTTTTTCGATTCTCCTGCCGATAGGACTCTGCTTTCTCGCCGCCGCAATTTACCAGGACATGCGCGAGCGGGAGAAATCGAACCAATCCGCGACCAGGACTGCGGTGGCTCTTGCTTTTGTCGCTTCGGCGCTGGTGGTTTTGCATTTGTTGGGAGCTATGGCCGTCGCGCAGACGTGGCCCAGCAGGCAATACGAGCATCTGACGACCAAGGCTCTCGTCGAGACGATCAATATTGTCGATGAACCTGAGCTTCTCGATCGCTATGTCTGCCCGATCGTTCCACCGCTCAAGAGGTGGTCGAACTTGCTGGACAAGATAGGGTTTCTAAATCCGGGGCTGATAAAATCCAACGCGATTGCTGACATTGTCGATTCGTCTCAAACAGACGGGTTTGGACAGATCGATCAGGCTGGAAAGAACTCCAATCAGCAGGACGTTATGGTTGGATGGGCTGTGCTGCTTAAGAAGGAGCGGCCAGCGGATGCCGTGCTGCTTACCTACGATGATTCCAAGGGCGAATCGATCATCTTTGCGGTTGCGGACGTCGGACGGCCTCGAACGGATGTCTCGCAGACGTTGAAAGACGATGCTTATTTGCGTTCAGGTTGGGCGAAGACGTTCGATCCGAATAAAATTCCCCCGGACGCGCATTCACTGAAGGCTTGGGCGTTTGATGCGGAGAACGCTCGCGCCTATCCGTTGAAGGGAGCGGTTAACCTTCCTCCATGATCCTCTTTTAGCTGGTGAGCCGTGAATTTAACTGCCAACGTTATTCTGCCAATTATAGATAAATCACCCAGTCGCCCGACTTGAGGATGGAAGGGAAGTCTGAACAAAATGAACAAAAGTCTGCTCGTTACCGGTTCCTCGGGATTGATCGGTTCCGAGACGTGTGTGTTTTTTGGCCGCGAAGGATTCACGATTCACGGGATCGACAATAACCAGCGATCCGTTTTCTTTGGCAAAACGGTGGATGGGCGCCGGAACCAATCGCACATCAGCCGCGAGGTGCGCGGTTTTGTCCATCATGAGCTCGATATCCGGAACCGGCAGGGGATGCTTGATCTGGTTGCCGAATTGAAGCCGGATGTGATCGTGCACGCCGCCGGACAGCCTTCGCACGATCGCGCCGCGGCTATTCCCTTCGACGACTTCGATACGAATGCGGTGGGTACATTGAATTTGATGGAAGCCGCGCGGCGCTCGTGCCCGGAGTCGCCCATCATTCACCTGTCCACGAATAAAGTTTACGGCGACGGGCCAAATAGGCTTCCGTTGGAGGAACTCGACACACGCTGGGATTACGCCAACCCGGCGGATGCGAATGGGATCGCGGAGGATTTTTCCGTGGATCAAACGAAGCATTCGCTTTTCGGCGCATCGAAGCTGGCTTCCGATATTTTGGTCCAGGAATATGGACGCTACTTCGGAATGCCGACCTGCTGCTTTCGGTGCGGTTGCGTGACCGGGCCGAATCACGACGGCGTGGAACTGCACGGCTTTCTCAGCTACCTGGTCAAGTGCAACCTCGAAGGCAGGGAATATCGCGTGTTTGGCTACAAAGGAAAGCAGGTGCGCGATAATATCCATTCGGAAGACGTGGCCCGCCTGGCATTTGCTTTTTGCAACGCGCCGCGCAGCGCGGAGGTCTACAACCTTGGCGGCGGCAAGGAAAATTCCTGCTCCATTCTGGAAGCCTTCAGGCTGGTGGAAAAGATCACCGGCAAGGCGATGAACCATAGTTATGTGAATGAAAACCGAATAGGCGATCACATCTGCTACTACAGCGATCTCCGCAAAATTAAGGCCCACTATCCGGGCTGGACCATCACGAAGTCCCTCGAACAAACACTGGGCGAGATTGTCGATTCGTGGCGGCGCCGGATGAGCGCATGAAACCCCGTGACTGTGTCTTTCGACCTGGATAGCCGCCGCTCATGAAACTTCTAATCACCGGTATCTGCGGTTTTGTGGGGAGTTCTCTTGCCAGATACCTGAAGGCCCATTTGCCCGATTGGGAAATTCACGGGATGGACAATTTCATCCGTCCCGGCAGTGAGCGTAATCGACTCGAATTAAAACGGCTGGGGATCAATGTGCGGCACGCGGATCTTCGTCTCGCGAGCGATTTTGAAACGCTGCCTGCGGTCGACGCGGTGATTGATGCCGCGGCCAATGCCAGCGTCTTGGCGGGCGTTGATGCCATTTCCAGCAGCCGACAATTGGTGGAGCATAATCTTGCGGGAACAATCAACCTGCTCGAGTTTTGCAAGGCGCGCCGCAGCAGCTTTGTGCTGTTGAGCACCAGCCGGGTTTATTCCATTCCTGCGCTGGCCTCGCTGCCCATAACGGTGAGCAACGATGCTTTTGTTCCGGAGGTCACGCGCTTGCTGCCGTCCGGAGTGACGGATCGGGGACTTGATGAAACTTTTTCCACGCGCGCGCCCATTTCGCTTTACGGAAGCACCAAGTTGGCCTCGGAAACGCTGGCGCTCGAGTACGGCGAAGCGTTTGGATTTCCCGTCTGGATCAATCGCTGTGGAGTGCTGGCAGGAAGCGGGCAGTTTGGACGCGCGGACCAGGGCATCTTTGCCTATTGGCTTCATTCGTGCAAGCAGCGGCGACCGCTTCGTTATATCGGGTTTGACGGGCAGGGCCATCAGGTGCGGGACTGCCTTCATCCAGATGATTTGGCGCGGCTGGTGGTGCGCCAACTCGGCTGCCATGAAGCTCGCGAACGGATTGTTAACGTTTCCGGCGGCCGGGGGCAGGCCATGTCGTTGCGGCAACTGAGCGCTTGGTGCGCTCATCGTTGGGGCGGGCATGAAGTGGCCTCCGATCCCGCGCCGCGACTTTACGATCTTCCGTGGGTTGTGCTCGATTCTCAAAAAGCCCGCGATATCTGGGACTGGAAACCGGAGAAGCCGCTTTCCGTTATTTTGGAAGAGATCGCCCGGCATGCCGAGACTGATGCAGGCTGGCTGGAGCTTTCCGCGCCCTGAAATTCATTCCGCCATGGACCCAAACATCTCGCTTCTGCCGCTGAAGCTTCTTTCTGTTGTCATCCCGGCGCGCAATGAAGAGGGCTGCGTCTGCTCCACGGTCGAACATCTCCATTTGGAATTAAATATGCAGCATGTGCCGCATGAGATCATTGTGGTGAGCGACGGCAGCACCGACCAAACGCTGCCTTTGCTTCTCGAGTTGCAAAAAAAGATTCCGAATCTTCGCCCCATCGAGAATACCGCGGAGCATGGTTTTGGCCGCGCTGTCATTTTCGGGTTGGATCACGTGGAGGGGGACGCCGTGGTCATCATGATGGCGGACGAATCGGATGATTGCCGGGATGTCGTGGTTTATTGGAAATTGCTCAACCAGGGATACGATTGCGTTTTTGGGAGCCGCTTTATTCGCGGCGGCGGGGTTATCGATTATCCCATTTCCAAACTCGTGCTCAATCGGCTGGCGAATGTCTTCATCGCGTCGCTGTTTCGCATCAAGTTCAACGACACGACAAATGCGTTTAAGGCCTATCGCAAGACGGTCATTGACGGATGCCGCCCCTTGCTCGCGCCGCATTTCAATCTCACCATTGAAATCCCGTTGAAGGCGATTGTTCGCGGCTATTCCTGGACGATTGTGCCAATCACCTGGCGTAATCGAAGCACCGGCGTGGCGAAGTTCAGAGTCAAGGAAATGGGAAGCCGCTACTTTTTCATCTGCATGTACGTCTGGTTCGAAAAGTATTTCAGTCGGGGAGATTACAAAGCATCCCGTCCGCCGGAGAAAAACTAAGAACTGAGAAGCGAAGCGGAATAGGGCGATTCAAACCGGGCGCGCCAGGCCCCATTTCGCGAGGCGAAAGCGCATGGCGATGCCCAGGCAGCCGAAGCCGTAAATGAGACTGCGCCGGAAATTGATCGACGAGGCCTCTTTGAAATATTTCGTGGGGCAGGTGATCTCGGCGATGATGTAATTCAGCCAGCAAACCTGGGCGAGGAACTGGTTGTCGAAAATAAAGTCATCGGAGTTGGTTGCGAAGGGGACTTTTTCGAGCAGCTCCCGCGAATAGGCGCGATAGCCGGTGTGATATTCGGAAAGCTTCGCGCCGAGCAGAATATTTTCGGCCAGGGTCAGGACGCGGTTTGCGATGTATTTCCACAGGGGCATTCCGCCGTGCAACGCGCCGCCGCCGAGAATCCGGGAGCCCAGCACGCAATGATACAATCCGCTGCCGATCAGGGACGCCATGGCAGGGATTAGGAGGGGCGTGTACTGGTAGTCGGGATGGATCATGATGATGATGTCGGCCCCTTCGCGCAGCGCGGCCTGGTAGCAGGTTTTTTGGTTGCCGCCGTAGCCGAGATTTTTCTCGTGAAGATAAAATTGTGTTTTTTGGAGGGTGGCCGCGATGGCCGCTGTCTCGTCATGGCTTTTGTCGTCGACGACGATGATGAGATCGACGATGCCTTGCGCCAGCACTTCAGCGTGGGTTTTGCGCAGGGTTTGCGCCGCGTTATAGGCGGGCATGACAACAACAACCTTTTTATTTTGATACATGAGGATGGCAGGCCGGATGTAGGCATGCCTCATGGAAGAGGGAGTGTCAATTTTACTATTTGCCTAAAAGGGTGTCTGGAAAGCTGAAGGATGCCGCGTCGAAAGGGGTTCCGAGCGCGCGGCCTCGACTATTGAAGAGATGGCCTCTAGAGTGACCGGCATTCCCGCCCATGATTTCTTCTGACAGCCCACAGACTGCCCGGTACGCGGTGATTGCCGCGGGGCTTGTCGCGATGGCGGGCTTGCTTTTTATCCAGCTCGGGCACTACGCGTTGTGGGATGACGAGACGATGGTCGGGCTGGTAGCCAAGGGAGTGATGAAGACCGGCGACACTTCGGTGCTGATGGACCATGGCAATGTGGTGGCGTTTCGCGGCGGCATTCTCGTGCGTGACTTCCGCGACCGTGCCACGCCGCCATTGGCGACTTACATTACGGCGGCCTCGTTTACGCTTTTGGGCATGAATACATGGGCGGCCCGGCTGCCGTTCGCGATTTTCGGCCTGGCGACGTTCGCGTTGATTTTGTATTGGGAGCGCCGGGAAAGCTGGCCGGCGCTCGTTGTGCTCGTCGCCGGATTGATCGGCAACGTCTCGCTGATTCTCTATTTTCGGCAGTGCCGCTATTTTGCGCCGACCATTTTCTTTTCTGTTGCCATCGTTTTCATTTATTGGCGATGGAAGCCGACGCCCCGCGCGCTGCTCATCCTCGCGGGCCTGTCAGTCCTTTTATTCGTCTCGAATTACATGAATTATCTGGCGCTCTATGTGTGTCTGGCGATTGATTATGTGATCTGGAAACGCAAGGAGTGGCCCCCGACCCTGCTAAACGGGCTTCTTCTATTCGGGCCGCAGATTATTCTAAATGGCGCAGTCGCCTCTGTCTGGAATCCGTTCAAGACAGCGTTCGGCGGCTACCAAAACCTGACCACCTTCTCCGACCGGCTGCTTCTTTTCTACTGGTATTGGCGCGACATGAATTGGTGCGAGTATTTCGCGCTGCCCATGTTGGTTCTCGCCTTGATCGTCGGAATAACCCGGCGTCGGCCCTGGCTTGTGCGCGGTTGCATTGCGGTGGCCGTTTACACCACTTTCATCACGGTGATTTCGCCCCAGATCATGAATGTCACATCGGTGGCCGACGTGCGTTATACGCATGCGATTATTCCCCTGGCCATTGCCCTGGAAGCGGGCGCGCTGTGCATTTTATTCGGGCGGCGGACCATCCTGCTCATCGGCGCGGCGATTATTGTTTTCGGCACCAATCTGCTCAACGGCGGGCCGTTTCTCCAGAGTGGTTTGCGCTCGACGATCCTGAGCTTTGCTAGCGAATTGCTGCATCCTCAGACCGAGCCTTATTCGCCGACGGCGCAGTGGATCAATGAGCACGTTCCTGCGGGCGATTCGATTTGGGTGCTGCCTGACTATGCAACTTACCCGCTCATGTTTCGCGCTCCAGATGCGATTTATGCGTGGCAATTTCAATGGCCGCCGCGACCCGATTTCGCGCGCCTGCCGATGATTCATTTTGCAGGGCAAGATCCGCCCGATTACCTCATTGCGTTCGGCCCTTCACTGGGTGAGATGGCCCAAGCCCTCCAGCAGTGGAACCGGCCCAATGTGACCTATGAGCAAGCGGCGACGATTCCCGTTTTCTGGAAGGACCTCTATCGCCCCGAGCTCTTTTGGCGCGTCTTCGAGCCGGTGACGAATTTCGATCTGCGCTCCCAGGCCGTTTATGTTTTCCGGCGAACCAATCCGCCGATTGCCACACACTGAATCGCTTCACTCAATTTCGCATGTTTATGATTTTTCAAAAGCGCACGGACCGAATCGCCGCGATGGTGGTGGGAGCTGTCGTGCTCGCATGCCTTCTCCTGGCGTTAGTGCTGCCTTCGGGCGCACTCCTTTCGTCGAACAACACCGACATGATCGCGGAGTTTGTTTCGTGGCGGGCTTATCTCGCCGAAAGCCTGCGCCATGGGCATCTCCCGCTCTGGAATCCCTATACCTATGGAGGTCAGCCTTTCCTTGGCGGCTTCGAGTCGGCGGTACTCTATCCGCCGAACCTCCTGTTTCTTTTAATGCCACTGGCTCCGGCGCTCAATTTTTCGATGCTGCTCCATCTCGTGATTCTCGGGTGGGGCATGGAACGCTGGGCGAGCCGTCGCGGGATCAATCCATGGGCGGCGGGTTTGGCTGGGTTTGTCGTGCCTCTTTCAGGAGCGGTGTTTCCCCACGTTTACGCGGGCCATCTTTCCAATCTTTGCACGATGGCGTGGGCACCCTGGATTTTTTTGGGACTGGAATCGTGGGTGTTGCGGGCGGATCGCCGGGGGCTTTCCCTCGCATGCGCGGCGGTCTGTCTCCAGATTCTGGCCGGTCACGTCCAATATTTTTTCTATACGGCGGTGGCCGCGGGATTGCAGGCGCTGGTTATTTCCGTGGCGGAACCGGGGGCGCGATGGCGGGCGCTTCCGGCTGTGGCGGGTTGCTATCTGGCCGGGGCCGCGATGGGGGCGGCGCAGCTTTTGCCCGGCCTGGCTGCTTCGGCCGAAGGCATCCGGCAGCAAAAGCTTGATTATGACTTCGCGGCGATGTTCGGCTTTCCGCCTGAGAATTTTCTCACGCTCCTCGCGCCCGGATTTTTTGGCGGCCTGGGCCAGCCCACTTATTGGGGGCGCTGTTACCTCTGGGAAATGACGCTTTTTATCGGGACGGCGAGCCTTCTCCTGATTGCGATTGCCTGTTGCGACAATCGCCGACGGCGGCAGGCCTATACCGACCTGACGGTGGCGGGACTTTTGTTGCTGCTAGCGTCCGGGGTGCATATGCCGCTTTTTGGACCTCTCTATGATTATGCGCCCGAGTTTGGACACTTTCGTTCGTGGTCGAAATTCATCTTTCAGGCAACGCTGTTTCTGATGCTTGCCGCCGCCGGTGGTGCCGATTTTTTGTTGCGCGAAAAGCGGCCTGTTCCGCGAGTGGCCTGGTGCGGCATCGTGGCGGGAATCGCGGCGGCCGGGGCGGGATTGGTTTTGCTCATCTGGCCGGAAGGCATCGCCGGGCTGTTCGGCGTGGTGGCGTCGAGCCAGGAGAGTTATCTGTCGCCGGCTTTTTTTCGGAATGCCGATTTCATGCAGCACGCGGGCACGGACGCCGGGGTTGCGCTCGGGCTGGGTGGTCTGGCTCTGATTGCCGCCGGGGCGGCGCTGCTTTTCCGAGGCAAGTGGCCCACTCTGCGATGGGCGGTGCCGTGCCTGTTGGTGCTGGAGATGATTGCCTTTGCCTGGGGAGACGTGGCGGTTTCAAGTTTGTCCGACGCGATGCCCGACGGCCTGCGGAAATTCGTTTCGGATCATCCCGGCGATTATCGGGTGATCGATCTTGACCTGGCGAACAACGGGTTCCTTCTCGGCGCGGGCGATCTGTGGGGGAATAATCCCTCGGTGCTGCGGCGCTATGCCGAGTTCATGACGTTTACCCAGGGGGGCAATCCGAATCACGCCGAGCAGTACGTCACTTTCAAGAAGCTCGATCCGCTCTACGCGATGCTTCGGTTGCGCTACGGATTTTTGCCGACGGCGCAAGGGATGCAGGTCGTGGAGAGTCCTACGCCACCGTTGCCGAGGCTGCTGGTTGTGTCCGATTGGAAAATGCCGGGCGGGCGTGACGCGATCTTCACTAGCATGCGCGATCAGGGCTTCGATCCGGCGAAAACTATCCTACTGGAGAGCCAGCCGGAGCCTGCTCCGCAGCCGGGCGCAGTTGGATCGGCCACGCTGAAAGCAGAGTCGCCGGATGAGTTGGAGATCGAGGCCGAGACCGACAAGCCTGCGCTGCTTCTCATCACCGATCTCTATACGCGCGACTGGCGAGCCGAGGCGCTGCCCGGGAGCGTCCAGCAAACCTACAGCCTGATGCCCGCCGATTACATTTTGCGCGCGGTGCCGCTGACGGCGGGACATCATCATCTGCGAATCGTCTACGCGCCGCCGAGCTTCCCGATTGGGCTCGGCATTTCGGCGGCGGCCTGGGCGTTCTGGCTGGGATTCTTTATTTGGACGGCGCGGACGGCACCGTGTGTGGTCGACGATGGCCACGCTCTTAGGAACGCGGCTACGTCTTCTTCGCCACGAGCAGGGAAGAAACGGAGGCGTTGAATTTGTAGCCGCCGCTACCCCTTCTTCTTCGCCACGAGCAGCGAAGAAACGGAGGGGTGGAATTTGTAGCCGCTGCCGAAGGCGAGCTGCTGGTGCGGCGTTTTCTTGTAGAAGTCGGTCAGGTCGGGCTGATACTTGTCTTTGAAAAGATCGATCGGCCCGGTGTAGTCGCCGTAGGGAATCACCTGCCATTTCGACGAGCTGAAATCGCGCAGGGGAATGCCCGAGTCGTCCTCGACCACGCCGAGGCTGTCGTCGAGGATGCCATTGCGGATCGTCGAAAAATAATCCTCGTAGAGAAGATAGGAGGCGGCTTTGAGGTAGGTGATCCCCGGCCCGAGGCGGTGCATGAGCCGGACAAAGCCGGGGTTGTCTTTCAGGCCGTCGTTGCCGAGATCGGCCTGGAAATAGAGCAGCGTGCGGCCGCTGTCGTAGCTGATCTGGACGCCCGGCGCGCCCGAAATTCCCTCGCCGTGCGCATGGAGGGTGCCGTCGTGGGCGAGGACAACATACTGAATGCTGTTGATGGGATGGCCCTGGCGCGCAAGGAAGACGGCCATCGCGGGCATGAGGCCGTCGACGAGTTGGTTGTTAAAATCGACTTTCATGTCCTTGGTCTTGAAGAAACTCGCGGCCAGGATGGTGAAGAGGGAGGTCTTGATCTGCGCCAGGTAAGGCCCGAGTTTTCCGTCCTGCTGGAGTTTGGCCAGATCGGGCATCGTGCCGACCGGTTCCAGGCCGGCCATGAGCAGGACTTTGGAATCGGGGAAAAGCGTGTCGGCGTAGAGGACGTCGGGGCCGCTGAAGGGATAGAAAACCGTGCGGGTCTCGTCGCGCAAACCGCCCAGTTCGCTGCCGCCCCATGCGCGCATGGCGTTGAGGCGCATGTGTTGGAGGGAATTCCAGTTGCTATCGAGCGCTTGCTGGTAATCGCTCCATTCCCTGGTCGATTCCCAAGGAGCGTTGCCGCCGGGGGCCTTTTCGCCGGCCAGCCCGCGTGCGCAGGCGTTGATGCGGTCGAAATCTTCGGAGGAGAGGGGCGTTGCCGGCAGGAGCGGCGACGACTCGGGGGAGGCCGTGGCGACGGGCTGTGCGACATGCGTGGGTTCATCGCTCCATGCGGGAGGCGCCGCGCCCGGCGGTAAAATCAAAAGCGCGAGGGCCAGGAGAGGCAGTGTCGGGAGGGTAAGAGAAAGGCGTGGGCCGTGAGGCTGGGCGGTCATAAAGGAAACGCGAGCTTAGAAGTCATCTCGAAATAAGCCAAGAGCGCGTTTCATGCCGAAGTTTCCGGCAACGTTTCGCCTCGGAGCTGCTCGACCGGGACATTGCGGCTGGCCCAGAGATAAATGGGGATGCCGAGCAGAACGGTGGCCGCCCCGATCAGGGTTTGCGTGGGATAATAACCACAGTTTTTGATCAGGCAGAAAACAGTGACGGTTCCAAAGATGACGGGCGTGACAGGATAGCCGAAGGTGCGGTAGGGCCGGGCAAGTTTCGGTTCGCGAAAGCGGAGGACAATCACGCCGACGACCGCCAGCAGCGACCAGAACCAGAGGACCGAACTGACATAGTTGACGATGTCGTTGGGTTTGAAAAAGAGGAGTACAAAAATGACGCCAAATTGGTAAAGAAGCGCCACGTAGGGCACGCGGGTCTGGGTGGTGCGGCCAAAAAGGCCGAGCTTGGGATAGGTCGCGCCAATCGCCTCGGTCACGCGGGAGCCGACCCACATCATTCCGCTGACGTTGGCGACGAGGCCCACGCAGATTAGGGTGCTGGTGATCCGCGCGCCCGTCGCGCCGAAGATATGCCGGCCTGCGATATGGGCGACAATAAGCTTCGGGTTGGCCATGGCCGCGAGCGGCGTGGAATAGAGAAACACGGCGTTGACCGCGACGTAGAGAAGGATGACGAAACCGGTGCCCAGGATGAGCGCGCGGGGAAGCGCTTTCGCCGGGTTGCGGACTTCCTCGACGATATAGGATGCTGCGTTCCAGCCCGAGTAGGAGTACATCACCCAGAAGAGGGAGGTCAGGAATGATCCGCTGCAGAGAAGGCTCCAGTCGGTAACGTGAGGCCGGAAGATGATCGGCTGGGGCTTGGCGGTGCTGAAGCCGAAAATGACGAAGGCGATGAGAAGTAGAACGGTCATCGTTGTCGCCGCGGCCTGAAACACACCCGTGAAACGGAGACTGCGAAGGTGGGCCGCCGTGGCCCCGGCCACGAGTAGGAACGTCATGATGTGTTCGCCGTTGTTGGGCATCATCCGCGAGAGGATGGGGAAGGCTTGGCAGACGTACTGGCCGAAGGCCTGGGCGCTGATGGCAATGGGCGCGGCAAAGCCAATCGTGATCGAGGTGAGGCCGGCGCAGAATCCGACCCCCGGATGGTAGATGCGGGAGAGAAAATTATATTCGCCGCCGGACCGGGGCAGTGCCGTGGCCAGTTCCGCGTAGCAGAGCGCGCCACAAAGCGCGAGGACGCCGCCGACAACCCAGAGCATAATGAGCGGAAAGACACTGTTGCTGAGGAGGGAAGCGCCGTTGGGCGAAAATCCGATGATCTGGAAGCTGAGCGCGGTGAAAACGCCGGTGCCGATCATGTTGGAGACGACGAGAGCGGCTGCGGGCCAGGTCGAGACGGCTTGTTTGGCGGGAGACGTTTTCACGGTGAACCTGAGAAACTCGATGCAGGTCGAGTGGCGCGCATCCAGTCTACTCTAGCAAAGAAACCAGTTTGTGACATCATTTCTGAATGGAATTTGGTGTAACGATTCGGCGGGGATTAATCGTAGTTGGAGGAAAATATTTTGCGCGGAGAACGCAGAGTTCGCAGAGGCCGGCTGTAAGTTATTGATGCTTTGTTGTTAATGGGTTTCCGTTAATCTCCCGAGCTAAATTCGCCGCCACTTGCGGCGCGCAGGTCCGGCTTTTGGGTGAAAAAAAATAAGCGAATCAGCCGAATCAGGCGAATGGAGCGAATGGAGCGGCACGAAATGGCTTCTTCGTCGGATTAGGAAGAGAGTTGGGATCGTGTTAGATGTCATGTCAGCAGTATCGCACAGAACAATCCGAGGGCGGTAGCACTGCAAAGCCTAAATTGCTACGGTAGCCTATTATTTTTGGTTTTTAGGCCATCAGGAAGCCGAGCAGCTGGTTTTTTTTCTGAATCCCCGATAACCCGCTGCTTACGGCGGGGTTCTTTATTCCCTTGGATTGAATTTCCCGAAGGCGGCCTCTGCTTGGAAGGTAGCCGGCGCAGGCCCTTGCGCCGGACCGTCGCCCGGCACACTCGGGTGGTGGTCAACGGCGACCTCTGAAAAGGCGGCATGTAAAGTAAGTTTGACACGCCTCTGGGATTTTGGGAGATGTAAGGCAACCTTTACACGCGGGAGCCAAATCATGAACAAAGACAAAATCAGCATCTACTACTTGGGCGAATTGTTGGGCAGCCTTTTCTTGTACCTCTTTGTCCAGTTTTCTTCGATAGCCGTCGCACATGCAATGCCGGAAGGTATCGAGCGAACGCTGGTTTTATTTAGTCCTTTGGTGCCCTTCCTGCTGATGATCGGCGTCGTGGCGAGGTATTTTGGGCGGGTTGACGAATACATGCGGCTGAAAATCCTGGAAAACTGGGGCATGACAGCAGCCATAACCGGGGTGTTGACTTTCACCTACGGTTTTTGTGAGAACGTGGGATTTCCACGGCTTAGCATGTGCATGATCATGCCCGTGATGGGCACGGTTTCCGCCTTGCTTTTTATCGCTGGCAGGATAGTCCGCCGATGAAAAATACATTCCAGGAATTACACGAACCTTGCATATAGGAGCAACATCATGCACACACGCAAAATCTTCATCCGCTATTGCGCCGAAATGTCGGGTGCTTTTCTTCTCTACGCGCTGGCCCTGTGGGTCGCCCACGATATCGGTTTTCACATGCAAACCGGAATCGCGCGGACCCTGGTGCTGGTGTGCCCGATGGGGCCGGTCCTGCTGGTGGTGTGGGCCATCGTGCGCCAGTTTCAGCGCGTTGATGAATACTGCCGGAAGCAGATGGTGGAAACCATCGCGATTGCGTTCGGAATAACCGCAGGCTGGACGCTCACCTACGGCTTTTTGGAGAATGATGGATTTCCGAAGTTGAGTATGTTCACGGTGTGGCCTGTCATGGGGGCGGCTTGGATATTTGTTGTCTTTGTTAGGCATCTCACGAGCCGATGAAAAACATTCTCCGTGAACTTCGCGCTGAGCGGGGCTGGAGCCAGGCCGATCTTGCCGACCGGCTGGAGGTTTCCCGGCAGACCATTAATGCCATTGAGACGGGCCGGTACGATCCAAGCCTTCCACTGGCCTTTAAAATCTCCCGGCAGTTTAAGCTTAGGATCGAAGACATTTTCGTTGGTTAGAACGGAGCAGGGAGTGGTATCGGTCAAATAGAAGCTTGGAATCGAAGTGGAGCGGCTCCAAAATCGGGTTTCCTACATGAAGCGTTCGTTTTGGTCACTCATCGCGGTGCAGATTCAAGTCCTGCTGAATGACAATGCCGCCAAGCTTATGCTCATTACGCTGGGTGCCGCGGTGGCGCCGGAACTGTTGCCGCCGAAGCTGTTCCTGCACCATCCCGAATACGCCCAGATGTGTGCCAAGCAGATCAAGACGATTTTGGCGGCGATCATCATCCTGCCGTTCATTCTTTTTGCCCCGACGGCGGGTTGGGTTTCGGACCGTTTTTCCAAGCGCAATGTGATCATTACGACCCTGTGGGCGCAGTTCGCCATCATGGCGATGATCGGGACGGCGCTTTACTTCCAAAACCTCTCGCTCGCGATTTCCGGCCTGTTTTTGCTTGGGCTGCAATGCGCTATTTTTTCGCCGGCCAAGCAGGGAATCGTCAAGGAGATCGTCACGGCGACAAAAATCAGCTCGGCCATCGGGATCGTCGAGGTGACGGCGATTGCCAGCATGCTCATCGGCGGATTGGCCGGCGGCGCGCTCTACGATTTTTGTTTTGGAACCATGGGCAATCCCTGGTACGCCGCCGAGGCGACGATGGGGGTGCTGACCGTCCTGGCCCTCCTGTCGTTGATTGCGGGTTACCAGATCAAGGCAACCCCGGCGCACACCAACCAGCCCTTCCGGCGGGGTTTGCTGTGGGAGCATTTCGGGCAGTTGCGCGATGTCTGGCGCGAGCCGCCGATCCGGCTCTGCGTGCTCGGCATTACCTATTTTTACGGATTGGCCGGTGCGCTTTACCTCACCTTGTTCGAGGTCTCCGATTCGCTCCACGCCAGCGCCAACCACGTCGGCACCGCGTCCCACACCGGCCTCTACGCGGCGACGCTGGGCCTGGGCATCATCTGCGGCAGTTTCCTGGTCACGCGAATGACGACCCATCAGGTTGAAATCGGCCTGATCCCGATTGGCTCGGCCGGGCTGATTGCCAGCGCGGTGCTGGCGGGCCTGTCGAATCCGGCGCATGGCTTTTTTCTAGCCGCCCTCTTTTGCCTCGGGCTGGCCGGCGCGCTTTTTGTCGTGCCGCTCAATGCTCATTTGCAGGAGCAGGTCGAGCCGGAGCGACGAGGACGAATCCTCAGCGCCAACAATCTCTGCGTGAATCTTTTTGGCATTGTCGCGGTGTTGCTGCAATACGTCGTCTCGGCCTGGTTCAACGTTTCCCCCCGCCACCAACTCCTGCTCTACGCGGTCCCGACGGCGCTGCTCACGGCTTACATCATTTTTTTGACGCCCGAGGGCCTGCTGCGCCTGGCGCTGGGCTTGGTGGGGCGCACCTTTTACCGCGTGACGCCGGTCGGGCTGGAAGCGATGCCCGCCACCGGCGGGGTGCTCTTGTTGCTAAACCACGTTTCTTATGTGGATGCGGTGATTTTGCAATTGGCCTGCCCGCGCCCGATCCGGTTTTTGGTCTACGACCAGATTTACAGGGCCCGGTTTCTCCACTGGGGGCTGCGCTTGCTCGGGGCCATTCCGATCAGCCCGAAGATCGCGCGCACGGCCATTGAAACGGCTGTGAACGCGCTCGCCCGGGGCGAAGTGGTCTGCCTGTTTCCAGAGGGCGCGCTGACCCGGACGGCGACGTTGCAAAAACTCAATCGCGGCTATGAATTGATCGCCCGCAAGGCCCGCGTGCCCGTCATGCCCGTCTGGCTGGAGAACGTCTGGGGCTCGATCTTTTCCTATTACGGCGGTTCTTTTTTCTGGAAATTGCCGAGGGTTGTTCCGCTGCGCGTCTGGCTTTATTTCGGCGCGCCGATCAAGGCGGAGCAGGCCACGCCCGAGGCGGTGCGGCGCTCCCTCTACGATTTGTCGGCATCCGCTTTTCAGGCGCGGCCCGAATTGAAATCGCATGTCGCTTACGAGACGCTGCGCGGTTTGCGCAAAAAATTCTTCTCGCCGGTGATCGTCGACGCCTATTCCGGGAATCGCTCGTTGACCGGGGGCGACTTATTGACGGTGGGAATCGTCCTCTCATTTTGGCTGAGAAAGAATGTGCCCGAAAAACGGATCGGCATTGTTCTGCCGCCGGGCATCGGCGCGACGGTCGCCAATCTGGGCGTGCTGCTGGCGGGCAAGATTCCCGTGAACCTGAATTTCAGCGCCGGTCGCGCGGCCAACGAAGCGGCCATCGCCCGCGCGGGCATTCAGCGCCTCATCACGGTTGCCCCCGTTGTCGAGCAGATCAAGGATTTCCCCTGGCTGGAGAACCAGATCGATATCGCCGATCTGTGCAAGGGGTTCTCGCCCGCCGAACTGAAGCGCTGGGGGATGATCGCGTGGCTGGCCCCGCTTCCCATTCTGCGCCGATGGGTGGGCGTTCCGAGAGAGGGCGACCGCGAGGAAGCCGCGCTGCTTTTCACCAGCGGCAGCGGCGGCGAACCCAAGGCGGTGGTGCTGACTCATCGCAACATTCTCGCCAACACCGCGCAGATCGGCGCGATCCTGGGAAAAATCCATATCGAATCCATTCTCGGTTCGCTGCCGGTTTTCCACAGTTTTGGATTTACCGTCACATTTTGGTGGCCGCTGCTGGGCGGCCCGCGCGTCATCACCTATCCGAATCCGCTCGATACCCAGAAGATCATCGAGACGATTGAGCGTCATAAACTGCAGCTTCTCATCACCACGCCGACATTTTTGCGCGCCTTCCTGCGCAAGGCGAAACCGGAACAGCTTCGCACGCTCAAGATGGTCGTCACTGGCGCGGAGAAATTGCCGCTCGATCTGCTGCGCGAATTCGAATCGAGATTTGGCATCCAGGTCAGCGAAGGTTACGGCATGACGGAGGCGTCGCCGGTCGTCGCCGTCAATCTTTTCGACGAGCCGCCTTCGCATATGAATCCCGATGGCGTCCTGGGACGGCGGATCGGCAGCGTCGGGCGGATGATCCCCGGGATGTCGGCGCGAATCCGGGACCCGGAGACGGACGAGGACCTCGAGCTTTTCCAGTCGGGAATGCTCTGGCTGCGCGGCGCGAATATTTTCGAGGGTTACTTCAAGGAGACCGACCAGACCACCGCCGTGCTGCGCGACGGCTGGTACAAAACGGGCGACGTGGGCCGTCTCGATGAGGATGGCTTTCTTTTTATCGAAGGACGCATGAGCCGGTTCTCCAAGATTGCGGGCGAAATGGTGCCGCACATGCAGGTCGAGCAAAAGATCATCGAGGCGCTCGATCTCCATCCCGCGCACGGGGAGGGTCCCGCTGTCGCGGTGCTCGGCCTTCCCGATGCAAAGCGGGGCGAGAGCCTCGTTGCACTGACCACCTTGCGCGTCGACCAGGCCGAGTTGCGGCGGCGGCTGGCCGCGCTGGGACTGCCCAATCTCTGGATTCCGAAGGTGGTGAAACAGGTCGCGTCGATTCCGATCATGGCGACGGGCAAGCTTGACGTGCGCGCGTGTCAGCGGCTCGCGGAGCAGGCTGCCGCGCCAGTGGAAACACCGGTCGCGCCGGTGGCAGGGCCATGACGATCCTCGTGAGCTGCCAAAGATTGTAATGCCGTCTCCTGCCGCGACTGGTGCTTGTTCCCGCGGCGGGTGTGGCTATGATAGACTCATTCAACAAGACACTTTCATGTCCCCGCCAAACAACACCGTCTTTGAAATTCATTCCGGCATCGTGCTGAAGGGGCGGCTGAGCATGGCGAAAGACATCGTCCTGACGGGGAAATTCGAAGGCGAGCTGCAAACGCTCGGATGCCTTACCGTGGCGTCCGGTGGCGTCGTGACGGGCTCGATCGACGCTGGGGCGCTTGTGCTGGAACCGGGCAACCAGGTCGAGGCCAGAGTGAGGGTCGGCGCGCCATCTCGCCCCAAGGCCGCCACGGTGACCGAAGAGATCAAAAAGGCGGTGGGAAGTCGCTGGACGGGCAGATTTCAAAAACTGAAGGAATTCGCCCTGGGCTGGAAATAACGCGCCGATGAAAAAGCCGATCCTTCATGAAGTGACCTGTCCGCACTGCCAGGGAACGCAGGACGAGCCCGAAGGCGTCATATCCACCAATTGCCGCACATGCGGGAAGTATTTCAAGCTCGGCGCCAAAACCGAGACCCGCAGCGTTCGCGCGCCCAAGGCGAACCGCGAGGTTTTTTGCGTCAACTGCGGCGCGCCCAACCTGGTTGCCAGCGCGGCGCTTTCGACGCAGTGCATCCGGTGCAGCCATTACCTCGAACTCGGCGACAAGGTCGTGAAGGGCGTGCACACGGGAAAATTATACGCCTACGACGATGTGCTCTTTGCGGAAGGCTGCTCCTTCAAGGGAATGGAGGCGACGGGCCGGCGCATGGAAGTGCGCGGAAAAGTTTTCAGCAAGCTGCGCGCGACGGAGGAAATCGTTGCGGCGGAAGGCTGCGATATTTCCGGGGAATTGCACGCGCTGGTGGTGCGGATCGAGCGCGGGGCCCATGTCAAAGTGCAGGAGCTCGCGTGCGCGCGGCTGATGGTGAGCGGCTTGGTGGAAATCAGCGGCACACTCACCGCCTCGGAGATTATCTTGAGCGACGGGGCTGTTTTTTCGGGGCGGCTGGACGTGCCCGGCTCGAAGCTGAGGGTGGAATCGGGAGTCAGCGCGCAATTCGATTCCATCACCTGCGACGAAATTACGGTGGAAGGGCAGGTCAAGCTCGGCACGTCACTTGCCGCCGAAAAAATCGCGGTGCTCAACGGCGGCTCGCTCACGTCGCCGGTCGTCCGCGCGGCGCGCATTGAAGTCGGGCCGGGCAGTACGCTTCAGGCCCTGGTCGAGAAGTATGTGCCCAGGGAAACGCCGAAGGAACCCGAGCCGGAGGCGGTAATCTGAGTCTCATTTCGATGTAGTCCAAGGTCATTTTGAATCGCTAATTTCGCCAACTCCATTTTCGTTCGCCTTTCCCTTCTTTACGCTCAACCTGTAGCTTAATTCTCTGGCTGACTATGAGTCGTTCCTTTTCCCTAAAATTTCTTTTGGCCCTGATCATAGGGCTGTCGGTGGTTTTGGGATTTGATCGCCTCGATGTCTCTTCCCTTAGCGCTCCGTTGTGTCTTGCGATCGTGCTTATGGTGCTTTCCTTACGTCAAAAGCCATCCCTTGTTATCACGGTTAGTATCGTTTATGTCCTGCTGATAACCTATTCCGCATTTTACTTTCTTTATCATTCCAGCCGGCCTCAACTTCCATTTCCTTATCCCCTGTTCGCGCTGTTCCAGAGGCTGGGAGTTTTCGTCGTCGTCTGCGCGATGGCTATATACATGTCCTTTTACCGGACGAGTTCGGAACAGTTGCTCGCCGATGTGCGAAACACTCTAAGCAAGCTGCCCGTTCCCGTCGTGGTTTCTGATGCAAATGGCCTGATCATCTACACGAATGAATTTCTGAACGAGTCCCTGAAATATCTACCCCCCGACCTGACGGGCCAGAGGTACACTGACTTCTTCATGCCCGCTGTCCCTGAGGGAAAAGCGATGCGGCGCTACCTCGAACTTTTTGGAATCGAAGCCAACAGCGTTCACGAAATCGATATCCTGCCATTCGGCGCGTCGGCTCCCATGCTCGCGCGCATGACCTGCCATGGGACCGGTTCCAAGCGCACCATGATTACTGTTCTTCATCCGCCGGACAGCACGCTGAGGCGGGTTTTCGGCAGCGACAAACGGTGAAGCGACCGACGATTGACGTCTTCTCCTCGCCGCCGCCTGTTATCAGAAAAAGCCGTTGCACAGCGCATGAAGTTTGACAAACTCTGTATTATGAGCGCACTCACCTCCTCACCCGCCTGGCAAAACCTCCAGCAACATTATAACGCGAACAAGCTTGTCGCCATGCGCGACCTTTTCGCCAGCGACCCGGAGCGCTTCGCAAAATTCTCCCTCGAATTCGATGGTGTCCTGCTCGATTTCTCCAAGAACCGGATCACCGATGAGACGATGGGCCTTCTCCGCGCGCTGGCTGTCGAGCGCGATGTCGCCGGCTGGGCGAAAAAGATGTTCACCGGCGAAAAGATCAACATCACCGAGGACCGCGCCGTGCTGCACATCGCGCTGCGCAATCGCTCGAATCGCCCCATCTTCGTCGATGGCAAGGATGTCATGCCCGAGATCAACGCCGTCCTCGCGCACATGCAGGAATTTTCCAGCGCGGTCCGGTCCGGCGAATGGAAGGGCTACACAGGTAAGGCGATCACCGATTTTGTCAACATCGGCATCGGCGGCTCCGATCTTGGGCCGGTCATGGTCACAGAGGCGCTCAAGGCCTACGCGCAGCCGAATCTCAAGGCTCACTTCGTTTCCAATGTCGATGGCACGCACATGGCCGAGACGCTAAAAAAGCTCTCGCCCGAGACGACCCTTTTCATTGTCGCCTCGAAGACCTTCACTACGCAGGAGACGCTGACCAATGCGCACTCCGCCCGCAACTGGTTCCTTGCCGCGGCGAAAGACGAAGCGGCCGTCGCCAAACATTTCGTTGCGCTCTCGACCAATGAGAAGGAAGTGCGCAAGTTCGGCATCGACCCGGCCAATATGTTCGGCTTTTGGGATTGGGTGGGCGGCCGTTACTCGCTCTGGAGCGCAATCGGGCTGCCCATCGCGTTGAGCGTCGGCTTCGATAATTTCGTCGCGTTGCTCGAAGGCGCGCATGCAATGGACGAGCATTTTCTCAACGCGCCGGCGGAGAAAAATCTCCCGCTCACGCTCGGCCTGCTCGGCGTCTGGTACAACAATTTCTTCGGCGCGCGCACCCACGCGATTCTCCCCTACGACCAGTACATGCACCGCTTCCCCGCCTATTTCCAACAGGGCGACATGGAAAGCAACGGCAAGGGCGTCACGCGCGACAGCGAACCCGTCGACGCCATCACCGGGCCGGTGATCTGGGGCGAGCCAGGCACGAACGGTCAGCACGCTTTTTACCAGCTCATCCACCAGGGCACGCAATGGATTCCCGCTGATTTCCTCGCGCCCATCGAGACCCAGAACCCGCTCGGCGAGCACCACATCATTTTGCTTTCCAACTTCTTCGCGCAGACCGAAGCGCTGATGCGCGGAAAGAACGCCGACGAGGTGCGCGCGGAATTGGTGAAGGAGGGCATGAGCGGCGAGCGGCTCGAAAAGCTGATCCCGCACAAGGTCTTCACCGGCAACCGCCCAACGAATTCGATTATGTTCCCGAAGCTGACGCCGAAAACGCTCGGCATGTTGATCGCGATGTACGAGCACAAGATTTTCACGCAGGGGATCATCTGGAACATCAACTCGTTCGACCAGTGGGGCGTCGAACTCGGCAAGCAACTCGCCAAGGCGATTTTGCCGGAGCTCGAAACGCCTGGCGTGGTCGCCAGCCACGACTGCTCGACAAACGGACTGATCAATCGCTTCAAGGAGTACCGCGCCGCGCACGGGATTGGGAAACAGTAGGCGATCAGTGGTAGCCCGCGATCTCCGAGCGCGGGCCTCTGAACCCCGTCGCCCGGAGGTCGACGGCTACCTTCAATCCAGCAAAAAAATAGTGAGTTTCTTCGGCCCGTGCGCGCCGAGAACGAGAATGCGCTCGATGTCGCCGGTGCGGCTGGGGCCCGTGATGAAAGAGAGAAAGCTGGGCCAGTTTGGAGCGTAAAGGTTGCGGGCCAACTGAAGCGCCGATGCGAGATCGGGAACCATCTGACTGCGTTGCGCGATGACGATATGATGCGGCGGCAGCACCGAAAGCGCGCGGCCCCCGGCGCTCGGGCTGCTCACGAGAACGCTTCCAGTTTGCGCGACAAGCGCATCGCAGCCGGTGATCGCGGCATCGCATTGTTCCAGATCGGCGGCGGTGTAACCGGGATCGGTCAGCAGGCAGGGCAGGCCAAGTTTTTCGGCGAGGGCAGTCGCGACGGGATGACGATGCGTGGCGATTCGTTTCCAGTTATTTTCGCTCGCGAGCGCGGCGAGTTGCGCGGCGGCTTCGTCTGCGGACGCGACCGGGCGAAAATCGGCTTTCAGTTGCGCGGCGTTTTGCGCGAAGAGAGCGATTTGGTCATCGAGACTCTCCCCGACGGCCGGGAGCCATGCGCGAAAAGCATTGGACGCGGGCAGGGGAGCATGGACATCGGGATGGTTCGCGTCCGGCGCATCGGCGTCCTCGTGGTCGCCATGACGATGTGGTGCGGGCTGGTGCAGGGCTTCGCGGATGCGGGCGAACACGGCTTCGCGTTGATCAAGGGGTGCCATGTTTCGCCTCCGAGTCGGATTTCTTTTTACGCCAATAGTCCGCAAAACTCTCGTGCGCAGGCGCGGGAAATTCCCTCGTCTGGGTCCAGTTTTGAAGCGGATTGAGCGGCGTGCCGTTGACAAGCTTGTGAAGCGGAAAAACGATCGCGCCAAGTTTGCCGGCAATCCGATACAACGCCGGGCGGCGCATCACAAAAACAAAGCCCGCGTAGAGAATTTTTTCCCACCAGAGCGGATTTTTGCGCATCGCATTGCGGCGGTTCTGAAGAAGATGACGATGCAGGTCGATGCCGACGGGGCAGGTTTCGGTGCACGCGCCGCAAAGCGACGAGGCCGAGGAAAGATGCTTCCAATCTTGCAGGCCGCGCAGATGCGGCGTGATGACCGAGCCAATTGGCCCCTGGTAGGTCGTGCCGTAGGAATGGCCGCCGACATTTTTGAAAATGGGACAGACATTGAGGCACGCGCCGCAACGGATGCAGTGGAGCGCGTCGCGTTGCTCGGGGTCGGCAAGCAGTTCCGTGCGGTGGTTGTCGAGCAGCACGACGTGGAATTGCTCCGGGCCGTCGATTTCCCCAGGCTGGCGCGGGCCTCCGTAGAGCGTGTTGTAGCAGGTAAGCTGCTGCCCGGTGCCCATCGTGGCCAGCATCGGCAGAAATAGTGCCAGATCTTCGAGGCGCGGCAGGACTTTTTCAATGCCCAGGACGGCCACATGAATTTTCGGCAGGGAGGTTGTCAGCCGCGCGTTGCCTTCGTTTTCCGTGATGGAAATCATTCCGGTTTCGGCGACGGCGAAGTTGGCGCCGCTGATGCCCATGTCGGCCTCGACATATTTTTGGCGCATGACCTGGCGAGCGATCATCGTCAGCGCTTCGGGATCGGTGGTCGCTTCGGAGCCCAGTTCCTTCTGAAACAAGGCGCCAATTTGTTCCCGCGTCAGGTGCATCGCGGGAAAGACAAAATGGTAGGGCGGTTCGCGGCGCAACTGGACGATGTACTCGCCGAGGTCTGACTCAAGAACCGAAAAACCATTCTTTTCGAGGGCATCATTGAGATGAATTTCCTCGGTGGTCATGCTTTTCGATTTAATGATCAAGCGGACGCCGTTTTCCTTCGCGACGTTGAGGATGTAATCGCGTGCCTGCTCGGCATTGGAGGCGACAAAGACGCGCGTGCCGCGTCCCTCAAGTTTTGTGATGAATTCCTGGAGATATTTGTCGAGGTGATTCACCGCCTCCCACTTGATTTCGGAAGCGGCTTGGCGCGCTTCGCTCCAGTTTTGAAACTTTCGCCGGGTTGTGTCGCGCGTCACCTCATATCCGCCGAGCGCGCGCCGAATGAAGGCGCGTTGCGTCACGTTCGCCGTGACCCGTGCTGCCGCACGCTTGAAGTCCTGGGCGAAGGTGGTCATGTCTGCGCGAGAATTTCCGCTAGGTGAAGGCATCGGATCGGTTTGCCCTGGCGCTTGAGCATCCCCTCGATTTGCATCAGGCAGCTCGAGTCGTTGGAGACGACGGTATCGGCCCCGGTTTCGAGCAGCGATGCGCATTTGACTTCGCCCATCGCGGTGGAGATGGACGGAAACTTGACGGCGAACGTGCCGCCGAAACCGCAGCAGGTTTTTGCCTCCGCCATCTCGACCAACGTGAGTCCCCGGACATGCTTGAGCAATTTGCGCGGCTGGCTTTCAATGCCGAGTTCGCGCAGGCCATGGCAGCCGTCGTGAAACGTTACCGTGCCGTCAAAGCGCGCGCCGACGTCGCTCACGCCGAGTTTATTCACAAGAAAGTCGGAGAACTCATAGATCTTCGGTGCGAGTTTGAGAGCATCGAACAGGCGCGGCGTATCCTTGAAAAGCTCCGGATAAAACACCTTCATCATCGCGCCACACGATCCGGATGCGCTGACGATCACGTCGCTGTCGGCGAAGACATCGAGCGCGTGCTCGGCGACGTCGCGCGCCTCGTCCCAGTAACCCGAATTGAATGCGGGCTGGCCGCAGCAGGTCTGGCCCTCGGGATAATCGACTTCGCAGCCGAGCCGCTCGAGCACCTTCACGATGCTCACCCCGACGTGAGGCATGAGGCGGTCGATGAAGCAGGGGATGAAGAGAGAGACTTTCATCAGCTGGCGTTGCTGCGCGCGATCATGGCAGTTGAAGTTTTTGAAAACGGGTGCGGACTTCTTCCGAAAAGCTCGCGCCCGGAAGAAAGGTTTGTGTGGGAAAAGAATATTCGACGATGCGGCGCAAATGGCCAGACGATTCGATGTGCCCCAGTGCCAGCGCCTGAATGAGAATATTGCCGATGGCCGTGGCCTCGACCGGTCCTGCGATTGCAGTCAGCCCGGTGGCATCAGCAGCGAGTTGATTCAGCAGATGGCTCCGACTACCGCCTCCGACGACGTGAAGTTTCGCGAATTTCTGGCCGACAAGCTCTTCAAGTTGGCGCAAGATTAGTGCGTAAGTCAGCGCGAGGCTTTCCAAAATCGTGCGGACGAATTGGCCGGTTGTCGTTGGCACGGGCTGCGCGGTCTCCTTGCAAAACGCCATGATCTTTTCAGGCATATCTCCGGGTGACAGAAAGCGGGCGTCGCCGAGGGAGATGTGCGCACTGGCCGGACCATTTTCTACTGCCAGCCGCGTCAGCTCCTCGTAGGTAAACGATTGCCCGGCGGCTTCCCACGCGCGCCGGCATTCCTGCAAGACCCAGAGTCCCGCGATGTTTTTGAGAAAACGGATGGTGCCGCCGATGCCGACTTCGTTTGTGAAACCGGCCTCGCGCGCTGCATCCGTGACAAGCGGCCCGGAAAGTTCCGCACCGAGAAGCGACCACGTGCCCGAACTGAGATAGGCCCAGTTGGCGCCACGCGCGGGAACCGCCGCCACCGCCGCGCCGGTGTCGTGCGAGCACGTGGCGATTACGCGGGCCTGTGCCAGTGCCGGCTGATTTTTGAGCTGGCCGGTGAGCGGCCCCAGCACCGTGCCGCTGGGTACGATCTTCGGGAAGAGCGATTTTTTCAGCCCGAGCGTCGAGATCAGCTTGTCCGACCACGCGCGGGTCTTCGGGTTGTAAAGCTGCGTCGTGCTGGCCAGCGATTGCTCGGCCGCTTCCACGCCGGAAAGCCGCGCGTTGAAATAATCGGCGATGTTGAGAAAATGATCGGCGCTGGAAAGAACGGCGGCGTCCTCGTGCTGCTGCGCTTCGAGATGGAACAGCGTATTGATGGCCATGAACTGAATGCCAGTTTCCTGATAAATTTCGGCGAACGGCATTTTCTTGAACAAGCGGCCCGGGCTGTCGGCTGTTCGCGCGTCGCGATAACAATAAGGCTGGCCGAGCGCCCGTCCCTTCGCATCGAGAAGAACGTAATCGACACCCCACGAGTCGGCGCTGATTCCCGAGATCGGCACATCGCGCCGAGCGGCTTTTTCCAGGCCATCGAAAATCTCCTTTTCCAGGTGGGCGAGGTCCCAATGCAAATGGTCGTTCGCCGTCAGGACACGATTCGGGAAACGATGAATTTCCTCCAGCGACACGCGCCCCTCCGCCAGCGTTCCGAGCATCACGCGTCCGCTTTCCGCTCCCAGATCAACCGCCAGGTAGTAAGTCGTGTTCATTTTTTGACTGTCGATGAAGCCGTGATCGGTTCTAAACCGGCAGGCCGTGACGGGACCGCCGCGTCGGCGAGGCGTCGGTAACGAGTTGAAATTTAGATGTCCACGGCGCGAGGAAAACGCCGGTTTCGCGGCCCAGCTTGGCAGCGTGCGCACAAATGACGACCCGTTTAGTCTGCGCGATGAGCGTCTTTTGGAACGCCGCCACTTCGGGTTTGCTCGCCCAGACGCCGCCCTGGCTGAAGCCTTCCGCGCCGAGGAAAACCAGGTCGAATTTCCAGAGCCGGGCGGCGCGGCAGGTGGCCGGGCCGAGGAGAAGCGACTGGCGCTGGAGGAAGCGTCCGCCGAGCAGGTGCACTTCGACTTCCGCCCGTCCCAGCATTTCCGCGACGGGCAGACTGTTGGTGACCGCTCGCACGCCGGGAACCGGCTCGCGATAAAGCGCCTCGGCCAGCGCATAGACGGTCGTGCCGCCGTCGAAATAGCAGGTCGTGTTTTCCTGGATAAAGCTGTGCGCCTTTTGCGCCAGACGCGCCTTCACGTCGTGGTCGACGGCGCGGCGGTCGGCGAAGGAGGGCAAAGCCGCGTCGAAGTTGGCCAGCGCGCCGCCGTAAGTGCGGGTGATTTTCTTTTCACGCACCAGCACGCGCAAATCGCGGCGCGCGGTCGCCTCGGAAATGCCAAGTCGCGAGCAGACCTCGGAGAGGGGAAGGTAGCGGTGATTCTCGAGCAATTCCGCCAGCGACTTGCGCCGGGCAAAAATAATCGACGATGCGACCTTCATGCCCGAAGTCTAAAAACGATATGATCGAAGTCAATCGTTTAACGCGAAGCTCCAATGACTAGCCACAAAAGAACACAGGGATTACAAAGGTAGCCGGCGCGGGCCCTCGCACCGGTGCAGTTGTAGCGGCGGTCTATGA
>Ga0302320_10003934_pt1 | contig 34010 bp, 31 predicted proteins | sample Bog_T0_3_FD_202130 | JGI IMG/M metagenome (GOLD analysis project Ga0302320, IMG submission 202130) | Peat permafrost microbial communities from Stordalen Mire near Abisko, Sweden - Bog_T0_3 | ecosystem: Environmental > Terrestrial > Soil > Wetlands > Peat | place: Sweden: Abisko, Stordalen Mire... | reverse complement strand
TGCGGTTCAATACGGCCATCGGGGCCCACCGGAAGGCCCGCGCGGCATAGCTGGGTGACGCGCGACTTGGTCACGCCCAGCTTCCGTGCGAGTTCTGTTTTCGTAATCGTCTCAGCCATTTATGGCCTCCGTTTCATAGTTGAGTTAAGTCAACAATCGAGTGTTAACTGGTCAGATCATGCAATGGTTCCAACGGCCCAAAATCGCCTCGAACCAGGACCCGGACGTACGGATTTGCCATCTGCATTGCGGCCAGGCATGCCGCTGCGGCACGTTGGCCCCCGTTGCGCCCACGTTGGCCCGTGTCGCGTCCGCTGCGGTGGTATTGCACGGAACGGCAAACCCTATCCCCGCAGCGTAAGTGATTGAAACCAACGAATCTGCGGGGATAGCGGGGATAGCACCCAGCCCGTCGCTATGCGCGTACACGCATCGCTCGCGTGGCCTGCACAAGAAGAGTTTTCCCCACGCGTTTCCATTGGATGCTATACCCGCTTTCCCCGCAGTCCCTGTGTTTTCATCGACATAACCTGCGGGGATAGGCTCTTCCTTTCCCCGCAAATCGGCGGGGATAGAGCGCCTCTCAGCCATTCCGCACCACTCGCCACCGCGCCACTTTCCCATGGCGGTCCTGGGTATCGCGCTCGATCCACACCTGGGAATCCCCGTAACGGCGGCCGAGCCGTTCGCTCAGCGCGAATCCGAGACGCTGCTTGAAGTAACCCTCACGGTCCATCGCCTGGGCGATGTAGTCGGGCAGGGCCGACCGCAATTCTTCGGCGCGATCCGAGAGCCTCGCCTGGCGGCTGCTCTCCTGCCACGTCCGCTCGCTCATGCGCTCCCACACCTCGGCCACCGTGAAGGGATCGCTGTAAAAGGCCGAATCCAGGGTCTTCAGGAACGCCTCCCATTGGATCGACTCAATGTCGGCCTGCTCGTAGAGCTGGTCCGAGTTCGCCAGAAAACCTTTGATGCCGGCGTGTTCCAGAATGCCGCCGATCATCACGGACCACTCCTCATAGCTCCCCACGGGCGTGACCGAAGACTCCGGTTTGCCCGCCACGAACCAGGCCCGCGCCAGCGTGAGCAGCGCCGCCAGCAGTTCGCCGCGATGCCGCAGCACATGCTCCTTGAGCCGCTTGTGTTTGAAGCCGATCCGCTTGAACGGCTTGGCGCACTTGGCGTCCATGCGCACCCAGTAGCATCGGCGCGGCATGTCGCCGCCAAGCTGGATGTTGTTGCCCGTGGCGATCCAGGCGCAGCGGACGGGCAAGTTGATGGTCTGTGTTTGTCCGAGAATCCGGTCACCATGCGTGATCTCGGTGAGGACTTTGCACAGGTCGCCCGAGTCGAGCCGGTACATCACGTTGTCGATGACGACGACCGTCGAGCCTTCCCTTAGAACCGAGGTGATCTGCTTGCGCCATTCTTCGGGCTCGCGCGGCGCCGAAAAGAGGGCGCTTTCCCGTCCGCTGACGATCAGGGACACTACCTCGGAGAGCAACGTCTTCCCGGTGCCTTGCGTGGTCGCATCGAAGAGCGCCAGCGGGGTCGGCCCCTTAATGGCGGGCCGGCACACCGGCGTCAGCATCGCGGCGACCGCGTTGGCACGACTGGCCTCATCGACAAACGGGAAGCCCTCGATAACGTCCATGATCATGTCGGCCGCCACCTCGATGTGGTCCTGCGTCGGACGCTCTTCCAGTTCCGGCATCTGAAGTGCCATGGCGGGCGCATAGAGTAGGTGGCTGGCCGCGTCGTAACCCGGTTCGGTGATCACCGTTCCTTCTTCGCGGAGAGCGGGCGCCTCGATCACGCCCTGCAGCGGAGGGAACTCCCATTCGAGCGGAGGTATGGCCAGGATGTCGCGGACCACGTCCATTGGAGGCGGGCACTCGCGGATTCCCTTCCTGACCTCTTCATAGAAATCCGCCGCACGCGCCAGACGATTCCTCAGAATCCGGTCCGCCACTTCAGTGATCACATGGCGGCCGGTCTCTTCCTCGGTGACAACTGCCGGCTTGCCCCCACGTACAAATAGCGACGGCGGCGAGTTACGGACTCTCAACGCCTGCACGCAATCCTGGCTGATCGCCCGCAGCTGGCGTTCGCTGGCCTGGATGCTGGGCAGGCCGCTGGCGCGCCCGGGGAGACTGGTCTCGGACAAGGGCGCCGCGTTGGACTTGCCACGCTTCTTCGGGAGGCCCAGCACGACCGGGCTCTTGATCTTGCCGCGGTTCTGGCACTGTTCGCAGAAGCGGGTCTGTCCCAGGTCGTTGGCGATGAACTCGCACGTCGCTGGGCCGGCGGCGCCCATCGCCTGCTTCAACTTCTCGCCGGTCTCCTCGGCGCTGTACCGCGGGTACGCGCGGCTCAGATCATGGGCAGCTTGTTCACCGTCGCGGCAGCGCCCGACGATGGAGAGCATCCGGTACCACTCGGGCTCCGGCAGAATGGCGGAGTCCTCCTTGCAGTGCTGCATCCAAGGGCATCCCGCCAAGACCTTCATCAGGTCCGCAGTGGGATCTTGCGGGGCTACACCTTGCACGTGAGCCTTCAATTCCGGATTCGCTTCCAGCTCGAGAAACTCCTGGAAGTCCGACGGGTTGTAGCGGCGGCCGCCTTCGACCACTTCGTACTCGACCAAAACCGGAGTGCTCTGCTTCCGGTTCCACGTGCCCGGAAGACGCAGGAGGCGGCACAGATCGGCCGTGCCGTCCATCGTCCAGCCCCGCTGCAGCGCATAGTGCTGGAGATACTGCTGGAAGCGTTTGGATAGCGCCTTGGCCTTCTTGCGCTCTTTGTCACCATCCAATTGCCAGGGCTCGCGGAACAACCAGTAGACCTGCATGCCGCCGCCGGTGTACACCACCACGGTGGGCGGCAAAGGAACGGCCTTCACGATGCTCCAGGCGTCCTCCATCGTCGGCGGGAGGTTCAGCGCGACATGGTTCGGTCCAAGCACGTCAATGTCGGCCCACAGCCCGGGCAGCGCAACGACGCCGGCTTCTTTCCCGCGGCCCTTCTCTGGCCGGTCGCCCTGCACGCCGATGGCGAAGTAGACATTCTGCTCTTCCCGCAGATACATCGCCGTTTCGGCTGCCTCGACGTACCAATCGCCGCGATCCAAATGCGCGAAGTTCGACGACATGCTCGGTTTGGAGAACAGTACCGCGATCCCCGTTTCCTGCCCGTTGAACAGGCTGCACAGAAAGCGGGCGGCCGCCAGGCTGGCGGTTTGGACCCTGTCGATGGGAATCGCCGCGCTCATAGAAGCACCCCCTGTTCAGCCGGCTGGGACCGCAATCCGTTGACGGGCTTTTGATACCGGCTAGATGCCATCGTCATGCGAGGACCTCCGAGTCGGCCCCGAGGTTGCCGATGATGCGTTGCAGCGTCGCCCGCTCTGCTTGCTCGACTTTCTCGCAGGCCAGCATTTGCCTTCGATCGATGTGCTGCAGAATGCAGTTCCGAACCAGCCGTCGAAGTTGCCCCGGCGGGATCGCATCGACTTCGACACTCTCGTCGTCAAAGCCTTTGCTGCGGGAATCCGTTTTCTTGGTGGGGCGAGTCGGCAGCGCCCAAAGGTCGATCTGCTCCCGAGTTACCGCCACCCGGGCGAAATGCATCTCGGCCTCGGGCGCGAACTCCCGGATGCCTTGTTCGACCGCACGGGTGATGTCGCAACCCGACGGATCATAATCTCCGAAGTAGTACAGGTACGCCGGCTTGTTGCACTCGCTCAGCGCTTCGGCGGCTTCGTACAAATAGGAAATCGACGGATACCCGCGCGTGACCATGAGCGGTACATCGAAGGCTGCCGTCTCCTCATACAGCACGCCGCTGAGGGCGTCCTTTTCCAGCCAGATCTCGACGTAGGCATCCTGGTTGTCCCACATTGCGCGACGGTAGAGTCGCTGCGATTCGACGAGCATATCGCCCAGCGAAGGAAAACTGGGCGGCTTCCGCATCCAGCGAGTGTTGTCGGCGATCCAGCCGAAAGGAATCTCTTTTGCGCGCCGCATGGCCGTCAATAGCCGCACCACTGTGCTCTTGTACTCGGCCTCGGTCTTATCGACGACGCCCTGGCTGACCAGCTGATAGAAGACCTGGCGCACGGTGGCTGGCTGAATCTCTTCAAGCACCCGGGTGATCGCCGCCCGGACAGAGTCCATCTCGCTCCTCGTACGGCGCTTTGTGGGTCTAGACTCACAAACCGCCGAGGGCGTCGTCAGCGGCGGAGCAAGACACGGCGACACCTCGGCCGACGTGAAGTCACCTTGAGTTTGTTCCGAGATCGAGGCACTCATAGAGCCACCTCGTTCTCTCGCGAGTTTGATTTTGTTGGGGTACCCCTTGTCGAGTCACTGCCGCGCACGCCCGACAGAGCATGGACTAGCGCGCCCGACCCAAGTCTCTGGCGGAAGTGTCGCCCCGCCGATGTGCCGATGACCGGCAAGAGAATGATCGACTTCAGTCGCCCCCGAACGAAATGCTCAGTGACGCACCCTGCTGCAACCATACGCTTCGCCCGTTCAGGCATGACGCGGTCGATCAACCGCCCATCGCGATGACGCACTTCGACTGCGTCGAAGGTCACGCCTCGATGATTCGGGCCAGTGTTGTTGATCGGGTCGGCCACGCCCGCTGTTGTGTCTTGAGTGTTTATGCCAGCACCTCCGAGCAGAAACGCCAATTGGCGGCTACGGCCTCCCCGCTGAAGCGGGCTGGGTCCGTGGGTTCTCAAGCATCCGCTGCAATGCAATCTTGGGGACCAGGATTCTGCGCCCGACTCGGATGGTGGGGATGTCGCCGCGCGCCGCGCCCTGATAGGTCGCCAGCCGCCCGAGCCCCAGCAGGCGCCCGGTCTCCGGCCATAAACGTAGCGTCGCGCGCTCCATGTTCGTTCGGGTTTGGTTCAGGTCGATGGTTGTCTGGTCCATGATTCTTTGATATAACGGAAGTGGTCACATCACAATGAGACAGTGCGAGGACAAATCTTGACTACCAAATTTGACCAACTCCGACCGACCTGGTGGAAATTCGACCGCTACTTCATCGAACGTGGCAATGTTCTTCCCGCCCCCGGCGCCCAGATCCAACCGGCTTCGCCTTGGGGGGATTACCATGCCTCCCAGACGAACTTCGGGCAGAGCAGAGAGCAAGAGAGCGAAGGCCAGCGTCCGCCCTACCTCGACCTGCTGGAACTGGCGCGCATCTCAGAGAGCCACCTCGAAGACCTCGTTCGCACTCAGCACACCGACGGCGTGATTCCGCCGGAGATCGAGGAACGCCTCCTGGCCTTCTGCATGAAACATGGACTGCTCGGCCTGCTGCACCACAGCGTCGTGCAACTCGCCCGGCCAGAATCCCGGCGAACTTGGTATCGCGAAGGCGGTATCTGGACGTTGGACGCAACGACCTTGACCGCGGGCCTGGTGCCATGCCTGTTACGGCTAAGGAACCAGGCGATCGTGAGAGTCGGCTTTGAGGATTTGCGGCGCGACTATTTCAACACGTCTAAACTGGGGCCGGATCCGATCCCACATCCGGTGAGCCAAGAGTTCTTCGAGTACTACACAGAGTCCGCGCTGGACATCCTGTTCCACGCTTACGGGTTCAGACATGCGATTGAAGTTGAATGGTCTCAGAACAAGAGCCTGGACGGCTGCAACGAATTGATGTCCGGAGTCAGCACGCAGTTCCATCTCGAGAAAGGGCAACTGGTGCAGGAGCCGGTGTACGCGTCGCTGTTGGCCGCATTTACCGACATGGCGATGCGGGATATGACGGCCGGCCTCCGGCTTGGACGCTGCGAATGCTGCGGCCAGATGCTCGTGACCAACTATGAACGCACCAAGTACTGCAGTGTCCAATGCCGATGGCGGGTCGTGAAACAGAGAAGCCGGAGCAAAGCGGCGGCGCAAAAGCGAACGAAAGGCAGGAGGAAACAGTGATCGGTTGCATCATCCGCAGAGGGAAAACGAGCTTCAGGTTGAAATTCGATCTGGGGAAGGATCCGGCGACTGGCAAGCGGCAGCTCCGCTTCGTGACGATTCGGGGCAACCGGCGCGACGCCGAGCGGGAACTGGCGCGCCTGCTGAACGAAGTCAACAACAACCTCTTCGTTGATCCGGACAAGGTTACGATGGCGGAATTCCTGGATCGCTGGGTACGCGACTACGCAGCCACGCACGTTGCCGCCACGACGTTGCAGCGCTACCGCTCGGTGATTGAACACCACTTGAAGCCGGCTTTTGGCGCGATGCTCGTTCAGAAACTCCTACCGATTCACATCCAAGCTTATTATGCTAAGGAACTCCAGGACGGAGCGCGCAAGGACCATCGGAAGGGCGGGCTCTCCCCACGCACTGTCCACCATCACCATCGAATCCTCAGTGAGGTGATGAAGACCGCGGTCCGATGGCAACTGCTGCAGCGCAACCCGTGCAGCGTAGTCGATCCTCCGAGGATTCAGCCCACTGAAGTCGAAGTCCTGGACGAGGGAGACTCGGCGGTACTGATCGAGACATCGAAGGGAACGCGGCTCTACATCCCCATCCTGCTCGCCATCGGCGCCGGCCTACGCCGCGGCGAGATCCTCGCCCTGCGTTGGGAGGACCTGGACGATGAGCGCGGCACCCTCCGCATCGCCCGCGCGCTGGAGCAGACGAAGGAATCCGGCGTCCGGATTAAGCCGCCGAAGAACAATCACACGCGCACCGTCGCGTTGCCGCCGATGGTGCATGAAGCGCTTGGCGAACTGCGACGAGAGCAAGAGAGCGTGATGGAGATGCTGGGCGAGGGCTACACCAACGACGGCTTCATCTGCTGCCAGCCCCACGGCGAGATCTGGGCGCCGGCAGCGTTCACGTCGGCCTATCGCGCGCTGCTGAGTAGGCGTGGTCTCCCCGGGCCCAACTTCCACGCCCTCCGCCACAGCCACGCGAGTCACCTGCTGCGCGCCGGTGTCGACCTGAAGGAGATCAGCGCGCGTCTCGGCCACAGCCGCGCGAGCTTCACGCTGAGCACCTACGTCCATCTGATGCCCGGCCAAGACCACGAGGCCGCACGCCGCACGGACGAAATGCTGCGCAAGGCGATCGAGAACCAGCGCAAACTGGCCGTCCTGCCCAAACCGGCAAAGGCGAGCTAAGTCCTTCCTCGGAGGCAGCTCAGGAATCTGGGTGCCAATTTGGTGCCAATTTCGGCTTTCAGGCGCAGACCCACCCACGCCGTCGAGACGGCCCGGCGTGGCAAGCCTTTTGTTATGTAAGACTGGCGGAGAGGGAGAGATTCGAACTCTCGGTAGACTTTAAAGGCCTACGACGGTTTAGCAAACCGCTGCTTTCGACCACTCAGCCACCTCTCCGCGAGGCAGGATGGGTCGTTCCTCAGAATACCATAAGGCCCTGGGCAGCCCGACTGGACGGCGCGCGACCCATAATGAAAGATTGGGATGACGAATGCCGTTTTCTTCCATTGATGATGCCCTCGAGGACTTCCGCCAGGGCCGGATGGTGGTGGTGGTCGACGACGAGGATCGCGAGAACGAAGGCGATCTCACGGTGGCCGCGGAGTTCATCACGCCGGAGATTATCAATTTCATGGCACTGCACGGGCGCGGCCTGATCTGCCTCGCGCTGGGACCGGAGATCTGCGACAGTCTCCAGTTGCCGCTGATGACGCGGCACAACACGTCGCAATTCGGCACCGCCTTCTGCGAAGCCATCGACGCCGCGGAGGGCGTGACCACGGGCATTTCCGCCGCCGATAGAGCCAGGACCGTCCAGGTGGCGATCCATCCCGACTCGCAGCCGGGGGATCTGGCCCGGCCGGGGCACGTGTTTCCAATTCGCGCCAAACGCGGCGGCGTGCTGGTGCGCACCGGCCAGACCGAAGCGGCGGTGGATCTGGCGCGGCTGACGGGACTGCGGCCGGGCGGCGTGATCTGCGAGGTCATGAACGAGGACGGCACCATGGCCCGGGCGCCGCAGTTGCGCTCCTTCTGCCTGCACCATGGCCTGAAGATGATCTCCGTGGCCGACCTCATCCGCTACCGGATGAAGCACGAGCGCATTATCCAGCGCGCGGCCGAAGGCGTGCTGAGAACCGACCTCGGAGAATTTCGGATTTACTCCTATCGCAGCTCCATCGATCCTGAAACGCACGTGGCGCTGGTTTACGGCCAACCCTCCGAGCGCGACGTCGCGCTGGTGCGCATGCACGCCCGCTGCACGTTCGGGGATGTGTTCGGCTCCACGGAATGCGATTGCCACGCGATTTTGCGAACCGCGATGGAGCGCATCGTGAAGGAGGGCGCGGGCGTGCTGGTCTATCTGCACCAGAGCGGATCCGGCATGCGCCAGGGCGAGCCGGAGACGGAGGGCGGCCTGGCGCGCCTCGTCTCCCACAGCCGCGAACACATGCACTACGCGTCTCCCGCCGGGCAGCGGCTGCTGCAGCACGAGACCGGCATCGGCGCGCAGATCCTCTCCGATCTGGGCCTCACCAAGATCCGCCTGATCACGAATCACCCGCGCAAAGTGGTTGGCCTCGAAGGTTTCGGCATCGAGATCGTCGGACAGGCGCCAGTGGAGTGAGCCATCCGCTGAAGAAGCGGCGCGGGCGCGCTATGATGGAGATTGTTCGTTAGTTTTATCCCACGCCGGAAGGAGGTGAGTGCAAATGGCGGAAGTCATGGTCCAGGACGGTGAAACCCTTGAAAGCGCATTGCGGCGATTCAAGCGGAAAGTCCAGCAAGAGGACATCATCAAGGAGATCAAGAAGCACTCCCATTACATGAAGCCCGGCGAGCGAAAGCGCGTAAAAGCAGCTTTGGCGCGCAAACGGAACCGGAAAAAGCGGTCCAGGGACATGGACTAATGGCAGGGTTTTGAACCCATCGCGGTTCAAGTTTTGAGTAAGAAGGGCGATCCAGCCGGCACGGCTCGATCGCCCTTTGTGCTTTTTCGGCAGCAGCCAGAAAGCAGCGCGACGACCGCTCCTTCACAGTCGCGGCTCATTAACGAGCGGCGAGGTCACACGGTTGCGGCTCACTTGCGTTGTCTCCGGGAGGAGCCTCGGGCTTGGTAAAGTTCGAGACAGGACCAAATTCAAATGAGCGATTTTCTCAAGGGCAAAACCGCGGTAATCACGGGCGCCAGCCGCGGCCTCGGACGGGCGATGGCGGTGGCACTGGCCGAGTCGGGCGTGCGGCTGGCGCTGGCGGCGCGGGACGAAGCGAAACTCGCCGAGGTCGCCGCCGCCGTGCGCGACATCGGAGCGGAAGCGGAATGCTATCGCGTCGATGTCACGTCCGAGGCGGACGTGCTCGAACTGGAGCCACAAGTCCGCCAGCGGTTCGGCCGCGCGCAGATTCTCATTAACAACGCCGGCGTCAACCTGCGCAAGCTGGTCACGGAGTTCACATGTCAGGAATGGCGCAACGTGCTCGACACGAATCTCACCGGAGCGTTCCTGATGTGCCGCAGCTTCGTGCCGCACATGCAGGGCACGGGCTACGGCCGCATTCTCAACATGACGTCGATCATGAGCCACGTCTCGCTGCCGGAGCGCGCGGCTTACTCGTCTTCGAAGGCCGGGCTGCTGGGTCTGACGCGCGCGTTGGCGCTCGAACTGGCCGGTGATGGAATCACGGTGGTCGGCATCAGCCCGGGCCCGTTTGCCACCGAGATGAATACGCCGGTGATCAGCGACCCGGTGAAGAACGCGCAGTTCCTGCAGAGCATTCCCGTCGGGCGCTGGGGGCGAGTGGAGGACATCGGAGCGCTTGCGCGCTTCCTGTGTTCGGAAGAGGCGGCGTTCATCACCGGCACCGACATCGTCATCGATGGAGGGTGGCTGGCGCGATAAAACGGCGGAGCGCAACAGCTTCGCCGATCCTGTACACTCGTTGGTTTACTCATGCAGCGGCCACAGGACACGCGCTTTTTCGGCCATCCGGTCGGCCTCTCCACTCTGTTCTACACCGAGATGTGGGAGCGCTTCGGTTACTACGGGATGCGCGCGCTATTGATCCTGTTCATGGTCGCGCCGGCGTCGAGCGGCGGCCTGGGCATGAGCGTGATGAACGCGGGCTCGATCTACGGTCTCTACACGGCTTCGGTTTATATGGTCTGTCTGCCCGGCGGATGGCTCGCCGACCGGTTTCTGGGCCAGCGCAAGGCGGTGCTGTATGGCGGCATGCTCATCGCCATCGGGTACCTCATGCTGGCCGCTTCAGACGTGCGCGTTTTCTATGCGGGACTGTGTGTCGTGGTTTGCGGGACAGGCCTGCTCAAGCCCAACATCAGCACGATCGTCGGCCAGCTCTATGGACCCGCAGACCTGCGCCGCGACGCGGGCTTCTCGATCTTTTACATGGGTATCAACGTCGGCGCCACGATCGCTCCGCTGATCTGCGGTTACGCGGGGCAGCGCATCAACTGGCACCTCGGCTTCGCGCTTTCCGGCGTGGGTATGACGTTCGGCGTCATCCAATTCTGGTTCGGGCGGCGGCACCTCGCGGAGGCGGGGCTGCACCCGGTGCCGGCGGCGAATCCCGCGGAAGCGGCGTCCCAACGCCGGCTGCTGCGCAGCGCAATTTGCGCCATCGTCGCGATCGGCGCGGCGATGGCGTTCGTGCATCTGACCGGCATCCTGCCGCTCACGCCACTCCTGTTGGTGAACTCCGCCGGAGTCGTACTGCTGGCGATTGTCGTGGCTTTGTTTGCTTGGATGCTATTAGGCGGAGATTGGACGCCGGTGGAGCGCAAGCGGCTGGGCGCGATCCTGGTTCTGTTCATCGCGGCGTCCCTGTTCTGGTCGGCGTTCGAACAGGCGGGCTCCTCACTGAGCCTGTTCGCCGATCGCAGTTCCGACAACGTGATCCTGCACTTTGCATTCCCGGCCAGTTGGTATCAGTCGCTGAATTCGCTGTTCATCGTCGCGGTCGCGCCGCTGCTGGCATGGCTCTGGGTGCGCCTCGGCAGCCGGCAGCCGTCGAGCCCGGCGAAGTTCGCGCTAGGACTGGTGTTCGTCGGCCTGGGTTACGTCGTTCTGGTATTCGGCGCGCTCCTGAGCGCGCACGGGGCCAAGGTTTCGCCGCTATTCCTGGTGGTGACTTACCTGATGCACACCTTCGGCGAGTTGTGCCTCAGCCCGGTCGGACTGAGCGCCATCACGAAGCTCGCGCCCGCGCGTGTCGGCAGTTTCATGATGGGCGTCTGGTTCATCTCGATCTCCATCGGCGACTACCTGGGCGCGCGCCTCACCTCGTTTTACGGCGCGCTGCCGGTGCCGACGCTGTTTGGAATCGTGGCGGGATTCAGCCTCGTGGCGGGCATTGCGATGTTTATGATCGCGCGCCCGGTGACGCGCCTCATGGGTGGCGTGCGCTAGTTGCTCCGGCCGGCAAGCGCCGGTGGAAACCGGGCGCGGGATAAAATAGGATCACGATGGCGCGAAAACAGCACTCCGGCTCCGAGGCGCTCGAAGCTCCGACATTTGAGCAAAACCTGGACCGCCTCGAAGGGATCGTCAAGAAACTCGAGGAGAGCGAGTTGCCTCTGGAAGAGGCGCTGCAGCTTTTCGAGGAAGGAACGAAGCTCAGCGAAGGCTGCCGCAAGCAACTCGAAGAGGCCGAGCAGCGGGTCGAGATTCTCTCCAAAAGAGCTGGCAGCGTGGTCGCCAAACCGATGGACAGCGACGCCGCGGAGGAGGAGTAGCCCCCGTGAAAACACAGCAATCGCCGGTGGAACAGATGACTATCCAGGAGTACCTTGCCGAACGTCAGCACTTCGTCGACGCCGAGCTCGACCGGCTGTTGCCGCCCGAGACGATTCCTCCGGAAACGATCCACAAGGCGATGCGCTACAGCGTCTTTGCAGGCGGCAAGCGGATCCGGCCGGTGCTGTGCCTGGAGGGCGTCCGCGCTGTCGCCGGGCAGGACGTGGCCGGCGCGGTGGCCGTCGCTTGTTCGCTGGAGTTGATCCACACCTATTCGCTGATTCACGACGACCTGCCGGCGCTCGACAACGACGACTTGCGGCGCGGCCGGCCCACCTGCCACGTCGTCTTCGGCGAGGCGATGGCGATTCTCGCCGGCGATGCGCTGCTCACTTTTGCATTCGAAGTGGCCGCGCGGCATGGCAGCGCGCGCCTGGTCGAGGAACTGGCCTGCGCTTCGGGCACCGTCGGTGGCATGATCGCCGGACAGGTGCACGATCTCGAGGGCGAGCATCAACAGCCGACGCCGGAATTGCTCGAACGCATTCATCGCGCCAAGACCGGGGCCTTGCTGAAATCGAGCGTCCGCATGGGCGCCATTTTCGCGGGCGCTTCCGATGAGCAACTGGACGCGCTGTCGCGCTATGGCGCGCACATCGGCCTCGCCTTTCAAATTGTCGACGACATTCTCGACGTCGTTCAATCGTCCGAAGCTCTCGGAAAGACCGCCGGCAAGGACGCCGCGCAGCACAAGATCACATTCCCCGCAGTGTACGGCCTCGACGAATCCCGCCGCATGGCCGAGCAGGAGCGGCGGCGCGCCCACGAAGCGCTGCTCGGTTTAGGAGACTCGGCCCAGCGATTACGCGAGCTGGCCGACCTGATCGTCGAGCGCACGGCATGAAGGCCGGCCGCCAACGCATCGATCTACTGCTGGTGGAACGGAGCCTGGCGGAGTCCCGCGAGAAGGCCCAGGCGCTGCTGCTGGCCGGGCAGGTGCTGGTCAACGGCCAGAAGGTCGACAAAGCCGGCGCAGCGGTGGACTCAACGGCCGCGATAGAGATCCTCGCTCGCATGCCGTGGGTCAGCCGCGGCGGCTACAAGCTGGCCGGCGCTCTCGACCACTGGGGCATCGATGTGACGGGCCGCGTGTGCGTCGATATCGGTTCCTCGACGGGCGGCTTCACGGACTGCCTGCTGCAGCGCGGCGCGGCCCGCGTCCACTCGGTCGACGTCGGAGCCGGCCAGTTGCATTGGAAGCTGCGCACGGATCCGCGGGTCGTGCTCCACGAAGGCGTGAACGCACGTTATATCGAGCCGGCGACACTGGGCGAATCCGTCGACCTCGCCGTCTGCGACGTCAGCTTCATCTCCGTTACACTCATTCTCCCGATGCTTCCTCCGCTGCTTCAGCCTGACGGTGCACTCGTCATTCTCGTGAAGCCGCAGTTTGAGGTCGGCCGCAACCAAGTGGGACGGGGCGGCATCGTTCGCGACCCGGCGCTGCACGAAGCGGTTTGCAGTAAGGTGGAAGACGCGGCCCGGATGCTCGGGTTCAAGACCGACCTGATGGAAAGTCCGCTGCCCGGCGCCGAAGGCAATAAGGAATTCCTGCTGTATGCAACTGATCGGCACTGTCGGGATCATCGCGAAGCCTGAGGTTCAGCAGAACAGCGAGCTGCTGCCGGGCTTGATTCAATGGCTCAGCGCACGCGGCATCCAGGTCCGGCTCGATTCCGTCGCGGCCGAATACGCGGGTCTGGAGGGGTTCGACCGTGCGGTGGTGGCCGACGGCTGCCAACTGGTGATCGTGCTCGGCGGCGATGGAACCCTGCTCGCCGCGGCGCGCGCCATCGCCGGGCGCGACATTCCGGTGTTCGCGGTGAATCTCGGCGGGCTCGGCTTCCTCACCGCCATCACGGTCGAGGAGCTGTATCCCGAACTCGAGCGGGCGTTGCACAATGAACACCGCATCGCGCGCCGCCGCATGCTAGCCTGCGAAGTGCAGCGCGCGGGCGAAACGGTGGCGCGCTACGACGCGCTCAACGACGTGGTCATCACTAAAGGCCAGATCTCGCGGATGATCGACCTGGTGTGCAATGTCGACGCTCATTTTGTCTGCCGCTACAAGGCCGACGGGCTGATCATCGCGACGCCCACGGGCTCGACCGCTTACTCGCTCTCGGCCGGCGGCCCGATCGTCTTTCCCTCGGTGGGCGCTCTGTGCATCACGCCCATCTGCCCGCACACGTTCACCAACCGGCCCGTGCTGGTTTCGGATTCGAGCGTGATCCAGATGATCAACCACGCGGGGCAGGAGGATGCCTACCTGACCATCGACGGACAAGTGGGCGAGCCATTGAAAGACCAGGATCGTGTCATCTGCCGCAGCTCGCAAAAATTCGTCAGCCTGATTCGTCCGCCGCGCATGCTGTTCTTCGACGTGCTGCGGCAAAAGCTCAAGTGGGGTGAGCGTTGAAAAGGCCGCCGCTGACGACCTGGATCTTCATCGCGATGGGCGCCGGCCCTCCGCGCCGGAAGGGAGTTTCCAACCTTGAAAATCGGTGCAGTCACGTACAACGTCCTGAAGGATTGGGATCTCGAGACCATCATTCGTAACCTTGAGGCCTCGGAATTCGAGGCCGTCGAATTGCGGACCCAGCACAAGCACGGCGTCGAGCCGTCGATCGGCGTCGAGGCGCGCTTGAAAGTCAAAGAACGATTCGCGCGCAGTAAGATCCGCCTGCTGAGTTTCGGCTCGACCGCCGAGTTTGAATCGCCCGACCCCGCCGTCCGCCGCCGCAATGTCGAGGACGCGAAGGGCTTCGTCGATCTCGCGCGCGACACCGGTGCGCTGGGCGTAAAGGTCCGTCCCAACGGCTTTCCCGCGGGCATTCCCCACGAGCAGACCATCCGGAACATCGCGCTATGCCTCAAGGAACTGGGAGACTACGCGCAGGTTCGCGGCATCGAGATCTGGCTCGAAGTGCATGGGCCCGAAACGCAGGAGCCTCGCGTCTGCGCGGCGATCATGCAGGCGGCTGACCACAAATCGGTCGGCCTGTGCTGGAACTCCAACCCGACTGACATGGTCCAGGGCAGCGTGCGCCCGAGCTTCGAACTTCTGCGCCCGTGGATCCGCAACGTGCATATCAATGAGCTGGCCGACGAACGCTATCCCTGGCGCGAACTGTTCACGCTGCTGCGCGACAGCGGCTACGAGCGCTACACGCTGTGCGAGGCGCAGGAGAGCAAAGAGCCGGAGCGGTTTTTGCATTGGTACCGCGCGCTGTGGAAGCAGATGAACCGGCCATGACACGGATGGCCGTTTTTGTTTCGGGCCTGCTGCTCGCAGCCGTCGCGTGGGCCGTTCCGCCCGAGCCGGCCGCGTTTTTCTCTCATCCCCTGGGGCAGGACCGGACGCCTGTGGAATGGTCGCAGGTGGTGGCCTACTTCAGGGCGCTGGAGAAGAGCAGCGACCGCGTTCGCGTCCTCGAGTATGGGCGCTCCACGGAAGGGCGGCCGATGATCGCAGCCATCGTCACGTCGCGCGAGAACCTCAAGCGCCTGGACCATTTTCAATCCATTCAGACGCGGCTTGCCGACCCGCGCATCACCCCGATAAGCGAGGCCGAAAAGCTGATCGCCGAAGGCAAGACCATCGTCCTCATCACGTGTTCGGTGCATGCCGACGAGGTGGCCTCGACGCAGACGTCCATGGAATTCGCGTGGAAGCTCGCCACCGCGGCCAGCCCCAAGTTGCGCCAGGTTCTGGACAACGTCATCGTCGTGATCGCCCCCTCCATCAACCCCGACGGCGTGGACATCGTCGCGCGCTGGTACCAGCGCACCGTCGGCACGCCGTTTGAAGGCACCTCTCCGCCGGAGTTGTATCAGAAGTACGTGGGCCACGACAATAACCGCGACTGGTACATCTTCTCGCAGGTGGAAACACGCGCCGTGGTCTCGCAACTGCACAACGTGTGGCATCCGCAGATCGTCTACGACGTGCACCAAATGGGGTCCAGCGCCGCGCGCATTTTCGTTCCGCCGTGGATGGATCCGATCGACCCGAACGTGGATCCGGTGATCGCGCAGCAAGCCAACATGCTCGGGCTAGGCATGGCGACCGATCTCACAGCGGCCGGCCAACAGAGCGTTGCGGTCAACGCGATGTACGATTTCTGGACGCCGGGGCGGCATTATCAGAGCTACCACGGTGGCATGCGCATCCTGAGTGAGTCGGCCAGCGCGCGCCTGTTTTCGCCGATCGAAATCAAGCCCGAGGACCTCGCGATCTCTGCCCCCGGCTACAGTCCGCGCGAGCGCTCGTGGAATCATCTGGAGCCCTGGCCCGGCGGCGTGTGGCGTGTGCGCGACATCATGGACGATCAGTTGATCGCGATGGAGTCGCTGTGCTGGCAGGCCGCCGTGCGACGCGAGGACCTGCTTCGCAATTTCTATCGCATCAACCTGCGCGCCGCGCAGCGCACAACGCCGTGGGCCTTCGTCGTGCCGGCCTGGCAACGCGATCCGTCGGCGGCGCGAAAGCTGCTGGAGACTCTCGATTTCGGCGCAATCGAAATCGAACGCGCGACCACGGAGATCCTGTCGAAGGGAAAGGCGTGGCCCGCGGGTTCGTACGTCATCCGCATGCAGCAGCCGTGGAGTGCCTGGGCCAAGACGCTGCTGGAGCGCCAGAGTTATCCGGATCTGCGCGAGTATCCCGGCGGGCCGCCGAAGCGGCCCTACGACGTGACCGCGCAGACGCTGCCGCTGCTGATGGGCGTTGACGTGCAGACCGTCGCGCAGCCCATCGAGGGCTCTCTCGCGCGCTCGCGCGAGTTTCGATTCGAGCTCGCAACACCGGTCGCGTCGGGCGTCCTCGCCGCTTCCGATGGCGACTCATGGAAGCGGATTATCGAAGCGTGGAAGACGGGCTCGCCGGTGTATCGCGACGCAGCGAGCGGCGACTTCCAGCTCTCCCCCGCCCCCGGTTTCGAGTCTCTGCGCGCACCCCGCGTGGGTCTTTACCGAAGCTTCGTCCCGAGTATGGACGAAGGCTGGACGCGCTGGATTTTGGAGCAATTCGGCTGGCCCTACCAGTCCGTCGGCAACGCTGCGATTCGCGGCGGACATCTCAGCGACAGGTTCGACGTCCTCGTTTTTCCAGACCAGCGGCTGCGGACCATCGAACACGGCTATGCCGAGGGCACGATGCCCGACGAGTACAGTGGAGGACTCGGAAGCGAGGGCGCCGCGTCGTTGAAGCAATTTCTGATCGACGGCGGCCGGCTCGTTTTCCTCAATGAATCCGGCGCCTACGCGGCGTCGCAGCTCGGCATCAAGGTCCGCAATTCTCTGGAGGGCCTCTCCGCGCAGGAGGTCTACTCGCCGGGCTCGCTGCTCAATGTCACGGTGGACGCCCAGGATGCGGCCCTCGCCGGAGTGCCGCGGGAGTTTGCGGTGTGGAACGAGTCGAGCCCGGTCTGGGAGCCTCTCGAAGGCGCCGACGCCCAGGTGCTTCTGCGCTACCCCGAGTCGCACGTGCTCGCCTCCGGCTGGCTGCTCGGCGAGAACCGTTACGCAGGCAAGCCCGCGCTACTCACGGTGCGCGTGGGCCAGGGCACGGTCTACCTGTTTGGCATGCGGCCGCAATACCGCGGGCAGAGTTATCTGACGCTGAAGATTTTCTTCAACGCCCTGCTGCGGTGACGCGGAGCCGCGTGAGGTCGCGGATCCAGATGTCGCGGAACAGCATCTCGGCGGTGCCGCCAGAATGCAGTTGCAGCGCGATCGTGCCGTCGTGGAACTTCGCATTCGGATCGGTGAAGTCCACGAGAATCACGCCGTTGAGCCGGCAGATGTAGCGGTTGCCGTCGACCGTGAGCAGGTATTCGTTCCACTCCGACGGGCGCACGACCGTTTCGTTTTCCGGCGCAGGCCACACCAGCCAGCCGACCACTGCGTCGTACACGCCGCCGGTATGGTGATTGATGTTGCAGTCGATCTCGAATTGGCCGCCTTGCGAGACGTCCACCGTGCCGGGCTTGAATTTAGTGTGGTAATAGACTCCGCTGTTGCCCATCTCGACGCATTTGAATTTCAGCGCGAGCTGGAAATCGCGGTAGTATTGCACCGTTTCGAGATACCCGTAATTCTTCGTGACGGCCTTGCCGCGCACCGAGTGATCCGGCTCCACGGTCCACTGCTCGACGCCCACGTTGTGCCATCCGGACAGATCCTTGCCGTTGAAGATCTGAACCCAATCCTCGCCCGGCGGCTTGGCCCCAGGGGGCAACTGAGCGAACAGCGCGATGGCCGTCAGAACGCCGGCCAGGATGACTGCAAATCTCTTCATGCCACAACCTCCTTCACTCACTCAATGCCAATGCGATGGCGGATGCGATCCGCTCGGCACGAAATCCGACGCGCTCTTCCGACGGGCCTTCCACCATCACGCGCGCCAGCGGCTCGGTGCCTGAGAACCGCACCAGCACGCGGCCCGCGCCGGCAAACTCCTGTTCCGTCTCCCGGATTTCCGACTGCACCGCGGGCAGCGCTTCCAGCGGCCGCTTCACCTTGAAACGCACGTTCACCAGCCGCTGCGGATAGATGTGGAAGTCCGCCGTAAGTTCGTCGAGACTCCGCCCCGTCTCCTCCGAGCGCTCAATGATGCGCAGCGCCGTCAGCAGGCCGTCGCCCGTGGTGGCGAACTCGCGAAAGATCACGTGGCCGCTCTGTTCGCCGCCCAGCGGCAGATTGCCGCGCAGCATCTCCTCGAGCACGTACTTGTCGCCGACCGCCGTGCGCCGCAGCCGGATGCCGTCGGTCGCCAGCGCGCGCTCTAGACCGAGATTGGACATTACCGTGGCCACGACCACGGGCTCGACGCCGTCTCCATTCAGCCGCCCGTGGGCGTGCAGCGCGCGTGCTGCGATCAGCAGCGCATGGTCGCCGTCGATCGGCTTGCCCGTTTTCGAGATCATCATGCAGCGGTCGGCGTCCCCGTCGAACGCGGCGCCGTAGTCCGCGCCGTGGGCCAGCACGGCGGCGCGCAAGGCGCCGGTGTGCAACGCGCCGCAGTTCAGGTTGATATTGCGGCCATCCGGGCGGCACGAGATCGCCACGACCTCCGCGCCCAGCATCGCGAACAGCTCGGGTCCCAGGTAGGAAGCCGACCCATTGGCGCAGTCGAGCACAATCTTGCGTCCTTTCAGGCTCCCGTGAAACGTGGACGCCAGGTACTCGATGTAGTGCCGGTCGAGGCTCGCATCCGGCTCCACGCTCTCTCCACCGGGCGCGGGCTCGCCCGCGCCGCTCGCCGCCGCGAAGATGCGCTGCTCGATCGCGTGCTCAATCTCGTCCGGCAGTTTGAAGCCCGAGTGGTCGAAGACCTTCAGCCCGTTATCGTGATACGGATTGTGGGACGCCGAGATCATCACGCCCGCGATGAAGTCTTCGACCTTGGTCAGGTGGGCCACTCCAGGCGTAGTCGTCAGACCTGCGAAGACCGGGATCGAGCCGCTGCGCCGCAGTCCCGCGGCGACCGTCGCAGCGAGCGCGGGCCCGGATTCCCGCGTGTCCATGCCGATCACCACGCGCGCCGAATCGTGCCCGCGCCGGTCCGCCGCCGCGCCCGCCCATTCGCCGAGCGCGCGGCCGAAACTGTGCACCGTCGCCCCATCCAGTGGATATTCGCCGGCAACTCCGCGGATGCCGTCGGTCCCGAACAATTGCCGTGCCATGAATTCCTAGTTCTTCGAAATCGGCGTGAGACTGATGCGCACGCTGACCTCCGGCGCCGCGGTGAAACTCACGCGCGGGTTGTTGGTGTAAGCAACAATCCGTTTGCGCCCGTTCTTGTCCAGCGCCTGCACATCGATCGGGTCGGCTTCGACCTCGTCAATCGTGCGGACCTGATTCTCCGGACCTGTGATGGTCAGCAGCGGCGGCGCCATCTCTTCCACCACCGCCCGCATTCCGGCCGGAACATGCTCCATCCGCACGCGCACCCGAACGTCCTTGGGGAGCAACCGCTCCAGCCGCAGCCGGATTTGCCCTGGCACAGCCCTTTCGAGCGTCACTCCGCCCGGCAGGCGGACATTCGCCGTCGTGATCGAGAATGTCTTCTCCCCCGGCGCGTGGACGTCGCTCAGGTCTAGAACCACCGGCGAAGGGTTGGCCGCGGCGCGCGACAGCAGCGGCGACGGTCCGCGCAGAATCAGGTGAACCTGCTCCGCCGTTTCGTTGCCTATCTCGAGATTCGCCGGAAGATTTCGATACTGCACCGGGGCGCTCACCGACCCCGTCAGGTCATTGGCCCCGTTGATGACGACCCACAACAGGCACGACGCGGCCAGCGCCGCCAGTTTCCAGCCGAGATTGCGAAACAGCAGGCGTCTCACGGCCGGACCTCCCCGGCATCGGCGGGGCTGTGAGCCGGCGACTCGGCCGGCACGATGCGGCCGCGCTGCGCGAACGGCTGTTTCAGCCGCTCCGCCAGCCGTTCCATCGAAACGTCCAGTTCGATCTCGCCGCCGGAAGCGAGTGAAATCGCGCCGCGCTCCTCGCTTACCACCACCGCCAGACAGTCGCTTTCCTCGGTCACACCGATGGCTGCGCGGTGGCGCGTGCCGAGCTTGCTCGACAACTGCGGATTCATCGTGAGCGGCAGGAAGCAGGCCGCGGCGGCGATGCGGCCGCTCTGCACGATCACCGCGCCATCGTGCAGCGATCCGCCAGGCTGGAAGATCGCGAGCAGCAGGTCGCGCGTGACGCGGGCGTCGAGCGCCACCCCGCTTTCAATGAACGACCGCAGCCCGATATCGCCTTCGAGAACGATCAGCGCTCCGACCGAGTGCTGAGCCAGATGACCCGCGGCAAGCATGATCTCGTCGCCGACCTCGCGCGTCTGGAAGCGGCTCCCTACGCTCATCCAGGGCCGTTCTCCCAGCCGCGCCAGCATGCGCCTGAGCTCGCTCTGGAACATCACGATCAGTGCGAAGGCGGTGTAGGGCGCGATCGCTTCGAGCACCGTGCGCACCATTTCCAGACCCGTCAGCACGGCCACGATGTAGGCCGCCACGACGGTGCCCAGTCCCAGCAGAATGCGCGCCGCGCGGCGGCCGCGCAGGATCATCGCCGACTGGTAGATCAGCAGCGCGACCAGCAGAATATCGATCACCCCGCGGATCGAGAGCCGCGGCATCGCGTCGATCAACTGGGTCAGGTAGTGCCGCATCGTGTGAGTGCCGGAACCTTCAATTCACAGCTTCTTTAATTTTACAGTCTACCGGGCGTCCACCGCGTTCACGTTCCCCTTCGCGACGCGTAGGAATGCGGCGAGCCACTCTCCGCCGGATGCGGCCGAGGCCGGATTGCAACGCGCTTGACAGGCGCGTAGAATTCGGAGAACCGCTATGGCAACCCAACCCTCCGCTGTCGCTCCCGCACCCGATCCGGCTTCGCCGGTCAAGGGTCTCATCGACGTTTTCATCAATCCCGGCGCCCTCTTTGAGCGCCTGGCCGGCATGCCGAAATGGGGCTGGATCCTGCCCCTGGCCGTTGCCGTGATCGTAGCGGCGGTCGTGCAAATCCTCCTGCACCCCTATTCGTCGCGCGCCGTTCTGGGCATGATTACCGACGACACGTCGCCGCAGGTCGCGCAGGCGCTGCGCGAGGCCGCCGCCAAGCCCGCGGTAGGCTTGAGCCTGCTCTGGACGCCGATCGGATACGCAATCTCGGTGCTGATCGGCGCCGGCATCATCACCGGTCTGGCCGCGATGTTCACGGCCAAGGGAAAGTTCATGCCGTTCTTCACCGGCCTGATGTTCGCCAAGCTGGTGCTGATCCCCGGCAGCATCCTGATGTACGTGATCGTCAGCCTGCGCGGCGTGGATTCGGTCAACACCATGATGGACCTGGTGTGGACCATCGGGCCGGCGATGTTCGTGACCAGCAACAAACTGCTGTTCAACATCCTCAGCCAGTTCCAATTGTTCGAGGTCTGGTACTTCGTGCTGCTCGTGATTCTGGTTCAGAAGGTCACCGGCGCCAAGCGTGGCGCCAGCATCGCCGTTGCGGCCATTTATTGGCTTCTCGGCGCAGCCGTGGCGATCGGCGGGCTCGCCATGGGCGGGTTGAAGTAAGCGCCGGCGCGGAAGCCAGGCCCGCATTTAGCGAGTGTGGAATGTCCTGCGGCGAGGCGCTTGGCGCATGCGCCCCGCCCGTTCAATCCGCGTCTACTTGGCCGGCGCGTACTTCTCGAGGAACTCCCGGAAGCGGTCGAGGTTGTAGCTCTTGCCTTCCTCCAGTTCACTGGTGTCCTTCGACACCAGCAGCTTCCCCGCGCCGTCCAGCACGAACAGGTGCGGGTAGCCTGCGACCTTCGGGTAGCCCGCCAGGAACGCCTTGTTTTCGTTTTCCGGGCTGAAGTTCACCTTCAGCACGACGTAGTTCTTGTTCAACAGCGCCAGCAACTCGGCGTGGTCCGCCAGGAACTTGTCCATGCGGTGGCACCAGCCGCACCACTCGCCGCCGACGTCCATCAGGATGCGTTTGTGCTCCTGGCCGGCGCGCTCGATGGCGGCCTTCAGCCCGGCGTTGGGATCGGCCTGAGGGTCGTACTTCATCTCCGCTGGCATCTGGCAGAAGGCCGCCGCCGCCACAACCAGCGTGCCCAGCAGTAAGCGAAACATGGTGCCTCCCGGAGCTCTCCCAGACGCCGAAAGTTGTGTGCGGCGCGGCGTGGTTTACTTGTCCGTCAAGGCCGCCACGCCGGGTAGCGTGATGCCCGAAAGGTACTCGAGCGAGGCGCCGCCGCCGGTGGAGATATGGCTGATTTTGTCGGCCACCCCGGCGTTCTTCACGGCCTTCTCGGAGTCGCCGCCGCCAACCACGGAGAGCGCGCCGCTCTCGGCCACCGCCTTAGCGACCGCGACCGTGCCCGCATCGAAGGGCTTCTTCTCGAAAACGCCCATGGGGCCATTCCAGATGATCGTTTTTGCGGTCTTCAGAACCTCGGCGAAAGCCGCCCTGGTCTTGGGGCCGATGTCCATCCCCATCTTGCCATCGGGAATCACGTCGACCACTTCGTTGGGAGCGTTTTCGGCGAACTCCGCGGCCACCACATGATCCACCGGCAACATCAGCTTGTCGCCCGAATGGGCCAGAATCTCTTTCGCCAGTTCGACCTTGTCCTCTTCCACCAGCGATTTGCCGGTCGGCTTGCCCTGGGCCTTCATGAACGTGTAGGCCATGGCGCCGCCGATCAGCAGCCGGTCCACGAACTTCAGCAGGTTCTCTATCACTTCGATCTTGTCCGACACCTTCGCTCCGCCCAGAATCCCGACGCAGGGATGGGCCGGATTCTTGGTGCACTTCTCGAGGTACTCGAGCTCCTTTTCCATCAGCAGACCCGCGGCGGCGGGCTTCAGGAACTCGATGATGCCGACCGTAGAGGCATGCGCGCGGTGCGCCGTGCCAAAGGCGTCGTTGACGTAAACGTCGCCCAGGCGCGCCAACTGCTTTGCGAACGCGGGATCGTTCTTTTCCTCTGTGGCGTGATAGCGCAGGTTCTCGAGCAGCAGCACCTGGCCCGGCGCGGGCAGCATTTTCTCAACTTCTGGACCGACGCAATCCGGCGCGAACGCGACCGGTAGCCCGAGCAGCTCGCTCAGCCGCACGGCTACGGGCTTCAGGCTCATCTCGGGATTCGGCTTGCCCTTGGGACGGCCGAGGTGGCTCGCCAGCACCAGACCGCAGCCGTGGTCGAGCGCGTACTTGATGGTCGGCAGCGCGGCTTTGATGCGCTTGTCGGAGGTGATCTCCTGGCCGCCGGGCGCCAGTGGAACGTTGAAGTCGACGCGCATGAAAACGCGCTTCCCAGCGAGATCAAGATCGCGGATAGAGAGTTTGGCCATGGTAGTTAGAAGGACCTCATTCAAGATCCTAACATCCGATAAGGAACCACCGCCCGCTGGGCCGCCGCGCTTACTTTTCGGCTTCCGGCAGCCCGCTCAACTCGATGCTGAGGCCCGCCAGCCGGTAGGCTTCGAGCAGCGCTCCGGCCGCCGGCCCGAAGCGCGGAGCCGAGACCGTGGCACGGCCGTCGCGTTCGAGCAGCGTGCGGAACCGGTCGAGCAGACGCGCGGATTTGAAGACGCCGCCGATGTAGGCCACGCGGACGCATTCGCCGGGCGGAAACAGGCGCCCGCGCGTAGCCGAGGTAAGGCCAGCGAGGAGTTGCGCTGCCTCGTCGAGGATCCCCTGCGCCACCAGGTCGCCGGCATTGGCGGCTTGATCGACCAGCGGCGACAGCGCGGCGATGCGCGGCCGCGGGAACTGCTGCGTGTAGAACTTGTGCATCAGCTCATTGGCGTCGCGTGCGTCGCCGGCCTGGAGCAGCGCCTGGCGCAGTGCGGTGGGTGGTCCCCAGCCTTCTTCCATGCGCAGAGCCGCGCGCAGCGCCTGCCGCGTGAGATCGAAGCCGCCGCCTTCATCGCCGAAAACGTAGCCCCAGCCGCCGACGCGCGTCACCTGGCCCGCGGCATTGCGGCCGAAGCTGATCGAGCCCGTCCCGGCAATGGTGATGATGCCCGGTTGTCCCGCGTGCGCGCCGCTGAGCGCGATGAAGGCGTCGTGAGAGAGCAGCCGCCGGCCCATTTGAAACATCGACGCGACCAGCGCGTCTTTATCGGTCGGGCTGCCCGAGAAGCCGAAACACGCGGCCTCGAAGGCCACGTCAGTAGCCAGCCCCGCGGCCGCGCGCGCCTGGGCCACGCAGCCACCGATGGCCGAGGTGAAGCGAGCGCGCGCTTCTTCGCCGGAGACGTGATTGCACGGGCCGCCGCGCCCCATGCCAAGCACGTGTCCACTCGCATCGCCAATCAGCGCCGTGGTGCTCGACTGGCCGCCGTCCACACCCAGGAAGTACTGCACTGCCGGTCCTTCAGCGGTCCTTCAATCTAGTCTAGTTGGACTGCGGTGGACCGGGCGGGCCTGTTGAGCCGGCGCTCGCGCCGGAGGCTCAGTCGTTGAACATGCCCTCGAACAAGGGAGTGCTGAGGTAGCGCTCGGCGGCGTCGGGCAGTATGACCACGATCATCTTGCCAGCCAGCTCCGGTTCCTTGGCCACGCGCACGGCCGCCGCCACCGCGGCGCCACAGGAGATGCCAGCCAGGATCCCTTCTTCCCGCGCCAGGCGGCGGGCCATTTCCATCGACTCGTCGTTGGTCACCTGCTCGACGCGGTCCACCAGCGACAGGTCGAGCGTCGCGGGAATGAATCCCGCGCCGATACCCTGAATCTTGTGCGGACCCGGCACGAGCGGCTGGCCGGCCCGGGCTTGCGTGATCACCGGGCTGTGCGTCGGCTCGACGGCGATGGAGGTAATCGCCTTGCCCTTGGCTTGTTTGATGTAGCGCGACACGCCGGTGATGGTCCCGCCCGTGCCGACGCCCGACACCAGCACGTCCACACCGCCGTCAGTGTCCTCCCAGATCTCCGGCCCCGTGGTTTCAAAGTGGATCTGCGGGTTGGCCGGATTCGAGAACTGCTGCGGCAGGATGTAGTGCGCGGGGTCCGAGTTGAGGATCTCTTCGGCCTTGGCGATCGCGCCTTTCATGCCCTTCGCGCCTTCGGTCAGTACGAGCTTGGCGCCCAGGACACGCAATACCTTGCGGCGCTCCAGCGACATCGTTTCGGGCATGGTCAGCGTGATCGCATAACCACGCGCCGCCGCGACAAACGCCAGCGCGATGCCGGTGTTGCCGCTGGTCGGCTCCACGATCTCCTTGCCCGCCTTCAGCACACCGCGCTTCTCGGCGTCCCAGATCATCGCCGCGCCGATGCGGCACTTGACCGAATAGGACGGGTTGCGGCCTTCGATCTTCGCCAGAATCGTGGCGCGGCTGCCCTCGGTGACGCGGTTCAGCCGGACCAGCGGCGTCTTTCCAATGCTCAAAGAGTTGTCTGCGTAAAACGGCATTTCCTAAATCTCCCAATTCGGTGCAAATTGCGTTTTCCGTTCGCGCCATTGCCGCGCGAGCTCGGCGATACTCTTGCGGTCGACCACCGCGCCGATCGCGTCATTGACCTCAGCCCACAGAAACTCGATCGGCCCAGATTCTTCCGCCGAATCCTTGGAGCGCCCGCCCTCGACGGCGCGCACCACCTCGCCGACCGTGATGGTCTCGGCCGGACGGGCCAGCATGTAGCCGCCCTCCGCGCCCCGGCGCGACTCCAGCAGGCCCCGCTTGCGCAGGTCGGAGAGGATGGTTTCGAGGAACTTCTGCGGAATCTGCTGGCGCGAGGCAATGTCGGAGATGCGGATCGGCCCCGCCGTGCTCGATCCGGCCAGCGCCAGATCCAGCACCGCGCGCAGCGCATATTCGCATTTGACCGACGCATTCATCAGGCTTGGGCTTGGCATATCCCTAATCCGACTAGAGATTACCATGTTTTAAATCCGCATGCAACAGGAAGGATCGCGAAAGGGAGGTGGAGAGCTCCCCGAACACTCACCCGGCGACCAAACCGGTGCCCGCGCGCCCTCGCCTGCGCCAAGCTGGTCAGGCGCACTGCTGGCACTGCTCCTGTTTCTCTAACTCATTGATCTAAAATGGTGTTTGAGGAAAAGTGTCCCAGCGCAGCGGCCTCACTGGGCACTCAGACGCAGCTTCCGCCACGGCCCTCAAACGTCACAAATGGTCAGCATAGCGTCCAGCGTCGCCAGCGCATCTTTGCCCTGCGATGGCGAATACTCATGCGACACATACCCGGCATATCCGAGGTCGACGATGGCCTGCGCGATGGCCTTGTAGTTCAGCTCCTGCGTATCGTCCATCTGGTGGCGGCCGGGTACGCCGGCGGTGTGGAAGTGGCCGAGGTACTGGAAGTTGTCACGGATGGTGCGGATGACATCGCCCTCCATGATCTGCATGTGATAGATGTCGTAGAGCAGTTTGAAGCGCGGCGAGTTGACGCGCCGGGCAATCTCCACGCCCCACACCGTGTGGTCGCACTGGTAGTCTTTGTGATCCACCTTGGAGTTCAGCAGCTCCAGGCAGATCGTCACGCCTTCGCTCTCGGCAATCGGCACGACCTTTTTCAGAATCTTGTAGCACGCGTCCCAGCCCTGTTCGTCGGTCTTGCCGCGGCGATTGCCGGAGAGCGCGATCATTGTGGAAACACCGTGTTTGGCGCACAGCGGCAGCTTGGTCCGGAATTCCTGTTCGATCTTGGCGTGGTTGGCTTCGTCGTTGACGCCGTTCGCCAGTTGGCCGCCGCCCGGAATCATGTTGGGCTTGAGCCCGTACTTTTCGATGATCGGCCAGCGCTCGGGCTCCTGCAGGTCAACCACCTGAACGCCCAGCAGCGCCGCGTTCCTGCACTGATCCTCAAAGCTCATGCCGCGGCCGAAGACGCTGCCGCACACGCCCTGCTTCAGCCGGTTCTTGCGTTGCTTCTTCTGGCCCGGCTCGATCTGCGCGGCGAGCGGCAGGCTCAAGCCGGCGGCGACGAGTTGTCTGCGTGTCATAACGGGTTTGCCTCTCGGGATATCCTACATGAATCGGCGTTCGACGAACGCCGCGGGAACACACGGAGGGCTGGACTGAGGTGGGCTTCGCGCTATGGGTCGGCACCGAGACGGCGTGGGCTCAAGGCACGCACGAATACCGTCCCATGGGCTCGGCCGTCATCGGCGTGCGCGGCGTCTTCACGCCGCGGGACTTCCACGGCCGCGCCAAGGCGCCACCGCGCGCCGACCCGCGCTTCACCGGACATTTCGCCTCGCTGGGCCAGATGAACGATTTTCTGGCGCGCTTCCGAACGCGATCACAAGCCCGGCGAAAAAAGATCCGGACATGGAAAAGTCTAGGCGCGCCATACTTTTAGGTCGATTCCGCAGCCTGCCCATCAGGGTCGAAACCGGGCTGTTTTCTTGGTGCCGTGAGTTAGGTTGAAGGTGGCAGTTTTTCCCAAAAAAACTAACCCGATCAGGAGGCCTGGAGATTCCCGATGACCTCGCATGCACTTGGTGCGCTCCAACTCGCCGCAATGACCGGCGGGCTGGTCGATAAGACGTGGCGCTGTGCCCATACTCTCCGCGACGACCGCCGCGTTGCGCTTTGGACTGCGCCCGGGCTCACGCCCGCTTCGCTCGTCGACGTTGCGCCGGCCGAGTTGCCCGCGGACCGCGCGATCCGGGTCGAGAGCCGCAGCGGCACGATGCGGCTGAACGCCAGTTGGCCGCTGACGCTGGACGTCCACTGGCTGCGAGAGATCACGCCAGGCTTTCCGCTGGGCCTGCGCCCGGTGCGCGTCGAGGCCGGCGCGCCGGTCATGGCCGCGCTCCGCCTGAGCGGCGAATTCCGGTCGGTGATGTGGCGCGAAGCCGGTGGGCGGCGCCGTCTGAACATTTATCACGAACCGGCCGGCTGTGAAGTGCGGGCCGAATGCGCCATCGCAGCGGAGGGCTTCGACCCGCTGCTGCGCGCGCTGACCGGCACGACTTCGGTGGAGTGGCTGCGCGGCGTCTTTGCCGACTCGTGCAGCCTGCGCTGGCGGGACCTCGCCGGGCGCATTGGCGCGCGCACCGAGCACCTGGACGACCTGGCGTTGTACTTCCGCGGCCTCGCCACCAGCGAGGAGCACGCGCTGTGGGAAGCGGCGACATCGAAGCAATCGCTGGCTGAACTCGGCGCGTGGGTGACGGCGCTGGGCCCCGCCACGCCACCGGAGGCCTTCGCGGAGCTTCTCCAACAGGAACTCGAGCGCCACGGCCAGACCTTCCGCGACAGTGTCGCCGGACGCTGGCTGTTGGCCCTCTCCAGTTCCTCGCTCGCGGGACTGCCGGAAGCCGGAACGACTGAGCGCCTGGCTGCGGCGGCCTCGCGGCTGAGCTCGCTGCTGAAGCGCGGGGATCTGGCGCGATTGCTGGTCCGGCTGCGGCTGGAAGCCGGCACGGAGTGGCGCGCGCTGGCCCCCTGGTACCGCGGCCGCATCGCGGAATCGTGCGGAGAACTAAGTGCGGACACCAGCGCCGCGAACGTTTTCGAGAGCGTGAATCTGTGGATGAAACGGCTGCGCGGCCGGCTGTGCGGGGAGGCCGCGGCGGCGGCCTGCCGGCTAGCGGAAGCTGAGATCCCGGCGTGGATCGATGGCGGCGGCGCCGAGACCCCGCTGGCCGAGATTGCGTTCGCGCCAAGCCCTCAAGGCGGCGTGGCTCTCGAACGCGCGCTCGACCTCGACCTGCAGCCGTGCCTCGAAGCCGGCAGCGGCGCATTGCTCGTGGGTGGGCGCGCTTTGTCCGCCCACTTGCGAAGCACCCGCTTGGAACTGCTGCTGCCGTTCCTCGGTAAGCGCGACTGGCACCTCGAGCGCGAGCGCCTGGCCGACGCGGAAATCCAGGTGACGGCGGGCCGGCTGAGCTTCGTCCAGCCGGACGTCGTGGAGCACGACTCGGCCCCGCGCGAGACCGCGTTCCTGCTGTTTAGCGCAGTCTTCGCGGCGCGTTCGGAAGCGCCCGCGGACGACATGGTTCACCTGTCCTTCGAAGACCGCCGCATCGTCGCCCGGGACCAGCCCAATAGCCCGTGGCTGCGGCTGCTGGAGGCCTACGGCCTGCCCGCGCCGCTGCTGCCGCCCGAGCCTTGCCAGGCCACGTTCTCGGTTCAGACGCCGTGGCGCTGGGCGGAAGCGTGGGGCCAGACGCCGTTGAAGCGCGACGCCGATTACCAGGACCAGTGCACGCGGCTCTCGCTGGCGCTGCAGGAGATGGGCCGCTACTGGCTGCCGGCGCTCTACTTGGCGGACGTCGAGCGCTACGACGCGCCCAATGCGGTCTGGCCGGTGCTGGTCTACGCCGCCTCCCAGCCTACTGTCGACCGCAAGCACGCGCACTACGGCTACGACCCCATGAGCCCGTACTCCGTGCAGCACGCGGCCTCGACCGCGCTGGCCCAGTTGCCCGCGCTGCTCACGCCGATTCACCGCGCCCTGTGCGCGGCTGGACGAGCGCAAACCGCCGAGCATTATGCGCCCACGCGCGCCCGCCAGATCGTCGCCGCCGTCGAGCGCCACCCGCGCCGATTCGCGAGTTTGCTGGCCGGCGATGCCTTCTTCCTGGAACACTGCTTCCACGTCGCCCCCCTGGCGCGGGAACTGCGCTCGCTGGCCCGGCGCAATCCGGCGGAGGGCCTGCGCAAGGTCTCGCAATTCGCCACAGAGATTTTGAAAGCCTCCCACCGCGGGTTGAAGCGGCTGCACGTCGATGCCTGTTATCGCGGGTTGGGCGCGCTCTATCTGCTGGAAGCGACCCGCGTCCTGGCAGGGACCTCGCTCCAGCGCGAACTGCGAGTGAGCCTGACCCTGGAAACATCGAGCGGCGTCCAACGCCTGCCAGCCGCGGCTTAACAACCTGAGGTAAATCCCGCGCACCCGCGATCTCCGCCGCGGGCTGCTACGAGCCTCCCGCATCCCACGGCAGAGGCCCGGAGTAAACCTCCGGACCCCGATGCGCCAGCAAGCCGGCCACCTCCGGGCACGTCGCTGCGTACGGCGGCGTGCGTCGAAAATGATCCCGCGAGGCGCGCTTGCCGGCCAGCGGCGCGAGCGCGCCATACGGATCCAGCCGCCATTGCTCCCGCGTCTCGGCCTCGCGCGCGGCCGCCTCTTCGCAGCCCGGAGGCTCATTCACCGCCAGCGACTCGAATGGCCGCTCCCACCGCAGCGCCCGCCGGTGCAACTCGGTGAAACGCCGCGATTTGAAACCCCAGCCGGCCACCGTGATCCGCGCCGGCCAGCCGCCGGCCCATTCGCGAAATCGGCACAGCCCGTACATCAGGTTGAGAAAAGAATCCAGCGAGTACTCTTCCAGCACGCAGCGCTCGCGCACGCCGGTGTGGCCCCAAAAACCGTTGCGTTCCGCGATCTCCCAGTATGCCAGCGCTTCGCTGCGCGGCCCGGCCTGCCGCTCGGTCGGTCCACCCGTGAGCACCAGCACGCTCGCCGGATCCTCGGCCGCCTTCGCGACTCCGGAGCGCAGGTGCTCGATCAAGAGCGCAGGCTCATTGTTCTGAAAAGGCTTGAGGAACCACGTGCCGCTTTCCAGCGGATCGCCGCGCCCGCTCCACACCGCGTGACCCGGAACCAGCACCAAATGCGCGGGCGTCATGAGAATTCAGAACAGGCTGTCCTGGCTTGTACCGATGCCGCGTGGCCGCAGGCCGAAGTACTCGAATGCGCGCATCGTGCCGACGCGGCCGCGCGGCGTGCGCTCGAGAAAACCGAGCTGGATCAGATACGGCTCGTAGACCTCTTCAATCGTGTCGGTTTCCTCGTCGGTGGCCGCGGCGATCGTGCCCAACCCCACCGGACCGCCGTTGAATTTGTCGAGAATCGCCAGCATCAGCTTCTGGTCCACCTCGTCCAGGCCGTAGCGGTCCACATCGAGCAAGTCCAGCGCGGCGCACGCCACCTCCAGCGTGATCTCGCCGCCGGCCCGCACCAGGGCGTAGTCCCGCACGCGCCGCAGCAGCCGGTTGGCGATGCGCGGCGTGCCGCGGCTGCGCCGCGCGATCTCCTCCGCCGCGTCAATTTCCAATGCGGCCTCGAGCAGGCGCGCCGCGCGCGTCACGATTTTCGTCATCTCCGCGACGTCGTACGGCTTCAGGTACAGCACCAATCCGAAGCGGCTGCGCAGCGGCGCGCTGATCAGCCCCTGGCGCGTCGTGGCGCCGATGATCGTGAACCGCTCGATCGGGATGGAATGGGTTTGCGCCGACGTGCCGGCCCCCACAACCACGTCGATGCGGAAGTCCTCGATCACCGAGTACAGTGCCTCTTCCACGTCCGGCAGCAGCCGGTGAATCTCGTCGATGAAGAACACCTGCCGCGGCTCCAGCTTGGTCATGATGCCCGTCAGATCGAGCTTCTTCTGCAACATCGGCCCGCTGGTCTGGCCGCAGCGCACGCCCAGTTCCTGGGAGATGATGTTGGCCAGCGTCGTCTTGCCCAGCCCCGGAGGACCGATCAGCAGCACGTGGTCCATCGCGTCTTCGCGCCGCTGCGCCGATTCGATGGCGATGGAGAGGATCTCCTTCACCTTCGTCTGCCCGGTGAACTCATTCAGGCTCCGCGGGCGCAGACTGCTGTCGAACTGCGCATCCTCCGGCGTCGAGGACGGCGTGACGATGCGCGCTGATGGCTTGGGATGATACCGCGGCTCCGGCATAGGGTGGACCTTTCAGGTTATCGCAGCAGTTCGAGAGCGCGGCGGAACAGCGGCTCGAACTCCTTCGGCGCCCCGCTCGCGACCGCCTTCCGCACGGCCATCTGCGCCGCTCCCGTTTGCGCGCCGAGGTTCGTCAGGGCGCTGACCACATCAGCCTCGATCGGATCGGACACCGCGGCCCCCGCACTCTTGGGCGCCGCCGGCGGCTCGCCCAGCGTTTCCAGCTTGTCGTTGAGCTCCAGCACGATGCGCTCCGCCGTCTTCTTCCCGATGCCCGGCACCCGCACCAGCGACGCCACGTCCGAGCCGCGGATGATCCGCACCAGATCCAGCGCCTGAATGCCCGACAACACCGTGATGGCCAGCTTCGGCCCGATGCCGCTCACGCCGATCAGCTTTTCGAACAGCGCCCGTTCCACGACGCTGCTGAACCCGAACAACTGGATCGCGTCCTCGCGCACGTGCGTGTGAATCCGCAGCCGCACTTCCCCGCCCGCCTCCGGCAGCGCCGTGTAAGTCGACACCGGAATCGTCACGTCATAGCCCACGCCCCCGGCCTCGATCACCGCCTGGTTGGGATGCTTCTCCAGCAATACGCCGCGCAAATGGGCGATCATTCCACTCTCCGTGACTCACCATGATACCGATTCGCTAGCCTGAAGACGTGGCTAGAAGGTTGTTTTATGTGCACGCGGTACACGGCGGCCGCGCCATCGTGGACGGCGACTCCGCCGCACACCTGCGCCGCGTCCTCCGCGTCGAGGCCGGCCAGAAGTACGAACTCTCCGACGGAGAGCGCCTCTACCTGGCCGAGATTACCGGCTTCGGCCTGGGTACCGTGGAATTCAGCATCATCGAGCAACTGCCGCCGCGCTCCCCGGGCGCGTGCATCATTCTTTATGCCGCTCTGTTGAAATTCGACCGCTTCGAATGGATGATCGAGAAGGCCACGGAGTTGGGCGCCGGTCGGCTGATCCCCCTCGTCACGGCGCGCTCCGAAGCGGGGCTGGAGAAGGCCGCGTCGAAGAGACTGCCGCGTTGGAACCGCATCGCCGAGGAGAGCGGCCAGCAGTGCCGCCGGCTGCGCGCCATGATCGTCGATCCGCCGCTGGAGTTCGCCTCCGTCCTCGCCGCACCCCACGCGCAGCGCCTCCTGCTCGACGAAGACGGTGTGACCCCTCTGCTCACAATCCTGCGCTCGACGCCCGGGGAGATTGCGCTTTTGACCGGCCCAGAAGGCGGCTGGACCTCACAGGAACGCGCCGCGTCCCGCGACGCCGGATGGTCGCCCGCTACTCTCGGCCAGTCGGTGCTGCGCGCCGAGACCGCCGCCCTCGCTGCCCTCAGCCTGGTGCAAGGCTGGTTCTGGGTCCAAGCCGCTGTCAAAAACCCGTCTGATAAAACTCGGGACTAGTACGGAGTTGCCGAAGTTGGCCTGTCAAACCACTGGCTTACGCATGCGGCCCCGCAACGGTTCCAGAGCCCCGACCGAAAGGGAGCCGGTATCGGAACTTCTGCAATCAGACACTAGAAACGGCAAAAGGCTCCGGGATTACCGGAGCCTTCTGTCATAATCGGGCGACGTCCTACTCTCCCACGCACTCGCGCACGCAGTACCATCGGGGCTGAGAGGCTTAACTTCCGTGTTCGGGATGGGAACGGGTGGGTCCCTCTCGCTATGATCACCCAAAGCTTGTTGAGCTTCAGGACTCTGAATATTGACGGGTCTGTAAAAATCAAGTCTGTGTGCAGTGTAAATCTTATGGTCAAGCCGAATGGGCTATTAGTACCGGTTAGCTCAACGCATTACTGCGCTTCCACATCCGGCCTATCAACCAGGTCGTCTACCTGGGCCCTTCTTACCTTACGGTTGGGAGATCTCATCTTGAGGCAGGTTTCGCGCTTATATGCATTCAGCGCTTATCCTATCCGAACTTCGCTACCCAGCTATGCCTCTGGCGAGACAACTGGAACACAAGAGGTTCGTCCACTCCGGTCCTCTCGTACTAAGAGCAGGCCCCCTCAAATCTCCTACGCCCAC
>Ga0302320_10003933_pt1 | contig 34013 bp, 25 predicted proteins | sample Bog_T0_3_FD_202130 | JGI IMG/M metagenome (GOLD analysis project Ga0302320, IMG submission 202130) | Peat permafrost microbial communities from Stordalen Mire near Abisko, Sweden - Bog_T0_3 | ecosystem: Environmental > Terrestrial > Soil > Wetlands > Peat | place: Sweden: Abisko, Stordalen Mire... | reverse complement strand
CCCTGTGCTTCCAGGATGGCCGGGCTGACAAAATTTTCGCTGGCGATCAGCTCGATGTTTTCCTGCTGGCGCTGGCGCTCATGCTCGATGGCTTCCGCGATGGCCGGGTCCACATGGCGCAGTCGCAGTACCGCCGGGGCGAGGCGTTCGTCCATTTTTTCCACCCGGCGTTCATGGCGTCCGCCTTCAAATTTTCCAGCGATGAACGCGTCGAGAATTTTCTTCGCACCTTCCACCGGGGTTTTCTTGCCGCTCAAGCAAAGGACGTTCACGTCATTGTGCCGGCGCATCTGGGTCGCATCCTGCTCGTCGCTGGCGATGGCGGCGCGCACGCCGGAAAATTTGTTCGCGCTGATGCACATGCCGACACCGGTCGTGCAAACCAGCAGTCCCAGCCCGGCCTGGCCGGCGGCGACAGCCTGGCCGACGGGGCTGGCGAAATCGGGATAGTCATCGGTGGGATTGTTTGATTTTGCCCCGAAATCCGCGACGGTGAGGCCGCGCGCCAGCAGATGCTGCTTGAGCGCTTCCTTGAGTTCGAAGCCGCCATGGTCCGCGCCGAGCGCGAAGTTCACGACCGCCGGTTGCGTGGTGGGTGTGCCGGTGAGGAAGTTGTGTTGGTCCATAAATTTTAAAAGCGAGGCGATGCCCTGTTCGATCTGGTCGCGGCAATCCACATAAATTTCATATGGGCCGCCGATCGGGTCGCCGATGTCCTTTTCGTAAGGCTCCAGCGTCTCGTCAAATTCGCGCAGCAAAAAGGTTTTTTCCGCCATGTGCGGGTAAAGCAGCGCCACGGTGTCCACATGGCTGTGCGTCATCCCCAGGATGAGGTCCGCCGACCGAACCAGGTCCGCCGTGAGCATCCGGCTGCGTTGCCCGGAGATGTCCACGCCCAGCTCGCGCATCGCCCGCACGGAATGCGGCGTGGGCGGCTGGCCGTCCATCGCACCGATGCCCGCCGAAAAGATGCGGAATTCGCCGCGTCCACGCACGGCGTGACGGAACAACGCCTCGGCCATCGGGCTGCGGCAGACATTTCCAGTGCAAATGAACAGAATCGTTTTCATCCCGCGCGAAGATTTAAAGTGGTTCGTGAACGGCCAGCCGTCAATCCGAAACCGCCGGTTGCCACCGTCAGCCATGCGACTGGCGGATGACGGCGAGCGCCTTGATCAAATCCACCGCCCGGCCCAGCACCGGGTCGTGGATGTAGGGCTTCTGCGGCTCGGGTGGGCGCGGCGGCTCGGCATCCTCGTCCTCGTCGCCGTCCTTGTTTTTTTCGCGCACCAGGTCCGCCTCGCTGGTGTGGTCAATGAACGGGGCCAGATTGTCGTTCGTGGCGGCTCCGTTGGTTTCGTTCTGCGCCAGCGCCGCGTAGGGATTTTCCAAAAACTTTTTTTCATCCGCGATTTTCACCGTTACCGCAATGTCCGGCTTGATTTCCGTCGAACCGCCCAGGATCAAACCCGCCCGCGCCTTGCGCAAAGCGGTTGCCCAGGCCGCCGCCGCGCCGCGCGTCTCGTCGTTGACCAGGATCGTCAGCGGCAGTTTTCCGGTCGCGAACCAGTTGGTGGCCGTGTTCACCGCCGCCAGATCATCGCCATCCGCGAACCGCAGGTCCAAAACCGTGCCGATGATATTGTTCGTGCCCGCCAGCGTCCGCTGCGCCGATTGAATTTCATCCGCCAGATTGCCGGTCACCCGGCCGATGCGCAGGTACGCCACGTTGTTCTCCAGAACGACCGCCCGGGTCAGCGCGGCATTGGTGGTGTCCGCTCGCAGCGAATCGCCAATCATCAGCAAACAAAAAAGAAAAATACAAAAACGTCGTGTCATGCTGCGCCTAAAATGCGGAGCAAATTGGTAAAAGTAAAGGGGCTTGCGCGTGGCAACCGTGATTTTTGGCGGGGCGGGACTTCGCCGGGCTGAAACTTTAAAATTTTTGTCGGATTTGAGGCTCCGGCGGCGATATGTTAATGAAAATGACGAATGACCTTGATTTGCTCCGGCAATTTGCCCATGACCGTGCGCAAGATGCTTTCACGGAAATAGTCCGGCGGCATGTGAACCTCGTTTATTCCGCCGCGCTGCGCCAGATCCGCTCACCGCAACTGGCCGAGGAAATCGCGCAATCCGTCTTCGCCGACCTTGCGCGGAATGCCGGTTCGCTCGCGGGTGGCGGTGCCGCTTCGACGCCAAAAACATTGACGTCCTGGCTCTACGCCGTCACGCGTCGGACCGCGATTGACGTGATCCGCAAGGAGTCGCGCCGCCAGTTGCGGGAACAAATCGCCGTGGAGATGACCAACATGAATGCGACCGCCAATGACTGGACGCAAATCGAACCGCTGCTCGACGACGCGATGGCCGCTCTCGACGACACCGACCGCAGCGCGATTCTGCTCCGCTATTTTGAAAACAAAAGCCTGCGTGAAGTGGGCGAAGCCTTGGGCACGAATGATGACGCCGCGCAAAAGCGCGTCAGCCGCGCCGTGGAACGGCTGCGCGAATTTTTCTCCAAGCGCAACGTGACCATTGGCGCGGGCGGACTGGCCGTCATCATTTCCGCGAACGCCGTGCAGGCCGCGCCAATCGGACTGGCGGGCACCATTTCCGCTGCTGCCGTGCTGGCGGGAACTGCCGTTTCCACTTCAGCCCTGGTCACCGCCACCAAAACGATTGCCATGACCACCATCCAAAAAACCCTGATCACCGCCATGCTCGCGGTCGCCGTTGGCACGGGATTCTTTGAAGCGCATCAAGCCGCGCAATTGCGTGAGCAAAACCATTCATTGACGCAACAAATCACACAACTGCAAACCGACAGTCAAAGCCTTTCGAATCGTCTCGCGGAGGCAGGCGACTCCAAAAAATTATCGGATAAACAATTTAATGAGCTATTGAAATTACGCGGCGTGGCGACGCAGTCACGAAACGAAGCCGAGGTTGAAAATGATCCAGCTTTCCAAAAAGCGCGCCTTTGGCTGGCCAAAGAAGCCAAGTTGCATGAACAATTTGAACTGCACCCCAACCAGTGGATTCCAGAAATGAAATATTTGTCCAAGGAGGCGTGGTTGGATAAGGCGAGGATGGCGGACTTGGGCACCGCGAGCGGGATGAGATGTGCCATGAGCAATGTGCGCACTGCTGCAAAATACGAGTTCGCCGGATCTTATTTCACTCTGGCATTGTCGAAGTATTTGATCACCCACAACCAACAACTGCCAGTGTCTACTTCTGAATTGAGCACATGTTTTCCGCCGGGAGTTAATGACGCGGATGCAATCCTTGCACGGTATGAAATGATAAACCCTGATACTCAAACTAATCCCGGATACGACGGGTTTGCAATTGTTGAAAAGTCCGTTGTTGATCCCATCGAAGGCCCGGTCTTAATCAACGATAAAAAAGTAAGTTCCCTCCCGGTTCCGCGCTGGCCGACCGTGACTCCAAACGAATTGATACCGCTTATGAATGCATACAGCGACGCAAACAACCATGAGGGACCTTTGAACATTTTGGATCTTGTGCCATTCGCTACCACGCCGGAACAAAAAGAGGCGCTGAACAAGTATATCAATTCAGCAACGCAACTTCATTGAGCCTGTTGCAACGAATCATTTATAACGCCTTTTCTGCGATGTCGCGGCGGAAGTGTGCGCCGTCGAAATGGATTTTCTCCACGGCGGCGTAGGCGGCGGCTTGCGCGGCTCTCAAATCCTTGCCCAGGGCCGACACGCCTAAAACGCGTCCACCGTTCGTGACTATTTCATTTCCATTTTTTGCCGTGCCGGCATGGAAAACGTTTGTGTCCGGCATTTTCGCCGCTTCTGCCAGGCCGCGAATCGGTTTTCCTTTTTCATAATTTCCCGGATAGCCGCCGCTGGCCATCACGACGCAAACGCTGGTCTGCGATTTCCACTTCAATTCCATTTTATCGAGTGTGCCGTTCGCGCTGGCGTCGAGCAATTCCACCAGATCATTTTCCAATCGTGTCAGATAGACCTGCGTTTCCGGGTCGCCGAAACGTGCGTTGAATTCCAAAATCTTTGGGCCGGCTTTCGTCAGCATCACGCCCGGATATAAAATGCCGCGATAATCAATGCCCTCCGCCGCGCAGCCACGCATGAACGGCTCCAGCACTTTGTGGGCGGTGTCGGCCAGCTGCGCATCAGTCAAGAACGGCGTCGGTGAATAGGTGCCCATGCCGCCTGTGTTCAGGCCGAGGTCGCCGTCCAGCGCACGCTTGTGGTCTTGAGAGGTAGGGAAAATTTTTGCCGTCCTGCCGTCGCACAGCGCGTGCAATGAAACCTCGATGCCTTCGAGATATTCCTGAATCACCACGTTCGCGCCGGCCGCGCCGAAGGCCTTGCTGACCATGATTTCGTCCACGGCGCGTTCGGCCTCGGCTTGATTTGCGCAAAGCAAAACTCCTTTGCCCAGCGCGAGGCCGTCGGCCTTCACCACGCATTTGCCGCCGAGCGTGGCGCAAAAAGCCTTGGCCGGCCAGGCCTCGGAAAACGTCCCGGCGGAGGCGGTCGGGATGCCGTATTTCTCCATGAATTTTTGGGAGAAAACTTTGGAAGACTCAAATTGGGCGGCCTTTTGATTGACGCCCCAGATTTTCAAACCGTTCGCCTGAAATAAATCCACAATGCCGAGCGCCAGCGGGTTGTCCGGCCCGACGACGGTAAGTTCGATTTTATTTTCCTGCGCGAACGCCAGCAACCTGGGCAAATCTTCAGCGCCAATGTTGACGCATTCAACGATCGCGCCATTTTTGGCAAGACGTTCCTGGGCGATGCCGGCGTTGCCGGGCGCGCACCACAGCTGGGTGGCGTGCGGCGACTGTGCGAGCTTCCACACTAGGGCGTGTTCGCGTCCGCCCGAACCGATGACCAGAATTTTCATTCAATTTTCCCGCCAGATTTAAAACGCTTCTCGCGCCAGCACATTCAGCAGAGGTCGGGCTTGACGCTTTTCAGTTCCAGGCGCAGCGCGTGCAGCGCCAGGTTGATGTCGTAGAGAAACGCCACGAGCGACGCAAACAAGGAGACCATGCTCACGATGAAAATCAAGACGATGAACACACCGGCCTGCCAGTCCAGCAGCGCGCCCAAAAATAGAATGATGATGAGCGCGGAGACGAGCAACACGCTGAAACCCGCCAGCCCGATGCTCAAGCGGATGACCTGCGCCCGCCGGTAAATGATGGTGATTTGTGTCAGGGTTTGCGCGCGGTTTTCCCCGCTGGATGCCGGCAGTTCCCGGCAGAGCTGTCGCGCCCGGTCAATGGTGCGCCCCAGCCGGTTGGTCATGGTGAGCAGCAGCAACCCAATGCCGGAGATCAAAATTACCGGGCCGATCGCCACCTGCAGCACCGGGACGATTTCATGGAGCGTGGTTGCAGACATCGCGCGCAGGATAATCACAAACGGGCGCAAATCAACGCCGATAAATCACCGGCTTCGCCGTCCCACATAATCTGAATTCCGTCCGGGCTTCGATAATATTTTTCGTTCGGCCCGTTGACAGTTTTTTGAAAACGGCGCAAGCTCCTGCGAATGGATGTTCTCACTCTTTCGCGCATTCAGTTCGGCGCGACCATCGCGTTTCATTACCTCTACCCGCCGTTGAGCATCGGGCTGGGCGTCATGCTCGTCATCATGGAGGCGGCGTGGCTCAAGACCAAAAATCCCATCTATCACCAGATGGCGCGGTTCTGGACGAAGGTGTTAGCGCTCACCTTTGCCATCGGCGTGGCGACGGGCATCGTGATGGAGTTTGAATTCGGCACGAACTGGGCGACGTATTCGCGGTTTGTCGGCGACGTGTTCGGCAGCGCGCTGGCGGCGGAGGGCATCTTTGCGTTTTTCCTCGAATCCGGTTTTCTCGCCATCCTGCTGTTCGGCTGGGACAAGGTCGGACGCAAGCTGCATTTCTTCGCGACGTGCATGGTCTGTCTCGGCGCGCATTTCAGCGCGGTATGGATCGTCGTGGCCAATTCGTGGATGCAGACACCTGCCGGTTATCACATTGTCGGCGAAGGCATGCACGCCCGGGCGGAAGTCAAGGATTTCTGGCAGGTGGTTTTCAACCCTTCGATGCTGGACCGCCTGTTCCACACCCTTTGCGGCGCATGGCAGGCGGGCGCGTTTCTCGTCATCAGCGTCAGCGCGTGGTATGTGCTGAAAAACAAGTTCACGAGTTTTGCACGCGCCTCGCTGCGCATTGCCCTGGCCGTGGCGTTGGTCGCCTCGCTGTTGCAACTCGCCAGCGGTCATCACAGCGCGCAAGGCGTCGGGAAAAATCAGCCGGCCAAGCTTGCGGCGTTTGAAGGGCTCTACGACACGAGCTCCAACGCGCCGCTCACCGTCGTCGGCTATGTGGACGAGCGGCAGGAGAAAGTCGTGGGCATTCAAATACCATGGATGCTGAGTTTTCTGGCGCACAATGATTTCCATACGCCGGTGACGGGCCTGCACGATTTTCCGGCGCCGGACCGCCCGCCGGTCGCCGCGTCGTTTTTCTTTTTTCACGGCATGGTGGCGGCGGGCATGGCGACGATTCTAATCGCCGCGCTGGCCTGCTTTTTTTCCTGGCGCGGCACACTGTTCAAAAAACGCTGGCTGTTGTGGGTGCTCGTTTTTTCCGTGCTTGGCCCGCAGATTGCCAATCAGTTCGGCTGGTTCGCGGCGGAAGTCGGCCGCCAGCCCTGGCTCGTCTATGGTCTGATGCGCACGCCGGAGGGTTTGTCCGCCGTGGTGAAGGCAAACGTCGTCCTCACGTCGTTGATCCTCTTTACGTTCATTTATTTTCTTTTGTTCGCGGTTTTCATTTATCTGCTCAATGACAAAATCCAGCACGGGCCGCACGATGACGATTTGATCCCATCGGGCAAACTGGCGTTGCCGTCCGAACTGACCGAACACAAATGACATGACCTTCGACCTCAACACCATCTGGTTCATCCTTGTCGGCGTGCTGTTTACCGGCTACGCGATGCTCGACGGCTTTGACCTCGGCATCGGCGCGCTGCATCTGTTCACGAAGAAAGATGAGGAGCGTCGCGTCCTGCTCAACGCCATCGGGCCGGTGTGGGACGGCAACGAAGTCTGGCTCGTCACCGGCGGCGGCGCGCTGTTCGCCGCGTTCCCGAACGTCTATGCAACGGTGTTCTCCGGCTTTTACCTCGCATTTTATCTGCTGCTCGCGTCGCTGATTTTTCGCGCCGTCGCGATTGAGTTTCGCAGCAAGCAGCCGATGCGCTGGTGGCGGCAAACGTGGGACATCGGCTTTTCCGTCGGCAGCATTTTGTCCGCACTGCTCATGGGCGTGGCGCTCGGCAACATCGCATGGGGCATCCCAATTGATGCCAACGGCGAATTCGCCGGGACATTTCTCGGCCTGTTGATGCCGTATCCGCTGCTGGTCGGCGTCACGACCGTGGCGTTGTTCATGATGCACGGTGCGATTTACGGCGTGATGAAAACCGAGGGCGCGCTGCACGACAAGCTCCGCGTCTGGGCGATGCGCTGCATCATCTTCTTCGTGATCTGCGCCGCCACCACGACGATGGCCACGCTGCTGTATGTGCCGCATATGGCCAACCGGGTGCGCGCCAATCCGTGGCTCTTCAGCATCGTGCTGGCGAACATGCTGGCCATCGCCAATATTCCGCGCGAGTTCCACCACAACCGCGACTGGCTCGCGTTCCTGTCGTCGTGCGGCGCGATGATCACCCTGATGCTGCTGTTCGGCCTCAACCTGTTCCCGAACCTGGTTTACAGCCTGCCGAATCCGGAAAACAGCCTGAACATCTACAACGCCGCCTCGTCGCAGAAAACTCTCGGCATCATGCTGGTCATCGCGTGCATCGGCGTGCCGATTGTGATCGCCTACACCGTGTGCATCTACTGGATTTTCCGGGGCAAGGTGAAGATTGACCGGATGAGCTATTAAGCCACCCGCGCTTCACCTTTGCCTTTGACGACTTCACCGATGATCCAAGCCTTGTGCTTCTGCGTGTTGATGAATTTCAGCACGGCATCCGCCTTGTCCGCTGCCACTATGCTGACCATGCCGATGCCCATATTGAAGACCTGATACAATTCGTCGTCCGGCACGCCGCTCTTTTGCTCGATGGTCTGGAAGATGGGCAGCATGTCCCATGAACCTTTTTTGATGACCACGTCGAGCGTCTTGGGCAGCACGCGCGGAATGTTGTCCACGAAACCGCCGCCGGTGATGTGCGCAAACGCTCTGACGGGAAGTGCGGAGTGCGGAGTGCGGAGTGCGGAGTTGAAGCGCTTCAACAGCTTCTGCACCAGCGGGCCGTAGCTGATGTGTTCTTTCAACAATTCCTCGCCAATCGTGCCTTTCAAGCCGGGCACGCGGCTGGACGGTTTCAATTTCAACTGCTCGAAGAAAATCTTCCGTCCGAGGGAATAGCCGTTCGTGTGCAGCCCGCTCGATGCGATGCCGATGACCACGTCGCCGCGCCGGATGGTTTTCTGGCCGTTGAGCATCTTGGATTTTTCCACCACGCCGACGATCGTGCCGCTCACGTCGTATTCGCCCGCCTGATAAAAGCCCGGCATCTGCGCCGTCTCGCCGCCGATGAGCGCGCAATTATTTTCCGCGCAGGCGCGGGCGAAGCCCTTGATGATGTCCGTGAACACGTGCGGCTCCAGCTTGCCGGTGCCAAGATAATCGAGGAAGAACAGCGGCTCCGCGCCCAGCACGGCGATGTCGTTCACACAATGGTTCACGAGGTCCGCGCCGATGGTGTCGTGCTTGTCCTGCTGGAAGGCGATCTTGAGCTTGGTGCCGACGCCGTCCACGGAGGAGACGAGGATGGGCTCGCGATATTTTTTCACGTCCAGCGCGAACAGGCCGCCGAAGCCGCCGACCTTGCCGAGCACCTCGCGGCGATGCGTGGCGGCGAGCAATTGCGGCAGGGTGGCTTTGACTTTGTTGCCGAGATCAATGTCCACGCCGGCGGCGGCGTAAGCTTTTTGTTTCATGCGGCGGAAAGTAAAACTGTAAAACGCGGCGCGGGCGAGAAAATTTCGCGAGCAGGTCAACGAGGAAAATTAAATTTTTAGTCTTCGCGCGGCTGCGTTACTTGCAAATGATCCATCGCTTCGGTTCCTGGCCGCTTTGATTCGCCGCGCGGCGCAAAGGCTTGGCCTCAACTGTCGCTTATTGACCATCGCCAGCGGCGAAACCTACAAAAACCCGGGCTTTTGGCCGTCGCAACTAGAAAAACAGGCGTCGCAAGTCGTCCGATGGGCATCGCAAATCGTCCACAAGGCGTCGCAGGTCTTCTGAGGGTCGTCGCAAGTGTCCGCAATCCGTCGCGGGTCGTCCCCAAGGCGGCGCGGGCCGGAAAATGGTCGTCGCAAGTCGTCGGAAGGCTATCGCAACCGGATTTTCGGTGTCGCAGGCGGAATTACGATTTAAACAAACGGCAACGCCACAATTTTCACCGGATCTTCGCCCGTGCCTTGCAACGTCAGTTCGTTGCCAACTTGATTCGCTTCGCGGCGCACGTAGCCGAGCGCGATGTTCGCGTTGAACGCCGGCGATTTCACCGCGCTGGTCACATAGCCGACTTCCTTGCCCGCTTGTAACAGTTTGTCGCCCTTTCTTGGCAACGGTTCCAAATGGGTGGCCAGCCGCAAGGCCCGCAGTTCGCGCGTGACGTGGCCGACGCTGTGGATGCGGTTGATGACTTCCTGCCCGATGTAGCAGCCTTTGTCGTAAACGATGGCGCGACCCTCGATGCCGCATTCGAGCGGTATATTCGTTTCGTCCATGTCTGCGCCGAACCGAGGAATGCCCGCCTCGATGCGAGCGGTCTCGAATGCCTGCCAGCCGACCGCACGTCCGCCCACAGCTTTCGCGGCGGCAATCAACTTGTCCGCCACCGCGCCGAGGGAATTATTCGGGATGAACAAATCGAAGCCATTCGTGGCGAGTCGCGGATTGTTTGCGAGATAAATTTCTCCGAGCGTGGCGTCGGAAATTTTTATCGAGCCAAGTTGCTGCGTTGGAATTTCAGCAAATAAATTTAATGCGCGAACGACTTCCGCCGCTTTCGGCCCTTGCACGCTCAACAAACCATAATGCGGCGCAGCGTCTACAATTTGCACGTCGTCGGCGACGATAAATTTTTCGAGCCGCTGCGAAATCTTTTCCAGCAGGCCCGGCTCGAAATCCAACAGCAGTTCGTCGGCGAGGGCAAAGATGTTCAGGTCGCTTTCCATTTTGCCCTTGGCGGTGGTGATGGCGGCATGGCAGCCCTCGCCGGTGCGGAGTTTTTTCACATCATTCGTCACCTGGCCGTGCAGGAACCGCGCCCGGTCGGCACCCACGAGGCAGATGCGCGAGCGAAAGCTAAAATCAATCACGCCGGCAGATGCGCGGAGCGCGGCGTGTTCGGCCAGCCAGTCGCCGTAATCATGCACGACTTCCGCGCCGTTCAACTCCGTGAACCGCGCGGCGAGGCCTTGATGCAACTCGTGCAGGCAAAGTGATTCCATGCCGTGGAGGGTAGCGCCGTCCGACTCATGATGCATTCAGATAATTTTCACCACAAGACCCGCTCCGAGTTGCCGGGCCAGCCGAAATGGGATTGCGCTTCGGCGCGCTTGTTGCAGAATGGCGCGATGAATATAGACGCCCTTTACTCCGAACTGACTCTCAAAACCAAGGCCAAGCTCGTCCTCGTCGTGCTCGACGGCCTCGGTGACATTGCGACGAAGGAACAAAATTATCTCACGCCGCTCGAAGCCGCCAACACGCCTAACCTTGACAAGATTTCCAAGGACTCCGCGCAGGGCCGCATGATTCCGGTCGCGCCGGGCATCACGCCGGGCAGCGGGCCGGGGCATCTAGGGTTGTTCGGCTACGATCCGCTGGAATTTCAGGTCGGACGCGGCGTCATCGAGGCGCTTGGCCTCGGCGTGGAATTGAAGACAGGCGATGTCTGCGCCCGCGCCAATTTTGCGACGCTCGACGAAAAGGGGATTGTCACCGACCGCCGCGCCGGACGCATTCCGACGGAGACGTGCGAGAAACTGGTGGCCCTGCTTTCCGCCAAAATAAAAAAAATTGGCGACACGGAAGTCATCATCAAGGCGGGCAAGGAGCATCGTTTCGTCGTCATCTTTCGCGGCAATGGACTTGAAGGGCCGTTGACCGATGCCGATCCGAACCGCGAAGGTTTTAAAATTCCCGAAGTCAAGCCGCGCGACGAGAACAATGCCGGCCAGAAAAAAATGGCCGCGCTCATCGCCGATTTTTACAAGGCCGCGCTGCCGGTCATTGCCAAGGAAAAACCGGCGAACGGCTTCCTCATGCGCGGCATCGCGCATCAGCCGCACATCCCACTGTTTGCCGACCGCTATCTGCTCAAGCCGGCGTGCCTCGCGGTTTATCCGATGTACAAAGGCCTCGCGCAACTTGTTGGCATGAAAAAAATCGAGGGGCCGCAGACCATTGCCGAGCAGTTCGAGCGCTACCTGAAGGAATACGACAACTACGATTTCTTTTTCATCCATTACAAATACACCGACAAATCCGGCGAGGACGGCAACTTTGCCGCAAAGAAAAAGGCCGTCGAAGATTTCGACGCCGCGCTGCCGATTCTGTTGAAGAAAAAGCCCGACGTGCTCGTCGTCACCGGTGACCACTCGACGCCGTGCGCCTTGCACGGTCATTCCTGGCATCCGCAACCGATCCTGCTCCATTCCGCCGCGAGCGGTTCGGACAAGCTGGAACGGTTCACCGAGACCGGGGCGAACAGCGGTTCGCTCGGCATCTTCCCGGCGAAATTCCTGATCCGCCTGATGCAGGCGAACGCGAAGATGTTCGACAAGTTCGGGGCTTGAAAGATTTACGATATGCGATTTACGATTGAAGCGTCCTGTTGAAGTGCGTCGCGCATATCGTAAAGTTAAAATCGTAAATCCAGATGAACCTGCCGAACAAACTGACCGCCTCGCGCTTCGGGCTGACGGTGGTTTTTCTCTGGGCGCTGTTCTGGCCCTGGCCGGTTCCGTTTCGAAGCACGCTCGCGCTGATTTTCTTCTGCGCGGCGGGGGTCACGGATTTTCTCGACGGCCGCCTGGCGCGCGCCCACGGGCTCATCACCAATTTTGGCATTCTGATGGACCCGCTGGCGGACAAGATCATGACCTGTTCGGCCTTCATCGCTTTTGTCGAGAGCACGCACCTGCACCCGGACGCGCCGGTCAAGCTTGCGGCGTGGATGGTGATCATCATCGTTTCGCGCGAACTCGCCATCACCGGCCTGCGGCTGCTCGCGGCGTCCAAGGGCGTCGTGCTGGCGGCGGAACGCTACGGGAAGCACAAGACCATTTCGCAGATCGTGGCGATCATCGCGCTGCTGGTGACGGATGCGCGCAATGAATGGTGGCCGTCCCTGCGCAACGCGTTGTGGTGGGCGCCCCGGTTCGCGGAGGTCATGCTATGGCTCACCGTCGGGCTGACGGCGATGTCGGGCGTCATCTACCTGTGGCGGAACCGCGCGCTTTACTTGGACGACATGTGAGCCGTTTACGGCTTTGGCAGTGGGAGGCTGTCGCCGGCGCTGGAGGGTTCGTATCGGGCGGGCGGCAGATTGGTCAGCGGATCGCTGTGATGATGACGCTGCAAAACGAAGTTGACCAGCAGGATGATCGCCACCAAGGCCGCCCCCGCGCCGGCGGCCAGCGCCCATTTCAGGTTCAGTTTCGCCAGCACAAAGAGGATGCGATCCAGCGGTTTTTTGGATTCGTCGGTGAACGGCGGCGGTTCGCTGAATTTTTCCGTGCGGCCCAGCTCGGCGTCGAGCGCGGCCATGAGCGGCGGGAGGTCGAGCTTCAGCACGGTGGCGTAATTTTTCACCGAACCGCGGATGTAGATCGGCGCGGAAAACACGCTGAAGTTTCCCATTTCCAGCGCGCTGATGTGGTCCGTGCGGATCTTTGTCGCGTCGGCGACCTGCTGCACCGTGAGCCTTCTGGCTTCACGCGCGGCGCGCAGTTGTTCGGCAACCGTTGACATTCTTCCTATTTAGCGCGTTTGAAAGCCGGTTGGCAATCTTGGAAAATATCTCATTTCAGTCCCGCGTGCAGAGGTAGATGCGGAAACGGGTCATCGGCCGGCCGTGATGCTGCGCCCAGAAATCGTCCACCACCTCGATTTTACCAAATTCGTCCTGCAAAATCCCCGGAAGCAGATCATTGCCGGAATCGGTCACATACAAGGCGCGCGTGTCGGGCTGGAGCTGGTAGCCGGCCCAGAGGGTGAACTGCGAATCGCCATATTCCGCCGGCGGCAGATAAGTGGTCGGCTGGTCGGGCAGATAAAACGCCATCATGCTCGCCTGCGAATAGTGGTTCGCGATCAGCAGGCTCGGGTGATATTTCTCGCGGGCCTGTTGCACGTGCGCCGCAAATTCATCCCAACCCTGCGCGCGGCGCAGCGGATCGGTGATGGGCCGCAGATGCAGAGAGTTTGTCACGCGTCCGGCAACGATCATTAAAGGATCCGTATCGTGGATCACCACCGTCATGAGCAGCGCGATGCCCAACGCCGCGCCCACGCCCCAACGCCACGCCGGATGCCGCGCCACAACTTCGCGCCAGTAAACAACCGTGAAAATAATCCCCGTGACCAGCGCCGGTGCCGCCCAGTTCGGCTGGCCCGCCTTGTTCAAACTGAAGAAGGCGAACAAGCCATAGAGCGGCAGAAACTGGCTCAACAAAAAGCGCACGCGCAAATCTACGTGCCGTTTTAAAGTCAGCGCGACGGCGGCCGCCAACATGCCGGCCATGAACAGTGGCGACACCACGCCGAATTGTCCGCCCAGAAATTTCAGCAGCTCCAGCGGATGGATCTGAAACGTGTTTGTGACGCCGCTGCGCGAATGCAAGGCGATGACATGCACCCAGCCGGTCTGGATGTTCCACCACAGGATCGGCAGGATGCTCACGGCGAACGCCCCGCCCAGCACGAACATTTTCCGGCTGAACAGCAGCGGACGATGTTCCTTGGACCAGAGCAGAAAAAACCCAATGCAGCCAAGCTGCACGCCGTTGGTGAACTTCGCGAGAAAGCCCGCGCCGATGGCCAGCCCCAGCCAGAACCAGTCGCCCGTCTTGTCGCGATGGATGGCCGTCCAAAAAATCACGATGGCCAGCGCCCAGAAAAAGACGCTCAACGAATCAATCGTCATCAAAATGGAACCCACCACCATCATCGGCATCACCGCCGCCAGCAACAGGCACCACAACCCGACGCGGTCGTCATACAGACGCCGCGCCAGCAGGAAAATCAATGCGCCGGTGGCCGTGCTCAACATCACCGCGCAGAAGCGGATGCCAAAGACCGTGGGGCCGAACAGTTTTGTGCCCAGCGCGATGGTCCACGCGATGCCCGGCCCCTTGTCACGATACGACGCGGCCAGATGTTTCGACCAGAGCCAGTAATACGCCTCGTCCGGCACCAGTTGCATCTGCGTGATAAACCACAGGCGATAGCAGGTGAGGGCGAACAGCAGTAAAATCGCCAGCCGCAGCGGGCTGGTTTGGCGCAGGAATGAGAGCATTGATTTAATGTGATTGCCGGCGTGCGGAAGGATTCACGCAACCGTCGGCTTACGCTCAATTTGGCGGATTGGACGTGCGGTTGGCAATCTTGGAAAACTATTTTGATTCAAATTGAACCTTTGCTCGCCTCGTGCATTCAACTGGGTGAACATGTTGGAAGTGGCCGAACGTGAACAACTGCCCGTGATCCAAGCCCGCGCCGGTGAACCGGCGGCCTGGGACACGCTCTTCCGGCGCTACCAACTGCCGCTTTGTGTTTATGTTTTTGAACTTGTCCACGACGAACAGGCCGGCCTCGACCTCGTGCAGGAGACCTTCATCCCCGCCGTCAAACATCTCGGCAGCCTGCGCGAGGATGCGAAATTTGGAAGCTGGCTCTTCGGCATCGCGCATCAAAAGGTCATCCAACTCTGGCGCAAACGCAGCGGCAAAGAAATTTTGTTCGAGGAAACCCCCGAATTGCCGGACGAATTTGAAAACAGCCCGGACGACCTGCTTATCCGGCGCGAACAGGAAGCTGAATTTATGAACTTGCTGAACCAACTGCCGCTGCCGCAACGCTCCGTCCTCCTGCTGCACTTCATCGAGGACTTTTCCCTCGAAGAAATTATGCGTATCACGGAAGCACAACTTGGCACCGTGAAATCACGGCTGCATTATGCCAAGCGAGCCTTGCGAAAACTATTGGAGAAAAGGAAATGAAAACGCCGCGTGACATTCTGTTTACCCATCATCAGGCCGCTGAACCGAAGCTTGACGCCATCCGCCGTGAGGTAGTCCGAGAGTTAAACGACCAAGGAACCAAGAAACAAAGCCTCCCGACGGCCGTGGTTGCTTCGTTCCTCGGTTGTTCAAATAAACTCTGGCAGGAACTGGTCTGGCCGTGCCGTCGGACTTGGACGGGTTTGGCGGCCGTCTGGATTTTGATTTTCATCATCAATGTTTCGCAGCACGACGGCTCGACCACTGGCAACACAAAATCACCATCTTCGCCGGAAATGATGATGACGCTTCGTGACCAGCAAAAATTGCTGATTGAATTGCTCGCCGACCGTTCGTTCGTGGCGGATGCGGAATGGCCCAGAATTTATTTGCCCAAGCCACGAACGGAAACCTTTGAGCTTTTGACCGTATGAACGAAACCCCAAACAATAAACCCGGCTGGCGGAGGACGCGGCGGATTCTCGTCGGCGTCGCTTGCGTGGCCACGCTCATCGCGGTGTTTTACGCCGAGGAAGACTGGCGTGGCAAACGCGCGTGGGACAATTACCGGCGAGAATTGGAGGCCAAAGGCGAGAAATTGGACTGGCGGGCATTCGTTCCGCCCGCTGTGCCGGACGATCAAAACTTTTTCACCGCGCCAATCTTTACGAACATACTTAATGGCAAAATCGTGATGAATCCATGGCACTCTGACGGCAGTCCAAACGTCTGGCCAAACGTTCAGCCAATAAATGATGGAGTCGGCTATCTGGGTGGCGAAGGTAAAACAAGGATAACCGATTTGGAAACATGGCAGACAGGTTATCGCAATCCGACCAATGCGAGTCTGACAAAAGAATTTCCCGTCGCACCTGAACCGCAGACACCGGCGAAGGATGTTTTGTTTGCGTTGAGCAAATTCGATTCAGCGGTTGAAGAACTGCGTCAAGCCAGCCAGCGGCCTTACGCCAGCGTCCCGTTAAATTACGAAGAAGGATTTGGCTCCGCATCATCGTTGTTGCCGGTTTTGGCGGAGCTTAAAAGATGCACTCAATTGTTGCAATTGCGGGCCGACGCCGAACTGGCTGACGGCCAAAGCGCAAAAGCATTGGCTGACGTGAAACTGTTGTTGTATTTGAATAATTCACTCCGCAACTCGCCATTTGTGATTTCGCATCTCGTGCGCGCGGCAATTGTTGACTATGAATTGCAGCCAGTTTGGGAAGGTTTGGCGGAGCATAAATGGTCGGATGAACAACTCATCGCGCTCGACGTGGAATTGGGAAAACTGGATTTTCTGGCGGATTATGAAATTACCATGCGCGGCGAACTGGCATTTGCTATTGCGTCGTTTGAAAATCAGCGACGCACACAGAAAATGATCTCATACACGGGCGACGGTGTTGTTATTACCAATAAACTGACGTTCATGCCCAGCGCCTTCTTTTATCAGAACGAACTCGCCTTTGCCCGGATGCACCAGCAGTTTGTTTTACCGCTCGTTGATTCGACCAACCGGATTGTCTCTCTGGCTGCCTTGCGCCGATCCCAAGCGGCGGAGCAGGTTCAGTTGAAACCCTACTCGCCTTACACGGTTCAAGCGTGGAGGATGTTCCCTGCCATCAGCGCGATTGTGAGGAAGTTTGCCACAATTCAATCCAGCATTGATTTGGCCCGTGTTGCCTGTGCACTGGAACGCTACCGGCTGGCGCACGGTGAATATCCCGAAACGCTCGACGCACTTGCGCCTCAATTCATCGAAACGCTTCCGCACGACATCATCAACGGCCAGCCGCTGCACTATCGGCGTGAAGCAAATGGTCAATTCGTTCTCTATTCCGTCGGCTGGAACGAAACCGACGATGGCGGACAAATCGTGCTTAACAAACACGGTTCAGTTGATCGGGAAAAGGGTGACTGGGTCTGGCAGTACCCGCAGAAATAAAACTACCAATTCAAATTTTCTCCATAAAAAAGCGGCCTCCGTTGCCGAAGGCCGCTTGTGTTTCTTATTTGTATTTATCTCACGCCGGTTCGTTGTCAGTTCACAGCGCGGCGATGGCGGTGACGATGGCGCTGGGCAGGCCGATCTCGGCTTTGCCAATGAAGAACACGGCCTTGTATTACCGCGTCTCCGGTTTGCCCGCCGCCAGCAACGGGCGGTTGTCTAAGTAGGCGGCATGGGTTTCGCTGGCGAGCAGGGTGAAGGCGGATTCGCCGTCCCGCTGGCCGTAGATGTGGACGCCTTCGGCATCTATTTTGTTGAAATCAATTTCCACCACGCCGGCGCCCTTGGCGGTGGCATACAGGGTGGGCTGTTCCTGGGTCATGTCGGTGGAGTCTTCCGCCCCGATGATGTTCAGCTTTTTGCCGTCTTCCTCGGTGTAGGCGGTGCTTTTCTTGATGCGCTGGGCCAGGAGCCGTGCATTTTTCTTGGTGCCGGCGATGGAGTGGTTCAAGGCCGTGTGGGCGGTTTTGCTGGCGTTGTCGGCCAGGATGGCGGCGGTAAGCTTGGCGTGCAGGTCGGCATTGTCGGCCGTCAGCATGGTGGCAGCACGGCCACCAACGGCGAGCTGTTCGCCGTGACTCCGGACATGAAGATTGGCGTCAAGATCGCCGCCGACGGGTTGGACGGCGGATTCATCACCGTCAACCGCGCGAACGGCAAGGCCGGGGTGATTCTTTCCAACACCGCCATCGGCGGCACGGTGATCGTGCAGGATCAGCACGCCAAAATCACCGACCACCTGCCGATGATTGCCGAGGAGTAGGGCAAAAGCGCGGCGCGGACGGGGTGGCGCGACCTAATGAAAAAAACCTGTTCAAATTTTAGCCGAGTCCGACTGGCTGTCGGCAATTCTTGGAATCAACACGAAGCTATGCCGATTTTTGGTGGCTACTGGAGAGGAATGGAAATTCAATCCAACGGTAGGTGGCGGCACACAACAGAATGGTGGCTACCGCCGTGGCGCTGATGACAAGCCAGTAGTCGGGTTGCGGCAGCGCGGTCAAGCCGGCCGATTTTAAGATGCGAAACACGAGTCGGAAAATAATGCCATGCAACAGATAAAAACTGAAACTCATCGCCCCCAGGCAACGAATGGCTGGGCGCGTGAGGAAGCCAAAGAAACTATTGCCGGCTGCGGCCATCAAAAAGACCGGGAACAATGCCCCGGCGAGGGCGATTGAAGGCGTTTTTGTGAACAGATAACCCCGGCATAAAAAGCACAATGCCAGAGCCGCCGTCAGGGCCAGCACGGCGGCGACCGGACGTTGCAACTGGAAACGCGCGGGTTGGTTTTCCAGCAACACCGGACAAAGCATTCCAAAAATGAAAAACAGGCCGGGCTGCAAATTCAGGTGAAACCAAAGGCAAACCAATGTCAGGAGATAAAAAATCAGGGCAGCGCCAAAGATCTTCCGACCCGGTGCGAACCAGGCAATGAACGGGAGTATCAGGTAGAAGCTCCATTCATACCACAGCGTCCAGACGACGCCGGCATTGTAATCACCAAGGTTCACGGAACCGATATTGTGCCAGCTCAAGGCTCCCAAGGCGAGCAACCGGAGCAGAGGCAGCCAATTTCCCAGCGCCAACCAAGAACCGCCGGTCGAGATTGCCGCCACCAGCAACACGAGCAGCAGGCTGAATAAATATAATGGCGCAATGCGATATAATCTTCCCCGCCAGAGCTTCCAATGGTCGATGGTCCCATTCCGGCTTCGGGCTTTACTCCAGAATAGGAAGCCCGTGAGCATGAAAAAAACAATCACCCCCGCTGGGGCCAATAATTGCAGAACCGGCGATCGGGCTTCGCCCCAGTTGCCTGTGATCAACCAGGTGCGGCACAGGGCGGCATGATGCGTGGCCACCATTAACGCCGCCATGCCGCGCAAACCGTCCAAAGCCAGTTCACGGTTGCCGGACTCCGTCATCTCCCGCCGGTAAAATGTGCTCCGACGTGCAATGACCGCTGCCGTCGCCATGACGGCAAGCATCATCAACACGCCGCCTGTCAGGATGCCAAACGATTCCATTCAGTTTCTGATTACGGTCAGCCGCAAGTTGACCCCCACCCGCCACCCAATCAAACCGCGCTTTGTTCACCGCCGTCGGCGCCGCCGCCGTCGAGGTCAATCAGGATTTCGCGCGGCTCGGCACCCTTGCTTTCGCCGACGATGCCGCGGTTCTCCAGTTCGTCCATGATGCGCGCGGCCCGGCCGTAGCCGAGGCGCAGCCGGCGTTGCAGCAGCGAGACGCTCGCCTTTTGTTCGCTGCGGATGACCTCGATGCACTGCTGGATGATCTCCTCGTCCTCGTCAATGCCGCTTTCGTCGCCAAAGCTGGCCACGGGTTTGGAAAGTTGCTTGTGGATTTCCGCCTCGTAACTCGGCTTGCCCTGCTTGGCGATGAAATCCACAACGCTCTGGATTTCGTGGTCGGTGATGAGCGCACCCTGCGCGCGGATGAGCTTGCCGGAGCCGGGCGGGAGATAAAGCATGTCGCCCTTGCCGAGCAGCTTGTCCGCGCCCATCGCGTCGAGAATCGTGCGAGAATCAACTTTCGCCGCGACCTGGAACGCGATGCGCGCCGGGATGTTCGCCTTGATGACGCCGGTGATGACGTCCACGGAAGGCCGTTGCGTGGCGACGATGCAATGGATGCCGGCCGCGCGAGCCATTTGCGTGATGCGCGCGATGGCCATTTCCACATCGGCGGGCGCGACGAGCATGAGGTCGGCCAGTTCGTCAATGATGACGACGATGTAGGAAAGTTTTTCGGGAATGACGATGTCTTCATCGCGCGGCACAACAATCTGTTCGTCCACTTCCACGGCGAAACCATCCGCGCCCGGCTCGACTTTTTCCTTTTTCGCGATGAGCGGTAGTTCGGGTTCAGACGGCGGCGCGAGCTTGTCCTTCGGCCGGTCGTTGAAGGATTTGATGTTGCGGACATTGACGCGCGCAAAAATCTGGTAGCGTTTTTCCATCTCGTTGACGACCCAGCGCAGCGCGAGCAGAACTTTTTTCGGATCGGTCACGACGGGCACGACGAGGTGGGGCAGGGCGTTGTATTGCTGCAGCTCGACGACCTTCGGGTCAATCATCACGAAGCGGAGCTGGTCGGGCGAAAAGCGGTAGAGCAGCGAGGCGATGATGGAATTGATGCAGACGGATTTGCCGGAACCGGTGCTGCCGGCGATGAGGCAGTGCGGCATTTCCGCGAGGTCGGCGATAATGGGATGGCCGTAAACGTCCTTGCCGAGCGCGATGGGGATGCGCGCCTTGGTGCTGCGCCATTCGTCCGATTCGAACAGGTCGCGCATGATGACCTTGGTCTTGATGAGGTTCGGCACCTCGACCCCGACGGAGCTTTTACCGGGCACGGGCGCCAGGATGTTGATGCGTTCGGCCTTGAGCACGGCGGCGAGGTTGTTGTTGAGCGCGGTGATTTTTTCCAGCTTCACGCCGGGCGCAGGATGCAGCTCGTAACGCGTAATGGTCGGACCCTTGGTGATGTCGCCGAGCTGGACCTCGATGTCAAACTGCGCCAGCGTCTGCTGCATCAGCCGTGCGTTGGCCATCAATTCCTCCTTGGACTCGGTCGGCTTGATGGTCATGTCCGCGTGCTGGAGAAAATCCATCGGCGGCAGCTGGTAATTGCCGATCATCGGCACGCTGGCGACCGCCATCGGCTTGGGCTTTTTGGGCGCGCGGGATTTCGCCGGCACAATTCCGGTGATTTTAATTTCCGGCTCGGCCTTTTCATCAACCGGTTTTTCCGTTTCATTTTTCTCCGGGCCGGGAGCTTCAATTTTTTCGTCAACCGGTTTGGCCTCGTCCGCCGGTTTGCCAAGAATGTCTTCGGTCGTTGCGGCGACGATTTCCTTGGCCGGAATCACTTCTTCTTCATCGGCGGCTGCCGGGGCGGGCGCGGCGGGGGTTTTGGTTTCGGGCAAAGTGGTTTTGCGGAAGCGGGCACCGGCCGCCGGCTTGGATTGCGGCACGCTCAAGTCGCGCACGGTCGGCTCCGGCACCGGCTGCAAATCGGCGCCCAGGCCGGAGCGTTTGACTTCCTCCTGCAGTTGCTTCGCCTGTTTTTCCAGGTCGCGGGCGCGGCGTTCCAAGGCGATTTCTTCCGGCGATTTCTGTCCGGCTTCCGCCGCCGTGGGTTTCTGGTCAAAAATGGCGCGGATCCATTCGCCGAGTTTGAAATTGGTCAGAAACAGCAGGCTGATGAGGCACAACGCCGAATAAATAATCGTCGCGCCCAGCGGGCCGAGCAGGGAAAGGCCAAAATTGCGCTCCTGGGTCTGGCCGTAAGTCAGCCAGCCCAGCCAGCCGCCGGTGCTTTGCGCACCGATGATTTCATGAAGTTTTCCGCGCAGGCCGCCGTCATCCGCGAGGTAGAGCAGGCCGGTGAGCGACACGATCAGCATGGCCGACCAGAGCAGCGACCAGTTCAAACGCTCGCGCAGGTAACCGAGAAAATTCAGCAGATACGCCACGCCGAACGCCGCGAGCAGCCACGGCAAGAGGTAGCCGGCCACGCCGAGTGGCAGAAATGTTCCCCACGCCAGATACGCACCGAGCGGCCCGATCCAGTTGTGAACGGGCTTGTTGTGCGGGTCGCGGAAAAAGGAGAGGTCGTAGCGGTCGAAGGAAAGCTGCGCGACCAGCAGCAACAGCGCAATGGCCAGCAGCGTGACGCCGATGATATCGCCCAGCCCTTTGTTTGCTTCTGAAGTCGCTTTGCGTGACATGCCGACAGCGTAACGGTTCGCGGCGGCGACTTCAAAGTTGAAATTGAACCGCCGGCCGTTCGATCACCGGGATTTTTCGCCGGATTTTTTCGCGGGCCGGGCGTTCGTCATTCCCGGAAACGCCAGGTAATTGTTCGCGTTCGCATAGCAGATGTTTTTGATCATCGGGCCGACCAGTTCTTCATCATCTGGAATCAGGTTGTTCTCGATGTCGCGGCCGATGAGATTGCAGAGCGTCCGGCGGAAATACTCATGACGCGGATAGCTCATGAACGAGCGCGAGTCGGTGATCATGCCGATGAAGCGAGAGAGCAGGCCGAGGTTTGAGAGCGCGTTGAGCTGCCATTCCATGCCTTCCTTCTGGTCGAGAAACCACCAGCCGGAGCCGTATTGGATTTTGCCGGGAATCGTGCCGTCCTGAAAATTCCCGATCATGGTGGCAAAGGCGTAATTGTCCGCCGGGTTCACGTTATAAATGATCGTCTTCGGCAGGGAATTTTCCGACTCCAATTTGTCGAGATACGCCCCGAGCGCCTGCGCCTGCGGAAAATCGCCGATGGAATCAAAACCGGTGTCCGGGCCAAGCTGCTTGAGCAGACGCGTGTTGGTGCTGCGGAGCGCGCCGAGGTGAAGCTGCTTGGTCCAGCCGCGCCGGGCGTCGAGATGGCCAAAGAACAGCATCATGAACGAGGCGAACTGCGAATGTTCCAGCGGCGAAACCGGCCCGCCATTGCGCGCCCTGTCGAAAATTCCGGCGGCCGTTTTTTCGGAGCAAAAATCCGCGAAGCAATGGTTCAAGCCGTGGTCGGACAGTCGGCAGTTCTGCGAATGGAAATACTCGTGCCGCTTCTCCAGCGCGCTGCTGAACGCGCTGAAACCGTTGATGTCCACGTTCGCGGCGGCGGCGAGTTGCTCGATCCATTGGTTGAAACCGGCGGGCTGGTTCACCGTCAGCGCCATGTCCGGCCGGAACGCCGGCAGCATTTTCGTTGGATGGCCGGATTTCGCAAACGCGCGGTGATGTTCCAGGCTGTCCGCCGGATCGTCCGTGGTGCAGACGACCTTGACCTTCATCTTTTTCAGGATGCCCTGTGTCGTGAGCGCCGGCGTGGCGAGCTGGGCATTGGCCTGCTTCCAGATTTTCGCGGCGGTTTTTTCGCTCAACAAATCCGATATGCCGAAATACCGCTTCAATTCCAGGTGAGTCCAGTGGTAAAGCGGGTTTCGCAGCGTATGGGGCACGGTTTCCGCCCACGCGCCGAACTTTTCCTCCGGCGTGGCGTTGCCGGTGCAGAATTTTTCGGCGACGCCATTGGCCCGCATCGCGCGCCATTTGTAATGATCGCCTTCCAGCCAGATTTCAAACAGGTTTTTGAACTGTCGGTTTTCCGCGATGTCCTTCGGCGAAATGTGGCAGTGATAATCAAAAATCGGTTCAGCCTCGGCGAACCTGTGGTAAAGCCGCCGCGCCGGCTTGTTGCCGAGCAAAAAATCTTCTTGGATGAAGGTCATGATTTATTCGCCCAAGAATAAAGGCTTCAGGTGCCGCTCGAAAAGATTTTCCGTGACGTTTTTGGCGACCACCGCCTCGTGTTTTTTGAGCGCGTTCCGGTAACGGTCGCCCATTTTGGCCGCGACCTTGTAGCTGACATGCAGCAACTGGCGGAGGCTCGGATTGTAGGCCGGATTTCCCTGGTCGTGCCGCAACGCGGAGACAACCTGCTGCGAACTCCAGCCCTTCACGGTTGCCGCGTCCGGCAGCGTGGCCTGATCAATGTCAATGACACTGGCGTAAGGCGCGCAGTATTCGTCAACGTGCCCGACGGCGTCGGCGTAAATGTCCTTCACGATTTGCAGGCCGTCGCCGTCCGCTTCCGCGAGGCCGATGAGTTCCTCCAGCCACGTCGTCCCGGCGGTCTTAACGTGGACGCCCGCGTCAAATTTCTTCAACGCGCGGCGCATCGGTTCATAGATGGAAAACTTGTCGCTGCCGGAATGCACGCTTAACTTGAGTGCCGGCGGCAGGCCATATTTCTGGATGGCAAACGCGATGACCGCGAGGGCTTCGCCGAAATTCTGCTCAAACTGTTTGAGGTCGCCGGCGTAATCCACGCCCTTGTTGAATCGGCCCGTGAACTTCGGCGCGATGGTCTGGAGCGGGATTTTCTCGTCAGCCAGCGCGGCAAGAATGATGAGCAACTCCGACGGCGTCTGGGGACTGTCCGTTTCATCCATCGAAACTTCCGTGATGAAATTCGCGGCACCCTTGGCTTTGACGATGTGTTGATAGATTTTTCCCGCATCCCGCACCGCGAGCAAAAACTTGTTCGCCACGCGCCCGATTTCGGCGCGGGTGATTGCAAACGGGCGGTCAATGTGCGGGATGGAAATCTTGCCGGTCAGTTCGGGGTGGCGGTCCACGAACGCGTTCACATCCGCAGCGGCGGCGGGCTGGGCGATGGAATCCGCCACGTCAATCGTAAAGAAATCCGACGGCGCGATGAAACGATCCACCGTTTCCAGCCGGACGTGGTCGGCGTCCACGTGATATGGCTTTTTCCAGCCGAGCGCTTTTACGGCGGCCTCGGCCTCGGCGCGCAGGCTGGCCGGCTCGGTGCCGATGATCGTGTGTTCGCGGTTGGACTTGTTCCAGACCGGGGTGAATTCCGCGCCCAATTCCGTCGCCAGGATGCACGCTTGCAGCTGCGCCCGGCCCTGATGACCGAAACGATCACCCATGCCGAAGGATAATTTGCCGAGAGAGAGGTGTTGGCTCATGGATGTGTTTGAGTCTGACGTTAACACAATTGTCGAGGCCAGCGCCACGTTCTTTTGACGGCCCGGTTGGATATTTTCATTGCCAGTAAAGTTGTAGCAACAATTCAGGTTTGCCAGAACAAAGTGGGAAAACGAAACCAAAGCTTTTCCGAGCGCGCGGTTACCCGCTCAAATTCCAAGGCCGGGTCTTCGATTCGGGACAACGGCGTTCATCAAGATGGTTTGCAAAGCATCTTTTAGGTCTTTCATTTGTCGAGGCACTCGCGGACGAATTGCGCCAATTTGCCGATGGAGTAGGGTTTGGGCAGAAAGTTGCGGCCTTCGAGCAGCGAGATGTCCTTGCCGGCCATGCCGGGACTGTAGCCGCTCGTATAAATCACCTTGAGTCCCGGACTTTTTGCCTTGAGGCGTTCGGCCAGTTCACCGCCCAAGACACCGCCAGGCATGACCATGTCGGTGATCAACAAGTCAATTGGGCGGCTGGCCTGATCCCAAACCTCGAGCGAGTGCTGGCCCGAGACCGCTTCCAGCACGACATAGCCTTGCATTTTGAGGACATGCACGACCATTTCGCGCAAGGCGTCTTCATCCTCGGCCACGAGAACGGTTTCGCGGCCCTGAAGCAGGCTGTTGTCCACGGAAGAATCGATTTTCTCGGCTGGCTGCCGGGCAGCAATGAAATAGATGCGGAATGTGGTGCCTTGATCCGGTTTGCTCTCCACCTCCAGCCAGCCGTCGTGCTGTCGGACAATCCCGAGCACCGTGGACAATCCCAGGCCGGTTCCCTTCCCGACGGGCTTGGTGGTGAAGAACGGCTCGAACACCCGGCTCAGGGTTTGCGTGTCCATCCCGGTGCCGATGTCGCTGAAAGTCAGGCAGACAAATTCACCATCGCGTCGTTCGGGATCCATCGGCGTTGGCGCGCGGCGGATCTGTTCGAGAGTGGTGGAAATGGAAATGCGCCCGCCGTTGGGCATGGCGTCGCGTGCATTGACGGCCAAGTTCATGATGATCTGTTCCACCATGTTAAAGTCGGCATGGATGGTGGGCAACGGCTCCTGCGGATGAAAGGTAATCTGCACATGCTCGCCCACGAGTCTTTCGAGCATCTTGATGGAATTGCACAGGGTTTCGTTGAGATTCTGGTATTTGAACTGCATGACCTGTTTGCGGCTGAACATGAGGAGCTGCCGGATGAGCGCGGAGGCGCGGCCCGAGGCTTTGAGGATCTGGTCGAGCGACCCGGTTTGTGGGTTGGCCTGGTCCAGCGTCTGTTGCAGCAGGCCGGCGTGGCCTTGAATGACGGTCAGGATGTTGTTGAAATCATGCGCCACGCCGGCGGCCAGTTGGCCGATGGCCTCGATCTTCTGCGCCTGTCGCAGTTGACGTTCCAGCATCGCCCGCTCCGAGACATCCTGGGCCAGCAGCAATACATGGGGTTTGCCGTCCAGCACCACCGGTGCCAGCGACACTAGAACTTCCCGCAATGCGCCGGCTTGATTCCGTATCCGGGCCTCCTCGTCCTGCACGAGTTCCTGGCGCAACAGGCTTTCAAACCACCAGTCAGCCAGTTCAGGTTTTTCCCAGATGAACAACTCCGCCGGCGTGCGTCCGATCATTTCATCGCGCTTGTAGCCGGTGACATCGGCGAGGCGTTCGTTCACGTCCACGAAGCAGCGTTCGGGCAGGGTCACAATCCCGCTGGAAACCGGGCTGGCATGAAACGCCTTGGAGAAACGTTCTTCGGACATGGCCAGTGATTTGTTGGCCTCGGCCAGTTCCAGCGTCCGCTGCTGCACCATGGTTTCGAGTTCGGCCAGCCTGAAGCCGGCCTGAAGGTTGAGCTGCCATTTCTTGGTCAGGGCGTGCGCGAGCTGCTGCACCTCCACGTTGTCAAAGGGCTTTTTGAGGACGACCAGGCCGTCGGGCTGGCCGACTTTGGCGCGCAGTTCCTCCCACGAATAATCCGAGTAGGCCGTGCAGACGACAATTTGTATTTGCGGATAAACTTCCCAAATGCGGGCGATGGTTTCAACGCCATCCCAGCCGGGCGGCATCCGCACATCCACGAAGGCCAGGGCGTAAGGACGGTTTTCCGCCAGCGCCTTCTTGACCAAATCCAGTCCTTCCTGGCCCTGATAGGCGGAATCGAGTTCAAAATCTAACGCAGGTTCCGCCGGCGAAACCTCATCGAACAACGCGGCCTCAAGCCGGTTCACCGCTACCAATCCAATGCTGGCAGGGCAAAGGATTTTCCGAAAATCCGCATGGATGGTCGGATTGTCGTCAACGATCAGGATGCGCTGGTTTAGTTTTGAATCGGTGCGATTCATAAGACTTTTTCGGTTGAAGCCGTTTCTTTGCGGGCGGCGGCCACTGGCAGTTCCAATATGAAGCTGGCTCCCTGGCCAACACCGGAACTTTGAACCGCGAGGCTGCCGCCCATTTCCTTGGCGGCGTTGGCTCCGCTGTGCAGGCCGAAGCCATGCCCGTTCTTCTTGGTGGTAAAACCGTGGTTGAAAATCTTAACGAGATTATCCGGCAAAATTCCGACGCCATTATCACGGACGATGACGCGCACGCGATCAATGGTCGGCACTTCCACCCGGATCAACAGTTGTTTTTCCTGCGGGCTCTGCGCGTCCATCGCATATTTTGCGTTGCGGATCAGGTTGATGAGAATCTGGAGCACCTTGTGCCGATCCACACGCACGGCCGGTGCATTCTGGTCAATTTCGCGGATGACACGGACATTGTGCCGTTCAAAGGCTGCAGCATTCATCTGCAAGGCATCTTCCACCAGGCTCGCCGCCGGCAAATCTTCAAAGGCACCTGACACTTTGGCGTAATTTTGCTGCATCGCCACGATTTCCTTGATGTGTTCGATGTGTTGGCGGACCGAGCCCATTTCCGCGACCAGTTGCGCCTGCTCGTCAGCCAACTGGTCCGCCACCGTTTTGAGATATTCAGGCAACAACTTGCCTTTGGGGTCGGTCGTCAGGAATTCGGCAAGCTGTCCGTTCTTCTGCCACAAAATCGTCGTGGCGCGGCGCAGGTTGCCGATTTTGGAGCGCTGCAAATGTTCGCCCACCAGCGTGGCGGACACGCTCACGCTGTTCAATACGTTGCCCACGTTGTGCAGCACCCCGGTGGCCACTTCCGCCATCCCGGCCAGGCGTGAGGTCTCGATCAACTGCCGGTTGAGCTTGTCCAGCTTGTCGGTGGATTCCTTCCGCTCGGTGATGTCAATGAAGATGCCGCGGAAGCTCACAGGCTGGCCGTGATCGACTTGAACCACTCCGCTCTCATGAATCCAGACGAGCCGCTGGTCGGCGGCAATCATCCGGTATTCATAGCTGTAAGGCTCCTGCCCCGCCGTGGCTTCAGCACAGGCTTTCGCGACGCGCTCCCGATCGTCCGGATGAACTATCTTGTCCCAAAAGTCCGGGGCGCCGATCCAGCGTTCCGGTGGATAGCCAAGGATGCGCCGGCTCTGCGGGCTGACGAAAGTGAACATGCTGTTGCGCGGATTCCATTCCCAGACGATGCCGTCGATGGAGTTGACCAGTGTTTCCATCTTTTGCTGTGAAAGATTCAGTGCGGCATCCTGGCTCTGGATCCGGTCGAGCATCTGGTTGAAGGATTCCGTCAGGCGGCCAAGCTCGTCGGTGCGACCGCTTACGGGCACACGCGCCGAGTAGTCATTCTTTTCACCAACCATCCGGGCGGTCTCGGCGAGCTGCAAGACCGGTTCCGTGATGATCCAGCGCAAGCGGTTGGAAAGAAAAATCGCCACGCAGAGGGACACCACCACGACGCCCAATGTGATCATGGCATAAAAGCCGATCAGCTCCTCGAACGTCTGGCGGCAGTCCACGCGTAGATAAAGCGAGCCAATTTTTTTGCGGTTCAATTCGATCGTCTGTGTGCAAAGGATTTGTCCGCCGGCGAAAATGGATTCACCGGCGGCGGGAAATTCTGCCAGCGCGCCGCCTTGCTCCGGCTTGCCAAACTGCGCGAACACGGAACCGTCGGGGGCAACCAGGCACGCGCCGACCACGTCGGGATTGGCGATGAGAGATCCGATGGCTTCATTGCCGGCCTTGGCGTCCTCGAAGGCCATTGCGGCCGTGCTGTTGTTGGCGATGATGGCCGCCAGCGTGACGGTGTTGCGCTGAAAGTTGGAGCGAAAGTTCTCGACCTGGAATGTGAAGAGCGCCGCAGTGGCGACCAGCAGGACCGCGCCGCAAATGATGAGCGTCATGTCGAGCATCTTTTGCTGGATGGGCAGGTTGCGGAATGAGTTCATGGTTTTTACCTGGATCAATTTCGACGGGACTTCACGATGGTTGCGAGGCGCAAAAGTTTGGAGCTGATTTGCAGGCCGGCCTCGATGGCGGCGGCCTGGTTGATTTCCATTTTTACCTTCTTGTTCACCAGCAGCAGGCCGACGATCCCGCCCTGTTGGGCAAAATCACTGATGTCACTCACCGTCAGTATCGGGTGGCCCTTGACCTGGATCAAAATTGCCGGCAGCTGGGCTTGTTCGGAACGGCTGATGAACAATACATGACAGCCCAGCAAATTATCGCGCGCCCGCAGGCGTCTGATCACGAGAGGATGGTTGCCCACGACCTCACCGCTCACCACATCATCCATTATTGACCCGAACGGGTCTTCGCCAACGATGCCAATCACGATTGGGGCGCTGGCGGTTGAAAAGTTGGTGGCTGGCCAGTCCGTGAACTGGGTGAAGTTATAAAGAAAAGCCGCCTTGACCTGATACTCGCCCACGCTGTTTTCGTTCTCAGCGACGACCCGCCAGGTGCCCGCCAGCCAAAGGCCGGTCAACGCCAGCGGGAGCATCCGACGGATTATGCGGTGAAAGTTCATGCCGACTTAAAAACAATAGGTGAGCTTCAACCAGAAGGTGCGGCCATTCTGCTGGATGATGTTTTGCAAATGTTCCGGTCCGCCAGGATCGCCGTAGTGGGTGTTGAATAGATTGTAAATACTAGCGGAAACCTCGACCCTCTTCACGAGGTTCCGGCTGAACAACGTGCCATTGACCGTGCAATAAGCCGGGTTTTCACTTCCATCCAGCGTCACGCGGTCGCTCATGAACTGGCACTCGAGGGTGGCAAACACCTTATTCTGATAAAGCGGAGCGGTCAAATCGAGCTTGGCCAGATGCTCGGGAGAATCGACCAGCCGCGCGCCGGTCATGCCATCGCGGGCTTCGGTCAGCGAATAGCTGGCCCGCGCCTCGTAGCCGCCAGCCCAGGTTCCCTTCAAGGCCAGTTCCAGCCCAGCCGCTTTGGCGCTCCCCAGATTTTGCAATTGGATCAAGCCTTCTTCAGGATTTCCCGGAGCGATGGTCGTCGTCTCAATCAGGTTTTCTATGTCATTGTAATATCCCGACGCCGAGGCGCTGAAATGCGCGCCAATCTGCTGCTCCAAAATTATTTCGTAGGTGGTGATTTTTTCCGGCTTGAGCTGCGGGTTGGCAATCTGGGTGACGCCGCCATCCGAATAATATAGCTCATACGGGCTGGGAGCGCGGAACGATGTGCCGTAGATAAATTTCAACGTGGTGTTTTTTTCCGGCTGGTAGATCAACGCCAGACGCGGGTTAACCGTCGAGCCGACCGTGTAGAAATCGTCGTAACGGACGCCGCCGCTGAAGATCAGGTTGCTGAAAACTTGATACTCCTCCTGAAGATAGAACGCGTAGTCAAAACCGTGCCGCCGGTCATCCAGAAACACCACTGGTGGATTTACATTGTAGTTACGCTGGAGCTCCTCGAGATTATCCACCACCTGCACGCCGATTGTGACCGTATGTTTCTCGAAAAACGTCTGCCGCAATTCCAAATCCTCCGTCAGCCGCTGGCTCAAGAAATTGTCGAGGTTGAGCACCGGGCTCGGCAAACCCAGATTCCCGGCATAAGTTCCGATGGAACTCGCATAATCGTAGCCCAACCGCGCCATCAGCTTCAGGTCGTTGTCAAATTGATGCTCAAATTTCAAGTCCATGAAAGCCTGGTTGTCATCAAGCTGGTTGTTCGGGTCATTGAATACCGTGCCGAATGATCCCGTGGGCACCTGTTTCAAATGTCCAACGAGGGCACCTTCCAGGGTAAAATCCTTCCAAGTGACCGACGAGAACAGGTTGTCCGCACGCTCGCTATCCACATGGCTGGCAATCCCATTGTTATTGGTCGGCTGGTTGAATTCTTTGTAAAACAAACCGGGATACCCGGCGCTTTTGTAATAGCTGCCGGATACCATTATCTCCAAGCCATTGGTGAATTTGCTGCCGTAACTGAACCGGACATCGTAGCTGTCCAGGCTGCCACCGCTGGCCGAGGCCTCCGCGCCGTTGACATCACCACCACGACGCGTGATCACATTGATCACTCCAAAAAATGCGTTGTCCCCGTAAAGCGAAGCTCCGGGACCGCGGATGATCTCCACGCGTTCGACGGAGTCCACGTCCACCACCAAGCCCCGGTCAATCGCGGCATTACCGGTGAGCGGGACATTCATGCGATGGCCGTCCACCAACAGCAGGAAGCTTGAATTATAATCACCTGGATTATCAAAACCACGGACGCCCAGTTCGGAGGCCGAACGGTCATACCTCGTGTATAACCCCGGCACACTGTCCAACACATCCGCCAGCGTCCGGTAACCGGCCTTTTGGATTTCGTCACGCGTGATGATTGTCACGGACGAGGGTGCCTCGGTCACTTTCTGCTCGTGCTTCGAAGCACCCACGACCGTGTCCACCTGGATCGCGCCCAGTTCTTCGAGGCTCAAGTGCGCGAGTTTTTTAACGGTAGTCGTTTGCGCCGGACCGTTTGTAGCCAGAATTGGGACGAGATTGTCTTGCGCCATGACAGGCTGGACCAGACAAAAGCCCGCACTGACCCACAAGCAGGCCAGGCCAGTTTTTGTCATATGTTCAAGCAGTTTCATTTGGTCAATTTATCCCCGGCTCCTGATTCCAACCCGGTGATTTCACCCACTCCATGCAGGAAACATTCCAATCATCCATTCAAAGCCGGTTCAAACCCGGCGCTACTGCCATATGGCCACGCGTGTTCAAATCAAATTGCGGATCCAAATTTCGGCCTGACGAATTTGGCCGACAGTTGAGGTCGGAAACTTAAAATGGGCAGTCCTTGAAGGCATTTGAATGGGGCTGCCCGCCAGTTTGCACAAGCACGTCATATAATCGGCATTCCGGGAAAATTCTTAATTGAAAAACCGGAGAAATTTACCACGGAAAATGCGGACTCATCCGTTTGTTTTGCGGGTGCGTTGGGAAATTTAGCAGAACACTTTCCGCATCGTTTCAAATTCATGCACGAAAGTTTGCGTTGCCAGTTTCGCCCCGTGTTTAACCGCCCGCTGTACGCACTGGAAAGGGGTGATGTTTTCAGTGAGCGACGAAATTGCTTGCCGCTCTTCTTGATAAGGGCATAATAACCGCCCGATGATTCGAGCCGATACAAATTCTCTGCGACCTTATGAAAAATCGGTTGTTCAGCCAGTTTCTGTGTGCTTTGCGCGGTCATTTGCATGCCGAAACGTGGCACAAAGCAGTCGGGTTGAAGTATGGGTTACAAGTTGTCTTTTTAGGTTGCGATAAATTGCATATTAGTATGCAATCATTGGCTGATTGCGCGGTTAGCTCAGTGGTAGAGCATTACCTTGACACGGTAGGGGTCACAGGTTCGAACCCTGTATCGCGCACCATTCTTCAATTTGTGACTCGCCGTGACCTGCGAGGCAAGCAAGTGACTTTTCCATTGTATTTACAGGCGTTTTTTCGGTTTCACACCCTTCGGCACCTGTGACTGGCATGGACTGCAAAAGACGGTCCGGGACTAAAGTTTGTGCGTGTATTTGTGCGTCATGCTGCAAATAGTTCCAGGGCAATTTTTCAACGGCTGGCCGGAGAGCAAACAAAGATGAATCGGCGTAGATGCTCATTGTCAGCCGCGCATCATTATGCCGCATTAATTCCATTGCCTCGCGCATCGGCACGCCGGCGCGGTGCAACAAGGTGCAAAATGTGTGCCGGAACGAATGAAAGTCCACCACTCGTCCCTCTGAATCTCTCTTGGTAATCTCTGCCGCTTTCAGATGTTCGAGGAACAAGTCCGAACGCGGCACCATTTTACCGAAAACCAAATCACCCGAGGAAATATTTTCCGGACGATAACTCGCTAGGTCCGCCAGCAAAACTGGGTGTAGCGGCAGACAGGCTTGTTTGTGGTTTTTACTGACAGAGGCACGCACCGTCACCGATGGCTTTTCCGCGCTCAAATTGATGTCGCTCCACCGGAGGGCTTTTAATTCGCCGTGCCGAATCCCAGTCAAAACCGCCATCAAGTAAACGATACGCCTTTTGCCCGCCACATTGAGCAAAGCTTGGATTTCGTCATCCGTGTAAGCACGCCGGGCACGGACTTCCTTGCCGCGTGTTTCCGTTTTTTGCACCACGGCCAGCGGATTGGCGGCAATTCGCCCCTGCTTGGTCATCCAATTCAAAAGTCCTTTGGCGCTCGCCAGGTATTCATTCAGCGTCTTGGCGGCTTTCTTGTGCTCGCTCCGCCATTTAACAAAAGAATCAGCGGTGACATCTTGTAATAAATGCCAGCCGCACTGTTCCATCAGCAACTCCATCCGGTTTTCAAATTCGGCGATGTATTGAGCGTTTCGCCCTTTTGCCCGCAGATCGCCGATGAAATCTCTCAAGTGTTTCGTTAGCGACTCTTGAGCCGCATCCCGCATGGCTTTGGCCGGGATTAAACCCTGAAGCTCTTTTTCGCGTTCCTGCACCATCAGGCGCAGTTTTTCCTGGGCAACCTGTTTGTCTGATACGCCCAAAGAGACCTGTGAAATCCGGCGCTCACCGTCCACGCGGATTTTTGCGGAATACAATCGTGAGATTACCCGCTTGCCGTCATGCCGCCGCTTGGGGCGATAAATGTAAGCAATCATATTTTTCCTTTCGTTCAATTTGCACTTTGCCCGCTCAACCGTCGAAAATATTCTTTAACTTTGCTTTCCAGCATTCCCACCACGCCGCCGCTGTGAACCAATGGTGGCAACTCGCCGGCCTCCGCCTTCC
>Ga0302320_10003932_pt1 | contig 34021 bp, 29 predicted proteins | sample Bog_T0_3_FD_202130 | JGI IMG/M metagenome (GOLD analysis project Ga0302320, IMG submission 202130) | Peat permafrost microbial communities from Stordalen Mire near Abisko, Sweden - Bog_T0_3 | ecosystem: Environmental > Terrestrial > Soil > Wetlands > Peat | place: Sweden: Abisko, Stordalen Mire... | reverse complement strand
AAAGTGTGGGTCGGCGCCTGGCCGGGGGACCCGAGTTGAGGCGGCGCCAAGCCGAGGGACCCGGACGGACCATTCCAGAGCCACCGGCAGGTCATGATGGAATGGGACGGAATGTCCAAACTGCAGAAGCAACCGTAGCGGAGCAAGCTCCGCAACGGTTGCTAGTAGAGGCCCACCTCAAGCAGACCCAGGCGGAACAGGAGCGCCAGGAGATCCTGGAACGGATGGCCCGGCACGGGGGCAACCTCAGCCTGACCGCCCGGTCCATGGGCCTGTCCCGCACGTCCCTGTACCGGAAACTGGCCAAGGCTTAACGGGTCGGGAATCTCGAACAAATCTATAGTGTTTATAGACAAAGGAGAGAAATCTCATGTATTTGCACCGCAGCGCGCTGGTCTTCCCCGCCATGGCCCTCCTGGCGGCCGCGCCCGCCTATGCGAGCCACCCCCAGGATTTCGCTTCGGTCCTGCAGCCCTTCCTGCAGGCCGGAGACATCACCCCCGCCGAGAAGATGTTCCTCAAGGACGCCAACAGCCCCGGCCGCAACCAGCTGCTGTATCTCTATGAGATGGCCAGTCTCTACCGGATGGTCGGGGAGGTCGGCAAGAGCATTGACCTGTTCGCGGCCGCCGACCAGGTGGCTCACGAGTACGAAGGCAAGGCCGTCATCTCGGCCAGCGGATCAGCGGGGCAGGTGGGCGCCGCCATGACCAACGACACCACCCTCCCCTGGGAGGGGGCCTGCTGCGACAAGGTCATGTCGCGCACCCTGGACGCCATGAACTACCTGGCCAGGCAGGACCTGGAAGGGGCCCGGGTGGAGGTGAAGAAAGCCGAGGAATACCAGGTCCAGGAGCGGGACAGGCGGCAGAAGGCCGTGGCCAGCGCCCAGGACCGGGACCAGCAGGCCGGGAACGCGGCGCTGGCAAGCCCGGGCATGGTCTCCAATTACCAGGACATGAACGCCTATGCGCGGAACGTGCGCAACAGCTACGAGAATGCCTTCACCTACTACCTCTCAAGCCAGATCTACTGCGCCCAGGGGGCGGCCGGACGGGATGATGCCATGGTGGACATCAGGCGGGCCTACGAACTGGCCCCGGGGGTGCCCGCGGTCCAGGCGGCCTACCTGGACCTGGCCACCCAGACCCAGGATGAGGCCACCGTGGCCACCCTGAGGGCCAGGCTGGGGGTCGGCCCCGGCTACCGGCCGCCCGACCCCGCCAGCACCGGGACGGTGGTGGTCATCTTCGAAGCGGGATTCGTGCCGCCCATGTCCGAGGTCGCCATCGACGTGCCGGTGGCCGGCAAGCTGTTCAGCTTGGCCTTCCCCATCTACAGGGACTTCCGCTTCCCCGTGCCGACCCTCCAGATCCAGACCCCCGGCGGCGTCCGTTCAACCAGCAAAGTGGTGGACATGCGCCTCCTGGAGATCAAGTCCCTGCAGGAACGGATGCCCGCGATCATCACCCGCGGAATCCTGGGCGCCGCCGGCAAGATCGCGGCCCAGCAGAAGGCGGAGAACCGGTTCGGTTTCCTCGGCGGGCTCGCGACCACCGTCGCCACCAAACTCGTCACCAACGCCGATTTGCGGTCGTGGCTGAGCCTTCCGGCGGAAGTCCAGGCCGCCCAGCTCAACCTCCAGCCCGGCCGCAACGAACTCGTCCTTTCCGCCTACGGCTGGAGCGAGAGGGTCGCCGTGGACGTGACGCCCGGGTCCTACACCTTCATGATGGTCAGGGCCGTTCCCGGATTCAGGACCATCAAGGCGGCGGCGATCAAGCCGGGAGCCTAGGGAAAAGGTTCCCCAGCGCCGGCACCCGCACTCGCTGTAGATTTGAGCATGCGCATTCTCCACACCTCCGATTGGCACCTGGGCCGGGTGCTGCACCAGTACCCTCTCCTGGCGGACCAGGGGGACGTCCTGGACCAGATCATCGCCCACTGCCGTGCAACGGCCTATGACGCGCTGCTGGTCAGCGGGGACCTGTTCGACCGCAGCCTGCCGCCGGAAGATGCCGTCCGGCTCTGGAGCCGCTTTCTCCGGGACCTGCGCGCCGCCTGCCCGGAACTGCCGGTCCTGGTGATCGCGGGCAACCACGACTCCGCGGCCCGGGTCGCCTATGCGGCCGATGCCCTGACCGCGGCGCGGATCCATGTGCGGGGCGGGAGCGAAGCCATTCTGGACCCGGTGGAGCTGACCGGTCCCTCCGGCGAACGGATGCAGGTCTGGATGATCCCGTTCCTGTGGGCGGGCGACCTGGATGCCCCGGGCGAGGACGGCCAGGGCCTGATCCGGACCCAGGAAGAGACCCTGAAGGAGGCCATCGAGCGCATCCGCCCGCTGCAGGATCCGGGCGCGCTGCAACTGCTGCTGGCCCACTGCTTCGCCCGGGGCGGAGCCGCCACCGACTCGGAGCGGACCCTGGTGGGCACGGCCACGGACGTGGATCCGGGCCTGTTCGCGCCCTTCGACTACACCGCGCTGGGGCATCTGCACCGCTGCCAGAGGGTCGCCGACCGGGCCTGGTACTCCGGTTCGCCCATGCCCTATTCCTTTTCGGAAGCCCTGGACGAGAAGGGCATGCTGGCCGTGGAGCTGAAGCGGGACCAGGCCCCCGGGGTCACCCGCGTTCCGCTGCGCCCGCCCCACCCCATGCGCCGGCTGCGGGGCGCCCTCAAGGACCTGCTGCAGGACCCGCGCTACGATCCCGACACGGCGTGCCTGGTGGAGATCACCCTCAGGAAGGAGGACGCCGGCGCCAATCCGTTCGCCCTCCTGAAGACCCGGTTCCCCCTGCTCCTCCACCTGGAGTACCAGCCCGAGGCGGCGGATGCGGCGGCGCCCGGCCGCGGCGCCGCCGAGCGGAACGGGGACCTGCTCTCGGACTACCGCCAGTTCGCCGCGAGCATCGGGCTCGACGCGGAGACGGTCGCGGCCCGGGCGGCCCTGGCCGAGGCTTTCATCAAGGAGCTCGCCCAGTGAAGCCCATCCGCCTGACCCTCCAGAATTTCGGCCCCTACGCCGGCGAGCCGGTGGTGGTGGACTTCCAGGAGCTGGACCCGGTCTTCCTCATCTGCGGCGACACCGGCGCGGGCAAGACCTCCCTGTTCGACGGCATGTGCTACGCCCTCTACGGCGAACCGCTGGGAACCCGCAGCGACAAGTCCCTGCGCTCCAATGTGGCCAGGGAGGGGGAGAGCACCCTGGCCGAGTTCGAGTTCGAGGTCCGGGGCACCCGCTACCTGGCCCGGCGCTCGCCCAACTGGTTCACCCCGAAACTTCGGGGCGGCGGCTTCAGGTCAGAAGAAATCCACCTCCTCCTGGCCAAGGGCGAGGTCCTGGCCGCCAGGACCCGGGACATGACCGAACGGGTGGAAGCCATCCTCGGCCTGACCCACGGGGAGTTCGCCAAGATCCTGGTGCTGCCCCAGGGCGAGTTCCAGCGGTTCCTGGAGATGAACACGGCGGACCGGGAAGGCATCCTGCAGAAGCTCTTCCCCATCCAGGAGCACAAGCGGCTCACGGACCTGGCCAAGGCCAGGGCGGAGCAGTCCAGGCGGACCCTGCAGGGCATCCAGAGCCAGCTCAAGGAGGCGGCGGGCGAGGCCGCCCTGGATGAGGCCCAGGGCGAGGCCCGGGCCCTGGAACTGGAGGAGCGGCTGCGCACCTCGGTCCAGGACGAGGCGGAGGCCCTGAAGCTGCGGGACGCAGCCCTGGAACGGCTCCGGGAGGGGCGGAGCCTGGCGCAGGCCTTCGCCGAACAGGACCGGCTCCGCCAGGACGAGGCCGCCTTCCAGGCCGCCCGGACGCAGCGGGATGCCCTCGACCAGGAGTTCCAGCTCGCCCGCCGGGCCGCGGCCTGCGAAGGTCAGGTCACCCGGCTCGCCGACACCCAGACCGCCCTGGACCAGGCCCAGGCCGAGCAGAGCAGCACCAGGAACCAGTTGGGCGAGGCCAAAGCCCGGCGCGGCAGCCTCCAGCCGGCCCTGGACGCGCTGCCCGAGCGCCAGCGGCGGCTGGAAGCGCTGAAGGGCCAGGACGCTCTGGGCGGCAAACAGCTCGATGACCTCACCGAGATCGGCAAGGCCTGGCGTGCCAGCCAGGAAGCCGCCCGGAAGCTCGCCGGCGCCGAGGCCGTCCTGGCCACCCGCGACCAGGAGGCGGCCGCGGCGAAACAGTGCATCGAGGCGCTGGACGCGGTCGAAGCGGAGCGGGGCCTCCTGCAGGCGCGCCTGGACGGCCTCGCCCCGCTCAAGGGGAAGATGGACCGGCTGCAGGGGGATGCCGGGACGGTCCGGGCCTGGCCCGAGCTGGAACGGCAGCTGGAAGCCGAGGTGGCCTCCGGGGCCATGGCGGCCAGCGCGGCCGCCGCCACGCTGCGGGACGAGGAAGCGCGGGTCGAACGCCTGCGCCTGCACCGGGAAAGCAACCTGGCCGCGGCGCTGGCCGCGTCCCTGGGCGAGGGGGACCCCTGCCCGGTGTGTGGCTCCAGCCACCACCCCCGGCTGGCCCGGCCGGCCGCGGAGAGCGATCCGGCCAGCTGGACCCTGGAACCGCCGCGGGTGGGCGCAGCCTTCCGCACCGCGGCCCAGACCGCCCAGGAGGAGCACGCCAGGAGCGGCCAGGCCCTGGCCCTGGCCAGAGCAGCGTTCGAGGCCGCGTCCGGCCGCTTGGGGGAGGCGGGCTGGACCGGCGCCGGGGCCTTCGACGCGGCCCGGGACGAGCTGGAACGGCAGGAGCGCGCCCTCAGGGCGGAAATCAAGCAGCGGGTGGACCAGCTGGCCGGGCGCGGGCGATGGGTCCAGCAGCGGGAAACCGCGGCGACGGCCCTGGACGCGGCCCGCCAGGCCCGCGACCTGGCCCGGGACGCCAGCACCACTGCCCAGGCCCAGCGCGACACCCTGCAGACCAGCCTCGGCCTGGTCATCGAGGACCCGGAGCAGGCCTACCGGGACGCCAGGCGCGTCCAGGATGACCGCCGGCGGGAAATCCAGCGGACCGAGCGGGAGCTCCAGGAACTCGCGTCCCGGCGGGAAGCCGCGGACCAGGCCATCCTGGGCTGCGCTCAGACCCTGAGCTCGCTGGCGGAACTGGTCGGCAAGGCCCTGGAGACCCGGCGGAAGGCCGCGGACAGCCTGCTGGAGGCCCTGGCGAGACAGGAGTTCGGGACACCGGAAGCGCAGGCGGAAGCCAGGCGCGGCCCGGAGCGCATGGCGGAGATCGAGCGCCGGAGGCAGCAGGACGCCGCGGAAGAGACCCGCCGAAGCGCCCTCCTGGAGGACCTCGCCAGGAGACTGGATGGACAGTCGCGGCCCGACCTGGAGCGCCTGGGCGCCCTGGCGGCGGCGGCCAACGCCGGCTTCGCCGCCGCGGCGGCGGCGCGGCAGGAGAGCGCCTCCGCGTTGCAGGCCTTCCAGGAACGCCGGCTCCGGGTCCAGGAACTGGTGCGGGAAATGGAGCGCCTCACCCAGGAGAACGCCAACCTGCACCGGCTCGCCGAGGAGCTGGAAGGCAACAACAGCCGCAGGCTGAGGTTCTCCTCCTGGGCCCTGGCCTGGTGGCTGGACCGGGTCCTGGAGCAGTCCACCCACCGCCTGGAGACGCTGTCCGGCGGGCGCTACCGGTTCAAGCTCCGCTCCGAGATCAACGACGGCCGCCGCGCGGCCGGCCTGGAGATCGACGTCTACGACGCCTACGCCAACGGCACCCGCGGGGTGCGCTCCCTGTCCGGGGGCGAGAAGTTCCTGGCCTCCCTGGCCCTGGCCCTGGGCCTCGCGGAGGTCATCCAGAGCCGCGGGGGCGGCATCGAGCTGGACGCGATCTTCATCGACGAGGGGTTCGGCTCCCTGGACGGGGAGACCCTGGAGCAGGCCATGGCCGTCCTGGACGAGCTGGGCCAGGGGCGCATGGTCGGCCTCATCAGCCATGTGGAAGGGATGAAGCAGGACATCCCCTGCCAGATCCGGGTCCGGCGCCACGCCGGCGGCAGCCGGATCGAGACCATCCGGGCGGCCCGGAAGGGGATCATCATGCATGGAGAGACGCCATGGTCCTGACCCTGCTCGTGGTCGTCGCCGCGCTGTCGGCGCTCAACGGCGTCCTGCTGATCGTCCTGCTGGGGCGGAAGCGGGGCCTGGAGCTGGCTCCGCTCCAGCGGGACCTCCAGGCCCTGGACAAATCCCTGGAACGGTCCGAGCGGCTGATCAGGGAGGAGATCGCCAGGAACCGCGGGGAGACGGCCCAATCGGCCCGCGCGGCGCGGGATGAGCTGGCCGCCACCCTGCGCGGCAGCGCCGACACCCTCAACGCCCAGCTCAGCCTGCTGATCCGGACCAATGACCAGAAGCTGGAGCGGATCCGGGAGGACAACGCCAGGCAGCTCGAGCAGATGCGGGCCACCGTGGACGAGAAGCTCCAGGGCACCCTGGAGAAGCGGCTGGGGGAGTCCTTCCGGCAGGTGAGCGAACGCCTGGAGCAGGTGTCCAAGGGCCTGGGCGAGATGCAGACGCTGGCCACCGGGGTGGGGGACCTCAAGAAGGTCCTCACCAACGTCAAGACCCGCGGCACCTGGGGCGAGGTCCAACTGGGCGCCCTCCTGGAGCAGGTGCTGTCGCCCGAGCAGTACGAGGCCAACGTCGCGCCCAGGGGCGGAGCCGAGCGGGTGGAGTTCGCCGTCAAGCTGCCGGGCCGCACCGGCGACGCCGAGGAGACCGTGTGGCTGCCCATCGACGCCAAGTTCCCCTCCGAGGACTACCAGCGCCTCCTGGACGCCCAGGAGCGGGCCGACGCCGCCGGCGCCGAGGCGGCCCTGGGCCAGCTGGAAACGCGGATCAGGCTGTGCGCCAAGGACATCAGCGAGAAGTATCTGAACCCGCCCCGCACCACGGATTTCGGCATCCTCTTCCTCCCCACCGAGGGCCTGTTCGCGGAAGTCATCCGCCGCACCGCCCTGGTGGAGACCCTCCAGAACAAGTACCGGGTGGTGGTGGCCGGTCCCACCACCCTATGGTCCATCCTGAGCAGCCTCCAGATGGGCTTCAGGACCCTGGCCATCCAGCGGCGGTCCAGCGAGGTGTGGAGCCTCCTGGCCGCCGTGAAGACCGAGTGGTCCCGGTACGGCGACGTGCTGCAGAAGGTCCAGAAGAAGCTGCAGGAGGCGTCCAACACCATGGACGAGGCCACCCGGAGGAACCAGGCCGTCGGCAGGAAACTCAAGGATGTGCAAGTGCTTCCAGTCGCCGAAACGGCGAGGCTGCTGGTGCTGGACGCCCCTGACTCGGTCGAGGACTGAAACCTCGTGAAAATGCCGAGGAATGCGCTCAAGCTATTGGTAACCCCCATGCTCATCCCCTCCGCTTCCTCCATCGTGGTCCTCACCGGCGCCGGCATCAGCGCCGAATCCGGGCTGTCCACCTTCAGGGACAGCGGCGGGCTCTGGGAAAAGCACCGCATCGAGGACGTCGCCACCCCCGAGGGGTTCGCCCGGAACCCCGGGCTGGTGCACCACTTCTACAACCAGCGCCGGGCCCAGCTGGACACGGTCCAGCCCAACGCCGCCCACTTCGCCTTGGCCGAACTGGAGCGCGCCTGGCCGGGGGACTTCCTGCTGGTGACCCAGAACGTGGACGACCTCCACGACCGGGCCGGAAGCCGGAAGCTCATCCACATGCACGGCGAGCTGTCCCGGGTCCGGTGCGTGCGCTGCGGACGGGTCTTCAGCTGGAAGGGGGACACCAGCCAGGAAACGTCCTGTCCCGCCTGCGGCAGGCAGCCCGCCATCAGGCCCCATATCGTCTGGTTCGGGGAGATGCCCCTGGAGATGGACCGCATCGGCCAGGCCCTGGAGGCCTGCGGGCTGTTCGTGGCCATCGGCACCTCGGGCAACGTCTACCCGGCGGCGGGGTTCGTGAGCAGCGTGGACCCCTGCGCCTATACCCTGGAAATCAACCTGGAACCGTCCCTGGTGGCCAGCGGATTCTTCGAGCACCGGCAGGGACCGGCCACCGAACGGGTGCCGGAACTGGTGCGGGAATTGCTCGCGGGTTTAAAAAGTTGAAGCTGGCGGCACTGGCCAGGGCCTCGGACAGCCTCCGCACCGCCGTCGCCGCCTACCAGGTCTGAAAAATCCGTCCGAACCCGGATACCATGGGGCTTTCCAACCCACGGCAAGGAGGCGCTCCATGCAGGAGAAGATCAAGCAGGTGGCAAGCCGGATCAAGGAACTGCGGGAGATCTTCAATGTGTCGACCGCCGAGCTGGCGGGGGAGTTCCGGGTCCCCGAAGCCGACTACCGGCAGTACGAAAGCGGCGCCGTGGACATCCCGGTGGGGATCCTCTACCAGATCGCCCAGCGGTTCCAGGTGGAGCTGACCACGCTGCTCACCGGCGAGGAGCCCAGGCTGCACACCTATGCCCTGACCCGGGCGGGCCAGGGCGTCTCGGTGGACCGGCGCAAGGACTACCAGTACCGGAGCCTCGCCTACAATTTCATCCACAAGCGGGCGGAACCCTTCCTGGTGACGGTGGATCCCGGACCGGAGCACTTCAACAGCCACCCGGGCCAGGAGTTCCACTACGTCCTCACCGGGACCCTGCGGGTGCTGCTGGACCAGCACGAACTGATCCTGGAGCCCGGAGACTCGCTCTACTTCGATTCCAGCGTCGCCCACAGCCTCACCGCCCTGCACAACGCTCCCGCCCAGATCCTCGCCGTGATCGCCTAGGAGGCTTCCCATGCTGCTCGAGCGCTACCTCTCCCAGACGGAATTCAACTCCTACCAGGACTTCCGGGACCATTTCCAGATCAATGTGCCGGCCTCCTTCAACTTCGCCTACGACGTGGTGGACGAGTACGCCCGCACCGAGCCCGACAAGGTGGCCCTGGTCTGGTGCGACGACCGCGGCCAGGCCGCCAGCTTCACCTTCGCGCAGATGCGCGAGGCCAGCGACCGCGCCGCCAACCTGTTCCGCTCCCTGGGCATCGGCAAGGGCGACCCGGTGATGCTGATCCTCAAGCGGCGCTACGAGTTCTGGTTCTGCCTGCTGGCGCTGCACAAGCTGGGCGCCATCGCCATCCCCGCCACCCACCAGCTCACCCCCAAGGACCTCGTCTACCGGAACAACGCCGCGGACGTCAAGCTGATCGTGGCCACGGCGGACCCCCTGGTGCTGGAGCACGTGGACGCCGCGGAGGCGCAGTCGCCCTCCCTGAAGCTGAAGGTGGCGGTGGGCGGCCCGCGGCCCGGCTGGGTCGACTTCGACCAGGCCCTGCCCCGGACCAGCGCCGAATTCGCCCGGCCCACCGGGCTGGCGGCCACGTGCAACGAGGACATCTCGCTGCTCTACTTCACCTCGGGCACCACCGGCTATCCCAAGATGGTGCGCCACAATTTCACCTATCCCCTGGGCCACATCCTCACCGCCAGCTACTGGCAGCAGGTGACGGAGAACGGCCTGCACTTCACGGTGTCCGACACCGGCTGGGCCAAGTCGGTGTGGGGCAAGATCTACGGCCAGTGGCTGGGCGGCAGCGCGGTGTTCGTGTACGACTACGACAAGTTCGTGCCCGTGGACCTGCTGAGGATGATCGCCCAGTATGGCGTCACCAGCTTTTGCGCCCCGCCCACGCTCTATCGCTACCTCATCAAGGAGGACCTGGCCCCCTTCGACCTCTCGAAACTGAAGGACGCGGTCATCGCCGGCGAGCCCCTGAACCCGGAGGTCTACAACCAGTTCCTGCGCCTCACCGGCCTCAAGGTGCGCGAAGGCTACGGCCAGACCGAGTGCACCGTGGCCATCGCCACCTATCCCTGGATGGAGCCGCGGCCCGGTTCCATGGGCCTGCCCTCCCCCGGCTACGACGCCGACGTGGTGGACGACGCCGGCCGCCCCTGCGAAGTGGGCGACGTGGGCGAGATCGTGTTCCATACCGTAGACCACGTGCCGGTGGGCATGTTCGACGGCTACTACCGGGATCCGGACCTCACCGAGAGTTCCTGGCACGACGGCGTCTACCACACCGGCGACACCGCCTGGCGCGACGAGGACGGCTACTTCTGGTTCGTGGGCCGGAAGGACGACGTGATCAAGAGTTCCGGCTACCGCATCGGCCCGTTCGAAGTGGAGAGCGCCCTGCTGGAGCACCCGGCCGTGCTGGAATGCGCCGTGACCGCGGCCCCGGACCCCCTGCGCGGCCAGGTGGTCAAGGCCACCGTGGTGCTGACCGCCAAGTACCTGCCCGGCGACGAGCTGGTGCTGGAACTGCAGGAGCACGTCAAGAAGGTGACCGCCCCCTACAAATATCCCCGCATCATCGAGTTCGTGAAGGAACTGCCCAAGACCATCAGCGGCAAGATCCGCCGGGTGGAGATCCGGGAGCACGACCGGATCGAGTGAAAGGAGGGTCCCGACCCGTTGAATCCGCTGCATCCCCTGCTTCTGGCCGCCAGCCTGCTCCTTCCTGCGGCGCCGGCCGCGCCGGACTGGGCCGCCCTTCAGAAGCGGGGCGCGCGGATCTCCGAGATCCAGGTGGACCGGCAGGACGTGTTCGACCTCAAGAACCCCAAAGAGGACACCTGGCTCGGACGCGGCGGCAACAAGCTGCACGAGCGTACCCGCGAGGAGGTCATCCGCCGGGCCCTGCTGTTCCAGGTGGGGGAAAAGGTCAATTCCCGCCGCATCCATGAGACCGAGCGCCTGTTGCGGGCCGAGGCCTTCCTCAAGGACGCCCACATCGACCCGGAACTGCTGCCGGACGGCAGCGTGCGCGCCCACGTCTGGGTGCGGGACGCCTGGACCCTCAAGCTCAGCGGCAGCGTCCAGCAGGTGGGCGGGCAGCATTCCTCGGGCTTCGGCGTGCAGGAGCAGAACCTCATGGGCACCGGCAAGACCCTGGCCTTCAGCTATGCCCGGGTTCCGGCCCAGACCTCCGGCACCTTCGCCTATGCCGATCCCCAGCTGCTGGGCAGCACCTGGACCCTGAGCACTCAGTACCAGAAACTGTCCAACGGTTCCGGGCGGGCGCTGAGCCTCCAGCGGCCCTTCATCTCCCTGGACACGCCCTGGTCGGTGACGGCCCAGTTCACCTCCACCGATTCCACCTTCATCGAGTACGACCATAACGCCAACATCTACTCGGCGCCCTCGCGGCTGAACAACATCACCCTGGGGGCCGCCTGGGCCGCGCGCCGCACGGATGAGGACGCCTGGCGCCCCGGGGTGGCCCTGGTGGAGCTGAGGGCCGGCTACGGCCCCCTCATCACCCTGGCGGTCCCCGGCGGGCTCCCCGCCCCGGATCTGGCGCCCCGGCTGCTGCGCGGGCCGGCCCTGACCCTGTCCTACCTGGCCGACGGCTTCCAGGTGTTCCGGGACCTGCTGGGCATGGACACGCCCGAAGACTACAACCTGGGCTGGGCCGGAACGGTGGAGGCCGGAAGCTACCTGCCCTCCTGGGGCTCCACCGAGTCCGCCTTCTTCACCTCGGCCACGGTGAGCAAAGGCTGGTCCACATCCGAGCGGGACCTGGTCCTGGGCCAGGCCACCTTTTCCGGCCGCAACGGCCCCGGCGGATGGGCGGACACCCTGGCCGACCTGACCGTGACCGGATACTGGAAGGACACCCCCCACGAGATCACCGCCGCCCATCTGGCGCTGGACGCCGCCCGCCGCCCGGACCCCGAGGACATCTACTACATGGGCGCCACCCAGGGCCTCAACGGCTATCCCAACAACCTGCACCCGGGCGACGCCCGCTGGACGCTGTCCCTGAGCCAGCGGATGCTCACCGAACAGCGCTGGCTGGGCCTGGTGCGCATCGGCTACGTGGCCTTCGCCGACGCCGGGGCCATCCACCGGCTGGACGGCACCGGCTGGTCCCCGCTCTACTCGGACCTGGGCGCGGGCCTGCGCCTGGGCGACCTCAAGAGCTCCCTGGGCAAGGTGATCCTGGTCACCGTGGCCGTGCCGCTGGTGCGCCAGCCCGGCCAGGACCGCTGGCAGCTATTGTTCGGCAACACCGTAACGTTCTAGCAACCGTTGCGGAGCAGGAACCGGTAGGCCGGGTTGTCCTTCTCGTCGGTCCAGGCGTAGCCCAGCTCCTCCAGGAAGGTGGCGAAGGCGGCCTCGTCCTCCCGGGGCACCTCCATCCCCGCCAGCACCCGGCCGAGATCGGAGCCGTAGTTCCGGTAGTGGAACAGGGTGATGTTCCAGCCCCGGCTCATGCAGGTCAGGAAGCGCAGCAGCGCCCCGGGCCGCTCGGGGAACTCGAACCGGTAGACCCGCTCCAGTTCCGGATCGGGGGTGAAGCCCCAGGCCAGGTGCCGCAGGTGCAGCTTGGCCATCTCGTTGTCGCTGAGGTCGATGGCGCCCAGGCCGTGGGCCCGGAAGATCGCCAGGAGGGCCTCGGTCTCGCCCCGGTCGGCCACCTGGATGCCCACGAAGGTGCGGGCGATGCTCGCGTCCGAGTAGCGGTAGTTGAACTCGGTGATGGGCCGGTTGCCGATGAGTTCGCAGAAGGCCCTGAAGCTGCCGGGGCGCTCGGGGATGGTGACGGCGAACAGGGCCTCCCGGTGCTCGCCGGAACCGGCCCGCTCGGCCACGAAGCGCAGCCGGTCGAAGTTGAGGTTGGCGCCGGAGAGGACGGCCACCAGGTCCAGGCCGCTCTTGCCGGCGCTCCACTTGCGCAGGCCGGCCACGGAGAGGGCGCCGCTGGGCTCCAGCACCGTGCGGTTCTCGGCGAACACGTCCTTGATGGCCGCGCAGATCTCGTCGGTGCCCACCCGCACCATCTCGTCCACGGTGTCCCGGCAGAGCCGGAACGGCAGCTCCCCCACCTGGCGCACCGCCACCCCGTCGGCGAAGGTGCCGGCGTGGTCCAGCCGCACCGGCCGCCCCGCCTCCAGGCTCCGGGCCATGCTGTCCGAATCCGCCGGCTCCACCCCGATCACCCGGATGGACGGCTGCAGCCGCTTGATGCAGGTGGCCATGCCGGCGATGAGGCCGCCGCCGCCCACCGGGATGAACACCGCGTCCAGCCCCCGCGGCCGCTGCCGCAGCAGCTCCATGGCCACGGTGCCCTGGCCGGCGATGACGTCGGGATGGTCGTAGGGGGGGATCGGCGTGAGCCCCTCAGCCTCCGCCACCTGCCGGGCGTAGGCGGCGGCGTCGTCGAAGGCGTCCCCGTGCAGCCGCACCTCGCCGCCCAGGCGGCGCACCGCCTCCACCTTGATGGCCGGGGTGGTGACCGGCATGACGATCACCGCCCTGCAGCCCAGTTTGCCGGCGGCCAGGGCCACGCCCTGGGCGTGGTTGCCGGCCGAGGCCGCCACCACCCCCCGGGCCAGGGCCTCCCCGCTCAGCCGGGCCATCATGGTGTAGGCGCCGCGCAGCTTGAAGGAGAACACCGGCTGCAGGTCCTCCCGCTTGAACCAGACCCGGTGGCCCAGCGCCGTGGAGAGCAGCCGCGCCTGCTCCAGCGGCGAGGTGATCGCCACATCGTACACCGGGGCCGTGAGAGCGCCCTGGAAGACTGTCGTGGCCTCCGATTCGGGGGTAAGGGACATGGGACGCTCCAGAACTGACTATTCTCGGGCTGGCGGGGGGAAGTCAAGGAAACGGCCGCTCCCTGAAAAATCCGAATGGGCCCATAAGCCGACTTGACAACCCCGGAGCGGCGGAACACCGTTGAGCAAACCCAACTAAAGGAGAATCCCGTGTCCAATCGGTGCCTCTGCCTTCGTCTCTCGGTCGCCGCCTGCGCCCTCGCCGGAATGAGCCTGGCGGCGCAGATGCCCAACCCCTACGGCCCCTCCATCACCCTCGCCGACGCCAAGAAGCCGGTGGCGGCCGCGCTGGCCGAAGCCGCCAAGAACCACTGGACCATGGCCGCCGCCGTCGTCGATCCCAGCGGCACCCTCATCTACTTCGAGAAGATGGACAACACCCAGGTGGCCAGCGCCAAGGTGGCCATCGACAAGGCGGTCTCCGCGGCCATCTACAAGCGTCCCACCAAGGAGTTCCAGGACGGGCTCGCCGCCGGCGGCCCCGGCCTCCGGCTGCTGAAGCTCCGGGCCGCGGTGCCGGTGGAAGGCGGCATCCCCCTGGTGGTGGACGGCAAGATCATCGGCGCCCTCGGCGTCTCGGGCGATTCCAGCGCCCACGACAACGTGTGCGCCACCGCGGGCGCGGCGGTGGTGAAGTAGTTACGAGACCCCGATCAGCGAGATCTTCTCGGTGGCGGAGGCGAGGATGTAGCAGCGGTCCGCGTTGGACTTGAGGTCGGCCGGGAGGACGAAGAACCCCGGACGGCTGGACAGGTAGTCCGAGGTGTAGCCCATCAGCACTTCGCCGTCCTTGAACAGGACCCGCACCTTGCGTCCGGGGGTCAGGTCCGCAGGGTCGAAGATGTTGGATTTGGCGTGGCCCAGATCCCCGTCCAGGTCCTTGACGAAATAGACGGCCTTCAGCTCGGCGAGCAGGATCTCCCGGGCCGTGCGGGTCGAGCCCCGCTCGTAGAGGAGGAAGCTTTCCGCGTAGGGCACGAAGTCCGCGGTCAGTCCCTTCACCACCAGGCCGTTCTGGTAGCGGGCGACCACCTTGCTGAAGGTTCGCTCTCTTCCACTGATCGGTTGCACAGGGCACCTCACCCGAAAACCTGTTCAATGAACCTGGAACTTCAACGGGGCGATCCGGAATGGAGGCCCCGGGCAAAGACATTTCGACACGTTCAATTGGAAATATGAACTCAAGATTCATTCCCCGCAAGGTTTCAAAGGAGATCGTCGAGGAGTTCGGCCATCCGGGCGTCCCCCCCCGCCGGGGGCGACCAGTCCAGGTGGATCACCTCGAAGCCCGCCTCGTCCAGGCTGTCGCCGAACCCGCGCACCCCCACATTGACGAACACCGGCCTGCCCTGGAGCAGCTGCTCGAACGGGATCGGCATCAGTCCACCTCCTTCCGCTGCGCGATCCGCAGCATGATTTCCCGGCAGAAGGCCGCCGCCTGGGCGTTGCTGGGCAGCACCAGGACGCCGGCCTCCACCAGGGCCCGGGTCTGGGCCTGGAGCCCCTGGGCGTCGTCGCCGGTGCCGGTGACCGAGGCCACCAGCAGGATCCGGCCGCCCCTCCGGCGCGCCGCGTCCTGGACCCCGCCGATGGCGCCCAGCAGGTCGCCCACGGGATCCCTGGACGCCATGGCGCCCAGGATGAAATCCAGCAGGATCACCGCGACGGTGGGGTCCTGCCCCTCCTGTTCGAGCCTCTGCCCGCGCAGGGTGGCGTCGATCATCGGGTGCGGGCGTCCTTCCACGAAGAGTTCCGCGCCCAGGTCGACGAAACAGCTTCCGCGGCTGACCCTCGGGTCCGGCAGTTCCAGCATGCCGCGCAGGGGCGAGTTGGCGCGCAGCACCAGGCCGGCCTTGCGGAACACCGCCTGGGACTGGTAGCAGAGCGTGCCCCCGGCGAACAGCCCGCGGATGTGGCGCTGCTCCGGGCGCAGCTGGCCGGCCAGAAGCGCGGCCTGCTCGCCCATGGCGCGGTCGTCGGGGCGGAGCTGCGCGGACGGCTCGGCCCCCGCCGCCACCAGCGCCAGGGCGACCGCCTCGTCGATGGTGGCGGCCGTGCGGATCCGGCCGGTCCCCTGGACCTCCGCGCCGAGCAGGCAGAGCACCACCGGCTTCCGGCACCGGCCGAGCCGTGCCACCAGCCTGGCCGTGGCCGCCGGCTCCGGCGGCTTGGCGAGCACGGCGATCACCTGGGTGCCCGGGTCGTTTTCCAGGGCCTCGATCCCGGCCATGGTGGAGATGCCGCCGACGGCGTCGGCCAGGTCCCGGCTGCCGGTGCCGATGCCGTTGGAGATGCCCGAACCGGCCTGGTGCGCCAGGCTGGAGAACTCCTGCATGCCGGTGCCGGTGGATCCGACCATGCCGATGGGCCCGCGCCGCACGGCGTTGGCGAAGCCGATGCCGGCTCCGCACAGGAAGGCGGTGCCGCAATCCGGCCCCATGACGATGAGCCCCCGCTCCCGCGCCTCGAGTTTGAGCGAGCGCTCGTCGGCGACGGACACGTTGCTGGAGAACAGGAACACGTTCAGGCCCTCCCGGAGGGCGGCCCGGGCCTCGCGCGCGGCGAACGCGCCCGGCACGGAGATCACCGCCACGGAACACGCCGGCCGCGCCGCCACCGCCTCGGTGAACGACCTCGGCTCCGGGGCGGCGCCGGGCCCGGGGCCGGAGCCCCGTGACAACCACGCTTCGGGGTCGGCCGCGATGGCGGCCACCGCGGCCTCCTCCCCCTCCAGCGCCAGCACCAGGTCGCCGGGACCGGCGCCGGCCAGCTCCGCGCCGCCGTAGCCCATGGCCGCCAGGACCTCGCGGTTGGCGGCCGTGGCCAGCAGCGCCGACGCGTCCGCGATGCCCGGTTGCGCCTTGATGCGCCGGGCCGCCAGCATGAGGAACACCGAATCGAAGTAGCGGTTCTTCCTGATCACGGTTGTCCTGACCATCCCGGCCTCCCGTCAACCTTGGTACTTCTCCGCGAACCGGGCCAGGGCCCGGGTGAAGCACTCCATGGGCGGCCGCACGATGCCGCCGCCGATGATCCCGTGGCCCGCCTCCCGGTGCGCGATGGCGGTGTCGATCACGGGAGTCAGGTTGGCGCGCACCACCTTGCGGATGTCGATCCCCACCGCCGTGCCCTCGAAATCCAGGGCCGGCATGAGGTAGTCGGGGCTGAGGCCGACCGTGATGGAGCGCATGTCCCGGCTGAACGCCAGCGCCTGTGCCGCGGTGCCGCCGGTGAAGTTGAGGATGCCCGGCGCGCCGCCGATGACGAAGCCGCCCCAGCCCACCGTTTCGGTGATGGCGGAGTCGCCCATGTCGAGCCCGGCGTCCTCCTCCTTCCACCCGGGCAGGAGCAGGCCCTGGACCCGCGGCGCGGCGGCCTTGAACCACTCGCCGTCCAGGCCGCTCACCTGGATGCCGAACTCGGTGCCGTTGCGGGCCATGGCCGTGACTACGGTGCTGGCCTCCACCCCGCGGGCGGGGTCGGCCGCGGCTTTGCCGGCGGCCATGGAGAGGCCCAGGAACAGGAAGGGGTGGTTGCCCACGTAGTACAGGGTGGACACCACCTGCTCCCTGGGCAACCCGCAGTCCGCCAGGATCGGGGCCACCGCGTTGGCGAACAGGCTGGAGGAGGCCACCACCCGGTTGTGCATCTCGTCGCCCATGAGCAGGGCGCGGGCCACCAGCGGCTTGAGCGGCACGCCGCCCAGCTTGTGCACCGCCACCCGCAGCGCCGGCCCCCACACGTCCCGCCACTGCTCCAGCAGGCCCAGGGCCTTGGGAGAGTAGTCGCCGAACTGCTGGAAGCTTTCCACCTGGCGGCAGTATGCGCGATTGCCGAAGGCCTTGTTCTCCACCACCCAGACCCACATGTTGCGGGTGATGGTCCCGGCCATGGGCCCCACGGCCCCGTGGTGGTGGTTGGGCTCCAGGGCGATCTCCCCGGAGCGCAGCATGCCCTCCGCCTCCTGCGGGTCCTTGGCCCAGCCTTCGAACAGGCACATGCCGATGGCCGCGCCCCGCTGGGCCCCGCACATGCGGCTCCAGTCCACCGGGGGGCCGGAGTGCAGGATCAGCCGGTCGCGCATCCCCGGGATCACCTCCGAGGCGGGCGCCACGTCCACCAGCACCGGATCCGCCGCCACGATGCGGCGGAAGGCTTCCTCGTTGGCCGCGTTGATGGTCTCTTTCAGGCCCATGGTCTACCTCACTTTCCCGACGACACCCTCGACATACCAGTTCATGTCACCCATCTGGTCCGCGCCCACGCTCGCCCCGGGCGGCAGCACCATGCCCCCCAGGTTGTTCTTCAGGGGCCCGGTGAAGGGGTTGAAGCCCTGGGCGACCTTGGTGGCGGCCGCGTTCACCAGCTTCTGGACGTCGGCCGGCACCGATGCGCCGAAGGGGGCCACGGCGACCATCTGCCCCAGGCCCTGGTACACCGCCGCGCCCCGGAACCGGCCGGCGATGACGCTGTTGGCGATCTGGGTGAAGAAGGGCGTCCAGGTGAAGCCCAGGCCGGTGATCCAGCCCCTGGGGGCCAGGGCGCGCGCCTCCAGGGACTGGAAGCCGATGGACATGGCGCCGCGGGCCTCCACGGTCTGGATGATGGTGGCGGGAGAGTCCACGTGCATCCCAACCACATCGCAGCCCTGGTCCAGCAGGGCGTTGGCGGCGCCGGCCTCCTTGGCCTTGTCCGACCAGCCGCCGGTCACCACCACGATGGTCTGGGCCCTGGGGTTGACCGACCGGGCGCCCAGCTCGAAGGCGTTGACGTTGCCCAGGGCGTAGCCGATGGGCAGGCCGATGACGAACCCGAGCTTGTTGCTGTGGGTCATCTTGCCCGCCGCCACACCCATGGGGTACCAGGCGGCCTGGGTGGACCCGAAGAAGACGCCGAAATTCCGGGTGGCGTCCCCGTCCCCCGCGTATTCGAAGCAGACGTCGGCGTGCCGCTTGGCGGCCTTGCGCGCCGAATCCTGGTAGCCGAAGCTGGTGGGGAAGATGAGCTTGGCGCCGCGCTGGATCATGCTTTCCATGACCCGCTCGGCCTCGCCGCTCTCCGGCACGTTCTCGGCCTCCAGCAGCTTGACTCCGGGCACATCGCGGGCCACCTGGGTGAGGGCGTCGTGGAACGAGCGGTTGTAGCCGTAGTCGTTGACGCCCCCCACGTAGACCGCGCCGATAACCAGGCGCGGGGTGTCGGCCCAGGCGGGCCGCGCGGCCAGGCAGAGCGCCAGGGCGGACAGGGTGATCGATCCGAGTCGCTTCTTCATGGGGTAACCTCCGTGGAAAGGGTTGTCATTGGGAGCCATAGAAAGTCCGGCCCAGGCTGGCCGGCGCCGCCAGCCGGCGCGCGCCGCCCCAGGCCAGCAGGACCAGGAGCGTGAGCAGGTAGGGGAACATCTCCAGCAGGAACGGAGAGACGTCCGCGCCCCGGGCCTGGAGCTGGAGCTGCAGGGCCTCCGCGCCGCCGAACAGCAGGGCGCCGGCGATGGCGCGCAGGGGGTTCCACTTGGAGAAGATGACCAGGGCGATGGCGATGAAGCCGCGCCCCGCCGTCATGTACTCGGCCCAGGTCAGGGTCAGGGACAGGGACAGGTGCGCCCCAGCCAGCCCGCCCAGCACCCCCCCGGCGGCAAGGGCCTGGAACTGCAGGACGGCGGGATTGCGGCCGGAGGCGAAGGCGGCCGCGGGGCTTTCCCCCGTGGCGCGCACGCCCAGCCCCCAGCGGGTCCGGAACAGCGCCCACCACACCAGGACCGCCACCGGCACCGCGAGCCAGGTGAGGATGTCGTAGTTGAACAGGGTCGACCCCGGAACCCAGGGCAGGGACGCCAGCCACGCCGGCCGCCACTTGGGCAGGCCGGTGATGACCGCGCCCACGTAGGGCGCGCCCACCAGGGCGCTCAGGCCGAACCCGAAGAACATCATCGCCAGTCCGCTGGCCAGCTGATTGGCCCGGCGCGCCACCACCAGCCATCCGAACAGCAGGTTGGCCAGGCCGCCGGCGGCGCCGGCCGCCGCCAGGCCCAGCCACGCGTTGCCGCTGGCGACGGTGACGGCGAAGCCCACCGAGGCGCCGATGAGCATGATGCCTTCGAGCCCGAGGTTGACGATGCCGGCCCGTTCGACGATGGTTTCGCCCAGGGTGGCATACAGCAGCGAGGTCCCGGAAAGGATCGCTCCCGCCAGCACTCCGAGACCCAGGGGCGTCGTCATTTTGCCGCCTTCCGTGCCAGCACGGTGAACAGGATCAGGGCCAGGAGGATATTGATCACCGCGTAGGGCAGGCCCTGGGTGATCTGCAGGGTGTCTCCGGCGGAGGTGATGATCGCGAACAGGAACGCCATGAACAGGATGCCCAGGGGCCTGCCCCCGGCCAGCCAGGCGATGAGGAAGCCGGTGAAGCCGTAGCCCGGCGACAGGCCCTCCCGCAGCCGGCCGTGGATGCCCATGGTCTCGCCCATGCCGGCCAGCCCCGCGAAGCCGCCGCCGATGCCCAGGGCGATCACGATCCAGGCCGCCACCGGGATACCCAGCCGCTTGGCCGCCTCCGGGTTGCCGCCAATGGCCCGCATGTCCACGCCCCAGCGGGTCTTGTCCATGATCAGCCAGTAGGCCATCAGGGCCGCCAGGGCGATGAGCAGGCCCGCGTGCACCCGGGTGTTGAAGAACGAGGGCAGCCGGGCCGCCTCGGCGAAGGCCGAGGACTGGGGGTAGGCGGAGCCTTCCTTGGCGCGCCAGGGCCCGAAGATGAAGTAGCTGACGATGAGCGGCGCCACGTAGTTCAGCAGGAGGGTGGCGATGGTCTCGTTGACCAGCCGGGCCGCGCGCAGGACCCCGGGGATCGCGGCCCACAGGGCGCCGCCGGCGAACCCCAGCAGGGCCACCAGGGGCAGCAGCATCCACGCCGGCAGGCCGGGGAACAGCAGGGCTCCTGCCGAGGCCAGCCAGGCCCCCATGTAGAGCTGGCCTTCGCCGCCGACATTGATGAGCCCGAGCCGGGCGGGCAGGGCCACGGCCACCGCGGTGAGCAGCAGCGGGGTCATGCGCACCAGCAGCTCCGAGAAGCCTTCGGCGTTGGCCAGGGTGTAGCTGAAGGTATCGCCGTAGGCCTTGAGCGGGTCCTTGCCGGCCAGGAGCAGCACGGCCGCGAACACGCCCAGGGCGACCGCGCAGATCACCCCGTAGCGGAGCGCCGCCCGCACCGGCCCGGCTTCCCAGACCGCGGCCCGTTTCCCTCCATCAGCCATGGCCAGCCTCCCCGGAGCCGGTCATCAGGTGCCCCACGGCCTCCGTCTGCCAGCCTCCCCGCGGGAAGCAGCCCACAAGCGCCCCGCCGTACAGGACGCACAGGCGGTCCGCCATCTCGGCCAGCTCATCCAGGTCCTCGGAGATCATGAGCACGCCGCTGCCGCCGTCCCGGGCGCGCCGCAGCAGGTCCCGCACCGAGGCCGCGCTGCGCACGTCCAGCCCGCGGGTGGGGTAGAGGGCCACCACCAGCACGGGCGCGTGCGCCATCTCCCGGGCGATGACCACCCGCTGCAGATTGCCGCCGGACAGGGCGGCGATGGGCGGATCCAGCCGCGGCACCGGGAAGGCCAGGGCCCGGAAGGATTCGCCCATGGCCGCCTCCAGGGCGCCCCAGGCGATCCGGGCGCCCCGCCAGTAGCGCCGCCCGGTGCCCAGGTAGAGGTTCTCGCGCACGGACATGCCCGGCACCGCCGCCATCACCAGGGGGTCTTCGGGCACGAACGCGACCCCGCTCTCACGCATGCGGGCGATGCTCCAGTTGGAGGCGTCGGCGCCGCGGAACCACTTGCTCCCGGCGGAAAGCGGGCGCAGGCCGAGGATCAGGTCGCCCAGTTCCTTCTGCCCGCTGCCGGAGACGCCGGCCACGCCGACGATCTCGCCCGGGTGGATGCCCAGGTCCAGGCTGGCCAGGGCCGTCTCGCTGCCCTCGGCCCGGGCTGACGCGCCGCGCAGTTCCAGGATGGGCTGGGCATTGAACACCGGCTGCGCCAGAGGAGCCTCCGGCGCCGGTTCTCCGCCGGTTCCGCCCGTCCCGAACATCAAGGCCACCAGGGCCCCGGCCTCCCCCTGCCCCGGACCGAACCCGCCGGCCACCCGCCCCTGGCGCATGACGGTGATCCGGTCGGCGCAACGGGTGACCTCCCGCAGCTTGTGGGTAATGAACAGGATGGCGTAGCCCTCCGCCTTCAGGGCCTGGAATACCCGGAACAGGCCGTCCACCTCGTGGGGCGCCAGGACCTTGGTGGGCTCGTCGAGGATCAGCACCCGTGCCCGGGCCAGGAGCAGCTTGAGGATCTCCACCTTCTGCTGGTCGCCCACCGAGAGCTGGCGCACCTGCGCGTAGGGATCGACCCGGAGGCCGAAGCGCTCGCCGAACTGCCGGATCCGCTCGGCCACCGCTTCCCGGCGCACCACCGGGGGCAGGTCGGTGAGGAACAGCGCGATGTTCTCCAGCACGCTCAGCGCCGGGATCAGCATGAAGTTCTGGAACACCATGCCGATGCCCAGCGCCCGCGCGTCCCGCGGCGAACGGAGCTGCGCCGGCTGGCCGGCGATGCGCACCGACCCGGCATCGGGGCGGGTGAAGCCGTAGATGACCTTGGACAGGGTGCTCTTGCCGGCGCCGTTCTCGCCCAGGAGCGCATGCACCTCGCCGCCGAACAGGTCGAGGTCCACCCGGTCGTTGGCCAGCACGGGGCCGAAGCGCTTGGTCACGCCGCGGACCTCCACCAGGGCTACAACGGCTTCACGGCCAGGCACATCTCCACCTCATGCATGCCTTCCGGGTCGTTCCCGGCTTCGTTGAGATAGATCTCGAAGCAGGGGCGGTCGTCGGGCTGGAAGCCGCTTCCGGGCAGCCATCCGGACATCAGGGCGTCCCAGGCCGCCATGAACTGTTTCGAACTGATCCGCACCCGGGACACAGCATAGGCCCCGCCGTCCAGCCGCTGCCGGCTGATCTCGCCATCCACCCGGGTGCCCTCGGGGACGGTGACGGCGGCGTCCATCCGCAGTTTATGGACGGCGGTGATGGCCATCTCCGGGTTGTCGTGGTGGACGCTCAGGAACCGCACCGAGGGCCCCGCCAGCAGCCCCCGGGCACCGGCCCAGGCCCGGATCCGCCCGAACAGCCGTTCGAACAGGGCCGCGTTTTCCTGGAAAGACCCCACGTGGCGGATGTAGGCCACGTGCATAGGCTGGAATTGTTTAACTTCGACGCTCAACACCATGGTGGAGGCTTCCCCGCTCAAACTTTCATCGCTTTGGCTTGAGCATGGGATCTGGCCCGGGTCTTCCGCTTTGCAAATCTTGCGATCGGCATTGCCGATTTTGCGATTGTGCCGCCACTGGCTGGCCGAGAGGCCATGGAAGGCCTTGAAGGCCCGGGCGAAGGTGGAGGACGAGGAGAAGCCGCAGTCCAGGGCGATTTCGGTGATGCTCTTGCCGGGAGCGTAGAGCAGCTGCGCCGCCGCCCGCTCCACCCGCAGGCGATTGATGAAATCGTGTATGGTTTCGCCCATCCAGCCATGGAACAGGCGGTGGAAATGGAACGGCGAGAAGCAGGCCACCCCGGCCAGGGTTTCCAGATCCAGGGGTTCGGCCAGGTGGGCCTGGATGTGGTCGACCACCCGGTTGAACCGCGCGGCGTACTCGGCGCGGCGGGAATCCGCGGACATGGGCTTGATGGGCATGGTAGGAAAGATAATGGATAGCCACTGAATCCGCGAGGGGTTTCTGCTGGACGGCCACGCTAAGATAGGCTGGAGCAACGGCAACCAGCTGCCCGGGGCCGCCGCGGAGGCGATCAGCGCGGCGGTTACAAGGCAACGCTGACGATGCAGCGCAGCAGGCCGACGATGGCGGCGTGGCCTTCCCAGTCGATCCCGTCCACCGTGCATTCCGCCTGGAACGTGGCCCCGTCCCGCGCCCCGGCCTGCACGCAGGCCTCGATGAGCCTGCGGGCGGTGGCCTGGGAATGCAGCAGGTCCGGCCGCCGCCTCTGGACCGCCAGCGCCGCCGCGATCGCGTCGGCGCCCCAGTTCGATACCGATGCGCTGACGATCACGTCCGTCTCGATGGCCGTCACCACACCCGACGGGTGGCCCGCGAGACAGCTCCCGCCATACGGATGGGCGGCGGTGACGGCATCGCGCACGGCGCCGAAGCCGACCTCGTTGCCGCCATCGCCGATCCCGACGCTCAGCACCCCGCGCCGGCGCGCGCTCTGGGCCAGCAGGTAGACGTGGCCCACATCCTCCGGCTTCCGGCAATCGCCGCGGACCCCATGGAAGAAGCCTTCCGGGTTGGGCCCGTCCCGCTCGATGAAGATGACCGCCCTGGGCCGGTACTCCTCCATCAGGGACTCCGCCAGGGCCCGGCCCGGTTCCAGCCCCAGGGGGAAGCAGACGGTGGCGATGGGCGGATGGCCGCCGAGCTCTTCGTTGATCACGTCCGCCACGGCGCGGACCGGTCCGGCGTGGGTCTCCTCCGTGGCCATGACCACCCGCGCGCCGAAGCCGAGCATCAGCGCCCTGGCCAGGACCGCGGCCCCCACGGGACCATCCGTCTCCCCCTGGGGAAGGTTCGGCGCCACCCCGCAGCCGGTGGCGATGAACACCACGTCGCCCTGCGCAAGGGTGTCGCAGAGCCTACCGGCCGCGAGTGAACTGAGCGGCTCACCGTGGTGGGCACGGCAGATGTCATACATGGGAATGACATACCCGGGCGGAAGGCCCCCGTTCAGGCGGCGGATCTCCACCGTCATCAGACGGTCGAGCCGCTCTCCGGTTATCCGGTCGCTGGATGTCGTCACGGTGTCTCCCCCTTGATGCCTAGACAAACAGGAACGCATAGATCACCAGGAAAGCGATCTGCGCTACGGCAATGGCGATGCCGTTCTTGAACATGGATTTCAGGTCCTTGGACTCGGCGAAACCCATCGAGCTGAACATGTTCGCGCCGGGATGGACGAAGTTGGTCACCCGGGTGGCCACCACCAGGGCCACCGACCACGCGAACATGGAGATGGAGTAGCGGACCACCATGGGGTGGAACATGTCGTTCAGCATCTTGAGCACGGCCACCGCCGCTCCGGAAAAGCCGAAGGCGCCCAGCACACCCGCCGAAACCACCACCATCGCCTTTCCGCCCAGGTTCACCAGGGGCTGCATGATCCGGGTGAGCGCCGCGTAGCCGCCGGCCTGTTCAACGAAGTTCAGGAAGGGCTCCAGCAGCAGGAACAAGAGGAAAAGCCACACATTGCTCGCCATGCCCTTGATGACCGACTTGAAAGTCTGGTTGAGCTTCAGGCCGCCGATGAGCCCGATGACCACTGAAAGTCCCAGCATGATCACGATGATGTAAGAGGTCGATGCCTTGGTCAGGAGGCCATAGACCACCAGCGCGATGAACAAGAGGATGAATATCCATGTGGTTCTTTTCTCTTTTGCGGTCGGGACGAAGGTCTCTATATCCTTGTCGGTCTTGTACTGGGCTTCCGGCTTGTTCCGGGTCGCGCGCTGCACCCGCTGCAGGACGAACCAGGAGGTGGTGAACGTGACGCACGAGATGGGGATGGCCACCTTCCACAACATCTCGGGGTAGGTGATATGGGTCAGGCCGAGCAGCGTGATGACCGGCGGCGTGAACGGTCCCAGGATGAGCGCCTCCTCGCCGGCCGTCTGGAACATGATGGCCACGGAACTTCGCGAAAGGCCCACCGCAGCGGCGATGGGCACGATGATGGGGGCGATGATGGCATTGCCGCCGGCCAGCGTGCCCAGCAGCCCCACCACCACGAGAACCGAAACCATGATCCCGGTCATGGCCTTCTTCTCAGTGTCCACGCCGATGCCGTAGATGATCTTGTGCACCAGGGTGTGGGTCACCCGGGTCTCGGTGAGCACCTCCCCCAGGCCCCGGCCCAGCATGATGATGAGGCCCACCAGGGCCAGGAAGGAGGTCATGGCATGGGCCACGGCATCCCCCAGGGTCAGCAGGGACTGGTGGGTGAGCACCGCGCCGATCAGGACACAGATCAGCGTCGCGGGCAGGACATCCACGTTGCACAATATGAGAACAAAATACAAAATGAGCGGCGTCAATCCCAGAATGCCCCACCAGATGTTCACGTGCGCAATCATCGGCATAGGTGTTCTCCCGGTTGGTAGTCGACTTACATGGGCCGGTACAGGACGCTTCCCGCGTGCTCGCCGGTGAGTTTGCCTTCAGCGATGACCTGGACGCCATGAATGAACAAATGTTCGATGCCTTTGGCGTACTGGTGCGGATGGTTGAAATCGTTGGTATCCCCGATGGTGGCAGGGTCGAACACCACCAGATCGGCCACCATCCCCTGGGCGATGAGGCCGCGGTCCTTGAGGCCGAACCGCTGCGCGGTGAGGCCAGTCATCTTGTGGATGGCCTTTTCCAGGGTCAGCAGGTGCCTTTCCCGCACATATTTCCCCAGCACCCGGGGGAAGGTCCCATAGGACCTGGGGTGGGTCGCCTCGTCGGTGGCTCCCGCCGTCAGCCCCCTTCCGTCCGAACCCACCGCGACGAGCGCACTGCGCATGATAGTGTCCACATCCTGTTCCGAGATGGAGAAGTAGACCGCGCTCACGGCTCCCTTGGCGTTCTGCATCAGCCGCAGGGCCGCCTCCGGCGCGGCCAGGTTCCACATGGTCCCGATCTGCGTCAGGGTCTTGCCCGACAGCCCGGCCATGTCCGCAGGGTCCAGATGGGTGATCAGGACCTTGTCCGGCCCGCCGCGGACGGTCAATTCACGTTCGATGCCCTCCAGCAGTTCCCGCCGCCTGCCGGGGTCCCCCAGGGCCGCCAGCAGACAATCCACACCCCCGGAATGGAAGCGGGCGGGGACCAGCGCCGTGAGCGACGTGCTGGATGCCTCATAGGGGTACTGGTCCGCGGTGACATCGACCCCTTCCCTGCGTGCCTGTTCGATCTTGTCCAGCAGAGCTCCCCCCTTGCCCCAGTTGGCCCGGCCCAGCGGCTTGAGATGGGAGATGACGACCCTGGCCCCGCTCCGGCGCCCGATCTCGATGGCCTCGTCCACCGCGTCCATGAGGCTCGCGCTCTCGCCCCGGATATGGCTGGTGTAGACTCCGCCATGCTCGGCGCAGACGCGGGCGAGGGAGATCAGCTCGGAGGTCGCGGCGAAACTTCCCGGCGGATAGATCAATCCGGTGGACAGTCCCCATGCGCCCTGCCGCAGCGACGCCGCAAGCAGTTTTTCCATCCCGTCCTGCTCCGCGCGGGTCGGCTCCCGGTCCTCCGCTCCCATCACCGCGATCCTGAGGGTGCCGTGGCCCACCAGGGGGATATGGTTCACCCCGAGGCCCGACTGGGCGAGCTGGCCGGCATAACCGGCGAAATCGCTCCAGCCTAGGATGCCCGGCATCGCGAAATCATGGGTTCCAAGGTAGCCCTCCAGCTGGGTGCGGAACCTCGGCTCCACCGGGAAGAACCCGATGCCGCAGTTGCCGGTCACGTCACTGGTGACCCCCTGGAACAGCTTGCTCTCCGACAAGGGAAACCTGAAGGCCGAGCCATCCGTATGGGTATGACTGTCGATGAAGCCGGGCGCCACGACAAGTCCGGCCACGCCGATGACCCGTTTGCCGCTGACGCTCAGCCCGACGCCCACTTCCCTGATGATGCCGTCGGCGACGGCCACGTCGGCCCGGAATGACGGCCGGCCCGAACCGTCGACCACGGTTGCTCCCACCAGAACCAGTTCCTCGCCCATCGGTCACCTCCAATCAGACAATCCGCCTCGGGGCGGTAAGACCCCGCTCCGGGCGCTCGGTTCCATCCTGATGTGAATTCTTGACTAGACCACCAATATGGAACCGACTGGCGGCCATATCAAGGTTGTGGCTTAAATGACCGGGATTCCCTCGGCCACCACCGCATCGGCCTGGCCGCTGGCCGCGAGCGCCCGGGCCACGAAGCCGGAAGCCTTCATCTCTTCGATGAAGGCGTCCAGGTAGCGCACCGCCGCCTCCCGCCCCCTGGGCACCACCATGGCCTGGCGGATGGACATGAACCGGCCCGGCAGCACCCGCAGCCCGGGGTGGGCCGCGGCAAAGACGACCAGCGGCTGGCGCACGCCGGCGGCGGCCTCCAGCTTGTCCCGCAGGAACAGCTCCAGCGCCTCCGCCGAGCTGGGCGCCTCAATCCGCCGGGCCTTCTTCAGCTCGCGGGTGAGAAAGAGGTCGTAGGCGCTGCCCCGGCCCACCGCCACGCGCACGCCGGGCTGATCCACTTCTTCCACCGCCCGCAGCTTCGACTCCGCCGGGACCACATAGGCTCCCTCGATGACCACGTAGGGGTGGCTGAAGGCGGCCACGCCGGCCCGGACCGGATCGATGGCCAGGAAGGCGACGTCCCAGGGGTCCTGTTTCAGGGCTGCGACCACCTCGCCCGCGGCCATGTAGGTGCGGAAATCGATGGGGACCTTCAGCCTCCGGCCCAATTCCCGGGCCAGCTCCACTGAAACGCCCCCGGGCACGCCGGACTCCGGCGCGATCTGCGCCAGGACCGGGTTGCCCAGGTTGATGGCCACCCGCAGCCGCCCGCCCGGAGCGAGCTCCCGGACCACCGCGGGGGGAGGCTCCCCGGCCGCGGCGCAGGCCGCCGGCACGCAGAGCAGGACCAGGGAGGCGAGGACGGTGAGCATGGCCAGCATTCTACATCAGCATGATCCCAAGGGTGGCCACGCAGGCCAGGCACATGCCCAGGGCATTGCGCTTGGCCAGCTCGATGGGGTTGATGCCGGCGAAGGCGCAGCAGATGATGGCCCCCCCGGCGATGGGCGACATGGTCCGGCCCAGGGCGCCGCCGATCACCACCACGCTGCCCATGCTCAGCGGGTTCAGCCCGAACCCGGCTGCGTGGATGGTCACCGCCTTGTTGAAGGCCACCGAGGCGGCGTCGCCGGAACCGCAGACCACCGCCAGCAGGAAGGGGCCGAAGGCGTCCCCTGCCCCCTGCCAGAAGACCTTGGAGATCTGCCCGGGGGAGACCCAGGTCACCAGGAAGGCGATGAACACCCCGATGATCATGGCGTGGGAGATGGCCAGCTGCCTGAAGGCCGGCACGTAGCCCTTGGAGCCCAGGATCAGGATGATCAGCGGGATCAGCGGGACCACGGCCTTCAGGTAGTTGACCTTGAAATCCACCATGGCCGCGGCGTTGGCCGGGACATAACCTTCGTGCTCCTTGCGCACCCAGGCCACCAGCAGAAGGCGCACCCGCCCGTAGTGGTCGGAGGCCGCCCCCGCCAGCCACCCGCCCAGGGCGGTGGACACAGGGTGACGCCGCTGATGAGGCCCGCCTGGGGCTTGGTGAGGCCGAAGGCGGCGATGAGGGCCGGAATGGCCAGGCTGAACATCTGCACGTCCAGCGCGTCCACCGCCCAGCCCCCGAAGCTGCTCCAGAAGGTCCGTTTCTCCATGGGGGATACTGCCTTGTACCAAGCGAACACGGGGCGCCTCGTTCAGCGGATGGTGGCGGTGTACAGGAACTGGTCGGCCGGCCCGCGGGACCGGCGCCATTCGATGGGCTGGTGGTCATATCCGAACGCCAGGCGTTCGATGACCATCACCGGCGAGCCGGGCTCGATCCCCAGCAGCCGGGCGTGGTCCGGGCCCACCGCCTCGGCGGTGAGGGTCTCCTCGGCGGAGGCGATGGTCTGGCCGCAGCGCTCCCCGTAGAGGGGGTAGAGCAGATCGCCGAAGTCCTCCGGCCTGAGCTCGGCCAGGGCGGCGAACCGGTCCCGGGGCAGCCAGATGGATTCCGCCAGCAGCGGCAGCCCGTCCATGAGCCGGAGCCGGGCCAGGTGCAGGGCGGGGGAGCCGGCCGGCAGCCTGAGGCAGGAGGCCACGGTGCTGGGCATTTCAGTGGCTTCCATGCTGAGGATGCGGCTTTGGGGAATGCGCCGCTCCCCGGCCTGGTTCTGGAAGCGGAAGAACCGGAACAGCGACGTGTCGAAACGCGGGCGCCGCACGAACGAGCCCTTGCCCTGGATCCGTTCCAGCAGCCCTTCCGCCGCCAGCAGGTCGAGGGTCTTGCGCAGGGTGCCCACGGCCACCTGGTAGCGCTGGGCCAAGTCGCTCTCGGAGGGAATGGCTTCCCCCGCCCGCCACTCCTGGCTGGCGATCTTGCCGGCCAACTCGTCGTGGAGACGCAGGTAGATGGGCAGCCGCTGGTCGCTGTTCAGCACTCAGTTACTCCTGTAGTCCTGTATATGAATTCTAATTTAAGGCCTGTGCATCATCTGTCAACCCCCGGGTTGAACAATTTCGCTATTGGCAGTAGCGCTGCTTCAGGTCCTGTTCCTGGTTCCGCAGGGAATCGGACCGGGCCTTCATGGCGTTGGCGCGGCTGGTGATGTCGGGCGCCTGCTGGGCCGGGTTGGGGGACGCCATCATCTGCTTGAGGGTCCGCATCATGTCCAGGCCGTCATCCAGGCTGGCCAGGAGTTCCTTGTGGTAGGCGGCGCAGGGCTGGGGCGGGGTGAGGGCCGCCAGGCGGCTCCGGGAATCCTGGGCCTGCTGGATCATGCCGTCGATGCCCGAGGTGTCCCCCTTGCCGAGCCCCACGGCGATCTGCCCGGCCACGGTTTCGGGATCGCCGCTGGACTCCGGCTGGATGGCCTCCACGGCCTTGAAATAGGCCACCACCGCGGCGCGCGCGGGGTCGTTCCGGGGAGCGGGGGCCACGGCGGCCCGGGCCGGGGCTGGCGCCGCGGCCGGCGCCGGGGGCGCGGGCTTCACCACCGGAGCGGCGGCCCAGGCGGGGACGGAGGCTGGAGCGGGCAGCTCGGGCGGCGCCGCCGGCACCTCCACCGGGACCTCCGCGGCCTTGGGCGGCGCCACCGGCGTGCGCCCGGCCGAGGCCCGGCCCAGCAGGAACACCACCCCGAAAGCCGCGGCAAGGGCCACCCCCACCAGTCCGGCCAGCAGGCCCTTGGATATCTGGACTTGGGAGTTCATCGCCCCATTGTGCCCGCAATCAACAAATTAAGAAGGCCCCCAGGTTGCGGGGGCCTTCTCTTCTCCACTGTTCTGCAGTTCCGGCCTTCCACATGTCCGGGAGCCACTCGAACACCCCTGGGCCGGTATGCAAGGAGGATCCATCGTCTGGATCGCCCCTCTCCACATAGCAAATGCGCCCAGACGTCCCCAGGTTCCCCAAAAAAAATATTTATTTTTGGCGCAGGGCAGCCTTGATTTCCGGGGTGCGGACCGGCAGCATGTTGATTAATCGCATATCCAAAACCACGGCACGAGACGGGAGAGCCAAAGGCACCTGGCCCCTCCGTCTTTTTTTCGTGCCGCGCCGGCCCAACCTTTTACAGCACAAGCACATCCAGTACACTCTACAGCTACACGCTATGACAATTCGTTCACTCCCGGTCCTGTCCATAGGAGATCCTTCGCCATGAACTTCAAGAACCTCGCCCTGTCCCTGATCGCCTCGGGCGCCCTGGCCACCACCGGCCAGGCCACCACCACCATCCAGTGGTGGCACGCCATGACCGGACCCCTGAACGACAAGGTGAACGAACTCGCCAACAAGTTCAACGCCAGCCAGTCCGAGTACAAGGTCGTCCCGGTCTTCAAGGGCAACTACGACGAGACCCTGGCGGCGGGCATCTCGGCCTTCCGCGCCAAGGAGCCGCCGGCGATCCTGCAGGTGTTCGAGGTGGGCACCGCGACCATGATGGGCGCCAAGGGCGCGATCCGGCCGGTGGCGCAGGTGATGAAGGCGGGCGGGGAGAAGTTCGATCCCAAGGTCTACATCCCGGCCGTGGCCGGCTACTACACCTCCTCAAAGGGGGAGATGCTGTCCTTCCCGTTCAACAGTTCCACCACGGTCTTCTACTACAACAAGGACGCCTTCAAGAAGGCCGGGCTGGACCCCAACAAGCCGCCCAAAACCTGGCCGGAGCTGTTCGCGGACGCCCAGAAGCTGAAGAACGTCGCCCACATCACCGCCTTCACCACCGACTGGCAGTGCTGGGTCCAGCTGGAGAGCTTCTCGGCCTGGCACAACACCCTGTACGCCTCCAAGGACAATGGTTTCGGCGGAACCGACGTCAAGCTGCTGTTCAACGGCCCGATCCAGGTCCGGCACATCGCCAACCTGCAGAAGATGATCCAGGACGGCACCTTCAGCTACGGCGGCCGCAAGAGCGAATCCCAGGCCAAGTTCTACTCCGGGGAATGCGCCATGTGCATGGGCTCCTCCTCGGGCCTGGCGGTCATGCGGCAGATGTGCAAGTTCCAGTTCGGCGTGGCCCCGCTGCCCTACTACCCGGACGTGCCGGGCGCGCCCCAGAATACCATCATCGGCGGCGCCTCGCTGTGGGTCATGAACGGGCGGCCGGAGGCGGAGTACAAGGGCGTCGCCAGGTTCTTCACCTTCCTTTCCAGGCCTGAGATCCAGGCGGACTGGCACCAGTCCACGGGCTACCTGCCGGTCACCATGGCGGCCTACGAGCTGACCAAGAAGTCCGGCTACTACGAGAAGAACCCCGGCGCGGACGTGTCGGTGCAGCAGATGGTGGTGAAGGTCACCAGCAAGTCCCGGGGCGTCCGGCTGGGCTACATGCCCCAGATCCGCACCATCGTGGACGAGGAGCTGGAGTCGGTGTGGGCCGGGAAGAAGACCCCCCAGGCGGCCCTGGACGCCGCCGTCGCCCGCGGCAACGACCAGCTGGCGCGCTTCCAGAAGACCGCCGGCAACTGATACCCAATGGAAAAACGGGTCGTATTCAATGAGCGCTGGTTGCCGGTGCTGCTGCTCATGCCCCAGCTGCTCATCACGGTGGTGTTCTTCTTCGTGCCGGCGGGAGAGGCGCTCTACCAGTCGCTGTTCCGCCAGGACGCCTTCGGCCTGACCATGGAGTTCGCCGGGCTGGACAACTTCAAGGAGCTGTTCCGCGACCCCAGCTACCTGGCCTCGTTCCGCACCACGGCCATCTTCTCGGTGGGGGTCACCGTGCTGGGGCTGGTCATCGCCCTGGTGCTGGCCTGGTTCGCCGACCGCCTCATCCGCGGCGCCACGCCCGTCAAGACCATGATCATCTGGCCCTACGCCATCGCCCCGGCCATCGCCGGGGTGCTGTGGATGTTCCTGTTCAATCCCAGCCTGGGCCTGGTGGCGCACTGGCTGAAGCTGCTGGGGGTGGACTGGAACTACCTGCTGAACGGGCCCCAGGCCCTGGCCCTGGTGACCTTCATCGCCGCCTGGAAGCAGATCAGCTACAACTTCCTGTTCTTCCTGGCCGGGCTGCAGAGCATCCCCAAGTCCCTGCTGGAGGCGGCGGCCATCGACGGGGCCCGGTCCTGGAAGCGGTTCTGGAGCATCGTCTTCCCGCTGCTGTCCCCCACCACCTTCTTCCTCCTGGTCATCAACCTGATCTATGCCTTCTTCGACACCTTCCCCATCATCGACGCGGTGACCCAGGGCGGGCCGGCCAAGGCCACCGAGATCCTGGTGTACAAGGTCTACAACGACGGCTTCAAGGGGCTGGACATCGGCGGCTCCGCGGCCCAGTCCATCGTCCTCATGGTGGTCGTCACCCTCCTGACCGTTCTCCAGTTCCGGCACGTGGAACGCCGCGTGACCTATTGAGGCCCCCATGGTAGAGCAGAACCGATTCCTCGACGTGCTGACCTGGGTGGTGGTGATCGCCGGCATCGCCCTGGTCTGCTTCCCGGTCTACGTCACCTTCGTGGCCTCCAGCCTCACCGCGGAGGAGGTGCTGCAGTCGCCCATGACCCTGATCCCGGGCGCGCACCTGGTGGAGAACTACCGCATCGCCCTGTTCAAGGGGGTGGGCGAGTCCGCGGTGCCGGTGGGGCTCATGCTGTTCAACAGCCTGGTGCTGGCCCTGGGCGTGGCCCTGGGCAAGATCCTGGTCTCCATCATCTCGGCCTACGCCGTGGTCTACTTCCGCTTCCCGCTGCGCAAGCTGGCCTTCTGGGCCATCTTCATCACCCTGATGCTGCCGGTGGAAGTGCGCATCATGCCCACCTACAAGGTGGTTTCCGACCTGGGCCTGATCAACACCCGCTCGGGCATGATCCTGCCGATCGTCGCCTCGGCCACGGCCACCTTCCTGTTCCGGCAGATGTTCCTGACGGTGCCGGAAGAGCTCACCGAGGCCGCCCGGGTGGACGGCGCCGGGCCCATGCAGTTCTTCTGGAACATCCTGCTGCCCCTGTCCACCACCACCATCGCCGCCCTGTTCGTCATCCAGTTCATCTACGGCTGGAACCAGTACCTCTGGCCGCTGCTCATCACCACCGACCGCACCCTCACCCCCATCGTGGTGGGGGTGACCCAGATGATCTCCCGGGGCGGCGACGCCGCCACCGACTGGAACCTGGTGA